>Ga0209717_1000359_pt1 | contig 56806 bp, 67 predicted proteins | sample AD_UKC048_MetaG_FD_184418 | JGI IMG/M metagenome (GOLD analysis project Ga0209717, IMG submission 184418) | Active sludge microbial communities of municipal wastewater-treating anaerobic digesters from USA - AD_UKC048_MetaG (SPAdes) (version 2) | ecosystem: Engineered > Bioreactor > Anaerobic >...
CCGATCATCATGGCTATGTGGCCAGAATGAAACAAGCTGTGGCTTTGCTTGGCTATCCGGGTCAGTTAGAAGTTTTGTTAATGCAAATGGTGCGTTTAATTAAAGACGGCCAAGAATTTAAAATGTCTAAACGCGCCGGTGTCTATGTCACGCTAGAAGAATTAATTGATATGGTGGGCTTGGATGTAACCAGATTTTTCTTTTTGATGCATTCTAATAACAAAACCATGGATTTTGATTTAAATTTGGCAAGTGAAAAATCTAATAAAAATCCTGTTTTTTATGTGCAATATGCGCATGCGAGAATATGCTCGATATTAGAAAAAATTTCGACTCTTACCGTCATTCCGACCGAAATGGAGGAATCTATAAAAGAGATCCCTCGACTCATGACGACCAAAAAAATCGCTCGGGATGAACTAAAAAAAGAAGAAAAAGAATTGATCAAAGAATTAATTAAGTGGCCGGAAATTATTGAAGAAGTAGCCGAGAATTATGAAGTGCATAAAATTTGTTTTTATGCCATTGCTCTCTCTGATAAATTTCATGATTTTTATGAAAATTGCCGGGTGATTGATGCCAATAATTTGGTTAATGATTTTAGATTAAATTTAATTCAAGCGACCAAACTAGTTTTGGAAAATACTCTCAAAACTTTGGGTGTCAGCGCGCCAGAAAAGATGTAAAAAATAAAAAAGACTCTCTATAACTCGCCCAATAAAATATAAGGCGAGCTAAGAAAATCTTTTAAAACTAACAATTTAAGCAGTTTGTTCTTCAGTTTCAGCAGGAGTTTCAGTAACTGGAGTTTGACCTTCTACTTTTTGTTCTTCTTCAGTAGTAGTTGGAGTTTGACCTTCTACTTTTTGTTCTTCTTCAGTAGCTGGGTTGATTGGATTCATTGTTGTGTCTTCCATAGTTAACTAACTTGTAATTACCTTTTAATCAAGAAACAAAAAAATATTTTTGTCTCCATGGCGACCAAAAGGCAATTAATTAATTGAACACAGGTTCGACCTAATTTTTCCTGTAGGTTTATTATACACGCATATTAAAAAAAGTCAAGAAAAAATTTTTTATTACACACTAAAATCATCCTTATATGAAACAAAATTTGTCTAAAAAAAATCTAAATAATAAAATTCACTTCATTGGTATTGCTGGCACAGCTATGGCATCACTTGCTAGAGCTTTTAAGGTTGCTGGTTTTGAAGTTACTGGCTCAGATTCAGAACATGTTTTTCCGCCCATGAGCACTTATTTAAAAAACAATAAAATAAAATATTATGCTCCGTTTAGTAGAGAAAAATTAGAAACAATAGTTGGTGGTAAAGTCACGGGATCCCCCGACTCAAAGCGACCAAAAAAGTCGCTCGGGATGACATCTGGTTTGGAAATTGTTATTGGTAATGCCCATTACAGTGAGACAAACCCGGAAGTTGTTTATGCTAGAAATAATAAAATAGAATTAGAACATTTCCCTAAACTGATTGAAAAATATTTGATTAAAAAAAATTCTGTGGTGGTAACCGGGACTTATGGCAAAACCTCAACTACAGCCATGCTGGCTTGGCTGTTTTTTAAAGCCAACAAAAATCCTAATTACATGCTGGGTGGTATTCCTATTAATTTAAAACATGGCGCTAATTTAACTCGATCCAATTGGTCTGTGGTTGAAGGTGATGAATATCCAGCAGCCAGTCCATGGGATTTTTCACCAAAATTTGATTTTTATCAGCCCCAATATCTTGTTTTATCTTCAGCTGAGTGGGATCACATGGATATTTATAAAACAAAAAAAAGTTATATGGGTGTTTTTAAAAAACTAGTCGCGCGTGTGCCCAAAAATGGTTTAATTTTGGCAAAGCTAAATGGAGAAAATTTAAATGAGGTTTTAAAAAAAGCTAAATGTCCTGTGGTGCATTACACAAAAGACAGGATTAGGGTATTAAAGGATTATAGAAATAAAGAAAAAAAAGTTTATAATATTTCCGATGTAAAAGTTAATGGAAAAACCACAGAATTTAATTTAAATAAAAATGAAAAATTTATTGGTAAATTTACCACCCAACTTTTGGGTGAATTTAATTTAGAAAATTGGTGTGCGGCTTTGGCTCTGTGTTTAGAATTAAAAATTGATCTTAATATTCTACAAAAAGCTGTTAGGCAATTTAAAGGTGTCAAAAGAAGATTAGAAATTCGTGCGCAAAAAAATAATATCACCATAATTGATGATTTTGCTCATAACCCCAGCAAAGCCAGAGAATCTATTTTGGCTTTAAAAAAACATTTTCCTAATAAAAAAATTTATATTATTTTTGAACCCAACCGTGGTGGTCGCTCAATTAATTGTATGCAGGCCTATAATAATGTTTTCAAGGGCGTGGATAAAATTTTTATTCCTAAACTTTCAAATTACAAACCCAAAGAAGGTGTGATAGATGTTTCTGGTAAAGAATTAGCCACACATTTAAAGAAGACGCATAAAAATGTATTATATGTGGGAGACAATGAAAAAATTCTGGCTTGGTTAAATACCCACGCCAAACCAGGCACAGTCATTGCTTTTTTAGGTTCCAGAGATTTTGGTGGCATGATTGAGAAAGTAACAAAAAATATTTAAATTATGAAAACACCTGCACAATTTTACAAACAAATAGGCGTTGACACACTAATGACTAGGAAAGTTTTAGCATATACTAAAAAAGAATTACTTTATTTAAAAAAATATTTAAATAAAAAAACAATCGATTTTGGATTTGGGGTGTGGTTATGGCAGATTTACTAATATATTAGCCAGACAAGGTTATAGAATAGAAGGTATAGATATTTCTCCCAACTTAGTAGCTAAAGCTAGAAAAATAGCAAAATCTGAAGGAATAAATACAAAATTCAAAATAGGAGACATAAGAAAACTGCCATATAAAAACGATTCTTTCGATGTACTTATTTGTATGTGGTCTGTTTTTGCAGAATTACCCAAGGAAAAAGACCAAATAAAATCTTTAAAGGAGATGTTGAGGGTTTTGAAAGACGGTGGATTGGCATTTCTAGACTTACCAGAACCACAAAAAATAAAAACTAAAACTATAATTCATTTTATTGGCAATATTAAAGGCATGTCCATGTTTAATCATACAAAGACCACACTAAAAAATTTAATGACCAAGATTAAACAAAAAAATATAGAATCTTTATTGATAATTTTGGTGGTAGAAATAGATTATTGGTTATTTTACGGAAATAATCCAATATTTATCAATTTGTAGTCCTTGCTATTAGCGGGGCTTTTTATTTTCAAAAAAATAAGTTAAAATATAAGTAAATAAGTGCGTTGTTGATTCAAAGTTTAACCTTGAATCATAATGCATCAAAGTTAAAAATAGAGCTTTGAACCAATAATTTTTATGTGGCAAAAAAATAAATCCTCGACTATCAATTTTACTTCTTTAATAATTATTTTTTTTATTTTAATTGTTTTTGGTTTAATTATGATAGCCTCAGTAACTTCTATTATTGGCTATACAAGTTTTCAAGACAATTATTATTATTTAAAACACCAACTTTTATTTGGTCTTTTGCCCGGCCTAGCCTTATTTTTTATATGTGCAAAAATAAATTATAAATTTTGGCAAAAAAATGCTTTGCTGATTTTTATAGCATCTTTAGTTTTTTTACTTTTAGTTTTTATTCCGGGCTTAGGAGTAGAATACAATAATGCTAAATCTTGGTTAATTATTTCTGGGGCTTCAATTCAACCAGCAGAAATAGCTAAATTGGCTTTAATAATTTATTTAGCCACTTGGTTTGCTAAATCTAAAGAACACCTCAAAAGTTTTAGCCGTGGGCTATTACCCTTTTTAGTTTTTTTGGGCTTAATAGCTGTTTTAATTGCCTTACAGCCAGACATTGGCACTCTTTTGGTTGTCGTTGCCATTGCTGCCACCATGTATTATGTTGCTGGTGCTGATTTTAAACATCTTTTAAGTTTTTTTATAGCTTGTGGCGGAGTTTTAGTGGCCCTTATTATTGCCGCGCCCTATCGTTTTAATAGAATTTTGGCTTTTTTAAATCCGGAAATCGGCGGTCAAACTATCAGCTATCATATTAATCAAGCGCTTTTAGCCATTGGTTCTGGCGGTTTATTAGGCTTAGGCTTTGGTAAATCTCGACAAAAATTTGCTTATTTGCCAGAAATATCTGGCGATTCTATTTTTGCTATTATCGCCGAAGAATTGGGTTTTATCATCTGTACTATATTTATATTTTTATTAATTTATTTTATTACTCAAATTATTAAAAATTCCTTAGAACATAAAGATGATTTTACCAAATTATTTTCTATTGGTTTGGCTGCTTGGATTGGTTGGCAATCTTTTTTTAATATTGGCGCCATGCTCGGCATTCTACCCTTAACAGGTGTACCCTTACCATTTATCAGCTATGGTGGCACCTCACTCATGATCCTCATGGCCAGCTTTGGTATTTTAGTTAATATTAATAAAAAATAATTTTGTTTTATTGTTGAAAAAGAGTATAATATATTTACACTTGTGTATAATTAAATAAAAAAATATGACTAACTTTTTTACTAAAAATAAAAAAAATGACGAACCAATAACTATCGAAGAAGAAATACCCGCACCTTTTTATCCTACAGATTCTGATGACCAAGATTCAATTATCACAGCTGATAACACAAACTGGGAAGAAAACACTGACACTGATGGACAACTTTCTGTGGATGTTTATCAAACCAAAGACGATCTTGTGATTAAATCAACTATTGCTGGAGTTAAACCAGAAAATATTGATATCTCTATTGATAATGATGTCTTAACTGTCAGAGGGGAAAGAAAAATGGAAGAAAAAATAATTGATGAAGATTATTTCTATCAAGAATGCTATTGGGGTAATTTTTCTCGCTCCATTGTCTTGCCGGTAGAAGTCAAAACTGACGAAGTAGAAGCATCTTTAAAAAACGGCGTCTTAACAGTGATCTTGCCTAAATCCAAAAAAAACAAATCTATTGCCGTTAAAGTGAAAAGCGAATAACATAGCATATTCGTTTTTCATCCCGAGCTAAGTCGAACCTGCCTGCCGGTAGGCAGGGGATCCCGTGTAAAAATATAAAACAAGCGTTGCCTCGGCCTATAAAATATTAACATGGAAAAAATAAATCCCTTTAAAAAATTTAATTACCAAAAATGGCTAGTTATTCCTCTAGCTATTTTTTTATTTGTCATTTTAATAATCACTGGTTTATATTTTTGGTTTAACACTAGATATGAAGAAAAATTTTATCCGGGTATAAAATTAGCTGGTGTTAATTTAAGTGGCCTAACTCAAGCCCAAGCCAAAAAAATTTTTAAAGCTAAAACTGATGAATTCGGACGAATTGGTCAAAAATTTTTTTATCAAAATAAACATACAACAATTTTCCCTGTTTCTTTAAGCACCGCTGATCCAGACCTATCTGTAGAACTAATCAATTTTCCCGTAGACGATTCGTTTGATAAAATTTTTCAAATTGGCAGAGGAAAAAATTTATCAACTGACATCTGGCAAAAAATTAAATTTCTATTTGCGGTCAAGAATTATCAATTAAATTACATCCTTAATCAAGAAGCTATTATTAAAAACCTTAAAATTAATTTTGGCCAATACGAAAAAGAGGGCAGCAATCCAGAATTAACATATATTGATAATAATTTTATTATTTCCCCAGAAAAAATTGGTTTGACTTTTAATTACACTGATGCATTAAAAAAACTGCAAAACAATTTAAATAATCTAGAATTTAATCCTATAGAATTAAATTTAACCCTGCAACAACCTGATTTTAGCCAAAAAGAGGCCGAGTCTTTAATAAATTCACTTAATAATGTTATAGCCCAAGCTCCCATAGAAATATTTTTTAGCCAAGAAATTAATCACCTGGTTAGTGAAGAAAAAAAGATTTTTGCCCAAAAAGATTTAGGTGAAATTTTAACTTTAAATTGGGATAATGAGTCTAAAAAACCCAAAATTACTTTTAAACAAAATGAATTAGAAAAAAAATTAGTTACCCAAATATCAAAAATAGAAAAACCAGTTATAGAAGCAAAATTTAATATCGCTGATGGCAAGGTTGTAGAATTTAAAGCTTCTGAAGCTGGTCAACAAATCGATTGGCCGGCAACTATTAAAAATTTAGAAGAAAAAATTATTAACAAAAAAGAAAATAGAGCGGAAATTATTGTACAAAGAACAGAACCGCAAGTAACCACAGATACTCTTAATAATTTTGGAATCAAGGAATTAATTGGCTTTGGTGAATCAAGCTATGTTGGCTCACCAGTTAATCGTCGCAAAAATATTAAAGTGGGGGCTGATTCTTTAAATGGTTTATTAATTAAACCTGGCGAAACTTTTTCTCTTAATCAGGCTTTGGGAGACATTACCCCAACTAAAGGCTATGTACCAGAATTAGTGATTAAAGGCACTAAAACAGTCCCGGAATACGGCGGCGGACTTTGCCAAATTGCTACGACTGCTTTTCGATTAGCCCTTAATTCTGGTTTAAAAATTATTGAAAGAAAACCTCATGCTTATCGAGTTTCCTATTACGAACCAGCTGGCACCGATGCGACAATTTATTCGCCAAATCCTGATTTAAAATTTCTCAACGACACACCCAATTATTTATTATTGCAAACATTTAATTATTCTGAAGAAAACAAATTACGTTTTGAATTTTGGGGCACTTCTGATGGCAGGACCACCACTTCTACTAAACCAAGAGTTTTTAACATCGTGCCTGCTGGAGAAACTAAATATATTGAAACAACAGAATTAGCGCCAGAAAAAGTTAAATGTACAGAAACCGCCCACGCAGGGGCCGACGCAGAATTTACCAGAACTATTACTTATGCTGATGGTCGCGTTGAAGAAGAAACCTTTAAATCTCATTATCGACCGTGGCAAGCTGTATGCTTAATTGGTATTGATCCTAATAAAATTAATACCACTACTCCAGAAATTACTGCCCCATAAAAAAATCCTCTTACTTAAGAGGGTTTTTTTAAATGTTTATATAACAACAGTAAGGCTCCTGCTATAAGCATAAGATCAGCCAAATTATTATAAAAAAAATAAAAATTTAAATAATCAATTACAAAACCAAATTTTAAACGATCAATTAAATTACTAATTATACCCCCCATAAGTAATTCCTGACCCGTAATTTGCAATTCATACATTGGCTGTCTATAATCATTTTTTAAAATCTTAACAAACTGCCAAACTATGATTAACAAAATTAAAAAAGAAAAAATATAAAAATATAAAAATAATTGATCTGGTATTGGAATTGAAAAAGACAAACCATGATTTTTATAAAAAAACATTTTTCCGTGTAAACTTAAAATTTTAAAAAACCTATCAATCACAAAAAAAGCCAGACAAAAAATGCTGGGCTTTATTATTTTTTTAATATTAATAACCATTTGAGTATTCATTTATACTTGCCTATTGAAAATAGGTTATCTCTCAAACCTCACCCTTAAATTTCTTTTTACAGTCAACGCACGAAGAGCTGGTTGGCCTGGCCAATAAACGTCCTTCTTCAATTTCCTTACCACAATATTTACAAATCCCATACTTACCTTGTTCTATCATTGCCAAACTATTTTTAACATCTCTTAATTCGTCTTCTAAAGTTTTCTCCAAACTTAAACGCTCCTCAAAAACTGTTACTTCTTGAGCATTTTCATCATAATCACTACCAAAATCTGGATATTCGGTTTGATAATCGTCTTTATTGTGAATATTTTTTTCTGTAAAACCAGCTAAATCTTTTTCCAAGCGGATTTGCTCTTGAGCTAATTTTTCTTTTATTAATAAAATAAAATTTTGTTTCATGTGTTTTAAGGCGACTTAACGCTATAATTTCAGGCGCTACTTAACGCCAATTTATACTTAAGAGTATAATAATACAAACATTATAACAAGAGATGAAAAAAAAAGCAAACAAAAAGGCGCCTAGCATCAGGGCAATTTTTATATAATATTTCCCTGGCTAAAGCGCCAGATCATTTGAACGATCTGGTGTTCGCATGCCTTTATGCTCTATTTAAGAGGATAAGGGTATGCGAACTTCCAGAATTTTCTGTTCGATGATCTTGTGTTTTATGCTTTTCCGACTGATAAAGCATTCAATTATACCGTTTTTTGGTTATTTCACTAATATTTTATTATCAATGAGTAACCTTTTTGTTTTGATTTTATTTTGTTCCTCCTTAAAATTTTTGTTTTTGTTTTATTTTAAGGTTAAAATGGTCGGCCATTTAAGTTTAAAAACAGTTATAAAAGGTACTTTTCAGTACAAATCTATTATAGCACACTTTTTTATAAAAGTCAAAAATCCTAATAATAATTTCTTTGGCTAATATTAAATAAAATTTTTAATTAAAAAAAAGTTATACACAGTTTGATCATTAAAAAATAAACTGTTTAATTTTTTATAACCTAAATAAACATTTTGTTGTGCAAAACATTAAAATGGCCGGCACATTAAGTAAAATTATTAGTTAAAAACTTCTTCCCTAATTTATAATTCACTATTCTTTATTCATTTTACTATTTCTCCAATCTTTAATCTTTTGATGATCTCCGCTTAAAAGAATTTTGGGGACATAATATTTTTTATTAACAATTTCTAAAACTTCTGGTCTGGTATACTGTGGGTATTCTTTGACCATTTTATTAACCGCCAAGATTGTTTCTTCTTGTAAAGATTCTTCATTACCAAGAAATCCTGGAATAAATCTAGCCACTGTCTCCATGATAACCATAGCTGCTAATTCTCCACCATTTAAAACATAAGGTCCAATGGAAATTTTTTCATCAATAATTTTTTCCACGCGAGCATCAATACCTTCGTAGCGACCACAAATAAAAATCAACTGATCACACTTAGATAATTTTTTAGCCATTTCACCAGTAAACCGTTGACCAGCCGGAGACAGAAGAATAACTTTAGTTTTTTGTGGTGATGTTTTTTTATTACTTTTGCTTTGACACTCTGACACTTTGACACCTGCCTCGCCGGCAGGCAGGCTTTGACACTTTACATCACTAACTGCTTTAATAATTGGTTCAGCCATCATTAACATGCCAGCACCACCCCCATATGGCCGATCATCAACTCTTTTGTGGACACCCTTAGCCCATTTTCGTAAATCGTGAATAACAAAATTGTTCAGCTTTTTTTCGGCAGATTTTTTAATTAAACTTTCATTCAAAAAAGAATCAAAAAGCTTGGGAAAAATTGTTAGAATATCAAATTGCATAAACTTTAAAAAACAAAAACCGCACTACAATCGTAGCACGGTTTTTGAAAATAATCAAAGATTAAATTTTTAAATCATCTACTGAAACATCGGCTTCAACAGAACGATTTTCTCTTCTGTCATAACCTCTGTTAGAACCAGCTGGTTCATCAATTTTCAAAGTCACGCGAGCATTATTTTTAGCCCCGACCAAACGGAGTAAAGTTCTAATAGCTCTGGCGTTTTGACCTTGTCTGCCAATGACATAACCCATATCTTGTGGATTGAGTTTGAGGGTTAAAAGTACACCTCTTTCATCAACAGTTTTTTCAGTAGAAACTTCTTCTGGATGGTCAACAATTCCTTTGACCAACATTTCAACAAACACTTGATAATTTGGTTTATCCATAGTTTCTTTTACATCTATTAACAATAACAATTGTTAATATCTTTAACTCGGCCGTGCGACCTTTTATACTGCTTAATCTAAGCATTAAAAGCCGATTTTTAATAATTAAAGTATAGCACGAGAGCTAATAATTGTCAAATATAAAAAGAAATGATAAGATAAAAACGCATTTATGAAATATGTTTAAAATTATAAAAACTAAGCAGTATTGCTTATATTATCTATTTTCAGACAAAAATTTTAAATTATAAAAATCTTGACAACTTAATAACTAATAGACAACGATATCTAGGATATGGATTTATTAACACAAAAAATAAATAATTTTTAGCATATTAAAAAATAATGGCTTATTTGCCAGTGGCTATAAATCTCCAGGTAGAAGTGGTAGTGAATGGATTGCCAAAAAGGAAAATGGGGTATGGAAAATAGTTCGCAATGCTGATGATATTCCTGAATGTTCAATTATGGAAAAAGAAGGGGTGCCATTGAGATTTTATAGCGAGTGTTATTTGCTAAATGCTGGTGGAATTTGGCCGAAAAAATAAATTTTTTTATTCCAGTCCGGAGAGGTGGCTGAGTGGCTGAAAGCGGCAGGTTGCTAACCTGTTATATGGCCTTAAAACCATATCCAGGGTTCAAATCCCTGCCTCTCCGGTTTGGAATAAAATTTTGTGGAAGGGTGGCAGAGCGGTCTAATGCGACAGTCTTGAAAACTGTTGTCCGTTCACGCGGACCGTGAGTTCGAATCTCACCCCTTCCGCCAGATTTCCAAGTTTGAACCGTAGAGTTTGCAAGGCTTTTTGAGCCTTGTGACGGTTTCGGAGGTTCGATCTTGGAAACTTGCAAATCCATAAGAACATCAAAGACTGGCGTCCATATAGGCGTCAGTTTTTGATTTCTGACGACAAAACCTTCGAAACAAAGCTTCATCAATGTACGCTTTTGATGCAATCCGCTCGTCTGGAATACCTTGTTTGCATGATCCGTGAAGTCCAGTAACTCGTTGAACTTTTGAACGAACTTGTCAGATTTTCCCTCGAGCTCTCCCAACCGATCCTGATACATCTCCTTCTCCCTTAGAAGCTCATCCTGAATCTTTATAAAGACATCTGCGTCTATGATGCGTTTTGAACGATCCACCACGATATTACGGATCTGTTGCTGAAGTCTTATAAGCTCTTGTTTGAGACTTTTTCTCTCTTTATCCTCCTGATCCAAACGCTCTTTGGCAAAATATTGGAAATAAGAATCAAGAACCTTTTTGAATTTATCTGGTAAGTGTACTCGTCCGAGCATTGTTGCAACCTGTGCCTCGACATCTTCCCATCGCATATACTTTTTTTCTATACACTTAGGGTCTTTGCGATGACTGCATGAATAATAAAGATGACCTTTTTGCATTTGGCCACAAAGCATTGAACCGCAGTCTCCACACCTCATAAAGCCAGCCATTGGATACGAGTGCTTGCGTGTACGATCAGCATAATGATTGTGCTGTTGGATAACCTCCTGAACATCATCAAAAAGCTTTTTAGATATCAAAGGCGGAAAGTTTGCCTGACAAGTAGCCGATCGAGTTTTTATAAGACCGTAGTAAATTGGATTGCAAAGAAAATGCTCGATTGATTTGCGATTAACAAGTTTGCCGGATTTACTTTTTAAGCCTCGCTTATTAAGTTCTGCCGACAGAGAATCATATGAGTACTTGCCGGTGGCGTAAAGCTCAAAAGCCAGTTTTACATAAGGTGCTCTAAGATTATCAACAATAAGAGATTTGGTCTTTTTATCGTTCGTGTACCCAATTGGTGCGTACCCAGGAAATCTACCACGCTCTACGGCCTCTTTAAGACCTTTTCTGACCTCCCAGCTGATGTTTTGAGATGTCCACTGGGCAATGGAAGCCATAATGTTCTCAACCAGCTCACCGGAAAATGACTCGTCAAACTGTTCGACTACCGAAACGAGTTTGGCATCATGTTTTTTGAGCATCATCTTAATGGCGGCGTAATCAGCCACATTGCGACACATACGATCAAGCTTGTGGACTAAGATGGCATCAACTTTACTGTCGGTCTTGGCACGATGAAGCATTTTCTGTAGCTGTGGACGATCGGTAGTTCTTGCTGATTCGCCCTTTTCCTCGTAGATGCCATCAGGAAGTAAATTCCAATGACGATCTATTCCATACTTTTGGCACGCTTTGACTTGTGCCGGAATACTCAATTCTCGTTCGGCCTGACGAGAGGTGGAAACACGGCCGTAAATTAAATAATTTGTACTCATACTATTTGTTATAAAAAACAGCAGGGCTCTTGGCGAGCCCTGGGGTTAGTATTTTTTTATGTGATAAATTAATCGACCTATCGGCTTAACCCCTTTGATAGGGTAGGTCTTTTTAATGCCTGCCTGACTCGTTGTAATTTCTAAAGAGTCACCACGCTTTTTATAATAAGTTATGACCAGACCGTCTGGCGTATTTAATGCCACGATGTCTCCATCATTAATCTCAATATCCGCATCAAGCATAATCAGGTCGCCGGTGATTATACCTGCTTCCGGAAATGGAGTAACAGAAACTCTGATACCGAATATACGGTGATCACGCACGATTCCATTTTTTGGAATAAAAATAAATTCCTCTGCATGTTTGAGGTGTAGATCAAGATCATCCACCGGAATCGTGTTGAACAGTGGCATCTTGTAATGAGCAACCTCGTCAGCCGTGATTGTTTTTTTCAACTCCTCCAAACCAGCTTCCAATTTGTGAGTCATCTCCTCGACACGCTTCTCGCCAGCCTCTTTGATATTAAATTTATAATCAGAGGAAAGACTGACTTTGTGGATTTTTGCTTCGGTCCACTGTTTGCTTATTTCCTCCTCCGATGTCTCGTAAGCCTTTGCCAAAAGACCCAACTGCTTCTGCGAAGGGAGCCGGGTGTCGTTCTCAAGCTGGCTGACATAGCTGGCAGAAAAGCCAAGGCGATCGGCAATATCCTTGGCTGTCCACTGATTCGTTTCTCTTTGTTTTTTTAGATATGAGCCAAATGACATATTTTTGTTATTTGCTTAATTAATAATCCTGATTACATCTTAGTATAATATAGCAAATATGTAAAGATTAAGCAAATATGCTTATCCACAAGAGCAGTAATTGACGAATTAAGCAAAATTGCTTAATATGACTATAGAGGTCTAATTTATCAAACTATGAAAAAAACACCAACCAACATTCGACTGAGGGATATTAGAATCAAGAAAGGGCTGACGCAATACAAGTTAGCTCGTATTCTCGGCTTTAAACATAACACAGCGATCAGTCGATACGAGACCGGCCGAAAAAGACCGAATTTGGAAACCGCCCAAAGGATTGCCCTAGCGTTGGGGGTAAAAGTTGAGGATTTTTTTTGCCTTAGAAGTTAAGCAAAAACGCTTAATGGAAAGGTGTGTGAGGGTCAATAAAAGTGTGAGGTCACTCTTATGAACCAAACCACATGTCCAAACCAACAAAAGATGAGGAAGCTCTTATTGAGCTTACCAAAAACGCTTTGTCCGAGGTGCTCGGACGAGAACCGAGTAAGCAAGAAGTTTGGCGTGTCCATGCTGGCTTTAAACGCATGGCATTCATGCTGTTAGAGCATTTAGACCACATTAAAAAGTATGACAACGAGAATTCTAATCAAAAGAATAATTCAGAAGATCTGGAAGAGGATGACTCGAAAACCACCAACCCGGAGAGATCTCTTGGCGAGGAGGGAGAGCCTGCTCTGTAATTTTACAATCCGAGAATTAGAGAACCCGAATATTCGGCGTGGCTTTTGCAGAGCAATGGACAACATCGACCGAGCTCTGCCGAAATCCAGAGAATGGTAGATAGCACCTTACTCTCCCCTCAATGACGCCAGGCGTGAAGGGAGGAATAAGGCGCGATCTGTAGGTCGGTCACGCCTTTTTATTCACGGCCATGTCGGACGATAAAATAAAAGTAAGAGATTTAAGAAATGGCGATTGGTTCTGGATTAGCAAAGTACTTCTCGATGAGTACGGAAGCAAAATCAAACCGATCGGCATTGCTATTTATAATTGTCTCGCTGAACACGCCAATCAGGAGGGTTTTTGTTTTCCATCTCATAAGCTTATTGCTGACAAAATCGGCTCGAGTGTTTCCAGTGTACAGAGAGGTATCCGACAGATGATCAAGCTTGGACTGATAAACAAGAAACGCCGGAAATTTTCAAATGTGTACTACCTGTTAAAAGTAAATAGGTCAGATAGACCGAACTCAAAACAGATCGGTCAGCCTGACTGGCAGTTCGGTCATACAGACCGGTGGCATCGGTCCACTGGACTGACTAACAAGAATAAAGAAAAAGATTTAAATAAAAAGAATTGCGTGGTAGATAAAAAAACTGTGGATAACTTAAATGAGATGAGATCGATGTTAGCCGAGAAAATGTCCATTGGAGGGATAAAGATAAAAATCATAGACGGTAAGAAGCACATGTGGACGGGACAGAAATGGGTAGCAGTCGAGGATACTTAGATTGCTTTTAACGGTTCGGGGAGGAGGTCGAACCCGAGCTTTTAATTGGTCGTTTATTAATCATTTATGATCAGGGCTCAAAAAACCCACAAATAAAAACAGTATGGACAGAGATGAATCCAATGTCGGCAATTGTCCCCATTGCACAAAAGTAATTTTTCGTGATGCGGTTTTCAATTCCGAAGCTGTATTTGTAACCCGATGTCCTCACTGCCAGAAACCCGTAAAAGTGTGCATAAGGAAAAAGGTCGAGGTTATATTACTTCCGATGGATGATCGTAAAGGAAGTGACAAGTCGGGCACGAAGCTGACTGGGATTGTCTTTGTCTTGTTCCTTCCAACAGCAATAGATCTTGTATTGGACAGCTTTGAAATTTTGAACGGTTTATTCTGACTCAGTGGGATTAAATAAACAATTAGCAAAATTGGCCTTGACTGCCATTTATTTTTTGTGTATTATATCAATATACACTGATATAGTTAATTTTGACTAAATATATGAAACCAAAATGCTGTCGCAATAAAGAATCAACTGCCGAACTCGGCAAGGCCGTTGAATTTCTAAAGGTCGTAGCCGAGGAAAACAGAATGAAAATACTATGTATGTTGAGATCGGGAGAAAAATGCGTCTGCGATATCTGGCAATTCCTTGATATCCCCCAAAACCTCACATCGCATCATTTAAAAGTCCTGAAAGATTTTAAATTAGTGGAGGATCGAAAAGAGGGCTTGAGAGTTTATTATTCAATCAACAAAAAAGAAGTTAATAAATATAATTCATTATTAAATAAATTTTTACAATCGTATGAAAAATAGCGACAAAATTCAAGTTTTAGGTTCAGGATGTCCAACTTGCAAAAAACTTTTTGAACTAACGAAGCAAGCCGTTCAAGAATTAGGGATAAAAACAGAAGTGGAATATATCACCGACATTCAAAAAATAATTGAGATGGGCGTAATGCAAAGTCCGGTTTTGGCGATAAATGGCAAACCGGTAATGACCGGATCAGTGTCTGATATAGAAAAAATTAAAGAATTAATAACTAAAGAAACTACCGAGACAACATCGGAAAATAAACCTGCCTGCAGTTGCGGAGGTAATTGTTAATAAAAGCTATGGATATTTTTTACCCACTACAATTATTTGCGGACTGGCTAAGTTATTCGGTCTTTAATCTAAGCTCGGAAGCTCATCTGGGAACGGCGGTTAATTTTTTTATTTATGATTCCCTGAAAATCCTCATTCTGCTTTTGATCATCAACTATTTCATGGCGGTTATTCGGCATTATTTGCCGATTGAAAAGCTTCGCGATTTTCTCGCTTCAAGGAAATGGTACGGATTGGATTATTTTTTGGCTGCGATCTTTGGAACAATCACGCCTTTCTGTTCCTGCTCTTCAATCCCTTTATTTATCGGATTTTTGGAAGCTGGTATACCGCTCGGAGTGACACTATCCTTTTTAATTACTTCACCATTGGTAAACCAAGTGGCGGTCGTTTTGTTTGCCGGACTTTTTGGCTGGAAAGTGACAATCCTATATGTTATCTCGGCAATTTTACTGGGCGTAATCGGTGGTTTTATATTGAGCAAGCTAAAACTGGAAAAACATGTGGCTGATTATGTCTGGAATATTAAAAGCAAAAAGATAGATATTCAAAATGGCAAGGAAAAATTCAGTGTACTGATCAGAAAGTTTTGGCATGAGGGGCTGGATTTGACTAAAAAAATAACGCCTTATGTGCTTTTAGGTATTGCGGTCGGGGCGGCGATACATGGCTTTATTCCGACTGGGTTTTTTGAAAAATACATAACAGCCGAAAATTTGTTTGCTGTTCCAATTGCTACGCTTGTTGCTGTTCCAATGTATGCCAATGCGGTCGGAGTAATACCGATAATGCAATCTCTCGTTGAAAAAGGTATCCCCCTGGGCACAGCTATGGCTTTTATGATGGCCGTAGTCGGGCTCTCGTTCCCCGAAGCGTTAATATTGAAACGAGTAATGAAAATTAAATTGCTGATTTATTTTTTTGGAATCACAACTTTAAATATAATCATAATCGGGTATTTATTTAATGCCTTTGTAAAATAAAAATTATGAACAAAAAAATCATTATTGGAATATCTGTCGGCGTTGTAGTTTTGGCAGTTTTGGCTATTGCCAGTTCTGGCGGATCTCCAAAGTCTTCCAATGCGACTGCTAACATTCAAAATAGCCAAAATAATACGGCTAACCAAGGATATTCTTCAAGATCTCAAACTGCTGAAAAAATTGAGGTTGTTCATTTTCATGCTACCCAACAATGCTGGTCATGTATCACGGTTGGTGAATATGCTCTCAAAACAATCAAAGAAAAATTTCCGGAGGAATATAAAAACGGCACCATAGTTTTTAAGGATGTAAACGGTGAATTGCCAGAAAATAGGGACATGGTTATGAAATACCGTGCCAGAGGATCTTCTCTTTATATTAACGCCATAAGTTCCGGATCGGATAATATTGAGGAGGATACGGCTGTGTGGCGACTGGTTACCAATGAACAGCAGTTTTTGAATTATTTTGAGTCCAAGCTCAAAAAACTGCTCGGCAAACAATAAAAATATGATGGAATTAATCAATAATTTAATAGACAATTACAATATCCCGGTTTTGTCCGCGTTTCTTTTAGGAGTACTTACCTCTATCAGTCCTTGTCCTCTGGCCACAAATATCACGGCCGTTGCCTTTATCTCTAAAGATATCAAGACTCCGAAACATACGATCCTGTCCGGACTTTTTTATACTTTAGGCAGAGGTATCAGCTACACTTTGCTGGCGACCTTGATTTATTTTGGCTTATCATCTTTTCAAGTTTCCCGAATTTTTCAAGGATGGGGTGATAAGGTTTTGGGCCCGGTTTTAATAATAATCGGACTAATAATGTTTGGAGTTATAAAGATTAATCTAAAAAATAACAGTCAAACGATTGAGAAAATAAAATTATGGCTAGCGGATAAAGGATATATCGGATCTTTAGCCTTGGGAATGTTGTTTGCTTTTGCCTTTTGTCCGTACAGCGGAGTACTATTTTTCGGAGTTTTAATTCCGTTAGTTCTTCAATCTACCGGCGGTCTTTTGTTGCCTCCTCTTTTTGCCTTAGGCACAGGCTTGCCAGTAATTATCTTTTCCGTTCTTATAGCTTTTAGCATGCAAGCGGTCGGTAAAGCGTTCCAAGCGGTGCAAAAAATAGAAAAGTGGCTTAGGTATGGGGTGGCCTCAATTTTTATACTGACAGGAATTTATTATTTGCAGTACTTGGTCAAGTTTCTGATCAATTTATAATTTATGCTTAAAAAATATTTGCCAATTTCAATAATAATTTTATGCATAGTAGCTGTTTCCAGCTTAATAATGTCTGTCAGCGGAGCGAGAGATGATACAACCAAACAAACCAATCAAGAAAAAGTAAAAATAGCTGTTTGCCCGACTTTTTTGAGCTTGGCAAGTACATTAGATCAAGATGAATTTGAGATAATAAAAACACAATCAACATCGGAAAGTTTAGATTTATTAAACAACAAAACAGTAGATTATGTTTTAGCTGGCAGACCACCAAAACCACATGAGAAAAATTATCAAACTGAATTCATTTCAAAAATAGGATATTCTTTTGTCAGTAAAACCGAAAAGGCGGTCACTAAAGATGATTTGGACAAAGAAAAAATCTGTTCTGATCTTGATGAGGGTAAAATTTACGAGGGCTTACATTTGAAAGAAGTGGTTCAAGTTAACAATATTCTTGAGTGTCCGCAAGAATCTATCGTTATTACCTCGTGGGATAATACAAATTATGGAGAATTCTGGCCGGTTCATGTTATGAACGATGATGGATCAAGACATATTTTATCAAGAACCCCGATTGTTTATTGTAAAGAAGCTTGTCCGCTCAATATTATTAATCAAATAAAAATAGCTTATGAAAAATAAAATTATAATTCCGGGTGTTTTGTTTGCAGTCGTGGCAATTTTTTCAATTATCATTATTGTGCAAAATAATAATCACGCTGAACAGCCGGCAATTCAATCATCCGACAATATTAAAACTGAGGATCAGGGCATTGTTCTCTTTTATGGTGACGGATGCCCTCACTGCGAGATCGTGGAAAAATATGTCACGGAAAACAATATCGAATCCAAAGTATCATTTGTCAAAAAAGAAGTTTATTATAATAAACAAAATTCAGCAGAGCTGGTCGAAAAGGCTGAATCTTGTGGAATGCCAACCGATTCCATCGGTGTGCCGTTTTTATGGGACGGCTCAAAATGTCATGTGGGCGATCAGGACATAATCGAATTTTTCAAATTAAAAACTAATATTCAATAATATGAAAAAAATATTTATTTTTGTGTTGTCAATATTCGGATTAAATCTTTTAATGGCTAAACAAGCCTTGGCGGTTTGTCCGATATGTACTGTTGCCGTGGGAGCCGGTGTCGGTTTTTCACGCTGGCTAGGCATCGATGATTCCATAACAGGACTGTGGATTGGCGGACTGACCGCATCCATGATTACATGGACAATATCATGGTTTGATAAGAAAAATATCCACTTCAAGGGAAGGATGATGGTGACAGTCGTTGGCTATTATCTTTTGATTGTTGTTCCGCTTTATTTTATGGGCATAATTGGCAATCCTTTAAATACTATCTGTGCCTGTGGTTTAGATAAATTGGTCATCGGGGTTTTGGTTGGCAGTATCGCTTTTTGGTTCGGGGCAAGTTGGTATTATCACCTAAAAGAGAAAAACGGCGGACATGCTTATTTCCCATTTCAAAAAGTCGTCATGCCTATCAGCCCGCTTATTATCATGAGTATAATATTTTATCTTTTAACAAAATAATTATTTAAAAATATGAGCAAAGAACAACCAATAAAAAATTTAAACGAATTTATAGAAAAGGTAGATCAGATGAAAAAGCAGGACAAGATGGACTTGTCTTCGGATCAGGATTTGAGTATCGCTATTATGAATCTGGTCTCTATTGAGGAACACTTCTTTTTCACCGGAGCCAAGCTCGGCAAAACCGAATACTACGACATGATCAAGGATGTACGAGAGATGAGAAAGGAATTGCTAAAAAAGATAATTAAAGAATATGAGGGTGAAGTTTGGTGTATTTCTAAACACCTGTTAGCCGCCAGCTATCGCCTTATGGAAGTCGGTACAAAACAGCTCGGCATGGATAGAAAAGAGGAAGCGTACGATTTATTTGGCAAAGCCTACAATCTCTATTCACTGTTTTGGGGGTTAAATATGAAGTTATTAAATGTCGGTGATATCAAGAAAATTGACGAAAACGCCTTAAACAAGCAGGACGAGGAAAAGAAAGGATTCATGGGGAAGCTCGGTGTATTGGTTAAAAAAGCGATTGATTGCTGTATAGAATAGAAAAACACCACACAAAAACTCGAACTCCTGATAAATTCAGGAGTTTTGTTTATCCACTTTTACCTAGCTTGACTGGTTTTTTGTAATAATATACAATGGAAGTAAGAGTATATATTACTTCCGTCAAATAAACAAAATATGGACAATTTAGTCGCAAAATTATACCAATCCCCAAAAACGATCCTGACTAACAAGGATTTAGCTTTAATTTGGCAAGAAACTAATACGGATAATTTAAAAGCGAAAATAGCCTATTATGTAAAGCAAAAAGCCCTGATCAGACTGACAAGAGGCGTTTTTGCCAAGAGTAAAGACTACAATTCAAAAGAATTGGCAACCAGTATCTACACCCCCTCTTATATCAGCTTTGAGACAGTTTTGAGAGAGGCCGGTGTGATTTTCCAGCATTACGAAACGATCTTTGTCGCATCCAAGTGGCCGAAAACAACCAAGATAGACAAATACACGATCACATTCAGAAAATTAAAAGATGCTGTCCTGTTCAATTCAACCGGAGTTATTAGCAAAGACAACTACAGCGTAGCGACTACCGAAAGAGCCTTCTTGGATATGATTTATTTATTTCCGAATTATTACTTCGACAATTTGAAATCAATCAACTGGGAGAGATGCGATGAGATCGCAAAAATTTATAACAATAAGCAATTGATAAAACGATTGAATAAATATCGCAAAAATTATGCTCAATAGAGAAAAACATCAATTAATAATGGGTCAGATTTTGAAGGACATTTATACCGATGTCTCAATCAGTCCGCTCTTAGGATTCAAGGGTGGTACTTGTGCCTATTTCTTTTACAGCCTGCCGAGATTCTCGGTGGACTTAGATTTTGATTTGCTGGTGGTCAACGAGGAAAACCAAAAATTAGTTTTTGAAAAGATCGTTGCTATTTTGAGCAAATACGGACAGATCAAGGATCAATACATTAAAAGATTTACTGTTTTTGCATTACTCTCCTACGGTGATGACGATCACAACATCAAGGTGGAAATCAATGTCAGAAAATTAGTAGAAAATATCCAAGATCACTACGAGATGAAAGAGTATCTTGGCATTTCAATGTTTGTCGCCAAAAAAGATTATTTGTTTGCCAGTAAGCTCTCGGCTTTGACACTCCGAAATGAAACTGCAATGAGAGACATCTATGATATTCATTATTTTGCCAAGAGCAATTGGGATATCAATGCTGAAGTGGTAAAAGAAAGAACTGAAAAGACAACCAAAGAATATCTGGCCGACTGCATCGCATTCATAGATAAAGTAAAAGATAATCAGATAATGCAGGGCTTGGGCGAACTGATTGATAGCGAAAAAGAAAAAGCATGGGTTAGGAATCATTTGAAAACCGACACCATCTTCATGCTGAAAAATTATATGTCGGTGATAAAATAAAAATAATATGGTAAAAAAAGAGCAAAAAAAACATACTCCCGAACCGGAAAAATCAGACAAGAGATATCTGAAAAAGTTTGAGATCGTTGAAACCGATGTCGAACTTCCTATTCAAGGACAAGTCCGTGATCCGGAGGATTTATATAAATTCTTAAAAGATTTGGAAAATGAAAGTGTTTCCAAGGTAATTGGTATTTATCTCGATGACAAAAACCTATTTCTGGGTCATCAGGTAATAGGTTGCCTTATCTATTCCAATTTTTTGGCAAGACAAATACACATTGCCGAACTTCTCAATTTCTTTAAGCAATTTTTGTTTAATCTTGCCCTTGATCATACTAGTTTATCTTTATCGGTTTTTTACCAGTTTCTTTTTCCCAGCGTTTTAGTATTACTTCCGCATAGGTAGGACATTTTTCCATGAGATAACATCGACGATTCATTTTAATTGCGGCAATTAAGGTGGATCCACTTCCACCGAATGGCTCCACTATTAAATCATCTCGTTTAGTCAGAACCTTAATATATGGAATTAATATCTCTGTTGGTTTAGTCCCAAAGATGACACCCTGCCCAGATGATTTTTCGTCTGCGGCTTTAAACTCTAGAAAATCTGTAGGGCAAATCTTTTTACCTTTCTCGTATGATTCCCAGTGGGGTTTGCCACTTATTGCGTACAAGGCAGTTTCATATTCGTTTTCTAGAAGTTCGCTCTCAGCGTCATTGTTTAACTCAACATTATCAGTAGTTCCAACCATGGCGATATCATGCTTATTGAAGAATCTGTATTTTGATGAGAATCCTTGAATCCTATTCGGTAAATGCCAGACAATCATATTTTTTACTCGCCAATACTTTTCCATTTCATTCCAAATAGTGCGGATATTTTTCCAGTTCTCATAAACAATAATTGCGAAGTTTTCTTTTGCCACCCCACTGATATTTTTCATCCACAGTTCAGTGAAGTTTTCTGGTAATTAGTCGGTTTCCAAATACCTTCTATTTTTCTTGGCACCAAATCCAGTAGTCACTCCATCTTTCTGTTTTGTTTTACCCTTTAAATAATTCAAAATGTATGGCGGATCCGTAAAACACATGTCGGCTTTAACATCTTTCATAAGAGTATCCATGTCCGATTCTATGGTTGAATCACCACACATTAATCTTGAGCCATCTAATTCATAGATGTCTCCTTTCTGCACAGTAATGTTTTCAATCCCTACTTTCTCCAATTCTTTCTTAAGGTCAAATTGTTCAACATTTTCCTCTGTCGGGAAAATGTTATCAAGATCTTCGCTATCAAAACCGACGTCTTTTAGGAATGCTTCGTCAAATTCTGCCAACAATTCAAGATCAAATTCTCCCACGTTTTTGTTGAGACGAAGATTCAACTCTTTTTCCTTTTCCAAGTCTGATATTTGGATATAGACCACTGGCACATTTGTAATACCCATCTCTTTAGCCACTTCAACTCTAAAGTGTCCGCCGATAATGACGTTCTTTCTTTCTGGTGTGCTATTACAAATTACTGGATCAACCATCCCGAATCGATTTATGGATTCTTTAAGTTGTTCCACTTGCTCTTTGGAGTGTTTCCTTGGATTATACTCCGATGCCCGAAGTTCATTGATCGGAACTTCTACGATTGTGAGTTTTGTGTCGCTCATAATATTATTTGTTAATTAATAATATCTTTAATATCTCAAAAATATTCAACTTAAATTAGGCAGAAATGACATTTTTTAAACAAGAAAAAACCGCCCATTTTAAGCGGTCTCATATTTATCCACTTTTTAAGTAGGATTAAGCGATTCTTTGTTTGTATGCTTTTTCGGTTATGACTCCGATCCTAACCGCTGGTACGATATTTCTGCTTTCTCTTTGTAATATTTTAGTAAGAGACAGACCAGTTTGTGTATATAGTTTGCATCTCTTGTTTGAATTAAAATAATCCAAGCTGGTTTTGTAATTATCTGAATAGGCGACCTCTTTGTCGGTCGCGATTTGAAATAACAATTCCCATGACGGTTTTGCGCGGTCTGCTTTTATTGGTGTATTAAATTTCTGATTTACAATGACCAAATAATTGTTGCTGTCCGTGCCAGGTTTTACAATCAAAATATCCGCTATCTTATCACCTGAAAGAATCGGTTTCTTAGACTTTAAGGAATCACGAAAGTTTTTAATTTCGTTATAAAGATTTTTCCAAGATGCAACCGTTTTTGTTTTATCTATTCCTCTTAACGGAAATTTAAAGCCGAGTTTCCCAAAATGTTTTTCTAAAATTTCGGTTACTTTTTGAACGTCATGCAAGCTAAGGCGTTCCTGGTCTTTATAAAAGAAAGGCATTTCAACATAGTCAGCATTTTCGGTATCATTAGTGGCGAGAAACAATTCAAGTTTGTATAAAATGATATCTAAAATCTCCACAATCTTATTGCGGGTTTCTTGAGAGAAATCATTAATTTTAATTAAATTTTCGGCCATATATTTACATTTTATCACTTTTACGTGATCCTATAAATGGCGTTAGAAATTTTTATAATTTATTAGTAATCAATAATAATATGCATTTAAAAAAGAAAACAATCCAAGATCTTCAAAAGATTATTAAGCGAGATTATGGCCAGACTCTCAGTGAAGAGGAGGCAAACGAGTTTGGAATATCCATATTACGCCTAACTAGATTGGGCTTAACAGCCCAAGCAAGAGCCATTGAAAAGGCCGAAAAGCAGAAGCCCTAAGTACTGTCGCATTTGTCGCATTTTGGTTAAATCAGACCCCGACCCACATGCATTGAAGTGAGACCTATAATCGTGCTAAAATACCCTTGTAAACATTGAAGTCACGGGTACTTAACCCGAGATCACCGATTGGATGACTTTTAACAAATAAATGAACTGCTGCAATTGCCGATGTGATTCGAACATTTTTTCTATCCTAAGTACTAGGGATAAAAAAATTAAAATCCTTGACTCTCAAAATTAAAAAATAATTAAAATTAATTTTAATCTTATGAAACAAACTCAGGCTAATTTATTAAAAGCCATTACTGGCGAATCAATAGCCAGAAACAAATACACTTACTTTGCAGAAATAGCCCGCAAAGAAGGTTATGAATGGATTGCCGCTGTTTTTGAAGAAACAGCTTTAAATGAAAAAGCACACGCTCAAGAAGAATTAGAACAATTAACTGAAAAAACAGAAATGACTAACACCTATGACATTCAACCATTGGGTACAACTTTGGAAAATTTACTTCATGCAGCCGAAGGCGAAGCTTATGAATTTGGCACTATGTATCCTAACTTTAAAAAAGTTGCTGAGGATGAGGGCGAAACTGAAGCAGCCAGACTTTTTCAAGAAATTTCTGAAGTTGAAGAAAAACACGCTGAACGTTATACAATGCTAGCAGATAAATTAGAACAAGGAAAATTATTTGAAAGCGATGAAGAAATTGAATGGAAATGTTTAAATTGCGGTTATATTCATAAAGGTAAATCCGCGCCAGACAAATGTCCTTTGTGTCAAAAACCCCAAGGTTATTATATGGGTTTAAAGGTTGTTAGATAAATTTTTAATGTAGGGGGCGGGTTTTAAACCCGCCTTTTCTTGATTTATTTTAAAAGATTTGTTAGAATAATTTAGACATTAGTAATTAGAAATTAGTAATTTAAATTTGGTCCCTTCGTCTAATGGTTAGGACGCCAGGTTTTCATCCTGGCAATAGGGGTTCAATTCCCCTAGGGACTACCAAAGAACTCTCGTTTTTGTAAATGAGGGTTTTTTGATTGCAAAAAATAAATCTAGAATTCGTAAACATATAAAAATTTCCCCAACTTACCACGTACTGTTTTTAAATCAATTATTTTTATAGCTTGTTTATTAGAAAATTGATAATCACACGAAACTACCCGTGTACCTAATGATAACTCCTGTTTAAATTTAAGCAAAAGTTCATCCATTAATTCAGATGAAAGATAAACAAACACATGCGTGGCATTAGATAAATTATATTTTAAAAAATCTCCCTGTAAAATTTTGATATGTGTTTTTCTGACTCGCCATCTAGCCACCCAAAAAGGAATTAATTGTTTTTCAAAACCAATACAGCTGGCTTGTGGTTCTTTAATATAGCAAGCCAGAAGCACTCGCCCATCACCACAACCCAAATCATAAATCACGGATTTTTGTTCAATCTTCATGGCCGCAACTATCATTGGTAAAATATTTTTTTTGACTGCTACAAATGGCACTTTAACCGTAAAAGAAGTCGCTACTGACAAAACCAAAAAAAACGTATAAGTACTTACAACTAACATAATAACAAAAAGCATAAAATAAATTATAATCAGCATATTTACAATTTTAATTTTTTAAGATATAATTTTTATTACCACAATCTTAGTATAACAAACATAATCAATAAATTACACTAAAGCTAAATTTAAATATGCGTATTTTAGCCATAGAAACATCCTGTGATGAAACCGCGGCGGCTGTTTTAGAAACAAAAAACAGCTCTTTTAAATTAGTTAGTAATGTTATTTCTTCTCAAGTTAAAATCCATGCCAAATTTGGTGGCATTATTCCAGAAGTAGCTGCTAGAAAACAAATGGAAATGATTATACCGGTTTTAGAGCAAGCTCTAAAACCGGCAATTTCCAATTTCCAATTTCCAATTTCCAAACAAATAACAAAATCAATTGATTACCTGGCTGTCACTCAAGGACCAGGTCTTATTACTTCTCTAACCGTTGGCGTGGAAACAGCTAAAACTCTAGCCTATGCTCTTAACAAACCACTTATTTTTGTTAATCATCTTGCTGGTCACATTTATTCTTCGTTATTAAAAAATTCCCTCTTAGAAAATCAGTCAATAAATTTAGAAACTATAAAATTTCCAGCTTTAGCCTTAATAGTTTCTGGAGGCCACACCATGTTGGTCTTAATGAAAAAACATCATAATTATAAAATTATTGGTGAAACTCTAGACGATGCCGTTGGCGAAGCCTATGATAAGGTGGCCAAAATTTTAAATCTTGGTTATCCTGGCGGACCAATTATTGATAAAATGTCTCTGCTAGGTGACCAAACTAAATTTAGTCTACCACGGCCCATGTTAAATAGTGCAGATCTTAATTTTTCTTTTTCTGGCTTAAAAACGGCTGTTATGTATTTAGTTAAAGATTTAAAAACAAAAAAACAATTAAATAAAAATATTATTAATGATCTCTGCGCCTGTTTTCAAACCGCCTGCGTTGATGTTTTAACACACAAGACTTTATCTGCCATTAAAAAATTTAAACCTCAAACTTTTTTACTCGGTGGTGGTGTGGCCGCTAATAAAAGTTTAAGAGAAAATTTAACCATAAAAATTTCAGAACTTGATCCAAAAATAAAAATTTTAATCCCTGAAATAAAATTTACTGGTGATAATGCTGCTATGATTGCTCTGGCCGCCTATTATAAAATAACTAATACATCAGCTGGTAAAAAAAATAATTATTTAAAAGTAAGGGCTAATCCTAATTTAAAATTGTAAAATCGTTTTTCATTTCAAGAACTTTTTATCTGTCATGCTGAACTTGTTTCAGCATCTCCTTACTCCAAAATTAAATGTTTATTTGAGATTCTGAAATTAATTTATAATGATAGCCAACCATGAAAAAATACATCGCCCATAATTCAGAAGAAACAAAAAAAATAGCCGCTCAAATTGCCGCCAATTTTCAGGGTGGTGAAGTTTTGGGTTTAGTGGGCACCTTGGGAGCCGGTAAAACAAATTTTGTCCAAGGTCTTGCCAAATATTTAAATATTAAAAATACGGTTAATTCGCCAACCTTTGTTTTAATGAAACCTTATCCCACCGGAAATAAAAAATGCCGCCTCTTGGTGCATGTTGATTGTTATCGTTTAAATTCTTCAGAAGAATTATTGGCTTTGGGTATTAAAGAATATTTTAACGACAAAAGATGTCTGACTGTCATTGAATGGGCAGATAAAATTGCCAATGTCATGCCCGCAAATACTGTTTGGATAAAATTTAAACTAGGCAAAAAAATTGATGAAAGAGAAATTGAAATTAATAACTAAAAACAGTCCTGCTTACTCGGGACTGTTTTAAAAGCTATCAAACAATAAGTTATTAAAACCATTACATCGCATGAACATTCCCTTCCGTGCCATCTCCTTTATATTTTGTTTCAGGATTAACTCCAGGTTCACTCGTAAAATCTTCTAAAGACGCCACATTGGAATTAATTATTTTAATTCCCGCCTCTTTTAATCTTTCTCTGATAACCTCAACCAATTGGGGTTCGTATTTTTCATCTGAAAAATCTACAGCTATCTTTTTATCTAAAATTTCTTGCACAACTTCTCTAACAATTCTTAAAACACCCACTTCCATAGACGAAGGAGCCTGTTCTTCGGCTATCCTTAAAACCATCTGCCCGATTTCCTCTGGCGACTTTTCTATCTTTGGTATACTTTTATCAATACGGGTTTGATCTGGACTAAAATTTTTTTCCGACATAATTTTAAAATTAATTTTTAATTTCTATTTTTTTCGACTCTTCCTCCAGCACCCTTTATCCAATCAGAATTTCTTCTTTGTTTAGCCTCGAATTCGCCAAATTCACTTGCTCTTGAGTCTTCTTCTGCTGTTCTAAGTATTTTTTGACCCAACTATGGTGTTTTTGTCGAAAATACTGGTCTACTATTATTAATGGGTTCTTTAAGCTCTATACGGCATCCTTTCATATAATTATAAATTAATTATTTTATATATTCCACAAAATAATAATAACATATTATATAAAATAATTAAATACTAATTGTCAATTCAATATTTTCATAGTAAGCTAAAGGTATGAGTTCCAAAATTTTATCAGGCGCCAATATTGGTCTTGATGCCCAAGTTGTCGAAGTGGAAGCAGATCTCGGTGGTGGCCAAGGTGGTATTTTTATTGTCGTTGGTCTGCCAGATACGGCTATTCAAGAAGCCAGAGAAAGAGTTTGGTCAGCTATTAAAAATACTGGTCTAGATTTTCCTCGCTCCAAAATTGTAGTTAATTTAGCCCCAGCTGATATTAGAAAAGAAGGTCCGGCCTATGATTTGCCCATCGCCCTGGCTCTCTTAATAACAGCTGGGGTCTTAGAATTAGATCTTGAAGATCAAAATGCTATTTATGTTGGTGAACTTTCTCTAGATGGTCGTCTACGGCCAGTCAGTGGCATCTTGCCCTTGGCTTTAATGATTAAAGAAAAAAATTTTTCTCGCATCTATTTGCCTGAAGAAAATGCCGAGGAAGCTGCCTTAATTAATAATATTGAAATTATTCCAATTAAAAATTTAAAACAAATTTTTTTACATTTAACTAAACAAGAAATTATTACTCCTTTTAAAACCACTGGCATTGCTAAATTTATTACTACGCCAAATTTTGAGGTGGATATGGCCTTTGTTAAAGGCCAAGAACATGCCAAACGCGCTTTAGAAATTGCTGCTTCTGCTGGCCACAATGTTTTAATGTCTGGCCCGCCAGGAAGCGGCAAAACACTTTTAGCCAAAGCCATGACCACAATTTTACCACCCATGACCGAAGAAGAAATTTTAGAAGTTACTAAAATTTATTCTGTGGCTGGCAAATTAAGCACCGATAAACCTTTAATTTTGGAACGCCCCTTTAGAACTCCGCATCATTCGTCTTCTGCTGTAGCTTTGGTTGGTGGTGGTTCTTTTCCCAGACCAGGTGAAATTAGCTTAGCTCATAAAGGCGTTTTGTTTTTAGATGAATTTCCAGAATTCCCTAGAATTGTTTTAGAAAATTTACGCCAACCATTAGAAGATGGAGTAGTCACAGTTTCTCGAGCTCAAGGTACTCTAACATTTCCGGCGCGTTTTACTTTAATTGCTTCCCAAAACCCTTGCCCTTGTGGTTATTATTCTGATCCTGAACGCACTTGTATTTGTACTCAAACCCAAATTATTAAATATCAAAAAAGAATTTCCGGTCCCCTTTTGGATCGTATAGATCTCCATATTGAAGTGCCTAAAGTTAAATTTGAAAAATTAACCAATGATTCCCTATCAGAAAGTTCAGAAAATATCAGAGAACGCGTCAATCGAGCTCGGCAAAAACAAATTCTTAGATTTAAAAATTTAAAAATCGGCACTAATGCCGAAATGGGCGCGAAAGAAATTAAAGAATTTTGTCAAATTGATGCTCCCACTCAAGAACTTTTAAGAACAGCCATGCAACAATTAAAACTTTCGGCTCGTGGTTATCACCGCATTTTAAAAGTGGCGCGTACCATTGCAGATTTAGATGAGGCAGAACAAATAGAACTATCCCATGTGGCTGAAGCCCTGCAATACAGAACTAAGATTGAATAAAAAAACAAAAAACCGGCGTACTCAACGACCGGTTTATGGTTTTAATCAACAAAACATTTTCTACTTCTTGCCAAAACCTAACATATTTTTAAACACTTCTTGCCAATCAGCATCGCTTTGATTTTCCCCGCTATATTTAAACCAAAAATCTTTAGGCGCAAGTATTTTCACATCTTTGTATTGCTCTAAAAATAACAAGTGTTTGTCAGAAGAAATAATATAATCAGCACCTGATTCTAAGGCGCACTCCACAAATTTATTATCTTCTGGGTCGTCCATTACTGCCATAACTCTTTTATAAACTGGGATCACCGTGACGGCATTAAAAAAACTTTCTAGTTTTTCTCGATCACTCTCACGAGTAATATTTCTTTCAATAATTAATAAATTTTCTTTTAAAATTTTCTCAGAAGCCACAGCTTCAATTTTCCCAGTCAAAACCAAATCCACAATTTTCCAAGTATATGAAAAATTGTCGGCCATGGCATCTATTAAAATGTTGGTATCAATAACTACTTTCATATTTTGGTTAAAAAACAACAAACCCTTCTTGTCATTCCCGCCGGCCACGCCGAGAATCAAGCGAGCAGAGCGGGAATCCCGTGGATTAATAAATTAACACTTTTACTCCAAACATCCACTAATAACCAACCCATCATCAATAGTTTTTGTTGCCACCCAAATACTATTTATGGCGTTTAAAAAACTATTTTTAATCTGAGAAGTTTTTAAATAAATAATTTCCTCAACATCATCTGTTAAACATTTATTACTGTTATCTTTCAGACTATTATTTAAAATATTTTTTAATAAATCAGAGCTATTAGTAATCACTAAATAATCATCTTTAATTGCCAAAGCTACATTAATTTTATCATAATTTAAAATTTCCAATTCACCTTCTTTTTTAAATTTAAAAACACTACTATCAGCCACTAGTTCGGTCATAGAAGTTTTGTCTGGTAATTTAGTAACTTTTTTTTGCGGATAATTAAAGGCTAAAATATTTTTAACAATCTCTTCGGCTATGGTCACCACTTCGGCTGAATCTTTACCGTCTTTAATTTTAAGCGCCAAACCATAATTATACATTTTTAATTTAAATAAATCTGTGGTTAAGATAGAATCTGTTTTATTAGTTGTGAAAAACATTATTGGCCATTGGAATAAATCTTTAAACACCTCTTGATCGGCAATAGCTTTGGGAAATTGCCCAGCCAACAAATTATCTATAAAATCCTGATTGCCAGTCGATTTTATGATTAAAAACAAATTCTGATCTAAATTTAAAGGTTTGAATCCATCAGCAATTTTTAAATTATTATTCTTTTGTTCCTTAGGACCTGCTTCAATTTTAAAAAATATTTGTTGCTCCTTAGCGCTTAGACCTAAAAACATGGGCTTGTCTAAATCTAAATTTTTAAAAAATAAAAAATTATTCTCAACTGGCAGTGCTTGCAAAAAAGCTGTGCCTAAATAAACATTTAAGAAATTTCCCCCAGAAAATTTAGACAAAACATTAATCATATTCTGATTAGGATTAGCATAACTTGGAGACTGAATTAAATTTAGAGTATCTTTTTGTTTGCTTACAGCCAAAACACTGCCATTTAAAATACTGCTACTAAAACTTTTGGGTAATAACAAACTAGCCCGTTTAACATTATTTACTTCCAATAACCAAATTTCTTGTTTACTATTATCTTTGTTAACTATAGCATAACCAATATTTTTAATTTCTTTTTTCAATTCCATTGGAAAAACATCAAAAAATTTTAACTCTTGTTCAATTTTCTGCCATCCCGTAAATCTACTTTGATTTTCTTTTTCCAAAGCTAATAAATTTTGATCCTGCCAATTATATTCGGCATAAAGCATAGTTTGCTCTGGCAAAAAAACTGTTAAATTAGAATTAATTTTTGTTTGTTTAAAGATAACATAAAAAAATCCCACGCCCACAAGCAGGATAATCAAAATTATTAATGATAATAAAAATTTTTTATTCATCTTTTATGAAAAAATTTTAATTTTATTTGTTCCCGTTCGCTTCGCGTAGCCTTAGTAAGAAAATAGAGGTGAACTTGGCGTTAAGAATTGAATGGACAGGAGGCCTATATAATAAGGCTGACCAGGCATCCGTTCAATTTAGCCAAGTGAGCCCTATTTTCTCTAAGGCGCAGCAGCGAACCAGTTTTTGGAGCTACCTTTTTTTCCAAAAAGGTGGCATAAAAAAATATTTAAAAAATGAAAATTAAAAATTTTACTTGCACTCCCCCCAATTTTCCCCAACTCCCATTTCAACCTCTATGGGCACTTTAAATTTATAAACATTTTCCATTTCCTGTTTAATTATTTTTTTAGCTTTTTCTAGCACATTTTCCTTAATTTCAAAAACCAACTCATCATGAATTTGTAAGAGCATGCACACCTCATCATGCTTAAAATTTTCCTTAATCTTTTTTTCCAAATTTATCATAGCCATTTTAATTAAGTCGGCCGCTGTGCCCTGAATTGGATGATTAATAGCCATTCTCTCGGCCTGAGCTTTTAAACCAGGGTGAGTGGCATTAATTTCTGGTAAATACCGGCGTCGGCCGAACAGAGTTTCAGTATAACCAAAATTTTTAGTCAAAGCAATAGTATTTTGCAAATAATCATGAAGTTCATTAAAGACCGCAAAATATTTAGCAATAAAATCTTCGGCTTCTTCATAACTTACCCCGGCTCCTTCAGCCAAGCCTCTAGCGCCTAAACCATAGATCACACCAAAATTAATTACCTTGGCTTCGCGACGCATACTCTTAGCCACTGCTTCTCTTTTGACATTAAAAATTTGACTGGCGGTTTCTGTGTGGATATCTCTGCCCTCCAAAAAAGCTTTCAACATTTTTTCATCATTAGATAACGATGCTGCAATCCTCAGCTCAATTTGTGAATAATCTGCCGCTAACAATTTATAGCCGCTACTCGCCACAAAAGCTTGGCGAATTTTTTCTCCCAATTCTGTTTTAATAGGAATGTTTTGCAAATTAGGTTCAGAAGAAGAAAGCCGACCGGTGGCGGTGACCGTTTGATTAAATGAAGTATGAATTCTATCTTGCTTATCAACCAATTCTGGCAAAGGATCTAAATAAGTATTTTTCAATTTAGATAATTCTCTAAACTCAATTATTAAATCAATTATTTCATGCCGGCCTTTTAGTTTATCTAATTCTCCGGCCGCTGTAGAAATGCCAGTTTTAATTCTAGACAATCCTGCAGTAGAAATATTTAATTTTTCAAATAAAATTTCTTTCAATTGCAATGGCGAGGCTACATTAAATTTTGTGCCAGCCATTTTATAAATTTTATCTTCCAAACCAATAATTCTTTTAGCCAATTCCGTACTCATTTTATTTAAAAATTTAATATCAATTTTAATACCCAATTTCTCCATCCCGGCTAAAACTTCAATTAAGGGCACATCAATTTTTTCTAAAACTGTCATTAAATTTTCACTTTTTATTTTTGGCAATAAATTTTCATAAAGCCGCCAAGTAATATCTGCATCTTCGCAAGAATAGTTGGCCACCAAAACAACCGGAATTTTAGAGAGGTCTATTTTATCTTTATTTTTTTCGCCAGTTAATTCTTGGATTGTTTCAGTTTTATAGCCCAATTCCACAAACGCTAAATTATCCATGCTATGTTGTCTGGTGCCTGGATTTAAAAGATATGAAGCAATCATGGTATCAAAATAAATACCCTTAACCTCAAAACCAGCTGTTTGTAAAACTTCTAGATCAAATTTTAAGTTATGACCAACTTTTTTGACCTTTTCATCTGCCAAAATTTTATAAAGAGTGTCATCCTCGCCAAAGCGAGGATCCCATTGTTCCTTAGTAAAAACAATTTTTTTATTTTTTATTGACAAATAATACGCCTCACCCTTTGTCCAGGCAAAAGAAATTCCAATCAATTTATTTTTAAAAGGATCAAGCCCATCAGTTTCTGTATCCAGAGCAAAAATTTTTTGCTTTTTTAATTCTTTAATAAAATTATTATATTTTTCCTCACTATCAATTAATGTATAACCTTTTTTTATTTTAAAAATATTATTTTCATTACTTTTAACTTTTGAATTTTGACTTTTAAATTGTTCAAATATATTTCCTTGTTTTTCTCTCATTATTTTTTCTGCTTCAGGAATTTTATTAATCAAAGATTTAAAATTCCATTCTTGAAAAAGTTCCACCACTTTTTCAGTTCGAAAATCCACCACCTGACAACTTTCTAAATCAAAATCTATTGGCACTTCACGCACAATTTCGGCCAATTGTCTAGATTGATAAGCTTGAGCTTTACCTCCCACTAGTTTTTTATAAATACCTGCAGTAATTTTCTTAACTTTTAATTCTTCTTTATATTTTTCATAATCATTTTTCTTATCCAAATATTCATACATCTTATCAATGGTGACAAAATTTTTAATCAAATCCATGGCTGTTTTTTCGCCAATGCCAGTGATACCAGAAATATTATCAGATAAATCTCCACGCAAAGCTTTGTAATCAATCAAACTTTTGGGAGCAAAACCAAATCTTTCACGCACTGCAGACTCATCATAAATTAACACATCTGAAATGCCTTTTTTTAATGTATAAACTTCAGTATTATCATCAACTAATTGCAAAACATCTAAATCTCCACTCACAATTATGCTTTTTAATTCTTGCCAGACTCCGCCAGTTTTTACTCGCTCATCAATAATTTTAGAAATTGTGCCAATTATATCATCAGCTTCATAACCTTTAAGCTCAAAAATTTTAACATTAAAGGCCTTGAGCAATTCTTTAATATAGGGAAACTGTTCATACAATTCTGTTGGTTGAACTTTTCTAGTAGCTTTATAATCCACGGAAATTTCTTTTCTAAATGTATCTCTGGAAACATCAAAACAACAAGCTACATAATCTGGCTTAATTTCTTTAAGAGCTTTTAAAAAAATAGCTGTAAAACCATAAGCCGCATTAACCAACTGGCCTTTTTTGTTCATCAAAGGCGGCAAGGCGTGAAAAGCCCGGTGTATTAAAGAATTAGCGTCAATGATTAAAAATTTTTTCATATCTTTATTTTACCTTTTTATATTAATTATTTCAACAATTTGCTTTTTGTATTTTTTTTGTTATGATTATTGTATTCTGGTCACGTAGCCAAGTGGTAAGGCAGGAGTCTGCAAAACTCCTATGCGCCGGTTCAATTCCGGCCGTGACCTAATAAATTTAAATTATATGAAAACACTTTTCTCTGGCATTCAACCAACAGGCGACCTGCATTTAGGCAATTATTTAGGCGCTTTAAAACAATGGCTAGAATTGCAAGATCAATATAATTCCATTTTTTGCATTGTGGATTATCATTCACTGACAGAAAATTTTGATCCTCAATTAAAACAGGAACAAATTTTTAATACAGCGGTGGACTTTTTAGCTTGTGGTATTGACCCAAAAAAATCTATCATTTTTGTGCAATCACATGTCAGTGCACACACAGAACTCGCCTGGATTTTTAATTGTTTAACCCCTATGGGCGAATTAGAAAGAATGACTCAATATAAAGACAAATCCATTCGCCAAAAAGAAAATATCAATGCCGGACTTTTTACTTATCCAATTTTGATGGCCGCTGATATTTTACTCTATAAAGCTGAAACGGTACCAGTTGGTGAAGATCAAGTCCAACACATTGAACTAGCCAGATCAATTGCTAAAAAATTTAATACCAAATTCGGCAACTATTTTCCAGAACCCAAAGAGATTTTAACTACTGCTAAAAGAATCATGTCTCTCTCTGAGCCCAGTAAAAAAATGTCAAAATCTTTAGGCGAAAAACACTATATCGCGCTTAAAGATTCGGGAGAAACAATTGCTAAAAAAATTCAAAGTGCTGTTACTGATTTTGGTTCAGAAAAAAATTCAGGCCTTAACGGTGGTAGAAATCTATTAAATTTACTAAAGGAAATTTCTGAAGATAAAAAATTAATCAACAATTTTGAAAATGATTATAAGAAAGAAACTTTAAAATATTCGGAATTAAAACCAGCCTTGACCCAAGCTTTAGTGGAAACCTTAAAACCCATTCAAAAACAAAGAACTAAACTTTTACAAGATAAAAAATATGTTTTAGAAATTTTAGAAACTGGTGCCAAAAAAGCCAAAGGATTAGCTGATAAAAATTTAACTGAAATTAAAAAATTAATTGGCATATAGTAATTGTTGTCTCCATGTCTCTTAACCCCACATCTGCGAGGCGGACTGGAGACTTAATGTTCAATAATATAATTAATTTTTTTTACATTAATGAGCACTAACGCTCCAGTCGGGAGACTGGAGCGAATATGCACAGTCGCTCAGGATAAACTAAAAAAATATGCATATCTACGACACCATTATCATTGGCGCCGGACCAGCTGGTTTAACTGCCGGTATTTATACCACTCGCCGAACTCTAAAAACTTTAATTATTGGCGCTGAAATTGGCGGACAAATGGCTAAAACTTTTGTAATTGAAAATTATCCTGGGCTCAAAAGTATTGACGGTTTTGCCTTGGCCAATCAAATGCTCGAGCAAGTTAAAGAATTAGGGGCAGAATTTATTAATGATACTACTGTTAAAATCTCTAAAGAAAATAACCTGTTCTCTGTGCAAACTGCAGCTAATAAAAATTATACAGCCAAAACTATTATCATAACTTCCGGACTTAAAAAAAGAAAACTAGGTCTTGAAGGCGAAGAAAAATTTGATGGTCATGGACTTTCCTATTGTATTAATTGTGATGGGCCATTATTTAAAAATAAAAATGTGGCTGTGGTCGGTGGTGGTAATTCTGGCGCTGAAGCTGTAGAATTTCTAGCCAAAATTTGTCCAACTGTCTATTGGTTAGAAATTACTGATACTTTGCGTGCTGATCCAATTTTAATAGAACGCCTTAAAAAAATACCTGCCGTAAATATTTTAACCAATACTCAAATAATGGCTTTGCAAGGCAACGAGAAACTCACTGCTATTAAAATTAAAACTAATAACCAAGAAAATAATTTAGAAGTTGAAGGTGTTTTTGTAGAAATTGGTTATCTGGCTGAAACAACTTGGTTAAAAGATTTTATTAATTTAGATCCGCTAGGTCAAGTAATAATTGATGAATTAAATCATACTAATGTTCCCGGTGTTTTTGCGGCTGGGGATGTTAGCAATTCTAAATATAAGCAAGTCATAGTTGCTGCAGGAACTGGGGCCATAGCCGCCTTGGAAGCTTATGAATATATTCAAAAAAATTCATAAAAGGAGTTCTCGATGCCTAGGAAAATAGTCTTTGACGAATCTGCTCTTGAAAAACAGATTAAAGCAACAACTAGTGTCATCTGTGCCAGCCAATGTTTTGCTACTGCCAAAGACAATATTAAAAAAATAATTTCTATAATTATTGCCGAGCAAAAAAGATGGCGCGAGCAAAAAAGATGGCGCTTGATAGATAAAAAAGATTTAATAGATCTAGGCAATATTATTATAGAAAAAGAGCACATAAAATATTTGGTGACGCAAACCAGACAAGAATTAGATAATTATGCTTTTTATATGAAGCAATATCCGTTCAAAGATTTAGCAAAAACAATCACCCTAGACTATGTTATTTCGAGGATTGTTTCAAAATCTGAAACTGAACTCATCGCTACCATAAAAAATTTGTTTAAATAACATGACCTTGCTATAAAAATAGCAGGGTTCTTTTTTATAAAAAATATTAATGCTAAAATAACCTTACATATTTTTTAATTTAAATTTTATTCTTCCGCGTTAGTCCGCGATTTACTATGTTTTGGCAACACTTTTACCCCTCACCAATTTTATTAGATTTAAATTTCTTACAAATTCATTGGTATGGATTTTTTGTTACCCTAAGTATTTTAACTGGATTTTTTATTTTTAAAAAATTGGTAGAGGCGTATTGCAATACGTCTCTACATAAAACCGTATTTAAAAAAACAGAAATTTTTAATCTGTTTTTTTATTTAATAATTTTTGGCCTTATTGGCGCTAGACTCTATCATTGTTTGTCTGAATTTAATTACTATTGGCACAATCCTTTAAAAATATTTTATCTTTGGCAAGGTGGCTTGGGAATATATGGTGGTCTCATAGCTGGCATAATTATAGTTTATTTTTTTGCCAAAAATTTATCTGGGAAAAATAATCAGCAACCACCAGTTATCAATTATCAATTACCAATTATTTTTCTGACAATTTTAGATCTACTGTCGCCAGCCATTGCTCTTGGCCAAGCTATTGGCCGCTGGGGTAATTATTTCAATCAAGAACTCTATGGCCTGCCAACCAATTCTTTTTTAGGTCTTGCCATTGCTCCAGCAAACCGTTTACCAGGCTTTGAAAATTTTGATCTTTTTCAACCCTTATTTTTTTACGAAAGCCTCTTTTGTTTTGGTCTGTTTATAATTTTATTTCTCTCCATAGTTTATCCCGAGCGAAGCCAAGCCTGCCTGCCGGTAGGCAAAGGATCCCGTCTATCCCACAAAATTCCAGGTACAATATTTTTACTTTATTTATTTCTCTATTCCTTCTGGCGTTTTATCATAGAATTTTTTCGTATTGATCCTCAACCAATATTTTTAAATCTGCGTCTGGGCCAATGGACAAGTTTAACCTTAATAATTATTTGTCTGGTATTTTATATTTTAATTAAAAAATGGTATAATAATTCTTGTCATCCCGAATGAAGTCAAGCCTGCCTGCCGGTAAGCTGGGGATCTAAAATTTTATGAAAAAAATATTAACCATAGTTATTTTATTTACAATATCATTTTCCTATCTATTGATAACAACACGATCTATCTTAGCGGCTGATGGAACATGGTTGTGTATGTGTACTGCAACTGGAAGAAATAAAACATTTATAGTCGCAGACAAGACAGCATGTGATAATCAATGTAAAACATTCTGCACTTCAGACACAAATTTCACCTGTACAGTAGATAACAATAATCCGCCACAAACTGATTTAAACAATCCTCCGCAAGCTGACAAAAATAACCCACCTAAAAATACCAACAATACTCAAACATCCAAATTAGATAACCCTTTATCCACCTCGTTTGGTTCTACTATTCCACAAATAGCGGCCAAAATAATTAAAATATTTTTAGGATTAATTGGTACTATTTCTTTTGTCATGTTTATTTATGGTGGTTTTTTAATTTTTACAGCTATGGGCAATGCCAGTAAAGCCAAAACAGGTATGAACACTCTTGTTTATGCTAGTTTAGGAATTTTGGTAGTCTTTACTTCTTATGCCATGTTAAAATTTGTCTTAAGTATATTTAATTTATCTTAAATAAATATTTAAAAAATAAATAAGCGTCCCAATAGCTTGGAACGCTTTTTTAAATTAGTACTTAATAACTGTTAAAAAAACCTTTTTTTCTTCTCCAGAAACAATCCTAACTAATAACGGAATATCTCCTGGATTGGGAGCATCCATGTAAGTTTCACTAAAATCTCCTAGTACCGTAAGAGTTTTTTTTGTTTCAGGATGACGCAAATACATGGTTTGAATTTCCGTCAAAGTATCGGGTAAATCAAACCTATAATGAAAACCATTTTGTGGCACAGTCTCTAATTTTTGCCATGTGCCATTTAAGGTTAACAGTTTTTTATAAACAGGCAACGCTGGTGGTGTTTGATTTTCCACCCGAGAAGATTTTTTTTGACTGCCGGTGCTATCATTCCCATTGAAAAATGTGGTGTAGACAACCACTGGGATAAGTATAATCATTATTCCAGTATTAATAGCTCTAAATAAAGCCACTGGAATAACAGTACCCATAGGAAAAAATACATAAAAAACTAATGCAAGACATGGATAAGCCCAAAAAAACTGGTTATTAGCCATTTTTAAACCTGTTTCTTTGTCAGCTAAAAAAGTTAATACCAAAATAATAACCAACAAAAAAGCAGATTGCCCAACAACGCTTCCCATACTTCCTGGTTTAGTTCGCCAATTAAAATTCTGAGTAGTACTGAGATCAGATTGTTTATTTTTATATAACTTATAGCAAAAAATAATAACCCCGATAATTGCCCCTATAACGATTACTTTAATCGCGTTAGACATAAACATTCTCCTATAAGATTTGACCAATTTGTTGCTTTAGTTTTTTTTTCTGTTGGTCACTCAATGTCATTACAAATTTGATGATTTCTTGAGAGCTAATAGATTTTGAGCTTCCGAAAATTTTCTCCGAAATGCTGGACAGATCAGGCGCCATAAAAAACTTAAGTTCGCCCAAACCTTTCAACTGCCCAACAATATCTGAACCAAAAAGTAAAAAAGCCAAAATCTTACTAGCATCGGCAAGTGAAGTAATTTGTTCAGTATTTTTTACAATTTGTAATTTGGCATTAAGTTTAGCTAATTCAACCTTTGCTTGTGCCTCTCCTTTTGCCAAATCAACTTCTGCACCGGCAAGACCTGCGGCTTTGTCCAGTTGAACTTTTATTAACCCCTTAGCTTCTTCAGCCTTTGCATCAGCATCGCCCTTTAAAACAATACTTTGTGCATCTACCTCAGCCTGAATCACCACCTCTTGGGCTTTAATATTGGTGGTATCTCTTGCAACGGCTGCTTCAGCCTTTTTTCTTCGTGCGGCAATAATTTCTGGTCTAGGTACAACATCAACAACAATGGCAGGCTTCCATTCAATACCGTAAAATAAAGGAGGAAGTTCTGATTGCAATTTATCAAAAATTTTATTACCTAATTTTGTCCTCATTCTTAAAGCGTCATCGAGAGTCTTTACCTCCGATGAAGCAACATATTCAAGAATGACAGCAGCAATCATTTCGCCCGCTAGACCACCTTTCCAGCGTTCTTCTTCCAAACCACCTTGACCAGACTCTTGATTATCAATTTTGACTACAATTTGTTTCCCAAAAAGTTTCCTTGTGAGCTGCTCCAAACTTCTAACCCCTAATTCTCGGTAAATCTTGTTAATTCCGTTAATTGAAAAGAGTTGCGTTACCATAACATAAACAGGCTGCGATTCTTCTTCAAAACCTTTTTCTGCTGCAATTACAACATCTTCGGGCACCAAAGGTATTGTTTGTATTTCTTTAGGGAATTTAATTAAATCAGAAATGAATGGTATAACAATAACAATCCCAGTCTTTGCGGATCTTTTTGGTCTGTTAAATGTATAAACATAACCAATTTCATTTGGCTTTACAAATTTGACTGCAAGAGCTAAAAAAATAATTGCTAAAGCAACTAATGTTCCCAGAATAATGCCCGCCATCTTACACCTTCACTTTCTTTATTTTATTTATTTTTTGATTTGTTAAAGTGCGAATTTTTATAATTAACCCTATCACTAATTTTATTTTTTGTCAATCCAAATTCAAAAGAAATTTTATCTTCCGCAATTCATCCCGAGTGCTCGGGATTATTCATAATTCAAATTTTGTGTTATAATATCCACATGAAATTATCTAAAAAAACATTTCCCAATTATTTTCCTGATGATGATTTTTCTAGTCAAGCAATTGCTGATCAAGAATTAAAAGAATTAGCAGAAAAACTAGAACGCGAATTGGGTCATCACTATTTTTCTAAACCCCTAGATTATTCAGGCCATAATAAAGAAACTAAAAACGCCGAACTTTTAGAATTAGAACAAGAAATTGCTAATTTAGGAGAAATAGTTTTACCTCAAGCCAATTTAAATCCAAGCCAAGAGCTGCCAGCCCCCAAAAAAATAATTAATAAAAAACCAATTTATCCTTATAAAAATTTTAAACTTTATCTGCCTAAAAAAAAGAAAACTCCTAAAAATGTTAAGACCAAAGACGACAAATATCAAAGCTTTGAACTTTATAAAAAACCTCAAAAAAATATTGCTAAAAAAAATAAAAATTTTACATTTAAATTAACTAATGATAAAAATTTACAAAACTGGAAAAAACCCTTGCAACAAAATTACAAACTTCAAAAGAATAGAACTGTTTTAAAAAACAAAAAAAAGGTGTCCAAGGAAAGTTTTTGGAGCTCCTTTAAGAAAAAAAGACAAGCTCAAAAAATAATTCGCCGGCAGTTAAAAGAAAAAAAACTTTTAGAAAAAAAACAACGTCAAGAAGAAAAAACTAAGCTTATAATTGCCCAGCGAGAATTAAGAACTAAACAAAAATTAGCTAAAGCCCAACAACAAGAAACTGCTAGATTAGCCGAGTTAGAAGTCAAAAAACAGCAAGAACTGGTAGCCCAACAAGCTAAAGAAAAGCAGAAATTACTTCAAGAACAGCTAGTTGCTAAAAAAGCCGCAGCTAAATCAGAAGCTCTTAAACAAAAAGAATTATTAAAAGAACAAGCTAAAAAAAATCAAGAGGAAAAATATGCTATTTGGTTGGCACAAAAACAAGTCCAAAAACTTGAGAAAGAAAAAGCTAGGAAAGAATCTCTTGAAAAAAAGAATTTGGAAAAAGAAAAAAATAATCTGCCATTTGCCTGGTATTTAAACCTTATTAAAAAGCCTGTTTTATATCTTGTCACCATGGAATTATTAATTTATTTTCTAAGCGCTATACCTCTAATTAAAGCTTTTATTTTAAACACCCTTCTGGATTATCTACTCATTATTGATGTGTTCGTTTTTATCTGGTTAACTTTTACTCTCAAAAGACATTTGAGTGCAACTTCGCTTGTAGCTATTAAAGCAGTTATGATGACAGGTCTTTTGGTTGGTTTTTTTAGAGCTTTATTTAAAATTTTCTGGTTTAGTGAAAACTGGACTTTAATTAATATCCTGGTTGAACCATTAATTTGGGGTTTTTACGCTTTAATTACTGCCACAATCTTTAGCTTAATAATTAAAAAAAATGACAACAGAATAGTTGTCATCCCGAGCGATTAGTCGAGGGATCCCGTATTTAAAAAGGATCCCATGTATTAAAAATCATAAAAAAATATTAATAAGAAATTAATCTAATTTTATGCTAAAAAAAAACTTAACCTCAGATGAAAAAATTATGGCTGCTTTAAGTTATTTTTGGATTCTTTTTTTACTGCCACTTTTGCTGAAAAAAAATAATCCTTTTTGCCAGCATCATGCCAAACAAGGTCTAGTTCTTTTTATCTTTTCTTTAGTTATTTCTGTTTTAGGCGGTATTCCTATTTTAGGTTGGTTAATTATTATGCCCCTTGGTTGGATAGCTGTAGTCCTCTTGGCCTTAATGGGCATTGTTAATGCTCTACAGGGCAAACTTTGGCTCATGCCATTTTTGGGTAAATACACCAATAAAATTCATCTTTAAAAAAATAAAATTAAAAAATAAAAATAAATTTATGCTCAAAAAAAATAAATCCCATGCTTACATTCTTTGGTTTTCAGAAATTACCAACAACGACGTTGCTTTGGTTGGCGGTAAAAATGCTTCCCTCGGTGAAATGTATTCTACTTTAAATAAAAAAGGCGTAGCTGTGCCCAATGGCTTTGCTATTACTGCCGAGGCTTTTAAATACTATATTGCCAAAAATGATTTAACACCGGCCATTAAAAAACTATTATATAAACTTAATCATAATAATATTAATGAATTAGAAAAAAAATCCGCGGCCATCAGACACTTAATTGAACACGGCAAAATTCCTTTGGATTTGGAATTAAAAATATTAAATGCTTATCATAAGCTTGGCCGAGCTGAGGATGTGGCTGTACGTACTTCAGCTACAGCTGAAGATTTGCCAGAAGCCTCATTTGCTGGTATGGGTGAAACCTATTTAAATATTGTGGGCCGAGAATCTTTGCTTGAGGCTGTTAAAAAATGTTTTGCCTCCATGTATACCGCACGTTCAGTGGCCTATCGTCAAGAAAAACATTTTGCTCATGAAAAAGTTTTTTTATCAGTTGGTGTCCAAAAAATGGTCAGAAGTGATTTGGCTTCTTCTGGGGTGATGTTTTCCATTGACACAGAAACCGGTTTTAAAAATGCTCTTTTAATAAATTCTATTTGGGGACTGGGAGAAAATATTGTTCAAGGCAAGGTTAACCCTGATGAATTTTATGTTTTTAAACCCACTTTAAAACAAGGTAAAAATGCCATTATTTCCAAAACTTTGGGCGATAAAAAAATTAAATTAATTTATCACGGCCACGCTGTAAAAAATGTACCTGTAGAAAAAAAAGACCAAAAGAAATTTTCTTTAACTAACGCAGAAATAACTAAACTGGCTCAATGGGGCGTGATTGTCGAGGAACATTATCAGAAACCCATGGATATGGAATGGGCCAAAGATGGCAAAACCAACAAACTTTTTATTGTTCAAGCTAGACCCGAAACCGTACAATCCCGTCGCGACTTAACTGTTATAAAAAAATATTATTTAAAAGCTAGTGCCCACGAATTAAAAGACAAATTAATTTGTACTGGCCGGGCAGTAGGCAGTCAAATTGGTGCTGGCAAGGCCCATGTAATTTTAAGCATTAATGATATTGAAAAATTTAAAAAAGGCGACGTTTTGGTAACTGAAATGACTGACCCGGATTGGGTGCCGGTTATGAAAATTGCTGCAGCCATTGTCACCAATTCTGGTGGCCGTACTTGTCATGCAGCTATTGTTTCTAGAGAACTTGGCATACCTTGCGTGGTGGGCACAGAAATTGGCACCTCAAAAATTAAATCTGGTGAAAAAATAACTGTCTCTTCAGCTGACGGCGATGAAGGCAAAATTTATCAAGGTATTATTCCCTTTGAAATTAAATATACTAATTTAAAAAATTTAAAAAAACCGCAAACTAAAGTTATGTTAAACGTGGGCGAGCCAGAAAGAGCTTTTGAATTTTCTTTTATTCCAAATGACGGTGTGGGCTTAGCCAGAGAAGAATTTATTGTGACTAACTATATTAAAATCCATCCGGAAGCTTTATTTAATTATGATAAATTAAATAATCAAAAAACTAAAAAAATAATTGATGAATTGACATATGAATATAAACATAAAACAGATTTTTTTGTAGGTGAACTAGCTGAGGGTATTGGAAGAATTGCAGCAGCTTTTTATCCCAAAGATGTAATCGTGCGTTTGTCTGATTTTAAAACCAATGAATATGCCAATTTAATTGGTGGCGAAGAGTTTGAACCTAAAGAAGAGAACCCTATGATTGGTTGGCGTGGCGCTTCTAGATATTATGATCCAAAATTTGTAGATATTTTTAAGCTAGAATGCCAAGCCTTTAAAAAAGTTAGAGATAATATGGGTTTAACCAATGTAAAAATTATGATTCCTTTTGTCAGAACCATTGAGGAAGCAAAAAAGGTCATTGCTATTATGGCCGAAGAAGGCTTAAAAAGAGGTCATAATGGTTTGGAATTGTATATGATGGTGGAAATCCCTTCAAATATTATTTTAGGTGAACAATTTGCCAAACTTTTTGATGGCTTTTCTATAGGCTCTAATGATTTAACCCAATTAACTTTAGGCTTGGATCGTGATGCTGGGGTACTATCTCATATTGGTAATGAGAAAAATGAAGCTGTTAAAAAATTAATTAGTGAAATTATAAAAATTGCTAAAAAAACGCATACTAAAATTGGCATCTGCGGTCAGGCACCTTCAGATTTTCCAGATTTTGCCCAATTTTTAGTTAAAGAAGGCATAGATTCCATTTCTTTAACTCCAGATTCTGTTATCTCTACAACTTTAAAAATTTTAGAAATGGAAAAGAAAATAAAAAAATAATTATTTTTTGTCTTAAAAGGCTCCACTAATAGTGGGGCTTTTTTTGACAAAATTTTATCTTCTATACTATACTTTATTCATAATTCATTATTCTTAATTCTATTTCTATGTCTATCTCCTTTTCTCGTCTTTTCGATCCTCTTTTTATCTTCAATCCCATGTTGCCACCAATTGGTTCTTGGCTTGCTAAATTTTTATACATCTTTTTTGCTTTATTAATTATTCTTTCATTTGTCAGTCGTCTGTTAGCTAAAAATGAAATGAAAAATAAAAATTTACCTCAAAAAAAGATGTGGCAAAAAATTGCTAATTTTTTAGCTACTGCTGGCGTAATTGGTTTAATTTTATTAGCTGTTCGTCAAGCTCGCGCCTATTTTATTTCCATGCCTTTTCTTTTTTATCTTTTTGTGCTCTCAATGCTTATCTGGTTAGTTTTCCTTATTAAATGGAATTTTACTAAGAAAAAACAACTGGTTGCCGAATTAAAAGCCAAAAATGCAAAAGAAAAATATTTAAAATAATTATGACTAATCGTGAGCTTGGCAATCTCGGTGAAAAAATAGCTCAAAATTATTTAATCAAAAAGGGTTATCAAATTATGGCCACTAATTATTATGGTCGTCACGGTGAAATAGATATTATTGCTAAAGAAAAAACAAGCGCTGAGCTTGTTTTTTTAGAAGTCAAAACCAGAACTAATAGGCAATACGGCTATCCTGAAGACGCAGTTAATGCTTTAAAAAAATATCACCTCGTGCATACTGCTGAAAAATTTTTATGGCAGAAGCATTATCCTGGCCACCAAAATTATCGCTTTGACACCATTGCCATTGAAATAAATTTCAATTCTAAACAGGCCAAAATTAAGCATCTTAAATGCATTTAAATAATCAAGAATGTTTTATGTTAAAATGTTAATATGTTAAAATGTTCTATGTTTTAGCATTTGACAAAATTAATTTTTTTTCTTAAGGTAAGACAATCCAAAGGTCGGAAAAAACAAATTTTTATTAAAGGAATAAAATCCTTTTGACCTATGAATTTTTTATCTCATCTAAAAAAAGATTCCCTTGTTATTTCAGTTGTCTGGTCAATATTAAAAACAAAAACTTTTTTGGTTTTATCGCTAATGTTGGCGGTTTTTTTATTACCCCAAAATCCAGTTATGGCTAGTGATTTTAGCCCATATTTGCCAGCTCCAATCTTAACAACTCCTTTAGAAAACTCCAAATTGTCTCAGCTTACAACAATTACTGGTAAAACCATTTTGCCAGCCAGAACAATTGTTTATTTAGATAATAAAAATTTAGGCTACACCACCATAGTTAAAGAAGAAAATGGTTATGGAAGTTTTGAACTTAATTTAAACGAATTAGCAATAGGCCAACACAATTTAACTTTAGTGGCCAAATATTTTGATACTTATCACAGCGCTACCACTTCAGTTGATTTTGAAATTATTGCCAGAGCCAAAGCCCCAACTCTTTTAGAACCTGTACTCAACGCGGAAACAAATTTTCAGCAACCTTGGTTGGTGGGTGTGGCCCCCAATGACAGTCAAGTAGAAATTTATCTGGATGAAAAATTTTCTGGTTTGGCTGAAGTGAAAAATGACCCTAATGGCACAGCTTCTTTCAAGTATAAACCCAAAGAAAAATTAGACCCTGGATTCCATTTAGCTAAAGCTAAAACCAAAACCTTAACTGTTGAACAAAATTTTTCCAATGAAATTATTTTTGAAATTCGTACTCTTGAACAAACCATGAAAGCTCCGGGACTTGTCAAAGAACAAGGCGCTTTTATCGCGCCTGTGCCTTCACCAACCCTGCTACAACCAAAAAATGGCGCTGTCTTAAAAGATCAGGCCAAAATAACTATCAAGGGTGTGGCGCATAACAATCATTACGTTAAAATATTTTTAGACAACAATTTGCTGACAGAGTTTATGCCCCAAGAAGATAAATCTGGCGTGGCTTCTTTTTCTTATTCTTTAAACCAAAAGCTCTCTGTTGGTTTGCATAAAATCTGGTCCACCAATCTTAATTCTCAAAATCAAGAAAGCGGTCTTTCCAATATTATTAAAATAATTATTTTGGATGATCAGCCTTTTTTTATCAGTAAACCCCAAGGCGAAATTAATGGTTTAGCCTCAAAAAACGAAATCACTTTAAAAAGCTCTGGCGAAAATGAAGAAAACAAAATTATTGTTCCAGAAGAAAAAAAATCTACAAATGACAAATTTTGGTATTATGTTTTAGGTTTAGTCATTGTTATAGGCGTCGCCAATTTTGTCTTCTGGTTATTTACTAAAAACAAAAATAAAAAGGACGCTTCTACAACAAAAACAAATAACGAAGAAAATAAAAATTAAAAGGTAATTAAAATGTAATATATAAAATCCCTTTGCTATTCATCAAAGGGATTTTAAGTTTATGATATTTTTATTTAAGATTATTTGGACCATAAAAGAAAAGATAAGCAATTTTTCTTTTTTTTATCCAGATGCAATTTTGACCAATATTTTAATAAAATGCTTTTTTTAATTTTTTTATTATGCAAACCAAAATTAACCATTTGTTCTAATTGCCAAATAGTATATTTTGTTTTGTCTTTTTTTAATTCTTTGGTGTCTGTTGACCAATTATACATGACTAAATTATAGCGCGTTTTTGGCAAAAAAGAAAGAAAAAACTCTGCTTAGAGAGTTTGCTGATTAAAGTAATTTGTTTCTGAAATATGTGTTTTTTAACATATTACAGAATTATTATAGCATGAAAAAACTGCCTAACATTATTTAGTTGTTAATAATTTAAACCCTGCCATAATGGCATCGCACAAAAATTCCTGCAATAAACTATTATCAGTTTCTGTTTGTGATTTATTTAAATATTTATTATAAAGTCTTTTGTCTTTTTGGTGAATAATGGCTGGCGGTAGATTTTTTCTAAGTAGCATTGTCTGAATAATAAGTCGCCCAATGCGCCCATTGCCATCAGAAAAAGGGTGAATCTGCTCAAAACGACTATGAATGCGTGTTGTGTGTTCAACAATATCTTTTTCATTTCGATTTATTTCTTTAATTAACTCCTCCATTAGATAAGGAATTTTTAAATAATTGGCTGTGGGCACGTTAGCGCCAACTATTCTAACCCCATGATTCCGATAAACCCCAGCATCTGATCTAATGCTATTCATTAGAATACTATGGAGTTTTAAAATATATTGTTCAGAGATTATAAGATTTGGTTTAATTTCTGAAAACAAAAATTCCAACGCTGTTTGATGATTTTTGGCTTCCAATTGATCGGTTAGACTTTTATTGGGTAAAGAAATATTATCAAACAATATGGCTGCGGTATCATCTTGTGTTAAAGTTGATCCCTCAAGACTATTGGTATGATAAGTAAGTGATAAAATAAATTGATCATAAATATCTTGTCTGTTTTTTATCTTTTTAACAATGTTAAAATTCCGACTTTTTTTAATTAGCAAATGTTTTTTAGCTATTAACAAATTTTGAGGTATTTGTGTCTGGCCAGTTACTTTTTTATATATTTCGTCAATGAGCTGTTCTTTTTTAAAACGAGGAGTGGAACGATTGTTTAGCCAACTGTTAATGGTGGCAAAAGAGACACCAAAAAATTGCCCTAATTTTTCTTGGGTTAAGTCTTTTTCTTTTTTTATAAGCAGTAATTTGTCAATTATTTTCATACATTCTTATTATAGCAAACTTTATAAAGTTTGTCAAAAATAGGTAGTTAATATAAAGTTTCAAAAAATCTGCAGCAAAATAAAAACTCCTCAACTGTGGTACGTGGTTGAGGGGACAAAAATTAACTGTTGAGAGCCGCGAATTTTTCGGCGATCCCCGTGGTGGTGATGCGGGTCAGGAGCATATGCTCCGGATCCACATTATAAAATGTGAACCCGCGGGCATATACCCGACGTTTTTCCAAGGCACGGACCAGTGCCTTAAAAACTGGAAAAACGCGCTTAAAAAAATCCCCTGCGCTATGTCCAATACCACAGCGCCGACCGCGAACATAGTTTAAGAGTCCGCGGTCTAATAAATCAATCGCTCCCATCAGCGACTGATTTTTTACAGCCCCCAAAACTGCCCAGGTGCGTTTTGCACCCTTGTTTTGGAGGCAAAATTTGGCCGCCATTTGGAGTACGTCGAGAACGTACTCCCAATCATGATGGCCACCAGTCAGCCGACTATTAGCGTAGTCGGCTGTTTCGCGGGGGATGGCCCGCAAAACCGCCTCCATAAAGGGATTGCGGAAGCGAGATTTTCCACCACGCTCCCTCCACCGGTAATGGAGGTTTTCTTGGGGGGAACGCCCCCCAGAGATGACATGCGAATATGCGCCTGTCATCTCAAAAACAGTGGTATTGTAATACCACTGCTCCCATCTTGGGCCAGCGAATAGGGATCTGGCCCAATTTAAGGAGACTTCCCCATCATCCCAAGCATTTTGCTTGGGATAAACCCCGATGGAAAACCATCGGGGGTGGAGGAATGAATGAAATTCGTCCCCCACCACAATCTCCTTGAGGGAGGAGATTTGGTACCATCCCCACCACAAACTTGTGGTGGACTCACAAATTATTTTGGCCAGCGAAATCTGCTGGCCATTGCGCATGTGGCGGAGAAGAAAACTCCCCGCCGGTTTTTCCGAGCCAATCCGTCCTATCGTATACACAAAAAACCTCCTAAAAAAATTTTGCTACCATTCATTTACTGCTCTCCATAGGTAGCTTTACAGAGAGCTCAACAGGACGTGGTTTTGTTTTTGTCATCCTGAATTTTAATATCTAACCAAAATTAAATATCAAAATCTAGGATGATGTAATTTTTAAAAAACTATTTTTATTCATTTCCACTTTTAAACCTTCCAAATTAAATTTTGAAAAGTTTGAAAATAGTGAGGAGCCGCCGATGGTGCGTGGCGGCTCCCCTTAATCAATCCTCATCCATCATGAGAGAGGGGCAATAAAAATGCCCCTCTCCCCCCTCTTCTTGGGGAGACTCGTAATGCGAGGCATCGCCTCGCAACGCCTCCCCACAGATGGGGCAGAGACGGGTGGGATACCCGTCCTCATCGGGGCCACTAGTGGCCCCGATGACCCAAGTTTTTTCCCCAGAAAACCCGACGTGGATATATATCCCGCCGAGCTTTTTGGTGAAAAAGCCCCCTCTATTTTCTCTCCAAGCCGTCGCCACGGCTTGGATGTACTCGGGGCGTGTTACCCCGAGCAGGACTGTGCCGAATATCTCGGCACAGTCCCAAACAAAACTCTGATAAAAACTTTTTACTTTTTTCATTTTCCCTCCTCTCCCGCTTGCGCGAGAAAAAAGTTTTGCCAAGGAATAATTTTCTATTCCACATTTGTGGAAAAACCTTGGTATTTTTAGTTGGTTCTTTTAAGTCCCTAATGGCTGGGATCCTCGCTTTCGCGAGGATGACATATGCATAAGAAACTAAAAGAACCAACTAATCCTAATTATTAAATTGTTAAGGTACTTTTGTGTTTTTGTTTTAAAAATGAAATCTCTTCCTTGATTAAAGAAGAGAGAATATAAAAGATACTAAATAATTTGAATATGCCTTATTGTCTTTAGCAAATTATTTAAATTGTTTTTCTCTTCTCTTTTTATCTTACAAAAGCATTATAGCACACTTTAAAATATTTGTCAAGAGTGTGCGATAAAAAAATGGATAAAATGTCATTTTTATTTATATATAGCCAATATATTTGGCTAAAATGTTTAATAATATTGTCGTAAAAATTTGACAATATTTCATTTTCGCGATATAATTATATTAGATAATAATTAATTATCCACTGCCATATTTTGTTAAATAGGGGGTTATACACAGATACCTCTCCCTCCCCTATCCTTGTAAAGGAGAGGGGGGGGAACCGCCTATCGGCGATATTATTAACCGCCCCCTCCGCCCCACTATCCACAAGGGGTGTGGGGCGAGAGGCCCCGCCTTGAAAAGGCGGGGATTAAAATATATGTACCAAAAACAACTAATCCAAATGGGTTTAAGCCAAAAAGAAGCAGAATTTTATGAAATTTTATTAACTTTGGGCAAGGCTAATATGGGTCAAATGCTCAAAAAATTGTCTTTTAAAAGAGGCGATGCTTATAATATTGCCTATTCTCTAATTAAAAAAAATCTAATCGCGGAAACTGAAGAAAATGGCAAAAAAACTTTTATTTTGGAAAACCCGGAAAAATTAAATGATTTATTGGAAAACCAGGAAAAAGAAATAAAAAACACCAAAGAAACTTTGGCGCAAATCTTGCCTGATTTTAAAATTGGCTATAACACAATTTTTGATAAGCCCGGCGTGCGTGTCTTGGAAGGTTTAGCCGGATTTAAGAAAATTTATGCAGATGTTATAAAAACTAAAAAAGATTTAAAAATTTTTAGTTCTGATGCTGATCGAACTAATACTGAAATGTCTAAAATAATTGATAATAATATCGATAAACAATTTCAAGCAGGCATAAAAACCCAGGCCTTAATGAGTTCTAAAAATTCTTTAAATCAAGAAAGCATTGCTAATTTAAAACAAAAAAATGTGGCCATCCACATTATTGATAATGAACTTTTAAAATTACCAGCCCAAATTTTAGTTTATGGCAACAAAACCGTGATTACTGCTTTAAAAAAAGAAATTATTTCTACAATTATTGAAAATGATGATATTGGCAATTCTTTAAAAAATATTTTTGATTATTTGTGGCTAATTTCTAAACCAATCTAAGCTGCTATTGATTGCCCTTCAAAATTAACTTCTTTAGAAAAATATTCTCCTAATAAATTAATTACTTGGGCAAAAATATCTTCTTGCCCAAAGTCTGCTGTAAAAGAATCTACATTGTGATGACCAGCATCTGTTGTCTGATGTAAAATATTGCCCAGTTTATCACCTGAATAAACTTTGTCTTTTTCTTCTCTTTTATAGCGACCAAAATCTAAAGACATTTTTGGTTTTGTATAATGCATATCAAGATCTAATCGCAAACAAAATTCACTTTTATTTCTCGTTACTTCATTGGTTTCTAAATCTGTTGTTGACTGAACAAAAAAATCTTTTAAATTTTTATTCTCTTGTTTAATGCCTCTACCTTCAAAAGCAATAGTAAAAGATAGCCGAGCTTCCCCTGTTTTATTTTGCTTTGGTCTGTCAAAAATTCTAAAACGATATTCTGATCGGCTCTCTTTATCAATGACAAAATATTCTATTCTTTGACTGACACTACCAGGAATGTCTTGTTCGGTAACAGCTTCCTGTCTTTCTAATTTAAAATCAAATTTATTTTGAACTTTAAAATCCTCGAAAATCAATAAAAATAAATTAATAGCTTCTAAAGAAGTGCTAATATCTTCAGCTGCGAAATCTTGATCTTTAAGTTCTAATTGTTGTGTAGCCAAGAATAAATCACTAGCCCGACGACGAATGGCCTCGGCAAATTCGACTGGAAATGTTTTTTCTTTTTCATCAGCTTCTTTATCAACAAAAAATTTTTGTAAATCTTTTTTTAAAAAGACAGTTTTATCAATTAAATTAGCATATTCCTTAAATATTTTTTGCGCTTCCACAGCAGGAATTTTATCAGCCATAGACAAAATTTTCTCCCCATTGGCTTCGCCATATTCTAAAGCTAAAAAAGTTTTAATGCCATTTTCCCTATATTTCTGGACAAAACGCACTACTTGCAAAAATTTAGCATCATCAGCATCTTTAATAAAATCCATAAACCAAAACTGTGTTTGCAAGTCTAAGCTCAATAAATCAATCCCCATTTCATTTTTAATTAAATCTACAAAAAATGGATCAGCCAAAACTTGAAAATCTAAAGCGCCATTAATAATTTTTTCTTTTTGATCTGGGGCAATATCTGACCGCAAATTTTCTGTTAAAACAGAACCAACATTTAACAAATTGTCTTGCTTATCCAAAACGTATTTTAAACCATATTTATCAACAACGCCAGAAAAATCCGCACTGATTTTTTTAACACCAAGAGCAGTCTGTCGACGAAATCTTATGTTAGCCAACTGAGTTGGACTATATTGACTCTCTTCCACCAATCTTTCGGTTTCATCTTCTGGTGACATTTCGGCATCATAAAAATATGGTTTTTTATTTTCATCTAATTTCAGATATCTATTATAACGCAAGGGAGTTATTTCGGCCTCTAAAATATGTCGCAGATATTCCTTGAGCAACCGATTAGGTAATTGTGTTTCAACTTCTTCAAAAATTCTCATCAGTTTGTTAAATGCATCACCAGAAGTATTTATAAAAATTTGTCTTAAAAATTTCAACCATTTTAATTGTTTACAAAATTGGTTTTCTCCATCTTCGGCTAATAGATCATTTTTAATAACTTTTTCATAACCATTATATTTTATTTTATATTCTAAATCATAAATAATATGATCACGCCAGCCATCATCTACTTCTGGATCAGCATTCATATCCTTTAAAACCTTAAGAATAATATCTGAACTCAAAATACTGCTTTGGTGATATAAAACCCAAAATTGTAATAGTCCATCTGAAAATTCTTTTTTATAGACATTGGGAAATGCTAGTAAGGTTTTATCAGCGATATTTAATTCTCCCGGGTGTTTATTTTTAAAATTCAAATCATGACAACTAAGAGCATAGTTCAATTCAATTAAAATTCTCATATCAAAATCCAGATATTTTTTGTCAATAACAATTTGCGAGAGCTGTAAACCATGTTTTAAAATTTGCTCAATAAAGTTTTGTGACAATTCATCGCGATAAGGATATTTGGATAGATGTTTTAAAAAATAGGTAAACTGTTCTTTGTTTAAACTTAAAATATCTGGCAAACTTGCTTCCACAGCTTCGGCTTTGGGTTTACTCTTAATCAAATCAATTAAATTTTGTTCTGGACTGTTTGTTGGGTTAGAAATTTTTTCTTGGTTTTCTATCATAACCTAATTTTAACATTTCGCCCTTTTAATTTCAATTTTTTATTGCTATAATTAAAACATTATTTAATAAAAAATTAATCATAAAATTATGACTCAACTAAATCAAATCTATAAATGCCCAATTTGCGGCAACATTGTCGAAATTACGCACGTTGGCGCCGGCACTTTAGTTTGCTGTGGCCAAAATATGACTTTAATGGAAGAAAAAAAATTAACAGAAGAAGGTCAAGAAAAACATGTGCCAATAATTGAAAAAACCGAAACTGGCATCTTGGTTAAAGTTGGTTCTGTGCCTCACCCCATGGAAGAAACCCACTACATTGAATGGCTAGAGATTTTGTTTGGTAATAAGTTAATGCGCCATTATTTAAGCCCAGAATCGGCTCCAGAAGCTTATTTTGAGGTTAAGGCAGAAAATATCACAGCTAGAGCCTATTGCAACATTCACGGTCTTTGGGGTAATTAAACCAAAGCCATGTTTTGCAGATGAACATTTTCGCTTGACATAGCCTTAGTTGTAGTATAGAATAATTTTAACCTTATTTATTTTGTTTTTTAAGATTTTAAAATTCAAAATTAAAAATTTTAATATGGGGGTGTTTTAATTTGATAGATTTTTTTATTAAATCAAGCAAGCGGAGCCGAATTCTCCTTAAACATTCAAAAGGCTATAAATGCCAACATTTTAAGCTCTATTAAAGAAAAAGTAACTGCTATTGCAAGTGCTTTAACTTTGAAACCAGCTTTTGCCATTGCTTAAAAACCATTGGCCATCAGACTGATTTGACTCTCACTTGAATCAACTCTGGTGTTATATTCTGTGAGATAGTTAATTAGACGCCCAGCTAATTAATAAAAATTTGGGCTTTTATTTTGATTATTTGGCTAATCTTTTAAATCAAAATAGAAACTTTAAGGCTAGCTAAACTTGTAGAAGGGTTTAATGATGAAATCTAGACGCCGGTGAAATGCCGACCACCTCCACCAAAGTCATATTAACATATTAGCATAAAAACATAACAACATTATTTTTAATGTTAAAATGTTAAAATGTTAAAATGTTAAAATGTTTTTATGCAAATTCGCAGATATAAATCTTTTAAAAAACCAGATAATGAAAAAAGAACTCGTCACAACGAGATGATTCGTGTACCTGAAATTCGATTAATTAATGAAAACGGTGAAAATGTTGGTATTATTAAAACCAGCGAAGCCTTAATCCATGCTAAAGAATTAGAAATGGATTTAGTAGAAGTTAATCCAATAGCCAATCCGCCTGTTTGTAAAATAATAGATTTGGGCAAATTTAAATACGAACAAGAAAAATTGGCTCATAAACAAAAAATTGCTAGCAAAAAAACAGGCATCAAAGGCGTTAGACTTTCTTTTAAAATAAAAGGTGGTGATTTAGAAAACAGGCTTAATCAAGCTAAAAAATTTTTAATGGCTGGCGATCAAGTCAAAGTAGAATTAATTATGAAAGGCAGAGAAAAAGCCTATGCTGATAATGCCAGAAAAATAATTGAAGATTTTATGGAAAGTCTTAAAGAAGAATCAACAATTATGCAAGCGCCTCAAAGACAAGGCGGAAAAATTTCCTCAATCATTGCTCCTAAATAAAAATTATATCGTGTTTTTATTCGCCTTAATTCACTTCTATCTATAAATTTATTCGCGTTAATTCGCTTCTATGTTATATGAAACATAAAACTGTGAAATCCATGACCAAAAGATTTAAAGTCACTAAAAATGGTAAAATTATTAAAAGAAAAAATGGTCAAAGTCATTTGAATGCTAAAGAACCAGGTAAAACCACCAGAAGTAAAAGAAATGATATTTTGTTAACCAAAGGAACGACTAAAAACATTATGAGATTTATTAAATAATTGAACAACTAGTGGTTAAAAAACTACTACTTGTTAATTTATATTATATGCCAAGAGTTAAACGAGGTAATGTTAGAACTAAAAAAAGACGTGCTGTCCTTAGCCAAACTAAAGGCTTTATGTGGGGCAGAAAAAATTTAATTAAACAAGCCAAAACTGCTGTAAAAAAAGCAGGTGTTTATGCTTTCAGAGATCGCCGAGCTAAAAAAAGAACCAACCGAGGTTTGTGGCAAATTAATTTATCCGCGGCTACTAAAGAAAAAGGTATTTCTTATTCAAAATTTATTAATAGCCTTAAAAAACAAGCCATCACATTAGATAGAAAAATATTAGCCACTTTGGCTAAAGAAAATCCAGAAATTTTTGCCAAAATATTAGAAAATGCGCAAACAACTAAATAAAATTAGATTATAAAACTAAAAATCAGAGCTATTTGGCTCTGATTTTTAGTTTGTAAACCTTGGGAGTGACATTGATTATTTTAATTTTCATGAGATTTTTGGCGCTCACCCCGATTCCCTTTTGAAATGCAATCTTTATTCGGTTAGAATAAAGATCTATGAAATGCAAAAACTTTAGTCAACTTAAACATTTTGATCGTGATCGTATTGATATCCTTTTTAACAATGGCCATTT
>Ga0209717_1000360_pt1 | contig 56805 bp, 37 predicted proteins | sample AD_UKC048_MetaG_FD_184418 | JGI IMG/M metagenome (GOLD analysis project Ga0209717, IMG submission 184418) | Active sludge microbial communities of municipal wastewater-treating anaerobic digesters from USA - AD_UKC048_MetaG (SPAdes) (version 2) | ecosystem: Engineered > Bioreactor > Anaerobic >...
ACTGCCGTCTCCACCGCGTTGCTGGATTTCGTGATACTGACTACCGTAAAGGGCTTCCAGGAAGGTCATAAACAGATGTTGATTATTTGGATTATTTTCGGGAAATGAAGATAGCAATTATCAACGGTCCCAACCTGAACCTGCTGGGGAAACGCGAACCCGGTGTTTACGGTTCCATGTCATTTGAGGAATTCCTCCCGGCCCTTCGTCATAAATATGCCAATATTGAGATCAGTTATTACCAGAGTAATGTGGAAGGGGAGCTGATCAATGAGTTACAACGGGTGGGATTTGAATATGATGGTATCGTTTTTAATCCGGGTGGATACACCCATACCTCGGTGGCCATCGGGGATGCACTGGCAGCAATCAAAATCCCGGTGGTGGAAGTCCATATTTCCAATGTGCATGCCCGGGAGGATTTTCGCAAACTATCACATGTTAGCGCCAAAGCTGCAGGCAGTATCATCGGTTTGGGGCTCCGGGGCTACGAACTGGCAATAGACTGGTTGATTGCTCATTAATACTCCTGATGTATATCAAGGCGGATGATAAGCCAAATCATTCTGAATTCTGTAAATAGCAATAGTTTTGCAGCATGAGAACTCCTTTTGAATTCAAAACCGCCGCAGCCGCACTCTCCGTAGTAAAATCCGGTGATCGTGTATTTGTACAGGGCTCTGCCCAAACCCCCTTATACCTGCTCAGAGAACTTGGAAAAAGAGCACCCGAACTCCGTAATGTGGAACTCACGTTTATTACGGTACAGGGTGATATTGAACTGGATAAGCCCGAGTATGCGGAGTCCTTTCATATCAATTGCATGTTTGTATCAGAGTCTGTTCGTAAGGCGGTGAACGATGGCCGTGCGGATTTTGTACCCGTTTTTTTAAGTGATATCCCAGATTTATTCCGCAAGCATTTACTGATTGACGTGGCCTTGGTACAAGTGTCCCCTCCCGATAAACATGGGTATTGTTCTCTCGGTGTTTCAGTAGACGTAGCCCGTAGTGCTGTAAACACCGCCACCCATATCATTGCCCAGGTGAATCCAAGGGTGCCCCGTACACATGGTGACAGCCTGGTGCATACCAGCCGCTTTACCGCCATGGTTTACCATGAAGAAGAATTACCACAGGTGGATTACGGATCCAAAGTAAAAGATGATGAACTGAAGATCGGCCAGCTGATCGCCGGAATGATTGAAGATGGCAGTACCCTGCAGATGGGTATTGGTACCATTCCGGATGCTGTGTTAAAAGCACTCCACAATCACAAGGACCTCGGGGTGCATACCGAAATGTGCAGTGATGGAATCATCGACCTGTTTGACAATGATGTAATAAACAATACCAAGAAAAGGATCCATCCTAACAAAACCGTCACCGGCTTTGCGGTAGGTACACGCCGTTTATATGATTATGTGGATGATAATCCGGCCTTTGTTTTCCTCGATATTGATTATGTGAATGACCCGCACGTGATCCGCCGTAATCCCAAAGTAGTGGCGATCAACAGTGCCATCGAAGTAGATATCACCGGCCAGGTGTGTGCCGACTCAATCGGTACCCGTCAGTACAGTGGTATTGGCGGACAAATGGACTTTATGCGGGGTGCTGCGCTGAGTGAAGGAGGTAAACCGATTATTGCGTTAACCAGCCGCACCAACAAAGGCACCAGCCGGATTGTACCTTTCCTGAAAGAAGGCGCCGGTGTGGTTACCACCCGCGGACACATTCACTATGTGGTGACCGAGTATGGTATTGCCTACCTGTTTGGACAAAACCTCCGTCAAAGGGCCAAATCACTGATTGAAATCGCCCACCCAGACGACCGGGAAATGCTGGAGAAAGCCTGTTTTGAAAGGTTTCACCAGTTCTGATCCTAAATTGAAATTTGCCTTCAGTTATTTCGAAAGCTGAATGAAGCTGATAAAAAAAGTCCGGAAGTTCATACTTCCGGACTTTTCTATTTTAATCCATTTCAGGTTTGCTTTCATCCTCCTCTTCCTCATTCCGTCTTTCCTCTTTCTTCGGCTTCGGTTTTTTCTTCATCCACTCCGGGTCTTTTTTAACAGCGTGTACATCGTTCAGACTGGCAACATACAAACTTCGGCCATGTGTACCGAGTACAATCTCATTTTCCCTGGCCTGTATGGCGATATCATGTACCGGTACAGATTCCGGCATACCGTTATTCCAGAGCATGAAACTATTGCCGGCATCAAAGCTTACATATAAGCCGCCGTCTGTACCCACATATAGAATGCTGTCATTCTTCGGATCTTCTTTTACCACATTGATGGGTTCATTGGGCAGGTCCTTGCCGATCTGCTTCCAGTTCGTACCATAGTCATCACTCACATACAGGTAAGGAGCAAAATGATCAAAGCGATAGCCGTTTAATGATGTGTATACCCGGCTTTCCTTATACTGCGAAGCAGTAACGCGGCTTACCCATAAGTTTTGTGTATTCAATTTTGAGTCTGCTATTTTTACTTTTGACTTTTTACTTTTGACTTCATCTGTATTTACCTGGTTCAGCTGTTCCCAACTATATCCTCCATCTTTACTGACATGGATATTCCCATCATCCGTGCCGGTGTAGATCAGGCCGAAACGTAAAGGTGATTCGGAGATGGTGGTCATCGTTCCATAAGGAACATTGCCGGAAACCCGTCCATTGGTTTGGTCGGCACTCAGAACCGCCAGTGAATCGCCTTTGTTCAGGGACCGGTGGAAACGGTTGCTGCCATAGTATAAAACGTCCTGGTTGTGTTTGCTCAGCTGGATCGGGGTCAGCCAGTTGAAGCGAAGGGGTTTATCGCCGAGTTCATGCTGGGGATGCAAGGATTTCTGGGAACCACGGATAGTCTTGTTATAACGGCCATAAAAACCAAACTGGGAACCGGAATACACGGTGGAATTGTCCCGGGTATCCACCTGGGCATACATACCATCACCGCCATTAATCATACGATAAGCATACTGTCCATTATCTGTCCAGTCAATACTTTCCCGGTTATTGGAAGGCCCCCACCAGCTGCCATTGTCCTGAAGACCGCCATATACGTTGTACGGCTTGGCATCATCCACGGTGATCGCGTAATATTGGCCTACGGAAGGCGTGTTGGCTTTGAACCAATGGTCCCCGTTATCATAGCTGATATTGGTACCGCCATCATTACCATTAATTACATGGGAATCATTCTTCGGGTTTACCCAAAGGGCATGGTGATCGGCATGGACATTATTCTTATCCATGGTTTTAAACGTCTTTCCGCCATCGGTGGAATACTGGGCGAAGAAACCGAGAATGAAAACTTTATCGGGGTTGGTATGCGAGGTATAGATCTTCGCAAAATAATAACCGTAGGTATTGAATATACTGATCGGTTTTTCATTGGCTTTTTTCCAGGTCTGTCCACCGTCTTCACTTTTATACACTTCACAACCGGCGATGCCGGTGTTCTGAAAACCATCGTCACTGTCGAGATAATCCCAGAGGGCAGTGGGTTTTAATTTATCAGCGGCCACCATTTCCTTAATTCCTTTTGCATTGTACTTGCGGGGAAAACGGTTAGCTCTTAAAAACGTGTCCAGCCATTTGCTGCTGAGTTGTTCAAATTGTTCTTTGCTGAGGTTTTTCAGATCTTCTTTCTTGTAGGCAGAATCATTTGTTTTACGCGTGTCGGCTTTAGGCGTGTTATTATCCACAACTGCATACACGAGTTTTGGATTGCCTGGATAAACTGTTATGCCGATACGCCCGATCTTATCGCCGGTCATGAAGCCGGAACCAGCTGCAGAAACAAGTTTCCAGGTTTCGCCGCCATCGGTGCTTTTATAAATGCCACTGGTTTTGCCGCTTTCTTCAAATTTCCAGGCCCGGCGTACCCGGTACCACATCGCTGCATAAAGTTCAGAGGGGTTGGACGGATTGATTTCCATATCCACCGCCCCGGTATTTTCATCTACAAACAGCGTTTGTTTCCAGGTTTTCCCACCATCTGTGGTTTTATATACCCCGCGTTCTTTATTGGCAGAATACAGGTGACCAAGAACCGCTACCCAGGCGGTATTATTATCAGCAGGATGCAACTGGATTTTACCTATATGATGGGATTCCGGCAAACCGAGATACTCCCAGCTTTTCCCGTTATCATTTGTTTTGTAAATACCCACCCCGGCATAAGAAGAACGACTGCTGTTCACCTCACCGGTTCCCACCCAGATGGCCCTGGTTTTCCAGTTCACCGCGATATCACCAATAAACAGTATATCGAGGTTGTCCATGATGGGGGTGAAACTCTGTCCGTTGTTTTTGGTATGCCAGAGTCCTCCGGTTGCATAAGCCACATAGAATTCGGTGGGATCGGCGGGATTGGCATCGATGTCCACTACCCGGCCACTCATGATACTTGGACCAATATTCCGGAAAGGAATCTCATTCAGCAGGGAGCGTGATTTCAAGGCTTTACGCTGCTCGGTGACTTTCAGACGCTCCGCAGCGGGAGTGGGGGCGGGTTGAGCCACGGCTACGGTCAGCAACAGGCTGTTAGCCAGCAAAATGGCCGCAAGACCTGCCGTCATGCGGGAGAAAGCGGTTTTTTTTAACAACATACTCATAAAAGCAGTTAATTTTCGTTAGTAATTTGCACTTCGTACCTCGTCCCGAAGCTTCGGGATTCGTACTTTGTATTCCGTACTTCGTACTTCGTACCTCGTACTTTGTATTTTGTCTTTTTTCAAACTTACTAAACTATGCGATTTATATTTCTTCTTCTTCTCTTTATTTCCACAAGCGGCATGGCCCAGTGGAAGAGTTTTACCCTCAACAAAAGAGGTGATACCCTCAACCGGGTGGATTTGAAGGGTTATAAGCAGGGGCCCTGGATAGTCAGTATACCTGATTTGAGAGGCGAAAGAGGTTATGAGGAGGAGGGTTATTTTGAAAATGACCAGAAGGAGGGTACCTGGAGGAAATTCTCCCTGGAGGGAGTAAAGATTGCTGAAGAAAACTACCGCTGGGGCAAACTGAATGGGCGGCAGCAGTATTTTACCTATAATGGCGGATTGCAACGGGTCGAAAACTGGCGGGCGATGGATCCCAAAGTGGCCTTCGATACAGTGGCGGTCTATGATATAAAAGATCCCTCCAAGATCATCGATTGGGTGGTGGTGAAGAATGAAGGCGTGGCCATGAGACATGGTAAATGGATCTACTATGATCCCCGGGAAGGAACGGTGGAATCCACCGAAAACTGGGTGATGAATAAAATACAAACCGAGGCAGCTGCTTCAGGAGAGGACGGTGAAATCGGAATTCTGACTACAAGCGATGGCAAGACCAAATCCGATACGGTTGGAAAAAAAGGACCGGCCAAACCACAGGCTATTCTTGACTATGAAAAGAAAAATTCGGGGAAGAAGAAGGTGAAAGTGAGGGACGGGAACACCGGAAACTAGTTAGTAGTCAGGAGTTAGTAGTCGGGAGTCTGAAGTGTTTGTTGGATGCTGGAGGATTTGTTGATTTCCGGATACAGAATAATGGTAAAAACTATAATAGCTGAACAGTCTATAAAAAACACAGCAGCCTGAATTATTAATCCGTAACAACTTTATCGAAGGCTGAAGCTGCTCATTCATAGAATAATCGAGGGAGAAAACAAGTTTCTGGTGTAACAACAGTATAAACGGAACCCCGGCGGGGTGGCCTGTAATTAGCATAATATGCGATAGCCTCTTAAACCCTGTAGGGGCGGCCTTTTAATGTAGAACCGGGAAGTTAAATGATGGTGAATCATTTGTCTGTATAAATATCCTCACTTGATATGCATTTTTCTTACAACCCTGAAAGGGTTGAATTATAATAGCCCCGGGTGAAACCCGGGGTTCAGTGTCCCCGATGACCCTTGGAACCCCGAAGGGGTTCAACTAAAATGACCATCGGAATATTAGTCACAAGCTTTCACCACCTTATACTCAGCAATCACTTCTTTGATTTCTTCTTTTCCGAAAAGCAGATTATAGAAGCGGACGCGGATGGGTATTTTGTAATGTCCCGGGGTAGCGGGTACTTTTCTCCTGTAAACTGCATACCCTTCTTCATTAATCGAAACAGTATCTCCTCCAAAAGTAATAATTGGTTTTGCTGCTTTACTGAATGCACCGATCCCTGCTTTGAGCTCAAGTACAGAGCCTGGCGAAAAAGTGTTCGCATTTTGACCGGCGATCATACTATATACATCATAGCCATCATCATAAGTTGGGGTTTTCTGGTAGCAGAAACTGACCAAATTGTTTTCGAGGTTCATTGCCTTATTTTTTAGGGATTCCAGCAATAAAACAATTTCTACTTTCGAAATGACGTGATTCTTCAATGGTTTGTTCAAAATGGTATCCCATCCACACAGATAAAAGAAAGGGTTGATGAAATTAAAGTTAGTGACAAAAGGCTCTGCCATTTCAACGTCTGTCTGAAGTACGTCGGATTTGAAGGTTATGATTTTTTTATAAACTGCTTCTATTCCTTTTTCTGTCGTATTTTTTTTGATTGTGGTGTCAATGAAACTATAGAGTGATCTCGTGAATTCGTTGATCCTGACTGCTTTGTTAAACCAGGGGGTGGCTCTATCAGTTTTTACAGGGTCATAAGTCATGTCTTCCAATGCATTTAACAGCAAGGAGGTGGACCGCTTAATAGTTGCATTTGATTCGTTGAACGATTTAATCAGCTGCAGATTGATCTTCTCTTCATTTGTGTTTTTAGTCTGGCAGGAATACAATACCATAACTATGGCAATTGCCGGTATCAGTGATTTGGTAGCGGGAAACATTTTGGGGGATTTTACCCAAAACGCAGGTGGCTGATAAATATTTTATCCGTGATTGTTAAAATACTTCCTGAAATACAACAACTGATACTGCACCGCATTGCGCCAGTAATTCCAGTCGTGTTTGCCGGGACGTTCGATATAGTCGTGGGCGATTTTCAGGCCGACCATTTTGCGGTGGAGCTGACCGTTGACTTCGTAGAAGAAATCCTCCGTGCCGCAGTCGATAATGATGGCGAGGGAGTCTTTGGGCTTTTGTTCGACCAGGGTCATAACAGAGTAGTTGATCCAGTTGGCGGCATAGTTGACCGTGTCGCCGATCTTCTGGGAGATCTGCCAGTTCTTTTTAAAGGGCTGCAGGTCCACCCCGCCACTCATGCTGCCGCAGGCACCAAATATATCGGCATGACGGAAGCCGTGGAATAAGCCACCATGTCCGCCCATGCTGAGTCCGGTGATGGCGCGGCCATGGCGGCTTTTGATTGTTTTGTAATGGGCGTCGATATAATCAGGTACTTCTTTGGAAATATAAGTTTCAAACCGGACCGTGGAGTCGACCGGGCTGTCCACATACCAGCTGTTGAAGCCGCCATCCGGACAAACAATCATCAGTTGATACTCATCGGCCCAGGTTTTGAGTTCGGGTACCCGGAGGATCCAGTTGGCATACCAGCCGGCATGGCCGTGAAGAAGATACACAACGGGTACTGCAGTTGCCTTTTTATACATACCAGGAGTAATCACCACACATTTATATTCCTTTTTCATAGCGGCACTGTATATAGACACCGTATCCACACTGGCGGAATGGGCAGTCTGGAAAAACAACAGGGCGAATATCAGGGTAAATAGGGGATTGGGGGATTGGGAAATGGGGGAATGGGTGTTCTTATTGTAGCGCATACTTTTTAATTTAATAACCACATTAAAGATAATGTGGTTATTAAATTAAATAATCAATATTTGATGGAGTTTTAAAATGTAACCGGGCATTTTACCTTGTTCAGGCTGGTATTCCGGATGTTCAGGAACGACCGGTAAGAAGCCGTGAACTCATAGCCGCCGCGGAGTTGGGAGGCCCTTGATAGTTTGGATACATTCATGTCATAACTGATACCCAGGGACACCTTGTACAGATTCAGTTTGATGGCAGGGATTACGGCATCGCCCCAGCGGTAAAAAGCGCCCAGGGAAAGACTGACATTATCATCTTCCATATACTCGCCGATGATATGACTGTACATCAGTCCCATCAGTCCCTGGCGGTTACCGGCCTGACTGATATAATCGCCGAAAATGTAAAAATTATCATACTCGCTGGTTTCAATACTCAGTCCGGCATTGATCACACTGCGCGGTTTCAGCAAAACCTTATCATCTAAGAAAGACACTTTTGGTTTGTTGGCATGGAAATAAGCCCCGCCTAAATAGAACTTGGTGTTCTCTCCGATCCGGTCACTGTATGACATACCCACGGAGGCATCAAAATAAGTGATGGAGGTTTTAGAGAAAGTCTGGCTGGTTGGATTCAGCGGATTAAAGGAACCATTCTGAAACTGATCATCAAAAGTGAGCTTGGTGGGATCAAACTGGGATTGCACCAGTCCGCCGATAAACCCGAGGGCGATATACCCGTTATTATCATTGATCGATTTCAGGAAATTGATAGAAGGTAATATCTGTAACCGGCTCAATCTTGAATCCCCAGCCACATCATTGGTGATCAGGAGGGAAGCTGTGAAGAAATCATCCTGGTACTTAGCCGGGATCTTGGTCTCGGCACTGATGGCCATGGTTTTGTAGGGGGTGGTAACCGACAGCCACTGCGACCGGTAGGCACTTTGGATCCGAATATCCCCGGCAAACAAACCGGCGATGGCCGGATTGCGCAACAGGGGCATTTCCTGGAACTGGGAGAAGGTGAAGTCCTGCCCGTTCAGTTTTATCCCTGACAATACAGCCAGGCATAAGAAGGTGAATAATTTCGCACGCATAAGCAATTACTTTAATAGTGTCACATTTCCTTTATAGCTGTAAGAAGTTCCGTTTTCACAGATCACTTCGGCAATATATACATACACATCACTGCTGGCTTTTACTCCTTTGATGGTACCATTCCATCCATGTTGCGGATTGTTGGGTGGTACATTACTTCGTTCAAACACGATCTCGCCCCAGCGGTTGAAGATGATGAACTTTTTCACCAGCTGAATACCACTTGCTCTTACCATCAGGATATCATTCTTGCCATCATCATCCGGGGTAAAGGCATTGGGTATAAAGACCTGGGTATCGTTACAGAATGCTTTTACACACATGGTATCACTGCCGGCACAACCGTAGATGTTACGGACCGTAAGACTGTAGCAAACATCATTTCGGATATTGGCTACGGGGATTGGGCAGTTGTTACAAGACAGGTCTGCTGACGGAGTCCAGGTCCAGGTGCGAACCGGCCCGTTTGTTACCGTATTATTCATTTGCAACTGCGTACCGGTGGCGAGTACCTGGTCAGGACCGAGCGATACGACGGGGTATTGTCCGACAGCCACCGTCACATAACCTGTGTCGGTAAAACAATTGTACAAATCATAACCCACCACACGATACAGGGTTGTTTGTAACGGAGAGGCGACCGGATTCAGACAGTTATTACAGGACAATCCCTGCGAGGGTTGCCAGTTATAAACCTGTGCACCACTTACTGTAAGCGTGGTGCTTTGTCCGATACAGATCGTATCATTGGGTGAAACGGTCAGGTCAAATGGCTGCACTACCTGTACCAGCACCGTATCAGTATTCTTACAACCAAACGGACTGATCGTTGATACTACAAATGAGGTAGTGATCGAAGGACTCGCAATAGGGTTAGGGCAAGTATAACAACTCAGGCTGTTCAGCGGTGACCATTGGTAATTCGTGGCGCCACTGGCATTGAGCTGTACGGTTTGTCCAAGGCAGATCCGCTGATCACTGCTGGCCGTAATGGCCGGAATGGCATGAATCGTTATTGAAGTGGTGGTGGTGTCATAGCAACCATTTGCCGTACCTGCTATAAAAGTAACCGTATATGTTCCTGTCTGACTGAATACTGTACTGAATGAAGGATTCAGGTTGGTCACCCCGTTTGAGAGTACCCATTTGGTCAATACCACCGGATCGGTGGAACTGATATTCGAACTGAAAGTCACGGTGTCTTTCATACAACCCGTTGGTGCAACATTTACCTGTGCTACCGGCGTGTTGTTTACCTGTATGGGTAAGAGTAATCTTGCCGTATCCGTGCAGCCCCATACAGAAGTGATGATCTGAGTAATCTGGTAGTTGCCATTGCTGGTATATGCATGCCGGGGATTTTGCAGTCCTGCAGATTGGTTATCGCCAAAAAACCACTGATAGGTACTAAGGCCGGAATAGGCACGGCTGGTATCACTGAAATTCACTACAGTAGAATCACAAAACCGGATTGCCGCCTGGGTAAAGCCGGCATCCAGGATATCCACACGTATCGTGTCTCCTGCAGGTAAGGTAATCCGACAAGTTCCATTGGTGCCGGAAATCAGTTGAAGTCTTGGAATAAAGATACCGGGTTGGTTATAGGTGTGAAAGATTACACCGGCGGGACCGGTATAGAATTGGCCATCTCCAAAATCATAGCGCACGGAATCCGTATTCAATGCGATGGATTCAAAGCGGACCGGGGCATTCCCACAAACAATTCCTCCGGTATAGTTCAGTGTACCGGTAGGCCCGCTGATCACGATTGGTTTACTGTAATTATAGATACAACCCCCGGGAGCGGTAGCCGTCATGGTGGCCAGATAATTGCCATTAGCCGTATACGTGTGTGAAACAGTATTACCGATACCGGTATTGCCATCTCCGAAATCCCAGACGGCCGTAAGTGCCGCGGTACTTTGATTGCTGAATGTAACAGTGAACGGAAGACATTTCCCGAGCGTATCAGATACCAGGAAGAGGCCGGGCAACCGATCCGTGATCGTGATGAGTTGTTTTGTACTATCCGTACATACGATGCCCGTGGCATGTTGCAGGCTGCTGTATAGCGTAATGGTGTATACGCCGGGATTGGTATAGAAATGTGCCGGGTGCCGGAGATTGGAGAAATTGCCATCCCCGAAATTCCAGGTATATAAAGTGGCGGTATCCGTCAGATTGTTGAATTGCACATTGTCGCCAATACAGGAGGTATTGGTGGTATAAGTGAAAGCCGGTATCGGTTTGCGGTAGACGGTAATGGTTTCCGTGCCCGTGGTGTCTGAGCAGGAATTGATGGCCCTCACAGAAATGGTAAAGGAACCTGTCTGGAAATAAGTGTGGTTAATGACTTCCACATTGCTCCCTGAGTTATAGGTGTTCCCATCGCCGAAATCCCATTGAAACAGATTGCCGCCCGCAGAGTTATTCACTATTCGTACCGTATGCGGGATACAGCCATTAACTGTAGTTCCATCCACGGCAAAGTCGAGCTGAATGGTATTGGGGGTTACTACAATATTCACGAGGAAGGAGTCGACCCCGCAATTATTCGTGACCCTGAGCCGGACGGGGTAGGTTCGTTGAATACCGGTTATATAGGTGTGCTGAACCGGTCCATACACCGAAGTCGATAAAGTAGCTCCGTCTCCGAAATCCCAGAAATAGCTCATGCCAATACCTTGTGACAGGTTATTGAATGTGACTGTAACAGGAGAACAACCGGTGGTACGGTCAGGAGTAAATACGGCCCGGGGTTTTGACATCACCCGAACCGGAACAATAAATACCTGGGTATCACATTCAGTAAAGGCAAACAGGCGGACAATATAGATGGTATCCCTGAAATTCGGATTTGGATTGAAAACCACCGGTCCGGGCTGAGCCAGGGTGGAAGTAACTCCGTTCCCGAAATCCCAGAAATAGGAGAAAGCAGTCAGTTGTGACGTCGTATTGGTGAAGCTGACCGTCAGCGGACCGCAGCCAACTGTATCACTTGCGGTGAAGGAGGGGTTGGCGGTGGGTTTGGTCGCAAACAAATGCGAGAGACTATCATTTTTACAGCCAAAGGCACTGATCGCGACCAGCTTGATCGTAACGGATTGCCCGGGTCCCGGTATCGTAAAGCCAGGAAAGGCCTGTCCCGAGGCAATAAAGTTATTATCCGCATACCAGTCATACCGGAGATGACGATTGGCAGGGGAAGTGTTCTGTATTTGTATCGCAAAGGCAGCACAGGCCGTATCGGCCGGGTAGGTAAAAAGCGCTTGTGCATCCGGGTTAACTGTGACACAGATCGATGGCGAGGTATTGCTTTGTGGACCGGAACAAAGATTGGTGGATACCAGCCGGCGATAACAGGTGGATTGAATCAACACACCCGGCGCATAATCTTTGGTAGCCGCCCCTGTGATCAATGTCCAGGTCGCTCCGCCATCCGTACTTATTTCCCAACTGTAAACAAATGTACCATCCCCTCCTGAAGGTACTGAACCGATGATGATGGCAGGTGCTGTATTGATACAAACGGATTGGTTACCGTTGAGCGTATTGTTGGTAATCGCAGCCAGTACCGTAATGAAAACGGTTTGACTGTTTGAAGTACAGGGCAGGGAAGTAACCACTCTCCGGATAAACAGGGAACTGTTAACCGTATAGGTCAGGTTTTGCCCGGTGGCACCCGGAATATCGGTCCAGGTAAGACCATCCACACTTTGCTGCCATTGGAAACTGTAGATGCCATTTCCTCCTGTGGGCACCTGGCCATTGATCTGAAGGGTTTGTCCTGCACAAAGTGTTTGCGGGGTGGTATTGATCTGATTAAAGATCGTATTGTAATTAGTAATAATCACCTGGTCCTGGCTGGGCGGACATACACTGTTGGTGATTGTCCACTCAAAAGTATAATTGCCGGGCAGTAAACCGGTGACTGTTGTCGTAGGTAATGCCGGGTTAGTGATAATGGCTGGTGCACCTGCCAACTGGGTCCAGGTGCCAGTTCCCGTTGTGGGCGTATTGCCTTGCAGGGTTATGGTCGTTGCCGCACAGAATGTCTGATCCGGTCCTGCGTTCGACGGTGTTGGGAGGGCACCTACGGTTATCTGAACGAGGTCATCACTAACCGGACAAACGCCATTGGTAATTCTCCATCTCAGTTGATAAATACCCGGGATCAGATTACTAAGTAGACTATTGGGCTGGGCCGGGTTTGCGATGAGAGGTGTGTTGGGACCGCTGACAAAGGTCCATAAGCCTGTACCGGTAGTGGCAGCTGTGGCGGCCAGTTGTGTGCCTGTACCGCATATCTCCTGGTTGGGTCCGGCTTCGGCTGTACTGGGATTGTCGTATATGATTATTTGTACATCATCCGTACTGGGCGGACAATTGCTGTAACTGATGGTCCACCTGAATACATATATACCCGGTGTTAATCCGGTGACAGTACTGGCCGGGCTATTGGTAGTAGTAATGGTGGCTGCCGGTCCGCTCAGCTGGCTCCATACTCCTGTACCAATGACAGGCGTATTGGCTGATAAAGTAGCGGTGGTGGAAAGACAGAGTGCCTGGTCAATACCCGCATTAGAAGAAGTGGGGCCTGGTAAAATCAGTACGGACACATTATCACTGCTGCTACAAGGACCGTTGCTGATGGTCCAGCGGAATACATAAGTACCGGGAATCAATCCCGTGATCGTGGTGGATGGATTAATGGCCGAAGTAATGGTGGCTGTATTGGGTCCGCTTACCTGGCTCCAGGCACCGGTGCCTACAACAGGCAGGTTGGCGGACATACTGACCACCGTTCCGCAAAGATCCTGGTCGGGTCCTGCATTCGATACAGTCGTTTCATCGTATACCGTAACCTGGGCAATATCTGAATTCGGGCATCCATTACTGTTAGTATAACTGTAGATCACCTGGAATACACCGGGTCCCGAAGTTGTGAAGACACCGCCCGCCGTGATGTTCGGTCCTGACCATGTACCGCCTGCAGGAGTACCTGTCAAAGTTGCCGGTGCCTGGTTATTACAAAGATTAATATCAGGCCCCGCATTGACAACCGGGAGCGGGTTGATAGTGACGGTAACCGTGGCTGATTTAAAGCAACCGGTGGAAGTCGTGGTACCGGTAACTGTATAAGTAGTGGTGACAGCGGGATTTGCCGTTACAACGGCACCCGTAGTACTGCTTAAGCCAGTGGCCGGTGACCAGAGATATGTGTCAGCCCCCGTGGCAGTCAGGGTAGTGCTGCTGCCGGTACAAATACCAATATCGGGACTAACGTTTACTGGCGGCAGCGGATTCACCGTGACGGATACCGTATCTGTTGCAATACAGTTATTACTATTGGTGACGGTAACCACATAAGTGAATACAACCGGTGCAGGTCCGGCATTGGTCAATGTAACCGTGGGGGTTGCTGTTGCGGTGGAACTTAATCCGGTGGCGGGTGTCCACAGGTAGGTGTTGCCGCTTATGGCAGGGGTACCGATGGTTGTGGAAAGGCCGGAACAGATTTCTTTATCAGGACCAGCATCGGCAACTGGCAAGGGGTTGATGGTAATAGTAGTGGTACGGGTAGTGGTGCCGCAATCATTGGTAACACTAAGCGTAATCGTGTAAGTGCCTGAAGTGGCATAAGTGATATTTCCCGGATTAAGAGAAGTGGAACTCGCCGGGCTTCCTCCCGGGAAACTCCATAAATAACTGGCATTGTCAGTAAAGCAGGTGGCCGTGGCGACAGGTGATACCGTAGCCGCCACACAGGAAACAAGAGGCGGGGGCATTGTCACCACCGGTTTGCCTTTTACAGTATCATATCGGGTAATGATGGGGGAAAAACAAGCTTGTCCCGGAGCAAATGTTTGCAGTGATACTGCATAAATACCCGGATTATTATACCTGATTTTCGGATTCGCTGAAGTGTCAGAAGTGCCGCCGAGGAAGGTATAGTCTGAACCGGCTGGAGTACATCCGTTGACGTCCTGGTAACCAATGGTCCATTTGTAAGTGTTCAGTCCGCAATGAGGAATATTCGTTAAGCCGAACGCCGTAACCGAATCCTCCACACATAAAGTGGTTTTGGTCAGGTAGAAATCGGCGGTAGGTAATGGGTTAACACAAATGGTTTGTGTGATCGAATCCATTCCACAGAGCGTGGAGTTCCGTATTTTAAGTTTAATCGTATAAATGCCGACAGAGTCAAATCGGATATTGATGTTTTGAGTACCCGTCGTCCAGGAGCCTACATCACTCCCCATATTTCCTCCAACCAGGGTCCATGGTGTACCGGCTATATTGCTGGTGATCTTCCAGACTACTTTACCAGGTGTACAAACTCCATTCTCGGCGGTATTGCCGGAATTGCCGGTATTGGTAAACGTTACAGTCTGGGTCTGGCAAACCGTGTCTTTAGGTGAAATAGAAAAATCAGCTACTGGTGTGCCGGAAACATAGATCGGAACAATCGAACCGCTGGTGGTACCACAAGGGTTAGTGATTGTCAGGAAGGCGCCAAAAGCGTTGGGGTAAGTTATATTACCAGAGGAACTGGTGGTGCCACAACTGGTGCTGTCAAACGTATGAAAAACGGTATCGGGGGCCGGGTGAATAAAAGTGACCGGGTTACTGCCATCATTGAAGGTAAGTGTGTATTGAGTGCCCGGAGGATTACCGGCCGCACCGGAAATGATAAATGCCTGGGCAGAGCCATTACAGATAGTGGTACTGCCCGGACTTAAAAGTCCTCCCGCTGGCTGATTACCAACGAAAATATTATAACGGGTGGTATCGGCACAGGTGGCCGAGTTCACAATATACTGAAGTACATACGAGCCTACTCCATAGGTATGTGTAACAGTACCCGGGAAGGTGGCGCTGGTAAAATCAGGAGAGGCATCGCCCCAGATGATCTTATAATTGGTATTGAAACTGTTGGTGGTGGATGCATTGAGAAATTCCATGGTCCAGGGAGTGGGCGAACATTTCCGGAAGTACAACTGGCCATTGATGGTGACCACACCACCGGTCGTGATTTCATCGAGCGTGGCATCCGGTCTTTCACCAATTGTAACCGTGTGGGTTACCGTATCCTTACAGCCGGTGTTGCTCGTGGCAATCAGGGTTACTGTATAAATGATTGTCCCGGTACCAATCGGCGGGATATAATAATGACTGGGATTAGTTGTGGCGGATGTGTTGTTTGCACCAGAACCCGGATCTCCAAAATTCCATTGATAGGTCATAGTGCCGCCGCCGGGGAGCGTGGAGTTATTACTAAAATGTACATTGGTCCGGCCACAGGTATTATTAGGAACGGAACTGAATTCTGCAATTGGGCTAGTGTAAGCATTAACTATAATACTACAAGTACTGGTACAAGGGCCAGGTCCGGTAATTACCAGCTGATAAGTGTTTGCAATAGAAACAATCAGTGTATCGGTAGTGGCGTTATTTATATCAGCCCAGGTACCCGGACCAGTTGATACCTGCCATTGAAAGGTATACTGGTTGAGCGTAGTGACACAGGAACCGTTAAAATAGAGTTTTGCGGTCTGGCCGGGACAGAATCCGGTGCTTCCATCATTTTGAATGCCATTGGCGGATTGGATACAATTCTGACACTGAATGGTACAGGTTTGACTGATTGCGAACCGGCTGATAAGCATAAAGCAGACTAAAAGGATGGATACCTTTATGCTTACAGATGTTCTGTTCGGGAGAAAGAGGTGGTGGCCGGAAATCATATTCGGTTCAAAAGCAATGAGCAATAAGGTTTAAACTGGTTGCGAAAAATAGAAAATAGGACCGGCACCTGCAATCTTTTACGATTGTATTTTAGGAGATTCCCCTGTTATTTTTACGAAAAGGGTGTTTTCCCCCTTCTTTTGGTCCTGATAATGCCAGTTATCGGAAAACTACGTATCGCCGGATTGGCTTTTTAAGGATTGCTGAAATAAAAAAACCTCCGGTTTGTACCGGAGGTTTTCATTATTATTTTTTGAAACAGGATCAGAATCCTTTCTTTTCCTGGGCACGCTGCATCGGGTTTCCCCCTTGTCCGCCCTGGTTTCTTCTTCCTCCGCCCTGTGCCTGTTTGAAAATCGTAAAGCGGGAAGGTTCCGGAATGGTATTCCAGCTATTGTTTTTTTCGTTGATATCGGCTGTTTCTTTCAACGGATCGAGTTTTACGGATGCCACTTCTTTATCCTTGATAAAACTTTTCACCACTTTATTTTCATTGAGCCGCCATACCTGGGCAGGAATGCGTTCAATTTCTTTCGTACCGTCTTTATACGTCCATTCGATAATGATTGGCATCACCAGTCCGCCCTTGTTACTGAAAGAGAGTTCATACATATGACGGTTGCCGTATTTCTGCATTTCTTCTTCATTCAGTTTTTCAGCACCTCCGGCTGGCATAGTTACTTCTTTACGGCTGGTATCATACGGCTCAAGTCCGCGGCCATAGCGCCAGTAAAAATCACGCAGTGTGGTATCGGCATCAGTCTGGAACTTTATATTCTTATCTTCCCGGTTGCGGATTTTAGAGATATCATCAAAAGTGGGCAACAGGGGTTTATCCGCACTCCGTTTAAAAGAGGAAGCTTCGCGTTTTTCCGGTTCCGCGGTTAAATCTGCTTTGGCATATCGGACAGAATCCAGTGAAATATCGCAAACTTCAGTACTGAAAAACCAGCCTCTCCAGAACCAATCCAGATCTTCGCCGCTTGCATCTTCCATCGTTCGGAAGAAGTCGGCCGGCTCAGGGTGCTTGAAGGCCCAGCGACGTGCATATTCACGGAAGGCATAATCAAATTGTTCCCGGCCCATGATGGTCTCGCGCAGAATATTCAGACCGGTGGCGGGTTTGGAATAAGCGTTGGGACCAAACTGAACAATATTTTCACTGTTGGTCATGATCGGTTCCAGCTGATCTTTGGGAAGTTTCATGTAATCTGTGATAAAAGCTGCAGGACCGCGGCGACTGGGGAATTTATTATCCCACAGTTCTTCAGTGAGGTATTCTACAAAGGTGTTCAGTCCTTCATCCATCCAGCTCCACTGGCGCTCATCACTGTTGATGATCATCGGGAAGAAGTTGTGACCCACTTCGTGGATGACCACGCCCAGCATCCCGTTCTTGGTGCCTTCGCTGTAAGTACCGTCTTTTTCAGTACGGCCGAAGTTGAAGCAGATCATCGGGTATTCCATCCCGTTAGAAGCTTCAATACTCTGGGCGACCGGGTATGGATAAGGGATCGTGAATTTGGAATAAGTTTTAATCGTATGTTCTACGGCTTTGGAGGAGTATTTACGGTAAAGACCGTAAGCCTCTTTTGGGTAGCCGCTCATACACATGATCTTTTTGCCTTCGATTTTGGTAGCCAGCGCGTCCCAAACAAATTTGCGGGAAGATCCCCAGGCAAAGTCACGTACATTATCCGCTTTGAAAATCCAGGTTTTCTTTTTGTCGCTTTTTTGTTTTTCAGCGGCCTTGGCTTCATCGAGTGTAACCACTTCAACCGGCTCTGTGGAGTTCTTCGCTTTGTTCCAGCGGGCCATTTGAGCAGGGGATAATACAGCCGCATAATTCTGTCCTTCGCCGGTAGACAGGATCACGTGATCAGCAGGTACTGTCATCGCCACTTTGAAATTGCCAAAAGTCAGAGCGAATTCACCACGTCCGGTGAATTGATGATTCTGCCAGCCTTGGAAATCGCTGTATACACAAAGACGGGGGTACCATTGGGTCATAGTGAATACATGGTTGCCATCTTCGGGGAAAAATTCATATCCGCCACGTCCGCCCCGGCCATTCCGGTCAGCAATTTTATAATTCCAGTCCAGTTTAAATACAAAACGCTGACCGGCTTTCAGTGGAACAGGCAGTTCCACCCGCATCATGGTTTTATTGACGGTGTATTTAAGGGATTTACCAGTGGCATCGGTCAGTTTAACTATGTTGAAACCATACCCATTATCCGTTTTTGCTTCATCCACACGGTCAATGGCCTGGGGACTGAGCTGACGGTTCATCGGATTACTGGTCTGGTAATTGGCATTATTCACACTGCTGTGCTGGTTCTCGTCCATTTGCAGCCAGAGATACACTAATTCATTAGGGGAGTTATTGAAATAAGTTACGGTTTCACTGCCGTTCAGTTTCAGGTTTTTTTCATCGAGTTCACATTTGATATCATAGTCCACCCGTTGCTGCCAGTATTTTGGACCGGGGGCACCACTGGCTGTCCGGTATTCATTCGGTGTGGGTAGAATACCTCCCATTTGTTCGAATTTATTACCGTGATTGCTGTTGGGGTTATTGTACGTGTTTTGTGCCAGCAGACTGGTGCTGGTGGCCAGTACAATCAAAAAGCAGGAAATGAACTGTCTCATTTGATATGTTGATTTTTAATAATGGATTTTGTTCCGGAATCACTAAAGTAAGGAATTCAGGTGTATGCCGGTTCAGTCCATAAAAAGAAAAAGCCGCTATTTGATAAGCGGCTTTTTCTCATATAAGAAGAAATCAGAATCCTTTCTTCTCCATGGCTTTCTGCATCGGGTTGATGCCGGGGGCCGGAGTTACATTCTGTTTTTGCTTAAATACTTTGAAACGGGAAGGTTCTTTGAAATCACCGAAACTGTTATTCGTTTCGTCGATATCTGCCGTTTCTTTGTACGGGTCCAGTTTAATAGAAGCCACTTCTTTGTCCTTTAAAAAGGTTTTGATGACATTCTTTTCGTTTTTGCGCCATACCTGGGCAGGAATACGTTCAATTTCTTTGGTGCCATCTTTATACGTCCATTCAATAATGATTGGCATGGTCAGGCCGCCTTTATTGCTGAAAGACACTTCGTATAAATGTTTGCTGCCGTATTTCTGTTTACCGGCTTCGTCCAGCGTTTCTGTCTGTGGTCGCATGGTTACCGGGTATTTTGTAGTGTCATATTTGGCATTACCGCGGGCATAGTTCCAGTAAAAATCACGCAAAGAAGGATCCGCATCGGTCTCAAATTTTATAGTTGTATCCTGGCGGTTACGGATTTTGGACAGGTCTTCAAAATCATTGACCTGAGGTTTTGCCAGCGGGCGATACACCACGGTATCTTTGGTCAGAAAGGGTACGGCTGAAACATCCGGTACCGCATGTTTCACGGAATCGATAGAGATGTCACAAGCATCCGTACTGTAGAACCATCCGCGCCAGAACCAATCCAGGTCTTCCCCGGTGGCATCTTCCAGTGTACGGAACAGGTCAGCCGGGGTAGGGGATTTGAAGGCCCAGCGACGTGAATATTCACGAAAAGCATTGTCAAACAGTTCGCGGCCCACAATGGTCTCCCGGAGGATATTCAGTCCGGTCGCTACTTTATCGTAGGCATTGGCGCCGAAATTATTGATGTTTTCACTGTTGGTCATGATGGGCTCCAACTGGTCTTTCGGCAACTTCATATAGTCGGTGATAGTGAATGCGGGACCGCCATCAGAAGGGAATTTATTGTCCCATAATTCCTGGGTCAGGTATTGAAGGTAGGAGTTCAGTCCTTCGTCCATCCAGGTCCACTGGCGTTCGTCGCTGTTTACGATCATCGGGTAAAAAGTATGTCCTACTTCATGTATAATCACCAGGATCGCTGCGTTCTTGGCACCTTCACTGTAACTGCCATCTTTTTCTGCACGGCCGGGGTTGAAGGAGATCATCGGGTATTCCATACCCTGGTTTCCTTCCACACTGATTGCTACCGGGTAAGGGTAAGGGAAAGTGAAATGCGAATAAGTCTTTAACGTATGCGCAACGGCCTTCGTGGAAAATTTACTATAGATCGGATAGGCTTCCTTGGCATAATAGCTCATGGACATTACCTTTTTTCCTTCAATTGGTGATGACATCGCATCCCATACAAAACGGCGGGAAGAGGTCCAGGCGAAGTCACGTACATTATCCGCTTTATAGATCCAGGTTTTTTTGGCCTTGCTCTTTGTTTTGGAAGCCTGTAATGCCTCATCGAGTGTAACGATCTGCAGGGGCTCTTTGGCGGTTTGTGCTTTTTTCCACCGGGCCATTTGAGTGGGCGTTAATGTTTGCGCATAATTCTGGCATTCTCCGGTACCCCCCACAATATGGTCGGCAGGTACGGTCATCTGTACGTTGAAATTTCCAAAGCAGAGTGTGAACTCACCGGTACCGGTAAACTGGTGGTTCTGCCAGCCCTGGTCATCGCTGTACCGGCAGAGACGTGGATACCATTGGGTCATGGTATAGTTATTATTCCCGTCTTCGGCAAAATGTTCATAGCCGCCACGGGCACCGCCAAAACGGATAAAATCTCCGCGATTGGCGATCTTATAATTCCAGTCACATTTAAAAACGAATTTCTGACCGGGCTTCAGGGGCGCGGGCAGCATCACTTTCATCATCGTTTTGTTGATGGTGTAACTGAGTGGTTTGCCGAGCGCATCGGTGAGTTTGGTGATATTCACACCATACCCGTTATCCGATTTTTTTTCAGTCATCGCATCCAGCATATTGTCGGTGGTTTGCTGGGGCATCCGGTTGCCGGTCTGGTAACCGGCATTGTTTACGGAGCTGTGCTGGTTTTCGTCCAGCTGCATCCAGAAATACGTCAGTACATCAGGTGAATTGTTGAAATAAGTGATAGTTTCCGAACCGGTCAGCTTGTTATTCGCTTCATCCAGTTCGCACTTAATATCATAGTCTACCCGCTGCTGCCAGTATTTGGTACCGGGGGCACCACTGGCAGTACGTTGTTCATTCGGGGTGGGCAGAATAGTGCCCAGTTGCTCAAATTTGTTGGCATGGTTGGAGCTGGCATTGTTCTGAATCTGGGCAATAGCAATGCCGGTCATCAACAGCAGCATACAACTCAGTAAAAGGCTTTTGTTCATGTAGAGGTATATTTATTAAAAAGGTAAACGTGTAAGTGAAATCTGAAGGGCAAGACTAAAAACGGCAGCTGAAAGAAAGATCACCCATTCCCGGCGGTTGATGCTGAAAGTGGTGATCAATGCCTGGGTGACAAGCAGGAGGGTGGCAACGACCACGATCTGCCCGGCTTCCAATCCTACATTGAAGCCGAAAAGACCCCAGCCCATGCTCTGGTCCCGGGCCAGCATGAAGCGGATGGTATTGGCAAACCCCAACCCATGGATCAGTCCAAAGAATAAGGCCAGAAAATAATTGATCCGTATGGATTTTGCCGTGAACTGCTTCTGAAACAGGTTGCTGATAGCGGTTATGACGATCGTACAGGGAATCAGGAATTCAACCCATGCTGCGGGGAAACGGAAAACATCCATGACGCTCAGGGCCAGGGTCAGGGAATGCCCGATTGTAAAGGCGGTGACCAGGATCAGGACCTGTTTCCAGTCCTTCAGCAGGTAAATGGCTGCGAGGGCGGCAATGAAGAGTAAATGGTCCAGGGCATCCCAGCTCATGATATGCTCCCACCCCAGTCCGAAATAAAATTTAAAATCACTCATCCTTTTTTGGGTTTATACATCGAACCAATCGACTATTTTTACCGTCCTTGCTTCGGGCCAACAAAATAAGCCCAAGTTGAGTAATCCTGAAAAATAATAGTGTCAATGGCATCATCCGTCTATAAATGGCTTTTAATCCCGCTGATTTGCCTGTTGGTGGCCGGAAAACCGGCCCCACACCCGTTCCATGTAAGTGTGATAGAAGTAAATCACAATGCGGCCGATAAGACCCTGGAGATCAGTTGTAAGATTTTTACCGATGATTTCGAGAAAATTCTGGCCAAGAACTACAAGACGAAAGTGGACCTGATTAACCCGGCAGACAAAGCCCCGATGGATTCGCTGGTAAAAAAGTATATCCTCAGTCATCTGGTAATATCCGCCAACGGGAAACCGGTCAGTCTGCATTATCTCGGGTTTGAAAATGACAAGGAAGCGGCTTATGGCTATATCGAAGTGGAGAATGTACCGGTTTTGAATAAGATCAGCTTTTCCACCAACCTGATGTATGATCAGTTTGAAGACCAGGTGAATATCATGCATGTGATGGTGAATGGTAACCGGAAGAGTACGAAACTGAATTTTCCGGAAACAGAAGCGGAGATAGTTTTTAGTCCATAGTCGTTAGTAGGCACTATTGACTAATGACTATCGACTTTCCTCTATATCTTCCAGCAACTCCTTACTCAACGTCACCAGCACTTTATCAATCCGGTGACCATCCATATCAATGATCTCAAGGGAGAAGCCTTTCCAGCTGAGTTTGTCCCCTGTTTTGGGTATCCTTTCGAGTTCATGTAGTACAAATCCGGCCAGGGTGTCAAAGTCGTGTTCCCCTTCATTCATCCATTCCGTTTTTTCAAAGCGGGTCAGGAAGTCATAGAAAGGAATCTGTCCGTCTACGATAAAGCTACCATCCTCTCTTTCCACAATTTCGTAATCCGGTACATCCTGCTGTTGAATATCACCAACGATGGCTTCCAGGATATCATTTAATGTAAGGAGGCCCAGTATACTTCCGTATTCATCAACAATAAAAGCAGAATGTATTTTTGATTCTTTGAATTTTTCTAATACCTGGTAAGGGGTGTTGTTTTCCGGGATGAACAGGGCCGGTTGCATAATTTCCTTAAACAAGGTATTATCCGGACTGATATAAAGATCCTTGATGGAAACCACTCCTTTGATATTGTCTATTTCTCCATCACAGATCGGGTAAGCAGAATGGGGTTCCTGCAGGATTTTTTCCTTGATTTTGTCTTCATTATCATCGAGGTTGAACCAGACGATATCACTCCGGTGAGTCATTAAAGAAGTGATATTACGGTCGCCCAGGTGAAAGACCCGCTCAATAATCTCTTGCTCTGCCTCATCAATGGTACCGGCTTCGGTGCCTTCGGTGATCAGGGTTTTAATTTCTTCTTCCGTTACCGCATCATCTTTTGAACGTTTGATATTAAAAATGGAGAAGAAGATATTGCTGGTTTTATTAAGCAACCATACAAAGGGGTGCGTAATCCGGGAAAAGGTCTTCATGGGGCCGGCCACCATCATGGCGATCTTCTCAGAGCGAAGCAGTCCGATCCGTTTGGGAATCAGTTCTCCAAATACGATGGAAAGATAAGTGACCAGGATAACAATAAATGTGGTGGAAATAGTTTCTGCGTAGGGCTTAAATAAGGCAATCTGCTCTACATAAGGTTGCAGGTCTCTGCCAAACCGTTCACCGGAGTACACACCCGTAATGATGGATATCAGGGTGATACCTATCTGAACCGCTGATAAAAACAGTTCGGGATGATTGGAGAGGGCCAGGGCGAGGATGGCCTTTTTATCCCCTTTTTCTGCCAGGTGTTCCAACCTGGCCTTCCGGGCCGAAACCAGGGAAATTTCCGACATAGAAAAAAGGCCATTAAGCAGAATCAGGAGACTGAGTATAAATATGTCCATTAAACGGAAACCGTTGATTGATGGGCGAAGATAGCGAATCCGTAGCGCTTATTAAACAGGGTCCCGAAGCTGATGCCAAAGAGGGTGCCAAGGGCAGCTCCGGCCATGACATCCAGCGGATAATGCACTCCGACATAAACCTGGGAATAGGCTACCGATAAAGCCCAGAGCGGGCCAAGCCAGGCCCATTTGCCGATTACGTGGCGGAGGGTGACAAAACCGAATATGCCCATGCCAAAGTGGTTAGTGGCGTGATTCGAAACAAAACTAAAACCGGAACCGCAGTGATCCAGCAACAGCCTTACCTGCATATAAAAATCAGGATCATTGCAGGGGCGCACCCGTTCAAATACCTTTTTGAAAGCATGCGTGCCGGTAAGGTCGCAGGCCACAAACGTGCATAGAAAGAACAGAACCCACCAGGCTCCTTTGGATTTATAATTGACCAGTGTGAATAACAGCAAAAACAGATAAAGGGGTGCCCAGAATTCAGCCGTTCTCCAGTAAGGGAGCAGGTTGTCGAATAAGGGATTCGTCCACTGGCTGTTTATTTTTACAAACAGCCATTTATCCCATATTACCAGTTTATCCAGCAGGTTGATCGCAGGCAGTATCATCCCTGCAAATGTAGGATTTGCGGGTATATACCCTGATACAGTGTTCAAATAAGTGATAATGGGTATGGTGATAAGCCGATTTAGTATTTTCTTTGCAGCACACTAATACGATAACCTCTTACATGCTGGCGAGATTCCGGATACCAAAAACCTTACTGTGGGTCGCCAACCTGTTTGGGATTTTTCTGTTGATTTTTACGGGTTTCAGGCTGGCGACTTTCCTGGCCTTTCGTCCTGAAAATTTCCGTTTTTCATCAGCCCTTCCCGCCTTCGGGATGGGGGTCCGGTATGATCTCCGCTGGATTTCGGTGATCCTGCTGCCAGTGGTATTGCTCAGCAGCTGGCCGCGATTGTCCCCTTTTTTCTCTTCCAAGAATAAGAAGTGGTGGACCTGGTACCTCGCCATTATCACTTTTATCGTTTTCTTCTTTTTTGCTGCCGGGTTTGGCAGTTTCTCCTATAACCGTACGCCGCTGGATGCCGGGGCCATGAACTTTGCGGAAGATTTTACTATTTCCATTAAAATGATCTGGCAGACCTACCCGCTGATCTGGATGCTGCTGGGACTTGTGGTGGCCGTTCTTTTTTTCCGGTGGATGTACCATCGCAGCCACTGGCAGGTGATCAATCGGACCGATGGCAAAGGGATTCCTCACCGGCGTAATTTTTTCTTCCTCAGCAGCCTGCTCCTGGCTATCCTTATTTATGGTTCATTCAGCTGGCCGCCCCTGAGCCGGGCAGACAGTTTCCGGTTTAATAACAGTTTTACTTCCTACCTGGCCATTAATCCCTTACAAAATTTCGTCGCCACCCTTCGTTTGCGCAAACCGGATTATAATGAAAAGAAAGCCAGGGAGGTATTCCCGGTAATGGCAGAATGGATGCAGTTACCCAATGCGGCTGAATTCAGTTTCCGTCGCGAGATCGGCCCCCGGAGTACTTCATTTGAGAGCCGCCCGAATATTATATTGGTGCAATGTGAATCATTCAGCATGTACAAAAGCACCATGAGTGGCAACCCGCTCAATGCCTCTCCTTATTTTGATTCCCTTTGCCGGCAGGGTATATTTTTTGACCGTTGTTTTTCTCCCCATTTCTCCACCGCGAGAGCGTTGTTTGCCATCCTCTCAGGAATTCCGGACGCACAGCTATTCAAGTTTTCCACCCGGAACCCTGAAGCCTTGCAACAACATACCATTGTTAACGGCCTGGAGGGTTATGATAAACATTATTTCCTGGGTGGGGATCCGGAATTCAACAATTTTCAAGGCCTGCTGAGCAATATACGCGGGCTGCAGATGCATACCGGGGATTATTTTAAAACACCAAAAGTAAATGTGTGGGGGGTTAGTGATAAAGATCTGTTCCTGGCGGCGAATGACGTGTTCCGGAAAAAGGATAAGCCCTTTTTTGCTTATATACAGACTTCAGGGAATCATCGCCCATATAACAAGAGCATTCCGGAAACGGATATAGATTTTATAAAAGTGACGATTCCGGATGAAGAAATAAAAAAATACGGATTTGAGTCACTGGACGAATACAATTGTTTCCGCTACTCTGATTATTGTTTCCGGAAATTTATTGAAGCCGCGCAAAAGGAGGAATATTTTCACAATACCATCTTTGTATTTGTCGGTGATCATGGTCTCGCGGGAAATGCCAGTCCGATGTATCCACCTGTCTGGACTGAACAACGGCTGACAGATGAGCATGTACCCCTGTTGTTTTATGCACCGGACCTGCTGGCGCCCCAGCAAAGACATGAAGTAGTTTCACAGATTGATATCCTGCCCACGATTGCCGGCTTACTGCATCAATCTTATGTCAATACCACCCTCGGCCGTGATCTGTTGGATCCGTCCAAGAAAAATAATTTTGCTTTTATTACGAATACTTCTGACCGGATCGGAATCGTGACGGATGATTTTTACCTGACCCGAAATATTAATTCAGGAGAAGAGATGTTGTCTCCGTTACTGACCGGCACGACGACGTATACTCCCGCCCAAAAGGACTCGGTCCACAAAAGGCTTTCTTTGTTTACGACTGCTTTCTACGAAACATCAAAGTACCTTATCATGAATAATGACCGGGACTGATTTGCTCTTTAGCGATGGAGGAGGCAGGAACTGAATTCTTGTATTTTACTTTCCGATAATTATTTCCGGGCAATGATGATCAGCCGGGGTGATTTTTTCACATCATAATGACTAAAGGAATAATCCCCAAACACTTCCTGTACCTGCAGTCCCTGGAAGCTAAGCATATCGGTAAAATCGCCTAAGGTAAACTTGGCCACTTTCTCCGTATAGGACATGGGTTGTTTTAATGAGGGATCGGTGACGGTGATTTTTTTGTAAAAATGAGTCTCGTCATCCCATCGGTGAATATCATACAATGTGTTTTCCATCTGCCGGGTCTCGGCAGCCACCAGGTGATCTTCTGCATAATGTACATTCAGGTAGTCGATTACAAATTGTCCGCCGGGCAGCAGCGCGGAAGTAATGGTGCGGAAAGCTGCATCATGTTCGCGGCGGGTGCGGAAATATCCAAAGCTGGTAAAAAAATTAAACACATAATGAAAGTAATTGCTGCGAAAGGGGAGTCGCATATCATGCACAAAAAATTCAAGGTTTTCTTTTTCCGATTTTTTTGCCGACCGGATACTATCAGGGGAGATATCAATCCCGGTAACCTGGTATTCTTTTGCCGCCAGGATTTTACTATGTCGCCCTTTACCACAGGCCACATCGAGCATTTTAGCACCGGCAGGTGGTTGTAAGCGCTGGATCAGCTGATTGATAAAAGCTTCCGCCTCTTTTTCATCCCTTTTAAAATAGAGTTTATGGTAAAAGGAAGAATTAAACCAGTTTTTGTACCAAGCCTGCTCCGTCATATGGCAAATGTAAGCCGGCCGGTTAAAATAACCGATTGAATCTGAAATGCGTATTTTTGCAGCCTTAAAAAAAATCAAGTGGCACTAATCAAGAGTATTTCAGGAATCAGGGGAACGATAGGCGGGAAACCGGGCGAAAATCTCACGCCGGTGGATATTGTGAAGTTTGCTGCTGCTTACGGAACAATTATAGCTGAAGGGAAGGAGCGGGCAAAGATTGTAATCGGCCGTGACGGGCGGATCAGTGGGGCGATGGTACAGGACCTGGTAATCAACACCCTGACCGGATTAGGGATAGATGTGGTGGACCTGGGACTTTCCACCACCCCGACGGTGGAAGTGGCGGTGAAGATGGCCAATGCAGATGGCGGAATCATTCTGACGGCCAGTCATAATCCCAAAGAATGGAACGCGCTCAAATTACTGAATGAGGACGGTGAATTTATATCTGCGGAAACCGGTGCCCGCGTACTGGAACTGGCCACAAAGGAAGAATTTGTATTTGCATCAGTCGATAAACTGGGTACGGTAACAAAGGATGACAGTTATGGTCAGCTCCATATTGACGCCATTCTCCAATACCCGCTGGTGAATACTGCGGCCATCGCCAATCAGAACTTTAAAGTGGTGGTGGATGCCATCAATTCTACCGGGGCCATTTATGTACCTGCCTTGTTGAAGGCATTGGGGATAAATGACGTGATTGTGTTAAACGGGGAAGTCAATGGAAAATTTGCCCATAATCCGGAGCCACTACCTGAACACCTCTCCCAACTGTGTAATGAGGTGGTGAAGCAACAAGCCGACCTCGGTATTGCCGTGGATCCGGATGTGGACCGGCTATGTTTTGTGAATGAGGACGGAACTTTATTTGGAGAAGAATATACATTGGTGGCCGTGGCAGACTATGTGCTGAGTAAGCGTAAAGGGAATACGGTCAGTAATATGAGCAGTACCAAGGCGCTGAAAGAAGTAACACTGCAACATGGCGGTTCCTACTCACCGTCAGCGGTGGGTGAAGTGAATGTGGTGAAGAAAATGAAGGAAACGAATGCGGTGATTGGTGGCGAAGGAAATGGTGGCATCATCGTTCCGGATTTTCATTATGGTCGTGATGCCCTGATTGGTATCGCATTATTCCTGAGTCACCTGGCTGATCAGAAAAAAGGGATTAAATCATTAAGGGGTACTTATCCGGATTATTTTATTTCCAAGAATAAGATTGAGTTGCAGAACGGCGTGGATGTGCCGGGGATATTTGAGAAAATAAAAGTAAAATACAAGAACCAGCCCATTAATACCGAAGACGGATTAAAGATCGAATTTGAAAATGACTGGGTGCACCTGCGCACCTCGAATACCGAACCCATCATCCGCATTTATGCGGAAAGTGATTTCGAAACCAAGGCCAATAATATTGCCGGTCAGCTGATGCGGGATATAAGGGAGTTTAGCTAAGTCAAATAAATTTTTCAGAAAAGCTGTTTCCGTATTTGAAACAGCTTTTTTTATGGGTTTCATGGAATTAGGGAGGCATAAAACACCGGTTTCACCGGTTGTTAAAATTATTCAACCCCGTTGGGGTTGGGGGCTGTGGGTGCCTTTTACCGCCAGTTTCACTGGCGGCTATCGTTGTTCAACCCCTATCGGGGTTGATTGATTGTCAAGCTATTCAAATGGGATTTAGTTGTTATGTCAGGATCATTGGCTGGCTGATAAATTTATTTAGTTCCGGATTCTTTTTCACGCTACATCGGAGATATCGGGGAGGTTGATAGTTACAATATTGTAGATGCACTGCCTGAAATACAAATCTTCTCAACCCCAACAAGGTTGAATAAAGTGAGTCCTAAATTAATTTAACCCATTTTTTTTACACACTATAAAGGATATACGGGGTGCTTCCTATTTATAATTTTGTAAACGTTCTGACTGAATTGGATTTTTTCCAACCCCAACGGGGTTGAATAATGTGAGCTCGTAAATTAATTTAGCCCAATTTTTTACACGCCATAAAGGATATACGTGGTGCTTCCTATTTATATTTTTATAAACGTTCTGACTGAATTGGATTTTTTCCAACCCCAACGGGGTTGAATAATGATAGCCCCTGGTGAAACCAGGGGTATAATGATTAGAGAGCCCCCCACAACCCCGAATGGGGTTGAACTAAAATCTGCTAGAAAAGATATTTTTCATCATATTTAATCCGGTGTTCCTGTAACAACCGGATATACTCTTCTTTGAAGTTCTCCGATTTATGATGTGCTTTTTGCCCTTTAATATAGCCGATCACTCTTTCTTTATCACGGTCTGAACAACTAAAGGCGCCATATCCTTCCTGCCAACCGGTGAATAAAGGGAATTTGCCGGTGTCTTTCAGCCAAATACTACTTGATACTTTGATGTCTTTGATGAAATTACTTAGTGAAACGGAGGGATGCAGGTCAGACAAAAGGTGGATATGATCCGGCATGCCATTTAATTGATGAAGAACACAATTGTTTTTTTTAACCACACCCCAGATGTATTTGAAGAGATCCAGTTCATGGTCCGGGTTTATAGCGGGTTCTCTGAATTTTGTTCCAAAAACAATGTGATAATAGACTTGTCTGTACGAACTCATAAACAATTTTTTAGGAATAAGGCCCGGATTGAGTTCCGGTTTTCAAATCTATAAGGGAAATATTTGAGAATTCTATTCGTCTCCATTTGAAGGAATAAATGTTGAAAACTTTTCGAATATGGCAATTGGAACACCGGTTTCACCGGTTGTTAGAATTATTCAACCCCGTTGGGGTTGGGGGCTGTGGGTGCCTTTTACCGCCAGTTTCACTGGCGGTTATCGTTGTTCAACCCCTATCGGGGTTGGTTGATTGTCAAACTATTCAGATGGGATTTAGTTGTTATGTCAGGATCACTGGCTGGCAGATAAATTTATTTAGTTCCGGATTCTTTTTCACGCTACATCGGAGATATCGGGGAGGTTGATAGTTACAATTTTGTAGATGCACTGCCTGAAATACAAATTTTCTCAACCCCAACGGGGTTGAAGAATGATAGCCCCTGGTGAAACCAGGGGTATAATAATTATAGAGCCCCCTACAACCCCGAATGGGGTTGAATTAAATCAGCAACATTGACGAAACATCAAACCAGTTTTTCCGGTTTCAACGGCAAATGGGTCAGTCTTTTACCGGTGGCATTATATACCGCATTGGCCAATGCCGAAGCGAAACCGATTAACGCAATTTCACCCACTCCTTTCGAACCCATCGGGTTGATCAGCGGATCAGCCAGATCCGGAAACCAGGTATGAATAAAGGGAACATCCCGGTGACGGGGTACCTGATAAGAGCCGAGTGTATCAGTCAGGTATTTGCCGGTAGTCTTATCAATCAATGCTTCTTCAGTCAGTGCCATACCAATGCCCCCTACGGCACCGCCAATCATCTGGCTGCGGGCAGTTTTCGGACTCACAATTTTTCCGCCATCGCCGGTGCAGACTACTTTCAGGAATTCAATCGCTCCTGTGGCCGGATCCACAGCCACTTTAATAAAATGCGCAGAGAACGAATTCATCGCGTATTTGCTGCGTACTGCCGGATCAGGACCACTTTCTTTCAGCACTTCAATCTGTGGTTTGCCACTGGCTTTGAGCAGTTCGGTCAGACTGATTTTCTTATTTGTCTCTTTTTTTGAACGGATGGACTCTTTATCAAATTCAAGATCCGCTTCCGACAATCCATTGAATAATGGCGATTGTTTTAAGGCAATCTCGGTAAACTGCGCTTTCAATGTATCACATACCAAACTGACCGCGGTTCCCATTGTGGAAGTGGTGGTGGAACCTCCCTGCGTAGGGCCGGGCGGAAATTCAGTATCACCCAGTAGAAAACTGATTTTAGATGATGGCATATTCATTACCTGTGCCGCTATACTGACCATAGCCGTTGCTGTACCCGGTCCCATATCGCTTACTGCACTATAAAGCAGGAGCTTTCCTTCGCTGGTGAAAACGGCTTTTACGGTGGCATTACCCCTGGAAGCGCCAAACGCACCACCGCCCATTCCGTATCCGATCAATTTACCATTTTCGGTCAGGGAACGGGGCGTAGCCGGACGGTTGGACCAGCCGATCATTTCACGCCCCTTATCATAACATTCCCTAAGGAACTTACTGGTCCAGGGTAGTTTACTCTGAGGATGAAGTACCGCGTAATTTTTTATCCGGAGTTCCACCGGGTCCATATTTAGTTTATAAGCTAATTCGTCCAGGATACATTCGAGCGCAAAAGCACCGGTGGCTTCACCGGGACCCCGCATCCAGGTGGGGGTGTTTACGTCCAGCGGGAGAATTTTATAACTGGTGTTGACATTCGGACATTCATACAGATAATGCGAAGCGTTCACGATCCCTTCACGGTAATCTTCATAGCGGGAAGTATTGCTGATGGCATGATGGGTGATGCCGGTGAGTTTGCCTTCCTTCGTGGCACCAACCGCTATTTTCTGCCAGGCCATGGGACGATAACCGACCATGGTAAACATCTGCCGGCGGGTCAGTTGTACCCTGACCGGACGTTTCACCATTTTCGCAGCGATGCAGGCGGCCGGTACATGCGGCCAGCTGCGCAACGAAGAACCAAAAGCCCCGCCAAGGAACTTTGTGATCACGCGTACATTTTTTTCTTCGATACCAAAAAGCCGGGCCAGTTCCGATTGTGTGCCTTTCGGACCTTGTGATTTATCATAAACCAGCAGTTTGTCCTCGCTATCCCATTGGGCAATGGTGGCATGCAGCTCGATGGGGTTATGCGTTTCAACAGGCATATAGTATTCGTTCTCCACAAATACTTCCGCCTGCTTATAGGCATCGGCCTGTCCTCTCTTATATTCACCTGAGGGCTTCAGTTTGCTTTCTGTTTTACGCAGGCTGTTAAAATCAGTCTCTGCCACTTCGTTGATATATTCTGCTTTTACGAGGGAAGCGGCTTTCACTGCTTTCTCCCAGGTTGTAGCTACCACCAGTGCAATCGGCTGGCCATAATGATACACGAGGTTCTGGTGGAAGGGTTTCAATCCCCTCCATTCAAAGCCCTTCTTTTTGGGATCTTTAGCCCAGGGATTATAGCCGGGCAGGGCAGGACAGTTCAGGTGCGTGATGATCTCCAGCACACCCGGAGCATCTTTCGCTTCGTTCAGCTTGAAGTTTTTAATAGCGCCACGGGCAATGGTACTGGTGACAAATACACCATAGACCATATTTTCGGGATGATGATCGGCTGTGTATTTAGCCCGACCGGTTACTTTGTCGATCCCATCCACGCGGTCGTCTTCGTCCGCTAAGAAATTCGTTATATATTCCTGATCCATACTGGTAAGTTGAAAAGTGCAGGTGATTAAATTTTTTGTCCGCTGTTCTTCGCCTCGCGTATCGCGGCCACGATATTAGGATAAGCCCCGCAACGGCAGATATTATCGCTCATATATTCCCGGATATCGGTTTCCGTGTTCGCCTGTCCTTCCCGGATACAGGCCACGGCCGACATGATTTGTCCGGGTGTACAATAACCGCACTGGAATGCATCATGTTTAATAAAGGCTTCCTGTACGGGATGCAGTTTGTCTCCATCGGCCAATCCTTCAATAGTGGTGATTTTTTTACCATTGTTATCCACCGCTTCCGTGAGACAGGAGTTGACCCGTTTCCCATCCACATGTACAATGCAGGCACCACAATGGCCCTGATCGCAGCCTTTTTTAGTGCCGGTTAATCCAAGTTGTTCGCGGAGCATATCCAGCAGACTAACACCCGGATCCACGAGGACCTGGACCGTCTTACCATTTACTTCCATTTGCAGCGGTGTCTTTTCAAAAAAAGAAGCAATCGCTTCATGGTTTTCACCGGCTTTTACCACGGCAATTGGCGTGAGGCTGATAGCGGTAAGGGCAGTGGATTTTTTGATAAAGTCACGCCGGCTTTTGCCGGGACAGGAATGAACATGTTGTTCCATAGAAAAAATATATGCTTAAAGTTAGGTTATAAATGCGCACATGAAAAAATAATCAGGAGTCGGGAAAAGGAGCTGGCCGGACTTTATTCCCTTTTCGGCAAGCCGGGCTGATTGCCTACCTTTGTCCCTGTTTTTTCACCGGCTTTGACAATCAATATGAACCGAATTTACCTCGATAACGCGGCTACCACGCCCATGGACCCCCAGGTGCTGGAGGCCATGTTGCCTTACATGACTTCACATTTCGGAAATCCTTCATCTGTATATTCTTACGGCAGGGAAACCCGCCTGGCGATTGAGAATGCCCGGAAGACTGTAGCCCGTATTCTGCAGGCGAATCCCGGGGAGATCTTTTTTACCAGTGGGGGCACCGAAAGCGACAATATGGCGATTGCATCAGCGATCCATGACCTGGGATGCCGGCATATCATTACTTCAGCTATCGAGCATCATGCGGTACTGCATACGGTGGAACATTATGATCACCGGGATGAAGTGACCATTAGTTTTGTGAAGTTGTTATCGGATGGACATATCGATCTGGAAGACCTGGAAGCTCAGCTCGCTGCCCGGCCGGAGCGATGCCTGGTGAGCCTGATGCATGCCAATAATGAGATCGGAAACCTGCTCGACATTTACGCAACCGGTGAGATTTGTAAAAAGTATAATGCCATTTTCCATTCCGATACAGTGCAAACCATCGGACATTATAAAATTGATTTACGGAAGAATCCGGTTCATTTTGCCACCGCGGCCAGTCATAAGTTTCATGGGCCCAAAGGAGTGGGGATCATTTATATTAATGATAATATCAAAATCAATCCCATCGTTTTTGGCGGGGGACAGGAGCGTAATATGCGGGCAGGTACAGAAAACCTGTATGGAATTGTCGGGTTTGCCAAAGCGCTTGAACTGGCCGACGCCAGCCATGAAAAGGACAGTACTTATATTCAATCGCTCAAACAATATATGATTGAGCAACTGGAACAGCATATACCTGATGTGGCATTCAATGGTGATTATAAAGGGCAGTGTTTATATACGGTGCTCAATGTGTCTTTCCCCAAGACCGAGAAATCAGAGATGATTCTCTTCAGCCTGGATATGCAGGGAGTCTGTGCTTCCGGCGGTAGTGCCTGCAGCAGCGGGGCTGATATCGGAAGTCATGTGATCCGGGCCATTAACAACAATCCCAACCGGGTACCGGTGCGTTTTTCGTTCAGCAAGTATAATACGAAGGAAGAGGTTGATGTAGTTGTAGAGAAGTTGAAGCAGCTGATTTGAGAGTTTGACGATTGTAGTTTGTTGTTTGGCGATCCTTCTGAGAAAATATTTCTTAAATCAGTGCGAATCCGTGTATATCTCCCGCATAATGCAGGACAGGCGTGTGACCTGCCTTTTTGTATTTCTTTCGTGCACATTTGTGTCATTTAGTGGCCACCTTATTTGCCGTAGGCAAATCAATCCGTGTTTATCTGTGTTATCCGTGGCTTGCCTTTTTGTATTTCTTTCCCCGCATGAGGCGGGACAGGCGTGCCTATTTGTGTGAATTCGTGGCCAAATAATCCCCGCAGGGGATTTTAACAAATAATAATTTGGCCGTCTACGAAAAATTCGTAGGTTTACGAAAATTTCGTAGAAAATGGAAAAACTCACCCATGCCGAGGAAGAAACCATGCAGGCCGTCTGGCGTACCGGGGAAGGCAATGTAAAAGCCTTTATGGAATACCTGGACAATGATATCCCTTATACTACCGTGGCATCCACCATCAAGAACCTGGAGAAGAAAGGCTACCTGACCAGTCGCTTGTTGGGGAATGCCTATCTCTATCATCCGGCTGTATCGGAAGAAGAGTACAAGGAAAAATTTATGGGTAAAGTGGTGAAGGAGTATTTCGACAATTCCTACAAGGAACTGGTCAACTTCTTCGTGGAGCAGAAAAAACTTTCTGCCCGGGAACTGAAAGAGATCATTCAACTGATTGAACAGGGGAAGTAGTGAGTGGTGAGTGGTGAGTGGGTGTACTAAAGATGTAAATGTCTCAAAGTCTAAACTATTTCCAATGCCTTTTATTTTTAGTTATTTATTGAAATTATCAATCAGCTTAAGCGTGGTATTCCTGTTTTACCATTTCGTATTGCGCAGGCTGACTTTTTATACCTGGAACCGCTGGTACCTGATTGGATATTCCGTTTTGTGTTTTTTCCTGCCTTTTGTCGACATTTCATTCGCCTTGGAGCAATCGGATATTAAAAACAGTCCGGTTGTAAAATGGGTGCCGGTTTTGGGTCAGCGTATCGGACTAGACACAGGTGCGGATAGCGGTCCGGTGAGTGGCTGGGAATATGCTTTGCTGGTATTAATGGCGGGGGTTGGGGTGATGCTGGTCCGGCTGGGTATTCAGCTGATTTCCATTTACCGGATGAGAAAACGTTCGTCCATGATTTCGCAGGACGGTATCCGGATCTACCAGGTAGATGCACCGATCATACCCTTTTCGTTCGGTGATTCCATTTTTATCAATCAACATCAGCATAGCCTGGAAGAACTGGAAGAAATCATCCGGCATGAATTTGTGCATGTCAAACAAAAACACAGTGTGGATATTATCTGGGGTGAGCTGCTTTGCCTGCTGAACTGGTACAATCCTTTTGCCTGGTTATTAAAGAAATCGATCCGGCAAAACCTTGAATTTATTGCGGACCGTCATGTACTGGAACAGGGGATGGACCGGAAGCAATACCAGTACCTCTTATTGAAAGTAATCGGGAACAATCATTTTAGTATAGCCAATCAATTTAATTTTTCGTCACTTAAAAAAAGAATTGCCATGATGAACAAACTTCGCTCTGCCAAATTCCATTTGGTGAAATTTATGTTTGTTCTTCCGCTGGTTTCGGTCATGCTGCTCGCATTCCGGAATGAATGGAAGAAACAGGAACCCCGTACTGAACAATTAATGACAGCAGTAATTGCGGGTAATGATACCATACCCGATAAATTACCACCACCACCACCACCGCCACCACCTCCACCAAAGGGGCAAGGGACAATAAAAGATTTTATCGACAGAAATCAAGGGGTGAAGAATCTGGGTTGGGTATATCACCATGATAATTCTGTAGCGATGATACATGTCATGAAAAAAGATGGAGCGACTGAAATCTATCATACTGATAATGCAGAAGAAATGAATGCAGGCGCTAAAAAATATGGCAAGTTTCCGGTTCCTCCGGGTGCAATGGCGCCTCCGCCACCTCCGGGTCAGGATAAGCATGTTTGGGTACAGGGATATCCGATTGCACCTGTCGATCCCAAAGATGTGGTAGTAGTACAGGGATACCCGATTGCACCCCCTGCCCCCGCAAGCGGAGTTGTGGTGGAAGGCTATCCGATAGCACCGGTCCCACCCCATGGAGAAATCGTGGTGACTGGTTATGCAAGACCGCCCGCACCTGTTAAGTTGCCGGATCATGTTAAATCCATTTCCATTAAAAACGGGGATAAGGCCGTGGTAGTGCTTAAAAATGGCAAGACAGAGCTATATGACCTGAACAACCCTGAGCAAAAGAAGAAATTTGATGCTCAATACCCGGCTCCTCCGCCACCACCACCGCCACCTGCAAAAGGGGTACGGGTGGAAGGACGTCCTTTGAATGGATCAGTAGGTGCAACGGTTGTGGAAGGCAAACCTCTGCCTGATAACCTGATCTATGTGATTGACGGAATTATTACTACAAAATTTGAAATGGAAAAGATCAGCCCGGATAAGATTGCTTCGATAGATATCCTGAAAGGAGAATCTGCAGTGGCCCTCTATGGCGAAAATGCGAAGGAAGGGGTGGTGCAGATAAAACTTAAGTATGAGGCACAGCCTTTGTACGTGATCAATGGAGAAATCTCATCCCGGGAAACAATGGACAAATTAAAACCTGAGCAAATTGAATCAGTCGATGTGCTGAAAGGGGAGAAAGCCACAGCAGCGTATGGCGATAAAGGTAAAAATGGTGTGATAATGATCAAAACAAAGAAATAAGTATAGCCCTGAAACCAACAGGCGCCATTCCTAAGGGAGTGGCGTTTTTTTTACAGGTAATACCAGGGATTGCGGCGGGCGGCCATTACGTATTTACGGACATTGCGGAAAAAGGCAAGCACCATATAAATGATAATCGGAGAGCCCATGGTCAGCACGGAGGCATACATAAAGTACTGCCGGATCCGGCTGGTGGCGATACCCAGGCGGTTGCCAATGGCAGAACAAACACCAAAGGCGTTCCACTCGACAAAGTCTTTGAATCTGTTCATAAGGCTAAAATAGAAAATTTAAACAAATGCCCCAAACCTGAGTTATAATAGATGACCTGTTTTTCGTACTTTTGCGGCACATTTTCAATTAGCCAATTAGCCGATTTGCCAATTAGCCAATTTGACCTTCCTTCGATAACTTCCCTAATGTCAGCAAATTGTACTAAAACGCCGGTTGTGGATGTTTAATTACCGCATTTTCTAATTATCAAATTGTATAATTACCATGGTATTCGATCTTGATCTTATCAAAAAGACTTACACTGAAATGCCCGCCAAAGTGGATGCCGCCCGTAAAGCACTGGGACGTCCCCTGACCCTGGCTGAGAAAATTTTGTATGCTCACCTTTTTGACGGAGTGGAACCGAAGGATTTTGAAAGGGGAAAAGCTTATGTGGATTTCGCCCCGGATCGCGTGGCGATGCAGGATGCCACCGCCCAGATGGCCCTGCTTCAGTTTGATACCACCGGCCGCAAAAAAGTAGCGGTACCCAGTACGGTGCATTGCGATCACCTGATCGTGGCAAAGAATGAAGGCAAGTCCGACCTGACCAAGGCGGTAAGTGAAAATGAAGAAGTCTATAATTTCCTGTCTTCCATTTCCAATAAATACGGGATCGGGTTCTGGAAGCCCGGCGCCGGAATCATTCACCAGGTCGTATTGGAGAATTATGCATTCCCCGGAGGGATGATGATCGGAACCGACTCGCACACGGTAAATGCAGGTGGACTGGGTATGATCGCCATCGGAGTAGGAGGGGCGGATGCCTGTGATGTAATGGCGGGACTGAGTTGGGAATTGCTGATGCCGAAATTGATCGGTGTGAAGCTGACTGGTAAACTGAGTGGCTGGACGGCACCCAAGGATGTCATCCTGAAAGTTGCGGGTATCCTGACCGTTAAAGGGGGTACCAATGCCATTGTTGAATATTTCGGCGAAGGCGCCACCTCCATGAGTTGTACCGGTAAAGGCACCATCTGTAATATGGGTGCTGAGATCGGGGCTACGACTTCTACATTCGGATATGACGAAAGCATGGCCCGTTACCTGAAATCAACCGGTCGTACAGAAGTGGCGGAGGCTGCCGATGCCATCAAAGAATACCTGACCGGTGATGCGGAAGTATATGCCAATCCCGAAAAGTATTTTGATAAAGTCATTGAAATCAACCTGAGTGAATTGGAACCACACCTTAATGGTCCTTTCACCCCGGACCTGGCAACGCCAATTTCTCAAATGAAAGAAGCCGCCGCTAAAAACGGCTGGCCGACCAAGGTGGAAGTGGGGCTGATCGGTAGTTGTACCAATTCTTCCTATGAAGATATCAGTCGTGCGGTTAGCCTTGCCAAACAGGTAGCTGAAAAAGGATTGAAAACAAAAGCAGAGTTTACAATTACGCCCGGTTCTGAACTCGTTCGTTATACCATTGAACGGGATGGCTTCCTGGATACTTTCGACAAAATCGGTGCTACTGTATTTGCGAATGCCTGTGGTCCCTGTATTGGAATGTGGGACCGGATGGGTGCGGAAAAACAGGAACGTAATACGATTGTACATTCTTTTAACCGCAACTTTGCCAAACGTGCCGATGGTAACCCCAATACACTGGCTTTTGTGGCCAGTCCTGAAATAGTTACCGCTCTGGCTATTGCCGGTGACCTCACATTTAATCCACTGACGGATACATTGACGAATGAGAAAGGAGAACAGGTAAAACTGGATCCGCCTTCCGGCGATGAATTACCGGTAAAAGGCTTTGCCGTGGAAGATGCAGGCTACCAGGCTCCTGCGGAAGATGGAAGCAGTGTACAATTGGATGTAAAATCAGACAGTAAACGTCTGCAGTTACTCTATCCTTTTGCTGCCTGGGAAGGTACGGATATCAAAGGACTGAAGCTCCTCATCAAGGCTAAAGGAAAATGTACCACGGACCATATCTCTATGGCGGGTCCCTGGCTGAAATTCCGTGGTCACCTCGATAATATCAGTAACAATATGCTGATCGGGGCCGTGAACTACTACAATGAAAAAACAGATAATGTCAAGAACCAGCTGACCGGCGAATACGGTCCGGTTCCTGCCACCCAGCGTGCCTATAAAGCAGCAGGTGTTGGTTCCATTGTTATTGGCGATGAAAACTATGGAGAAGGTTCTTCCCGCGAACATGCGGCGATGGAACCCCGTCACCTCGGTGTACGCGTGGTCATGGTGAAATCCTTTGCCCGTATTCACGAGACCAACCTGAAAAAGCAAGGTATGCTGGCCCTGACTTTTGCGAACAAAGAAGACTACGATAAAATCCAGGAAGATGATTCCATTGATATCGTGGGACTGACCAGTTTTACACCCGGCACTCCTTTACAGGTGGTATTGAATCATAAAGATGGCAGTACGGATACGATCACCGCGAATCACTCCTACAATGCTCAACAGATCGAGTGGTTCAAAGCGGGTGGGGCGTTGAATGTGATTCGTAGTCAGGCGGTGAAGTAATAAATAGTGTAAACTGCTTTAGCATCTTGATTTACCCTGCTTCGGCAGGCCTGCCTGTCCGGCAGGCAGGCTCAGCATGACAGATGTTGTCACCCTGAGCTTGCCGAAGGGTTGGTTCGACAAGCTCACCATGACATCGGTTGTCACCTGAGCTTGCCGAAGGGTGAGTCAGAAAAAAAAGCAGTTTATTTTTTAACCCTTTCTTATCAATGTTTAAACATTGAAATAAATAAAATTTCCTATCTTTAACAAGTAAATGAAAAGAAAGGATTTTTTATATACAGTCACAGGAGGACTGATTACCATGACCGCCTTATCCGGTTTAAAGCGTTTTACAGATGAATTACCATCCGATGATACCCTGATGCCCGTATTATTTATCGGGCATGGTTCGCCCATGAATGGAATCGAAAACAATATATTCAGTCAGCAATGGGCGAAGACCGCTAATGAAATAATGAAGCCCAAAGCGATTCTCGTGATTTCGGCTCACTGGCTCACCAATGGCACATTTGTTACGGCCATGGACAATCCGAAGACCATTCATGATTTCGGTGGATTCCCGGATGAATTGTTTGCCGTGCAATATCCGGCGCCGGGTGATCCGATATTGGCGCAGGAAACACGGGACCTGATTCAATCGACCAACGTGGGACTGAATCATGACTGGGGACTGGATCACGGGGCCTGGACGGTGGTACGGAGAATGTATCCTGATGCTTCAATCCCGGTCTTACAATTAAGTATTGATTATAGTAAACCCGCCGCCTACCACTACGAGCTCGCTAAAGAGTTGGCTGCCCTGCGTAAAAAGGGGGTGTTGATTATCGGCAGCGGAAATATGGTGCACAATCTCCGGATGATTGCCTGGGATAAAATGGAAGTCCCCAATTTTGGTTTTGACTGGGCCATTGAAATGCATGAACTGTTCAAACAGAAAATAACGGCCGGTGATCATACCGCGCTTATCAATTATGAAAGCCTGAGTAAGTCGGCCCGTCTTGCGATCCCCACACCGGATCACTATTTTCCGCTGATGTATATTCTCGGGCTGCAGGAGAAAAACGAAGCGCCTGTATTTTTTAATGATCAGCTGGTGGCCGGATCACTCAATATGACATCCGTGAAGTTTGGTTAGTTCAGCTTAAACCGGTGATGATACCGTTTTCGTCGATGTCAATGCCTTCAGCTGCCGGGATCACCGGAAGACCTGGCATCCGCATCATTTCTCCCAAAATCGGGATAACAAATCCGGCACCGGCGGCAAATTCAAATTCACGGACAGTAACCATAAAGTTTTCCGGTCTTCCCGTCTTGCGTTCATCATCTGATAAACTCTTGGGTGTTTTGGCCATACAGACCGGCATCTGGTCAAAGCCCAGTTCCTTTAAGTGTTTGAGCTGTGATTTAGCTTTCACCGCATATTCCACCCCATCGGCTCCATATACTTTTGTGGCGATGAGATAAATTTTCTCTTCAATAGGTAGCGTCCGTTCATATAAAGGCCTGAAATCACTTTCATCTTTCTGGATCAGTTCGTCTACCGCACAAGCCAGTTCCGTCATACCCTTTCCTCCATCGGTGAATCCGGTGCAACTGATGGCTTCGGTTTCATATCGGTTGCAAAAGTGTTTGATCACTGTGATCTCTTCTTCGGTATCGCCCGGAAACAGGTTGATGGCCACTACGGCTTTCATGCCAAAGAGTTTCATGTTTTCCAGGTGCTTTCCCAGGTTGCCGAGGCCTTTTTCCACCCGGGTTACTGAAGGCGTGCCGAGTTCATCTTTCTTTGCCCCACCATGGTGACGCAGGGCTCTTACAGTAGCCACCACTACCACGGCTTTAGGCCGGAGATTCGCGTTTACACATTTGATATCAAAGAACTTTTCTGCGCCAAGGTCAGCAGCAAATCCCGCTTCCGTAACCACATATTCGCAAAGGGATAATCCCATTTTTGTGGCCAAAATAGAATTGGTACCCTGTGCAATACTGGCAAAGGGACCTCCATGTAGTAAGGCAGGATTGCCTTCCAGGGTTTGAACCAGGTTGGGTTTTATGGCATCTTTCAAAAGAATGGCCATGGCACCCACCGCATTCAGATCACGGGCATATACCGGTTCTCCCGCGAAAGTGCTGCCGATATAAATATTGCCCAGCCTTTTTTTCAGGTCTTCCATACCGGTACACATACAGAGGATGGCCATGATCTCAGAGGCCGGAGTGATATTAAATCCGTCTTCCCGGGTAATGCCATTGGCTGTGCCACCCAGGCCGATGACGATATGCCGGAGTGCCCGGTCATTCATATCCATAACCCTTTTCCAGACAATGGTGCGGGGATCGATCTGTAAACTTCTTTTTTTATTCTGCAGGTTATGGTCAATGAGTGCAGACAACAGGTTATTGGCTTTTTCTATAGCAGAAAAATCACCGGTGAAATGCAGGTTGATATCTTCCATCGGAATGATCTGTGAATAACCACCTCCGGTGGCACCTCCTTTTAGTCCGAAAACCGGTCCAAGGGAAGGTTCCCGTAAAACCGCGATCGCTTTTTTCCCAATGGCGTTTAAACCATCCGTTAATCCAACAGAGATGGTGGTCTTCCCTTCTCCGGCCGGAGTAGGCGTGATCGCTGTTACCAGTACGAGGTGGTGCTGTCGGATTTTTTCTTCATCGATCAGTTTGAGTGGTAGTTTGGCTTTGTGTTTTCCATAGTACTCAAGATCATTATTATTGATGCCGGTGGCAGCAGCAATGTCTTTGATATGGCGGATAGGCGCCGATTGGGAAATGGCAATATCTGTTAGCATAGCAGGCAATCGTTAAGTAACTGCAACTTAACTTCCTGCTTTTTACGGGTACATGACAATGCTCAGCCCGGGAATTGATAATCAGTTCCTGACTCAGTAAAACGTCAACGAGAGGCTGCCTGTCAGATGAAATTGGTTGCAGGTTATGTCTTTAGCTGATGGGCTGCACTGGTATACCTAATCAAAGTCATAATTCAGGTTGAGTAATAGTTGTACCTTTTACTGAACTAAAACCATCATTTATGAAGCACTACCACATTATTTCAAGGATTGCGATTTATATTCTGGCAATCATCTTGTTTGTTTTCGGAGTCTTCCATTTTATGTATCCAAGGGATCTGTTGGTTTATGTGCCGGATTTTCTCCCGCTTGGAATTAAATGGGCCTATATTGTAGGCGGCGCCTTTATTCTGGTTGCCATCTCTTATTTTTCCAATCAGTATGTAAAATTTTCCAGCTACCTGCTGTTTATCTTACTTGTAGTGTTTATCCTGACCATTCACCTGCCGAATTACCAGCATGCCGGAGATGCAGAAATGCGTCAGCTGGCTCTCATCAATATATTAAAAGACACGGCCATTGCCGCTTTTGCCCTTCATATTGGTGCGAGTGCCTGGCACCAGCATTTTCAGATGGAGAATAACGATTAAAGAGTAAAGATCATCCTCCAACCCGTTTTAACAGGGATTGTACACGCCGTGTATCATCCCTGTTTGTTTTATAGTCTATATTTATGCAATGAAAAGGATCCGACCGGATGTTGATATAATAATGGACCTGCTGGAAGCGGTAGCACAGGCCCGGCCAGCTGATGCCTTTGTTAAAAGTCTGCATTTTCAATATCAGGAAAGGGGCGGACTGAGTAAAAAGCAATTGCAGGGTTTATACGGAAAAGCAGCTAAAACTGCGGGGATACCTCCAGGCAAACTGGCCACCCTGGAAGCGATTATCCTGAAAAGACCAACCCGGGATAAATCAGCCTTACCAGGGGCCACACCTGATTATAAACCTGATGAAGAAGTGGGAAATAAAATCAGGGCTATCCTTGAAAAATTTCCGGAACACAAACGGGTGCTTTTCTTTAAATCCAGGTTTGATAATGACGAACCACTCAGTCAGACTGAACTGGCCGAGCTGCTCCGGTTCGGGAAATTACTGGGGATCAGGTCCTGAGCCATTGAGTCCGTTTCCTGATTTTTCTCATACTTGTTTCCCTGCTGACATCGTATTTTCAATACAACGATCAGCTGCATGAGGCATTTTATACAAAAAAGTCATATACTGGATATCCGGAATAATCCGGGTTTATCGTTGCAAAAGGTAGCATTGGGCAATTGCCGTAACCTCTCTTTCTCTTCTCCTGCTTTACTAAAAGAATATCATGATGCCTTATTGTTTGTGCGGGCATATCCCAAGGACGAGGAGTCGGTGGAAATGGCGGGTAACGAGTTAATCAGGGTGGCCGCTTTTATCCGTCAGGCCAAAGGAGAACGTTGGCGACTTAGTATGACAGGAAGTGGATTGCCGGGCACACAAATAACGTGTCAATACACCCGCATTCTGCTGCGTTGGTTGTTGGATAGTTGTACGGAGGCTATTCAACCTGCTGAAACAGCTTCTGGTCCGGCAGAAGTAAAAGCGTTTTTTCAGTCCTTGCTGCCTGGCATTGAATTTAACGGTTCTGCCACCGGTTCGCTTTCTCTCTGGAAAAGGATCCGGGTATTATCCGGTCATAATTTTAACCGCGAAGCCCTGGAATGGCTCCTGCAACTGACTGAACAAGCGCCCATTCCTGTCTTATTAAAGGACCAGTTATTCGATGGGCTTAAAATTTTTACCGGTTGGACACTTACGATGGATGGGTTGAACCGGAGTTTCCTGGAGGCGTCAGGAGGTAAAAAAGTATATTATGCTGCCGGCAAAAAATTTCAGTTTAATGCACTGATCAGAAAACCATTGAAAAACTTGTTTCCGGATCTGGAGGAGAAAATCAGGCTAATCTCCATCGCCCGGGCCTCTCTTGCTTTTTATTACCGTGAAACAGATCCATTTACTTACGCTTCGCCTTCGGAAACAAGCTACTTTGAGCTGGGAGATGGATTTCGAATTGCTTTGTATGGAATGACACAGGACCGGCGATTTTCGCTGGACAGTTATATTGGTTTCCTGGCATTCAAAAATGGGCTTCCCGTAGCTTATGGTGGAGGGTGGATATTTGGTCATCGTTGTAAAATCGGAGTGAATATTTATCCACCTTACCGAGGTGCTGATTCCGCATTCCTGTTTACCCAGGTGTTGCGTGTTTATTATCAGCAATACCGGGTACATTATTTTCTGGTCAAGCCTTACCAATTTGGGCGGGGCAATCCGGAAGGGATCAGGACAGGGGCATTCTGGTTTTACTATAAGCTGGGTTTCCGGTCTGCATCACCAGCGATCGAGCGGCTGTCCGGAAGCGAATGGGAAAAGATCAAATCTGGAAAAGGATACCGGAGTTCACCGGACATATTAAAAAAAATGACAGAAGCACCCCTGGTATTGGTACTTAAAAAGGAGGGATTAACTGATCCACGGGCGGCTGAATTAAGTGAACGGATCACCTGTATGATCCGGGACCAGTATGCCGGAAACCGTCTGCAGGCGCTGGAATCGGCCAAACGCCGATGGAGAAAGATGGGGGGATTTCCTCATTCAACTTTTAAAGAAGTGACTTCTGCTGCCTGGCAGGATTGGCTGCTTTTATTCCTTTTTTTGGGAGGAGCGAATCCCCGTAAAGCCGTTTGGGCAAAACTGACCCGGCTGCGATTTAAAGCTGCTGAAGCTGTATTTATCCGGTACTGGCAGGAAAACCGTCATTTATGGGCCAACTCCCGCCCGACAGCTGAATCCAGATAAATGCAGATCAACCGGTTACATTTGGTGCTTCAAAGTTTACCTAACTGATTAATTTGATTATTTTACCTGACGGCCAGGCAACCTGGACAACCCATGTTTCGATATGGAAACGAAACACTACACACACTTGTTAACGGCGGATGAACTAACTTACCATGTTGAGGCCTGTGGTCGCAACAGCCGGGAGAGCCAGAAAATTCTGTACAGCTCTTTCTATGGTTATGCCATGGCCATATGCGACCGTTATGTAAAGAACCAGGACGACGCGGTGGAGATTCTGAATGACGGGTTTTTAAAGATATTCCGGGAAATTCATCATTATAAACCGGCGTATGCGGATGTAATCAGTTCATTTAAAGGTTGGTTACGTAAAATCATGATTTTTACCGCCATTGATCATTTCAGAAAGCACCAGAAGCACCAGATGGTCACTTCGCTGGACAATATGGTTTACCATATGCCAACTGTGAACGAAGAGGCGATAGGAAAACTGACGTATGACGAAATCATCCGGGCCGTACAGGATCTGAGTCCGGGATACAGGACCGTATTTAATCTTTTTATTATTGAAGGGTTAAGTCACGAGGAGATTTCAAATCACCTGGGCATATCGACCGGGACGTCGAAGTCCAATTTGTCGAAAGCAAGGAGACAGTTGCAGCAAATACTTTTTAAAAAAAACGAGATTTCAATAGCTAAGAATGCAGTTTGAGGAATTTGATAAAAAAATAAAGGAAGCGGCGGAGAATCACCACCCGGCTTATGATGAACAGGCCTGGGCAAAGATGAACAAGCTGCTGGATAAACATATGCCCGAAAAGGAAGAACGGCGCAGACGGTTTGCCTGGTTGTTCTTTTTGCTTTTCCTGGCAGGGGGAGCCGGTGTTTTTTACGGGGTACAGTCTTTAGTTTCTTCAAATTCAGCTGTCCCATCATTCTCATCGTCCCGAAACGGGTCAGGAGAACTGGCTCCTGATATTGCGAAAGATAAAAACCTTCCTGCTATAAAAGATCAGGAGGGGACAATTAGTCGTATTTCCGACGGAAGCATCAGGGAAAACAGTTCATCCGATGAACTGGCAAACCAGGAGGCAAAGGATTTAAAAGAGACGGGATCAACTAAAATGAAAAATCCCGGAACCACTGCCGGTGATTTATCGGCTACCCGTAAATCAGGGAACAAACCGGTAACCGTTAGTAAAATGCCCGCTGCACAGAAAGCTCCTGCAGACCCGTTTTTTTCTTCGGGAATTGCCAAAAAGAAAAAGAAAGGAACTGGGATTCCTGCTGTTGTAAATAGCGGAGTAAGGGTGGATGACCAGGCTGATAAGCAACGTATGCCGGCTAATAATATCCCGGTCACCGTCAGCCAAACCCCGGCTCCGGATAAAATAGCGCTGCAAACAATAACAGATACTATTTCCGGGCAATCTGTTGCTGTAATCAGCGGTGCTCCGCAACTTTCCGATACAGGAAGTAAGACAGATGCGGGTACGATTGCTGATGTACCTTTAAAGCCCGTGAAGAAACAATCACCGGTAAAACAGAGCCGGTTTTTCCTGACATTGAGCGCAGGCCCGGATGTCAGTTTTACCGCCAATGGAAAGCCCGGTCAGTTAATACCAGTTACCGGAATCGGCATTGGCTATATTTTCCGGGATCGTTTTTCTTTACGCGCCGGATTTTATAATGCGGATAAAAAATATACCGCTTCGCCATCTGCCTATAATGCACCGGCCAGTTTCTATAGTTATTATCCTTACCTGGTAAAAGTGGATGCTGATTGCCGGGTTTATGAAATTCCTGTTTCACTGGGTTATCATTTCGGGGCGCGGAAAAACCATAGTTGGTTTGCATCGGCCAGCCTTTCGTCTTACCTGATGAAACGGGAGACCTATAATTACTCATACAAGACATCTGCGTGGGGGACAGTACAACAACGTGAATGGTCTTTGTATAACAGTAACCAACACCTGTTTTCAGTGATCGGTATATCCGGGGGCTATCAGCGTAAGATAACCAACCGTATTTCCTTTATCGCTGAACCCTATCTGCGAATGCCGGTGAATGGGGTGGGATATGGGAAAGTTAAGCTGAACAGTGCGGGAGTATTATTCTCCCTGGCAGTTGAACCTGCTGCCTTTATGCTGCGCAAACAAAAAAAATAGTTCGGTTAATTACAGGCAACCTGTTTTTCCTGTGCTGCGATTGAGTATAGACAAAACCAGCACAAGTGAAAAAAATATTAACCTCCCGTATAAACGCGGTACTCCTCGTATTCATTCTTTTGGTATATGCCTGTGGTAAAGGTGGCGGTGGCACCACTCCGCCGGATCCATGTAATGGAGTCACAGTAACGGTAAATGGTACAGTAACAAATCCGGCTACTGTGGGCGGTACTGATGGCAGTATCGCTGTTTCTGCTACAGGCGGTAGTGGATTTACATATAAACTGGGTTCAGGTGCGTACCAGTCCGGAACTACATTCAGCGGCCTTGCGGCAGGAAGTTATACCATTACGGCTAAAAACGCGGCCGGATGTACCGGTACTGCTACATTTACTGTATCTAATCCACCTAATCCCTGTACCGGTATAACCATAACAGTAACGGCCACCAGTATCAACCCAACAACAGTAGGGGGTACGGACGGATCAATCAGTGCCACTGCAGCAGGAAGCAGCAACTATACATTCAGCATCAATGGTGGAGCTTTTCAAGCCAGTGGAAATTTCACCGGACTCCCCGCCGGAACATATTCAATTGTCGCCAAAGACGCCAATGGTTGTCAGGGCAGTGCCAGCTTTACACTGGTAAATCCCAATCCTTGTGCAGGAGTGACCATTTCTGTAACTGGTACTACCACAAACCCTACATCTTCTTCAGCTTCGGATGGTAGTATCAGTGCTACAGCATCCGGCAGTACCGGATTCACGTATAACCTGAATGGAGGTGCTTACCAGGCCAGTGGCAATTTTACAGGCCTTGGCGGTGGTTCATATACAGTTGGGGCTAAAGATGGCAACGGCTGTACAGGTACGGCTAATTTCACGCTGACTGCTCCTAATCCTTGTGCGGGGGTAACCATCACTGTAAGTAACACAACGGTTGGGAATATCCCTTGTCAAACGAATAACGGAACATTAACCGCGACTGCTGCGGGAGGAACAGGCCCTTACCTGTATAGTCTCAACAGCGGTGCTTTCCAGGCATCAAATATATTCCTTAACCTGGGTCCGGGCACATATGCAGTTCAGGCAAAAGATGCGAATTCCTGTAACGGCGCAAGTGGTAACACCACGCTGGCAAATCGCCCGGCCGGTCCATTATTCAGTGACGTGAAAGCCGTGTTGCAGGCCAATTGTGTTTCCTGTCATAACAACACGCAACAGGAAGGTGGTATGAACTGGATGGTAGATTGCAATATTGTAGCAAATAAGGACAGAATAAAGGCAAGAGCAGTGGATGCTTCACCTTCTGCCATGCCGCCGACCGGATTATTACCGGCAACCGAACGTCAGAAAATAACGAGCTGGATTAACGCTGGTGGAAAGTTCACCGATTAGTTGGTTCATGATGGTGTATGTTTGGGGCCGTACCAGTTCACTGGTATGGCCCTTTTATTTACCCCAACGGTAAGTATCAATACGGAGACCGGCCAGGTCAAGCACGCGGTCTACAACCGTGGCAGCAGCTTCTTCAATAGTTTGCGGACGACTGTAAAAGGAAGGGGTGGCCGGACAAATAACACCACCAGCCAGCGTTACGGTTTCCATATTGCGGATATGGATCAGGTTATAAGGCGTGTCACGGATCACACAGATCAGTTTTCTTCTTTCTTTCAGCACCACATCAGCTGCACGGGTAATCAGGTCATTGGAAATGCCCGTGGCAATACGTCCGAGGGTACCCATTGAACAGGGAATAATAATCATCGTGTCATACTGGCCCGAACCAGATGCAAAAGGGGCAGAGAAATCGGTGGTGCTGAAATAACGGAAAGGATAATCCGCCCAGGTCTCATTACTCAGTTCCGTTTTCCAGACTTCTTTGGCATTCGTGGTCATGATCACGGATACTTCGGTCCACTGATCTTTTATAGCCAGTAACCGGTTCATCAGTAAAGAAGCATAGACGGAACCACTGGCGCCGGAAACGGCCACAAGAATTTTTCTCATATTGAACTGTATAACCCTGTAAAACTGGAGAAAGTTGCCGTAAGGTAGGGTAAATTGCGCAAACGATTGCACATGACCTATGTAGTACATCGTCTACAAATCTCATTATGAATGAGTTGAGTAAAGTCAAAAAATCGTGATTTGAGGATGATTTTGTCCATTTCGGCTAAAAAGCACGGCACAAATGTTTTGTGATTTCGCATTAATGCCGATATTAGCAATGAATTTTCATAGGATAAGGTTTAATGGTTAATGGTTTTTGATTAGGGCCCCCCGATTTTACATCGGGGGTTCTTTTTTTTAGGTAAGTGGAGAGTGGAAAATGGAGAGTGGAAAGTGGGAATACATCATATAATGATTGAGCCCTCCGTAATTCGGAGGGCTCAATTTATTTAGGGTATATCCGATCAGTTACGCCCCCCACTCACCACTTACCACTCTCCATTCTCCACTCACCATCAAAATCCCTTCGGCTGCTTCACCTGACCACCCGCCGGCTTCTGTGTATTATCATTTCCCATATTCTCCAGGATCCAGTTGGTCATCTTGCTCCAGAGATGGAATGTGGTATTATCCGCCATGCCGCCGATCCCGTGATTCTTGTTCGGGTAGTAGGCACTTTCAAAATCAATATTACTTTTTACTAATGCGGTGATCATTTGTGTCGCATTCTGGAAATGCACATTGTCATCCGCCGTTCCGTGAATGATCAGGTACTTCCCTTTGATCTTATCGGTGAAGTTGATGGGAGAGTTGTCATCGTATCCTTTGGCATTCTCTTGCGGGGTGCGCATATAACGTTCGGTATAGATATTATCATAATACCGCCAGTTAGTTACCGGTGCCACTGCTACGGCCGCGCTGAACACTTCATTGCCCTTGGTGATGGCCAGCGAACTCATAAAGCCACCATAACTCCAGCCCCAGTGACCAATATTGTCTTTATCAACAAAGGGCATGGTACCCAGGTATTTGGCCGCATCGATCTGGTCTTCAATCTCAAATTTACCAAGCTGGAGGTAGGTTTTCTTTTTAAACTCTTCTCCACGGAAACCGGTTCCTGTATTATCGACACTCACTACAATGAAACCTTTCTGAGCCAGTAACTGGTGCCAGGCACTTACGGCACCAAATCGGTTGGCTACCTGTTGTGAACCAGGCCCCCCGTAGTTGCAGAACAGCACCGGGTATTTTTTAGCAGGGTCAAATCCGGCGGGCTTCAGCATCCAGCCATTCAAGGTGTCGCCCTTGCTATTGGGCACCCGGATGAAATCCGCTTTGCCATATCCATATTCAGCAAGTTTTGCTTTTTGTTTGGCGCTTTCATTCATTGTCTTTTCCACCACGGCGCTGATCCCTTTTTTCTTATCCACCACCAATTTATTCAGGGTCACCGTCTGCGGGGTATTAAGGTCTGAACGAAAAGCAAAGAACTTGGTGAAATCTTCATTGAATTCCACCCGGTGCCAGGCTTCTCCCTGGGTAAGTGCATACGTTTTTTTGCCAGCGAAATCCGTGACAAACAAATTGCGGTCCATCGGGCGGGGATAAGCCATCGTAAAGTAAATGCGCTTATTTGCTTCGTCCACGCCATTGATATCAGTTACTTCATAATTGCCCTTGGTGACCTGGGTTTTTGTTTTGCCATCCAGGCTGTACAGGTAAAGGTGCTTATAGCCATTCATTTCACTGGTAAAAAGGAAATTTTTTCCATCTTTCAGGTACCACCAGTCATCATTTATTTCGACATAGTATTTATTGGTTTCCTGGTACAGCAGGCTGCTGGCGCCGGTGCTGGCATTGGTGGCAAGCAGTTTCAGGTCATTCTGATAACGGTTCATCCAGTACAGCACCAGGGTATTGTCATCCCGGGTCCATTTGATGCGGGGGATATAAATATCGCCTTGTTCGTATTGCGCTTTTGCCTTGCTGCCTTTGGCCACGTCATAAATGTATATGTCCACTGAGGAATTTCCATCACCAGCCTTGGGGTATTTGTACCGGTAGTCCTTATTATGAGCATTGTCGAACATGGTCATATTGTATTCCTTTACCTGGCTTTCATCAAACCGGTAATAGGCCAGGAAATTTCCTTTTGGACTCCATTCATATGCCCGGGTAAATTCGAATTCTTCTTCGTATACCCAGTCACAGTTACCGTTAATGACAAAATTCCATTTGCCATCGGTGGTTACCGCAGTGGATTTACCGGCAGCAATATCATACACGTATAAATTATTCTCTTTTACATAGGCTACTTTACTGCCATCGGGGGAAAAGGTAGGGTGTAATACTTTCTCGTTCTCCAGTTTAGTGGCTTTGCCGGTAACCATATCGTAGAGATATACAAAGGATTTCGATGAACGGCGGTAAATCTGTTCCGACCCTTTTTTCAGTAACCAGAAATTCTTATTGACAGGGTTCTCCACCTGATCGTCGGCCCTGCCAAAAGATTTGCCGGTTTCATCTTTCACTTCATCCAGTTTCAGTTCCGGTTCTTTCTGCGTGGTGTCAAATACCGCGGGAACGAATTCTCCCCGGAAAGTACCTTTCTTATAAATATCTTCTAAAGTGATGGGTTTTGTCTGCGCCATGACCCATACCGGTGCCAGTAACAGCAACAAAAAAAGCTTACGCATAGTGTGATAATTTTTGGTACGTAAATGTAGGGGATTGGGGGGAAAGGAGGAAGCCGTTCAGATAAAATGGGGGATAGGAAGCGGGAATGCCAATGGGAGTATTAATTATCAGATTGTTGATTATTTGAGAGAAATGTTCAATATTCAATTTTCAATGCTCAATAAACAACAAGCCCGACTGCTGACTGCCAACTGCCAACTGCCAACTGCCAACTGCCAACTGCCGACTGCCAACTGCCAACTGCCGACTGCCGACTGGAGTCTGCCCCCAAAAAAAGAGGCTGTTCTAAACCAGAACAACCTCTTCTAAATATGTACTACCTGTTTACTTCGTCTCCGCCATATCCGGAATCGCTTCCACCTTGTACTCCCCGGCATCCAGTTTTTTCTTGGTTTCGGAGAAGGCTTTCAGAGTCAGTTCGATATCCTCGTCGTTGTGAACGGCAGAGGGAATCAGACGGTAAATAATATGTCCTTTGGGAATGACAGGATAGACCACGATACTGGCGAAAATGCCGTAGTTCTCGCGGAGATCCATCACCATGGCGGTGGCTTCGGGTACATCCCCTTTCATATAAACGGGAGTTACTACGGAGTCTGTTTTGCCGATATCAAATCCTCTTTCTTTTAATCCCTGCTGCAGTTTGGTGGCATTGCTCCAGAGTTTTTCCTTCAGTTCAGGATGGTTGCGGAGCAGCTCCAGGCGCTTGAGGTTGCCAACCACCAGGGGCATGGGCAGACTCTTCGCAAAGATCTGGGAACGGATATTATACCGGATATAGTCGATGATAGCTTTATCACCCGCTACAAAAGCGCCGATAGATGCCATGGATTTGGCGAAAGTAGAGAAGTACAGGTCGATGGCATCCTGACAGCCCTGTTCTTCACCGGCACCGGCACCTGTTTTACCCAGGGTACCAAAACCGTGGGCATCATCCACCAGCAAACGGAAATTATATTTTTCTTTCAGGGCGGCGATCTCTTTCAGTTTGCCCTGGTCTCCGGCCATGCCAAATACCCCTTCAGTAATTACGAGGATACCGCCGGATTTTTGTTTTTCAATGAGTGCAGTGGCACGCTGTAATTGTTTTTCACAATCGTCCACTTCGTTATGCTTAAACACATAACGGTGTCCGGGATGGAGGCGAACCCCATCAATGATACAGGCGTGACTCTCGGCGTCATATACAATGATATCATGACGGCTGCAGAGTACATCAATAATACTCACCATACCCTGGTAACCGTAGTTCAGCAGGGCGGCGTCTTCTTTATTTTCAAAAGCAGCCAGTTCAGCTTCCAGTTGTTCGTGCAGGTTACTGTTTCCACTCATCATCCGGGCACCCATCGGGTAAGCCAGGCCATAATCAGCTGCACCTTGTGCATCCGCCTTCCTGACTTCAGGGTGGTTGGCCAATCCCAGGTAGTTATTCAGGCTCCAAACGATCTGGTCCTTGCCCCGGAATTTCATCCGGCTGCTGATATCACCTTCCAGTTTGGGAAATGCAAAATAGCCATGGGCTCTTTCACGATGCTGGCCAAGAGGGCCGGCATTCTTCAATAAACGTTCAAAAAGATCTGCCATAAAAGCTTGTTTTTTATGTAGTTAAACAGGATTTCCTGCCCGCCTTGGGGGTGGCGGAGGCGCTGCAAAGGTAAGGGATTTAGTCGGTAGTTAGAAGTTAGTAGTTAGTAGTCAGTACAGTCCACAGTCGGCAGTCCACAGTCAACAGCCCCTCCTTAGAAGGGTACTTGTTAACCTGTCAACCTATTAACTTGTCAACCTGCCAAATGCTTCTCAAAACAGACACTTGAAGCTACATCCACATACTGACCGTAATTGGGGATTGAACGATACCCATTCTTTTTGTACAAAGCAATAGCATCCGGCATGATATCACCGGTTTCAAGAATGCATTTTTCGTAGCCGAGTTCAGCAGCCCAGACTTCCAGTTCTTTTAAGATAGCGGTGGCCAGTCCTTTACCCCGGGCCGCAGGGGGCACAAACATGCGTTTGACTTCCATAACGCCGGGTTCATATTCTTTGATGGCGCCGCAGCCGGCGGGCTGGCCATCGAGGTAGAGCACCACAACATGTCTGATGTTATCAATTTTATTAAACTGATCAAAAAAATCATGATCGTCTCCGTTGATGCCCATGAGATACCGGTCCAGCTGATTAACCAGCATTTTGAAATCGGTATTGGTGGAGTCGGTTCGGGTGCAGGTGAACATATGATACTTTATTTTGAATTATTCAGCCGGATCAGTCTTAAAACATTAAGATATAAAAAAATGAGTAAGCTGAAAAGGCGGTGTTTGAATTGTGCAACAACCGTGAATAAACAGCGATACAGGTCAGGCTGATTCGTTGCTGAATTCCTTACATTTACTTTCATTCTCTTACCTTCTTAAGCGATACATATGAAACGTTTCCGGTATTTCTGTTTACCCCTCTTGCTGGTTTCCTTTATTACTGTAAATAGTCAGAATGGCTGGGCTCCGTTGGGAAACGGGAAAGACCTCACTGGTTGGAAAATTCTTGGCGGGAAAGCCACTTATAAAGTGGAAGATGGCGCGATTGTCGGAACAACGGTAGCCAATACCCGAAATACTTTTTTATGTACCGAAAAGGAATATGGTGATTTTATCCTGGAGCTGGATGTATGGGTCGAAGATGAAGAAGGAAATTCCGGGATCCAGACCCGCAGTCATTTCGATCCGGCTGGTAATAATGGCGAAGGGAAAGTTTATGGCCGGCAATGTGAAGTGGATCCCACCTGGAGAAGATGGACCGGCGGTGTGTATGATGAAGGTCGCCGGGAATGGCTTTACCCCATGCAACTGAATGCCCGGGCTCAATACGCGTATAAACCCAATAGCTTTAATCATTATAGAATAGAGTGTATCGGCAATGAAATGAAGACCTGGGTGAACGGAATAGCCACCGCTTATGTAGTGGATACCCTGGACAGCAAGGGTTTTATCGGACTACAGGTACATGCGATCGGAAACCCTACCCATGCGGGTAAGAAAGTGGTGTTTAAAAATCTGCGGATCAAAACAACCGGATTGACGCCCAGCGCTTTTCCTCCCGGAGTCTATGTGGTGAATCTGAAACCCAATACGCTGACCGCTTATGAACAAAAGGATGATTGGTCCTTGTTGTTTGACGGGAAAAGCAGCAAAGGCTGGATCAGTGCGAAGGGAACGGCCTTTCCGTCCACCGGATGGGATATCAGTGGGGGAACCATGCATGTACTTTCTTCAGAAGGTAAAGAGGCTGCCAATGGTGGAGATATTATCACACAAGAACAGTATAGGGCTTTCGATCTTTCATTTGAATTTAAACTCACCCCCGGCGCGAACAGTGGGGTAAAATATTTTGTCACCCTGAACGAGAAAACCAGCGGATCGGCTATCGGACCAGAGTACCAGGTACTCGATGATACTTTACATCCGGATGCCAAACTGGGGCGGGACGGGAACCGCACCCTGGCTTCCCTGTATGACCTGATCAAAGCGGATAAGCAAAAGCGTTTCCTGCGTCCCATCGGTGCCTGGAATCTGGGACGGGTGGTGGTCTATCCCAATAACAAAGTGGAACATTATCTCAACGGGGTAAAAGTGCTGGAATATATCCGTGGATCAAAAGAAT
>Ga0209717_1000365_pt1 | contig 55954 bp, 57 predicted proteins | sample AD_UKC048_MetaG_FD_184418 | JGI IMG/M metagenome (GOLD analysis project Ga0209717, IMG submission 184418) | Active sludge microbial communities of municipal wastewater-treating anaerobic digesters from USA - AD_UKC048_MetaG (SPAdes) (version 2) | ecosystem: Engineered > Bioreactor > Anaerobic >...
CTGACGGCCACATCGGTAAATACCAATGCTACCTGTAACGGAGGCCTGGATGGAATAATACTGATTACCGCAGCAGGGGGAAATACCGGCTATACTTATTCAATTGACGGAACAAGCTTTCAATCATCCAATCAGTTTAATGTAGCACCGGGCAACTATACCGTTACGGTCAGAGACAATTTGGGTTGTACAACCAGCTTTCCGGCTGTGGTTGGTCTGACCGATGACATGACCTGGATTCCTCAGACGGATCCCACGATCTGCGAGAGTAAATCAGTACAACTGGAACTGACCTCCAATGCCACCCAGTATGTGTGGAGCCCGGCTACCGGACTCAGTAACACAACCATCTATAATCCGGTAGCGAACCCGGTAGTGACCACTGAGTATATTGTAACGGCTACCTTAGGTCGTTGTACGCATAACGATACGGTGATCGTGAATGTAAATAAAGCCCCCATTCCCAATGCCGGGGTGGATGGATTCATCTGTTATGGCCAGAATTATCAGTTGCAGGCAACAGGTGGTACAGAATATGTCTGGACACCTTCCACTTACCTGGATAATGCCAATATTTCCAACCCGCTTTCCACTCCTTCAAAGGATATCGTTTATACTGTTTCCATCAAATCGGATGTAAATGGTTGTGCTTCGCTGGTAACCGATGATATGCGGATTGATGTCACCCCGCCGATCAAAGTAAAAACCTATCCGTATGATACCATTGGTTACCCCGGCGATCAGTTCCAGTTACTGGTAGTTCCTTCGGACAGTGATGTCATCAATTATACCTGGAACCCGACCATCGGCCTCAGCAATCCCAACAGTACAATAGGGCAGGGTAATATCAATATCCCCAACCCGGTAGTGACGGTTGGCGCCATTGGTCAGGATGTTCAATACCAGGTAATCGCTTCCACGATTGCGGGTTGTCGAGGCGAAGGTTATATCAAAGTCAGGGTGTATAAAGGGCCGGATATCTATGTGCCGACTGGTTTCTCGCCCAACGGGGACGGTAAAAATGACAAATTCACCCCTTTCCCGGTGGGTATGAAGAGCTACAACTACTTCAGGGTCTTTAATCGCTGGGGACAGCTGGTTTTCTCCACTTCCCGTCTGAATGACGGCTGGGATGGCCGTTTTGGCGGCGTGGAACAAGGTAATGGGGTCTATGTCTGGATGATAGAGGGCCTGACCAGGGATAACCGGGTGATCTCCAAAAAAGGAACCGTAGCCTTACTTCGCTAAGTGTTTCCCTAAGTTGATAAGTTCCTCCCGGATGGGAATAAAATATTCAGCAGCCACCGTATTTAATTCGGTGGCTTTTTCTTGATACCGTATTTTTGCGGCGCCCGGGTGATTGCCCGGTTCCGGCCTGTTGGCAGAATTAAAAAAACAGAAATTGAATCATGGTTGATGTATTACTTGGCCTCCAGTGGGGCGATGAAGGAAAAGGGAAAATCGTGGATTTTTTCGCGAAGGATTATGATATGGTAGCCCGGTTTCAGGGTGGTCCCAATGCAGGACATACTTTGTATGTGCAGGATAAAAAAGTGGTACTCCATCAGATTCCATCGGGGGTCTTTCATCCGGGTATCATTAACCTGATCGGAAATGGGGTGGTGCTTGATCCGGTTACCCTGAAAAAAGAATGTGATACCGTGGCTTCATTTGGTATTGACCTGAAGAAGAACCTGTTTATCTCCAAACGTACCCACCTGATACTTCCCACGCACCGCGCTTTGGATAAGGCGGCTGAATTATCAAAAGGGAACCAGAAGATTGGTTCCACACTGAAAGGAATTGGCCCCACTTATATGGACAAAACAGGCCGCAATGGTTTAAGGGTAGGGGACCTGCTGGACAAGAATTTTACGACCCAGTATATCAAGCTCCGGATGAAACACCAGCGGTTGCTCGATAATTACAATTTCCAGGAAGATATCACGGCCTGGGAAGAGGAGTTTTTTGAAGCCCTTGAATTTTTAAAGCAACTGAATATTGTAAACGGCGAATACTTTATCAACCAGCAACTGAAAGAAGGAAAACGAATTCTGGCCGAAGGGGCACAGGGCAGCATGCTGGATATCGATTTTGGCACTTTCCCTTATGTGACTTCCTCCAATACCATTTCTGCAGGGGTCTGCAATGGTTTAGGGGTGGCCCCGCAACATATCCGGGATGTGATCGGCGTAACGAAAGCGTATTGCACCCGTGTGGGAGGTGGCCCTTTCCCTACTGAACTCGAAAACGAAATGGGCGAGGAACTCCGCCGGATCGGCAGCGAATTCGGCGCCACCACCGGCCGTCCCCGCCGCTGTGGCTGGATTGACCTGGTGGCCCTTAATTTTGCCTGTATGATCAATGGGGTCACTAAGATCGTGATGACCAAAGCGGATGTGCTGGATGCGTTTAAAGAACTGGAGGTATGTACTGCTTATGAGATCAACGGAACCGTTACGAAAGAAGTACCTTTCCAGATGGACCGTCAGAAACCGGTGCCGGTTTACCAGCAATTTGCCGGTTGGGATACCCCCAGCAGTCAGGCAACCAAGGCGGAAGAGATACCCGCCACCATGAAAACCTATGTGGATTTTATCAATGCATACCTGGGTGTTGATATTCACTATATTTCTAATGGACCGGGACGGGAACAGATTATTAAGGTTAAATAGGGAATCCGAACGATTAACCAACCTGTACTTACGGGGGTTATTTTAGAAAAAAAAATTTTAAAAATTTGGCTAATTAAAAACTTCGCTGAAATTTTACAATATTAATCCTGTTAAACTATGGCTATAAAACCAGCAAAGGAAAAAAAGAGTACCGCAATGGCGGGAGCGGCTTCATCTGTTGAAGCAGCCAAGAAAGCCGCGCCCAAACCCAGTAAGAAAGAGGACGATGAAGAAGAGGACGACGACTTCGATGAAGACGCGGAAGTGAAGCCTGCAAAGAAAGCTGGCAAAGCCACTACTAAAAAAGGCAAGGACGAAGACGATGAGGAAGAGGAAGATGATGTAGAGGAAACAGATGACTGGGATAAACCCGAAGAAGAGGAAGAAGAATGGGATCCCGATTTCGATGAATTCGATATTCCCAAATCCAAAGGAAAGAAAGCCGCTCCTGCTGCCCCCGGTAAGAAAGCAGAAGAAGAGGATTTCAAATTTGAGGATGACGAATTTAAAGACCTGTTTGACGACAAGGACTACGATGATGATGAGGATGACGATTATTAACCGACTATTTACGCATCACACTATTGAATAGCCATCACTTTAACAGTCAGGTTTTCCCGGTAAGTGATTTCGGGCAGATAAAACAAAAAGTGCTGAACTGGGTTCAACCCTTTAGCACTTTTTGTTTGCTCGATAATCACCAGTATCAGGTGGCTCCGCATGCTGCGGAATGCCTGGTGGCGGCCGGAGCCAGACGGGTGTTATCGGCTGAAGCCGGACAGGCTTTTGAGGCGCTCCAGCTTTTTCAGCAGGAAAAAACGAGTTGGCTATTTGGCCATCTCGGGTATGAACTTAAAAACGAATCAGCCTCCCTCAATTCCGCCCATCCGGACCGGATTGGATTTCCGGATCTGTACTTTTTTGAACCGGAAACAGTACTCCGGTTAAATGAAGCTCAGTTAGTGATTGAAGCGGATGATCCGGCTGCCATATACCAGGCCATAAAGTCTGCGCCTGACCACAGCCATCAAAAGCGCAATGGGCCATTGGAAATAAAACAGTGTTTCAGTCGTGAAGAATACCTGGACGTCATTCATGCGCTGCAGCGACATATCACCCGGGGCGATTGCTACGAGATTAATTTTTGCCAGGAATTCTTCGCCGATAATGCGGGGATTGATCCACTGGAAATTTACAAGGCGCTCAGTGCGGTGTCACCAAACCCATTCTCAGCATTTTACCGGCTACAGGACCGATGGCTGATTTGTGCCAGTCCGGAACGTTTCCTGAAGAAGACCGGCGGTCAACTGCTTTCACAGCCCATTAAAGGCACTTCCCGGCGTGTTCCCGGAAATAAGGCACTCGATGAGCTGAACCGCGAAGCGCTCTTTAACAGCGCCAAGGATCGTTCAGAGAACGTAATGGTAGTGGACCTGGTTCGCAATGATCTTTCAAGGGTCTGTAAAGAAGGGACGGTACGGGTAGATGAACTCTATGGTATCTACTCGTTCCCACAGGTGCATCAGATGATCTCGACCGTAAGTGGCGAACTGAAAGAGGCGGTTGGTCTCAGTCAGATCCTGCAAGCCACGTTCCCGATGGGCTCTATGACCGGAGCACCCAAGAAACGGGTGATGGAACTTATTGAACAATATGAGCGTACCCGCCGGGGTATTTTTTCAGGCGCGTTGGGTTATATCGATCCGCAGGGTGATTTTGATTTCAATGTCGTGATCCGTAGTATCATGTATAATCAGGAGGAGGATTGTATTTCCTTCCAGGCGGGATCGGGAATCACGCATTATTCTGTGGCGGCTGATGAATGGGAAGAGTGCAGACTAAAAGCAGCAGCTATTATAAAAGTGTTGGAAAAAGTATCCTGATCTATTGCCGGCTGACAGCACTTTCAGTTCCTTTGGGGGCCAGGATTTCTTTCAGGCTCTCCTCCAGAATATCATACCTTTTGGCAATAAAGGTATTCATATGCTGAGTGGGCAGACGTAGTTCATACGTGCCATTGACCGCGATGGAGTCGTCAAATCTTGGATTATATTTATTAAAGGCGAGGGGCTCCATCTGAATATACTTCAGTATGATGGCGGAATTATAGCGGCCGGTGATTTTATAGGCCGTACTGTTTTTTAGCTCCTCTTCGCTCAGCGTGGAAATTTTTTTCAAAATCAGGTCCCGCGTTTCTTCCTTGGTGACCGTAGTAATCCCCCCTTCCCCTTCAAATACATAGTGGGTGGAAATGAATTTCTTTACATGGTTCATGGATTCCGTAGGCAGATAATACTGGAGTTTCCAGAAATCCCGGCTGCCACTGCGTCTGATGGCTTTATCTACATTTCCGGGTCCGCAATTATAGGCGGCAACCACCAGCAACCAATCCTGGTACTTCAGGTATAAGCTGGTCAGCATCCGTGCGGCCGCATGGGTACTTTTATAATAATCGAGGCGTTCATCGTAGCCCGACATTACAATCAGGCCATACTGACGACCTGCTGCTGGCATAAATGCCCAGGGACCTACCGCACCAGCCCAGGAAATGGCATTATAACGCAGCCCGGATTCAATCACCGCCAGGTATTTCAGTTCTTTGGGCAGACCATGCTGGGTCAGAATATTATCAATCAGATCGAAATAGGGTTTCGCCCATTTGCGCATATCCCGTAATCCTTTGCCATATTTGGCCATATAGCTCTGAACAAAACTCACCGCTAACGGATTCAACCGTGTACCGGTAACCCCTCCCACATTTTTTGAATCAAAGAGTTGCTGAAATCCCTTGAGCGCTTCCAGGTTACTGATTACGGGTGCTGTAGTGTCCTTCCTGCCGGAGGAGTCAGGGGTGATTCGCTGGGCAGTTGCTGTACTTATATACAGGCAAAAAATGATAAAAAACGATATGGGTAATTTGAATTGCACGGTGTACAGATCAGGTTTTTGCTTAAATCCGGTTCTCAGTTATGTAGCTCATTTGAAAACCGGAGCAAAGATACCTCATCAAATCGGTTTGCCATAAGCTGGAGCCCGAAAGGCATGCCATTGCTATGGGTGAAAAGCGGGATGGAAATGGCAGGGCAACCTACCAGATTTGCCATAACTGTATAGATATCAGCCAGGTACATGGCTATCGGGTCCTCTGTTTTCTCCCCGGCCCGGAAGGCGGTTACAGGAGATGTAGGCATGATAATAAAATCATAAGATTTGAAAAGTGCTTCCATTTTTTGGCAAAGGAACTGCCTCACCTGCTGGGCCCGTGTAAAATAGGCATCAAAATAACCGGCACTGAGAACAAAAGTGCCGAGCATGATCCGGCGTTTTACTTCTTTTCCAAATCCTTCTGAGCGGGTCAGTTTGTAAAAATCAGTCAGATCCGCTTCTTTTACCGAAGTCCGGTGTCCGAATTTAATCCCGTCATACCGGGATAAATTGGAAGAAGCTTCAGCCGTGGTCAGCACATAATAGGCCGGCACAATATAATCCAGCAGGTCAAATTTTTCGGCTTTCACCGTATGTCCGGCGGCTTCCATTTTTTTAAGTTCACCGTGTATACCCGCCGCAATTTCAGGGTCCAGGCTGGGATGATTCAGGGCTTCTTCAAACCAGGCAATCCTGTATTTTTTATCAGGCGTTAATTCCTTATTGTAAGCGGGTACGGGTTGGTGAGAAACGGTACTGTCATATTCATCGGCACCCGCCATGATTTCCAGTAAAAGGGCTACATCCGGAATAGTTGTTCCAAAAATACCAATCTGATCAAAAGAAGAAGCGTAGGCGATCAATCCATAGCGGGAGATTCGTCCATAGGTCGGTTTCAGACCGATAATACCACAAAAATCAGCCGGTTGACGAACGCTGCCTCCTGTATCACTGCCCAGGGAAAGCATACAAAGACCGGCCTGAACAGCCACCGCGGAACCACCTGAAGAACCTCCGGGTACCCGGCTTTCATCACGGGCATTCAACACCTTGCCATATACCGAGTTTTCGTTAGTGGAACCCATGGCAAATTCATCGCAATTGAGATTGCCAATGATGATGGCTTCTTCCCGCAGCAGTCTTTCAACGGCGGTGGCAGAATAAACTGATTTAAAACCATTGAGAATACCGGACGCGGCAGTGAGGGTATGATCTTTATAACAGATAACGTCCTTGAGGCCGATAACTACCCCGTGGAGACGGCCCATTGGTTGACCACCCAGCCGTTGCTGGTCCAGCAACCGGGCCTTGGCCAGTGCCTCTTCCGCATAAACTTCCGTGAAGGCATTCAGGTGCCGGCACGATTCGATCTGAAGGAGGTAATGTTCTACGGCCTGTACACATGTCACCGCTGCTTCCTGCAATCGGGCATGATACTGCTCAATGGAAGAGTATTCAAACAAAAGCAAATGCTTTATGGGAAGTTAAATAAGAGACCGTGAATTACTCTTTTACAGAGTTTTTCACGTCAGTGGCGCTTTCTTCGATTTCCCTTTTCACATTGCTCTTGGCATCATTGAATTCACGCACGCCTTTGCCTAAACCGCGCATCAGTTCGGGAATTTTGCGTCCTCCGAACAACAGGAGTACGATCACCAGGATGATGATGATTTCGTTGGTACCCAGCATACCCAGTAATGTAGGTTGTATCATAATCTGACTTAATTAGATTTCAAAGATAGTAACAACTTAAAAAAACAGGAATATTAATTGAAGAAAAGCCGGTCATTCACAAAAAAGCCCCGATTAATTCAGGGCTTTCTGGAAATATATTGCTGTTTTTACTATGCTTTAGCTTTGGCTGCAGAGACGGCAACGGCCATTCTCTTTTCGCGGATACGGGCACTCTTACCGCTACGGCTACGCTGATAGAACAGTTTGGCGCGACGTACGTGACCGGTTTTGTTGATTTCGATTGATTCGATATTAGGGGAATAGAAGGGGAATACCCGCTCAACACCTACTCCATCAGATATCTTACGAACGGTAAAGCTGGCCGTATGACCCGTACCCTGTTTTTTGATCACATCGCCCTTGAAAGACTGGATCCTTTCTTTATTACCCTCAATGATTTTGTAGTTCACGGTAATATTGTCACCAGCTTTGAAAGCAGGAAACTCTTTCTTACCAGACAACTGCTCATGTACATATGCGATAGCGTTCATAATCCTTATTTTTAGGGAGGGCAAAGGTAAGAGGATGCGGGGGAAATACCAAATAACCGGGGATTATCTGCGAAAAATTACAAGAAACAAGATGCCAAGATCCAAATAAGCACCAAATTTCAATAATCAAACCTGCTAAGGTCATTTCCCTTCAAACGCTCAACCTGTTAATTTTCAAATATTTATCTGGCAACATTGACAGCTCTTTTTTCCCGGATCACGGTCACCTTGATCTGGCCGGGGAAGGTCATTTCCGTCTGGATTTTCTGGGCAATTTCAAAAGAAAGCCGGTCAGAATCCTGGTCGGTTACTTTATCCGCTTCCACAATTACCCGCAGTTCACGACCGGCCTGAATAGCGTAAGCTTTTTCAACGCCAGTATATGCCATGGCCAGGTTTTCCAGGTCCTTGATCCGCTGAATATACTGCTGCATAATCTCCCGGCGTGCACCTGGACGGGCGCCACTGATGGCGTCACAGGCCTGGATAATGGGCGAGATCACATATTGCATTTCCATTTCATCGTGGTGGGCCCCAATGGCATTCACCACCGCTGGATTTTCCCCGTACTTTTCGGCAAGTTTGGCTCCCAGCAGTGCGTGGCTCAGTTCACTTTCCTCATCAGGTACTTTTCCAATATCGTGGAGCAGACCGGCTCTTTTCGCCAGTTTAGGGTTCAGTCCGAGTTCTGCCGCCATAGTGGCGCAAAGATTGGCCGTTTCCCGGCTGTGCATCAGCAGATTCTGTCCGTAGGATGAACGGAAACGCATCCGTCCAACCATTCTTACCAGTTCTTTATGCAAGCCATGGATACCCAGTTCAATCACGGTTCTTTCCCCGATCTCCATTACCTGCTCTTCAATCTGTTTCTTTGTTTTCTCCACCACTTCCTCAATACGGGCGGGGTGGATACGTCCATCGGCCACCAGGCGTTGTAAGCTCAGGCGGGCGATCTCCCGGCGAAGAGGATCGAAACTGGACAACAGGATCGCTTCAGGGGTATCGTCCACAATCAGGTCAACACCGGTAGCTGCTTCTATGGCGCGGATATTCCGTCCTTCACGACCGATGATCTGTCCTTTGATCTCATCACTTTCCAGGTTGAATACCGTAATGGAATTCTCAATGGCCTGTTCAGCCGCTGTACGCTGAATAGTCTGGATAATGATCTTGCGGGCTTCTTTATTGGCTTTCAGTTTGGCGTCTTCAATGATTTCCTGCTGCAGCACCATTGCCTGTGACTGGGCTTCATGTTTCAGGCTTTCGATCAGTTGATTGCGGGCATCATCTGCAGAAAGGTTAGCGATTTTCTCCAGGCGGCGGATATGCTCTTCCTGGTGTTTTTCCAGTTCTGTTCTTTTGATATTGATCAGTTCGATCTGACGGTTCAGGTTTTCCTTGATGGCTTCGTTTTCCTTGATCTGCTTATCGAGATTACCTTCTTTCTGATTGATCGTCTGTTCTTTCTGACGGATCCGGTTTTCGGAATCGTTTATCTTCTTGTTTTTTTCAAAAACCTCTTTATCATGTGCGGCTTTCAGCTGCACCGCTTTTTCTTTCGCTTCCAGTTCTTTTTCCTTGCGGATCGTTTCGGCCCTCAGTTCGGCTTCTTTCAGAATTGTTTGCGATTGTAATTCAGCTTCCTCGATTTGTTTGCGGGTGTTTTTGGCAAAGATGAACTTACCCAACAGGAGGCCTAGTCCAAGGCCCACTGCGCCAATAATGACGGGAATTATATTCGGATCCATTCGTTTTTTTGTTTAAAAGATGCACAATGCGGTTTTTTAACACGCATACCCGCCTTGTAATTCAGGCGGATATGTAATCAGCGAAGATACAAAACCCCGGGAAAAACAGGAAATCTGGAATTGTAAACCGGAAACCACCTGCCGGTCATACAAAGAACCCGTTTTAAAGACCTTAAAACCGTAAATTGAGGCCCTAAAACTTCTTGAATGAAATACGGATTTTGTCTTCTTATCTGCCTGCCCCTGCTCATTTCAGCCCAGGAATCGGGTAAGCCATTTAAATTAAACGGCACGTTGAAAGACCTGAAATTTCAGCCGGAAATGGTGTACCTGCAGTACCAGGCAAACGGGGAATGGAAAACTGATAGTACGGTAGTCAATGAGAATAAATATACATTCAGTGGTCAGCTGAACGAGCCTTCCCAGGCCCGTTTGAGGGTTAAATACAAGGCCGGGGAAAACGGGGTAAAAGTGCCCATGTCCGGCCCACGCGATATTGCCACGGTATTTATTCAGCCCGGAAAGATCAAGGTCTCTGCTGTTGATTCCTTCAGTAATATTTCCGTAAAAGGATCGGCTGTGCATAAAGCATACGCTGTCCTGCGGGAACAGGAGAAGCCCTTTGAGGAAAGAATGAAACCGCTGATTGAAAAATACCGGGAATACGGTAAAGCCAAAGACCTCGCCAATCAGAATAAAGTGGAAGAGGAGATCGATGCGATCGACAAGGAGAAGAACGAGAAGATCTATGGTGATTATGTAAAAGCCAACCCGGCATCACCGTTAGCACTTTGGGCGCTGAAGCAATATGCAGGTTGGGATATCAATGCGGATAAAGTAGAACCCCTTTACCAGTCACTTTCTCAGAAAAATAAGGACTATCCTTCTTCAGCGGATTTCCGGGAGGCCCTGGAAATTGCCAAAACCACCGGTATTGGTAAGTTCGCCCCTGATTTTACCCAAAACGATACGCTGGACCAGCCAGTGAGCCTTTCCTCCCTGCGCGGACGTTATGTCCTTGTTGATTTCTGGGCCAGCTGGTGCGGACCTTGCCGGGCCGAAAACCCCAATCTGGTGAAAGTATTCAACAAGTATAAAGACCGCAATTTCCATATCATCGGGGTTTCACTTGATCGTGCCGGCGCAAAGGAAAAATGGATGAAAGCAATTCATGATGATCAGCTGACCTGGACCCAGGTGAGTGACCTGAAATTCTGGGACAATGCGGTGGCTAAGCAATACGGCATTAAAGCCATACCCCAGAACCTGCTGTTAGACCCGGAAGGAAAGATTATTGCCAAAAATATACGGGGGGAGGAGCTGGAGAAGAAGCTGGCGGAAGTTATGAGGTAGTCGGGAGTCGGGAGACATGAGTCGGGAGTCAGGGGTCGGGAGTCAGGAGTCCGATGCTTCGGACAACAGCCCCTCTGAGAAATTTAACCTTGATTGAAAAGTCGCTGGTGCCAGATAAAAATCTGGTGCCAGCGACTTTTGATTTTCTTGTAAAATAGCTGATTCAACCTGATCTTCTTAGGAGGTGTATTCGACTACTAACTCCCGACTACTAACTCCCGACTTTTTCTCACCCCGCTAGGGGTGCATTGTTGGTAGCACAGGGGTTACGCAGAGAGCCCGCTCACCCCTTTGGGGGTGTATTGTGATATCCGGCAAAAAGATTTGTGATTAGTTGTATTGGTTAATCCAGTGGAGAAGATATTGTGTTCACTGACAGGTTTTTTATCTATTCAATCGAATAATACCTGCACTTAGGATTGTATCTATCATATATTTCAATACTTTTTTCTATATCTACATCTAAGAAAGATGTTTTAACGTCAAGCTCCAACGCATTTTCCTTATACATTGTTATAGTAGTCTGCAGCATACTTTGAAGTGAATCATAGTACGGAACCGGTTTGTCTATTGATAATAATGGTACTGAGTACAGATGTATTTTGCCATAATCATTTCCTTTACTGGAATTGAATAAAAGTCCTTCTTCTTCGTTTGCAAAAATCAGCAGCAAGTCTTCGAAATTTAGTTCATCGTCAGGATATCGCTTTTTATATTTTACAACTTCTTCTAATTTTAAAATAGTTGTAGAAAAAATAAATACAGGGTTGACCAGCTTTCCAAATGCACAACCATTTTTCCAGCTATATAAGGCATACAAATCCTCATCAAAAAAACCAAGTTCGCTAAACAAACTGTTTATTTTGTCTTTTGGCAGGGGGGCTTCAAGCGCTTCTAAAGCTTTTGGGTTTTTGTAATAAAGTATATGTCCAAGTCCTGTTAATAGATTTTTAGTCATATAATTTTTATTTTATACACAAGGTAAGAGCGCTACTCATTAATTGATTCTAAAAAAAACAGGTCAAAAATTTTTTAATGAGGTTGCCTTGTAGATCACAATGCACCCCTAAAGGGGTGTGCGGGCTTTTGTCGCAAATTTGAGCTACCAACAATTCACCCCTAGCGGGGTGGAGGGAGAGTCTGTAGTCGGGAGTCGTGAGTCGGGAGTCAGGAGTCAACAGCCCTTCCTGAGAAGTTTAAACTTAAATGAAAAGACGCCGGATAAAGATTTAAAATCTACTCCAGCGACTTTTTTATTTCTTGTAAATCCCCTGATTCAACCTTAATTTCTAAGGAGGTGTATTCTACTCCCGACTCCCGACTCCCGACTCCTGACTCCCGACTATTCTCTCCCGTCCAGCATCTTCTCAATCGCTTCCAATCTTTCCTTCACTTCCTCCTGCACCACGTAGCTCGAAGGGGCCGATTGCATCTCCGTAGCCAGCCAGATCATCACCATGGCGATATAGTCCTGCATATCCTTGCCGGCAAACTCCGTCTTGAATTCCACGATTTTTTCATTGATGGTCTTCAGGGTTCTGCGGACCATTTCCTCATCCCGGGGTTCTATCTTGATCCGGTACGTTCGGTCCCCGATCAGGGCCGATATCAGAATTAAATCATCCATTGCTTGCAATTTCAAAATTGTTTTATTACTTTGTAACCTCAATCGAACACCGTATACCCTCCTGAAAATTAAGAGGTTAAGGCTATAGTGGGAAATGATAACGAACCAAAACTTTCCCCCATGTTCGCTAAAGTTAAGTCATCAGTTTTTATTGATGCATTACAACTCCAATTGACTGCTATCAAAGGGTACCACCCCCTGCGTGGTGTGTTGAAAGACGACACCGGTTCAGTATGCCGCATCATTGAGCAAAAAATTTTCCGGGATATGGAAGAACTGACCTGGGCCGGATTAAATGACCTGCCTTATGGACGGTATACACTGGAACTTTCTCATGGCGATGATGAAATGAAAATGAACCTGGTCAAACGGGTCTGATCATTCTCCCAGTAAAGCAATACACCGGTCGATCTCTTTGAGGTAACTGTTGATCTTTTTCTCCAGTTCCTTCTTATCCATGTCATTCATTCCCCCTGCATTCATCTTGAGCACAGTTACCTGTTGTTTCAGTTCATCTGTACTTTTCTGCTGAGTTGCCAGCTTTTCACGGGCAGCACCCAGCTCTTCTTTCAGCTTCTCATTTTCCCTGCGCGCAGCCACCTGTTGCTTCAGCAACTGCTGCAGCTTATCCTGTATTCGTTTCAGCTGTTCTTCGGTTGTATTCATTTTCTGATTTCAGCCTGTAATTCTTTTTCGAGTGCCCCCATAATCTTATTCATCCAGCCATCTATTTCTTTGTCGGTAAGTGTCTTTTCCTCATCCAGGAATGTAAAATTCACAGCCAGTGATTTTTTACCGGTTCCGAGTTTTTCACTCTCGAATATATCAAAGAGTTTGATGTCGCGTAATTTATCCAGCCGGATCTTATGCACGGTATTCTCCACTTCCTGCCAGGGCAGTTCCCGGGATACAATCATCGCCAGGTCCCGCTGTACCTGCGGATAACGGGGGATCTCCCGGATCTTCGGATTATGATTGGACGCCAGATCCGAAATCAGTTCCCAGTTCAGGCCGGCATAAAAAACCGGTTGCTTTATACCGAATTGATCCAGCACCCCTTTACTGACCTGTCCGGCTCCTGCAATTACATGATTATTCAGTTTATAAACGATATGGTTTTCAAGTTTGGGAACTTCCATTGCTTCCACACTGTCTGCTTTTATTCCCAGCCCGCGCATAACCGCTTCCACCGTTCCCTTGAGGGCATAAAAATCAGCGGCGACAGCCTTTTGTTTCCATTCCTCTTCCCGGCTATTACCGGAGATCAGTATACAAAGCTGTTCAGCTTCATGGTATTTTCCGGCCCCGGACGTACTGTATGCTTTACCGAATTCAAATAACCGAAGGGAGCTGTTTTTGTGATTCAGGTTATGGGCCACCACTTCCAGCGCGGTTTCAAAAAGAGAACTGCGGAGGATGTTCAGCTCGGCACTGAGGCTGTTTTTCATGGTAACCATGGTTTCCAGTTCCGCCGCTGAAAAATAAGCAGCATTGGTAATGGAGTTGGTCATCATTTCATGGTAGCCAAGTCCGACCAGGTAATCCGCCGTTTTTTCCTTCACGACTTCCCTTGCATAATTGTCCTCCACGGCAGGAGTGATGGTGATCGATTCAGGAATATCAATATTGTCCAGGCCATCAATCCGGACTATTTCTTCCACGATATCGGCGGGAAGACTGATGTCTGGTTTGTGAAACGGCACGGCCACCCGTAACTCATCGATACCCTCCTTGATTATTTCAAAACCTAAACTGGAAAGAATATTCTTGACACTGTCCGGGTGATAATTTTTACCACTCAGTTTTTTAATGTAATGCCATTTGATCTGCACATCCGCCTTTTCTTTTTTCTTTGGATATATATCCACGATTTCAGAAGCGATTTCGCCGCCGCAGATCTCCTTAATCAGCAACGCGGCACGTTTCAGTACATTGACCGTAGCGGAGATATCCGTTCCTTTTTCAAAGCGGCTGGCCGCATCCGTACGCAGGTTATGCCGGAACGAGGTTTTGCGTAACCCGATTCCTTCGAAAAAAGCACTTTCCAGGAAAATCGTTTTTGTTTTTTCAGTTACCCCGCTGTGTAATCCGCCAAACACACCAGCGATGCACATGCCACCTTCTTCATCACAGATCATCAGATCATCGGCACTGAGGTTTCTTTCCTTTTCATCCAGGGTGACAAAAGGGGTGCCTTCCGGTAAATTCTTAATGACCACTTTGCGGCCCCGGATCAGGTCTGCATCAAATGCATGCAGAGGTTGTCCTGTCTCATGCTGAATATAATTGGTGATATCCACAATGTTATTGATAGGACGCAAACCGATTGCTTTCAGTTTCTGTTTCAGCCAGACGGGTGACTCAGCAATGGTCACTTTGTCAATGCTGATGCCTGAATAACGGGGACAGGCGGTATCGTTTTCAATTTTAACTTCTATCGGGAAGGAAAGAGAATCGGCCTTCAGTCCATTGCTATGGGGAATTTTGGGCCGCAGGTCTTTTTTATCATGATGACTCAGATAGGCGCATACATCCCGGGCTACTCCCCAATGACTCATCGCATCCATCCGGTTGGGGGTCAGTCCGATTTCGTAGATGATATCTTCATACGGCTTGAAGTATTCAGCCGCCAGGGTGCCCACTTTGGTATCGGCGGGTAAAACCAGGATGCCCGCATGTGAACTGCCAAGACCGATCTCATCTTCCGCACAGATCATTCCATGGCTTTCCACACTGCGGATTTTTGCCACTTTCATGGTCAGGGGATCACCGGCTGAAGGGTAGATTGTAGTGCCTACGGTGGCGACCACTACTTTTTGTCCGGCGGCCACATTGGGTGCCCCACACACAATCTGCAGGGGTTCCGTCCCACCGGTATTTACTTTAGTCAGGGTTAATTTATCTGCGTTCGGGTGTTTTTCAGTGTGTAATACTTCCCCGATCACCAGTCCTTTCAACCCGCCTTTTACTTCTTCATAGGGATGCATGCTCTCCACTTCCAGTCCGATGGAAGTCAGGATACGGCTCAGCCGTTCAGGGTCCACTGTTACTGGCAGGTATTCACTCAGCCATTTATAGGAAATCGTCATGTTCGCTTGCTTCTTTTAAAGCTGCGAAGATATGGAAACGGGAGGAAGTGCGGGCCGGACAGTGCTTACATCCGGTAGCAGATCGCGTTTATATTCATGCCAGCCCCCACAGAAGCAAAGAGAACGATATCCCCGGCCTTCAGGTCATGATTATCCCAGAGTCCGCGTTTAACCATATCAAATAAAGTGGGGATGGTGGCAACGGAACTGTTTCCCAGTTTGTGAATACTCATGGGCATGATATGTTCGGGAATTTCTTTGATATTGTACAGCTTGAATAAACGGCGGATAATCCCTTCATCCATTTTCTCGTTTGCCTGATGAATAAAAACCTTTTTTACATCCGATATAGAAACACCGGCTTTATCCAGGCAATCCTTCATCGCAGCAGGTACATGCTGCATCGCATATTCATAGACCTTGCGGCCTTTCATTTTAATATAGCGGATCCGGGGATCGCTTCCGGGAAAATTGCTTTTTCCCAGGTACAAATAGTAAGCCTCGTCCAGGCAATGGCTCTGCACACTCCATGACAGAATACCAGGTCCTTTTTCATCCACGTCCTGTGCTTCGAGAATAGTGGCACCCGCCCCGTCGGAAAAAATCATGCTGTCGCGGTCATATACGTCAATCACACGGCTCAGGGTTTCGGTACCGATCACCAGCGCTTTTTTAGCCGCACCGGCCTTGAAATAGGTATCAGCCTGGATGACACCCTGTACCCAGCCCGGACAACCAAATAATATATCATAAGCCACACAATTTGGATTTTTTATGCCCAGATCATGTTTCACCCGGGAAGCCAGGGCCGGTAATACATCAGTCTGGATCGTATGCTTGATCACATTCCCGAAATTCTGCGCTACAATGATCTGGTCCAGTTCTTCGGGATTGATCCCGCTGTCTTCTATGGCCTGACGGGCAGCCAGTGTGGCCATATCTGAAGAATTCATTTCTTCTGCTGCATACCGTCTTTCTTCTATGCCGGTAATATCCTGGAATTTTGTCACGATCTCTTCAGTCGGGGTTTCAATACGATTGGTGTCTTCACCATAGAAAGTCTGAATAGCAAAGTCCCGGTTGGTTTTGATCACGGGTGGAATATAACAGCCGGAGCCAGTAATAATCGTGCGGATATGCATAAATTGACGAAAAATCAGGAATGGCTGATTTCTTCCGGCTAAGATAGGGCTACTTGTTTATTTTACCATTGACCGGAGGCTTTTCAGCCCATTTTCTGTCTAAAAAATTAAACAACCCGATGAAATTGAAATCGCTGATGATCATGGGACTAATTCTGCTCTCCCTCTTGCCCTTATTCCTTTTGTATAAATGGCTGCAGGTAAAAATGAAGCCGCGTCATTCCCTGCAACATTTTTTTGGCTTTATGGCGGTTATGTTTGTAATAGTTTTTAGCTATACGTTTCTCCTTGTTTTTGGGATCCGGTTACTATTCCCCGGTGCGTGAACAGCAGGCGAAACCTCATCATTATTTTAGGGTCAGTCCGCATATCTCCTTATTTTTACCGCCATAAAACCAATCGTTATGTCGAATCAGTTACTCAAAGGAAAGAAAGGAATCATTTTCGGGGCACTGGATGAAAATTCGATTGCCTGGAAGACGGCGGTCAAATGTCATGAGCAAGGCGCACAGATTGTATTAACCAATGCACCGGTAGCGCTCCGTATGGGCGAGATCAATAAACTGTCTGAACTTTGTGGCAATGCCCCGGTCATCGGTGCGGATGTCACGCTCCTGGAGGACCTCAAACATTTATTACAGGAGTCCATGAAACATTTCGGCGGTAAAATTGATTTTATCCTTCACTCTGTAGGTATGAGTATCAATATGCGAAAAGGGCATCATTATACGGAGATCAGTTATACGCACAACCATAAAACACTGGATATTTCAGCCCTCAGTCTGCACAAACTGCTCCACACGGCCTGGAATATGGATGCGATCAGCGAATGGGGCAGCGTGGTGGCACTCACCTATATTGCGGCTCAGCGGGTGTTCCCTGACTATAACGAAATGGCTGATGCCAAGGCCCTGCTCGAAAGCATCACCCGTAATTTCGGTTACCACTACGGGGTAAGAAATAAAGTCCGGATTAATACTATTTCCCAGTCACCCACCCGCACGACCGCCGGCAGCGGGGTTAAAGGATTTGATGGCTTTATTTCCTATGCAGAAAAAATGAGTCCGCTCGGAAATGCCTCCGGGGAAGATTGTGCCAACTATACGGTCACCCTTTTCAGCGACCTCACCCGTTTTGTCACCATGCAGAATCTCTTCCATGACGGAGGGTTCAGCTTTACCGGGGTTTCACATGCGGTGATTGAGAAGATGGAAGGTTGAGCGAAATAGAAAATAGTAAATAGAGAATAGGGTTGTACTGAGCGGTGCAACCCTGTTTTTTTTATGAGCAGGTGAGCTTTAGGGTTAAGCTGCGAGTGACGAGCTGCGAGTTACGAGACCGATAGTCCGCTATCTGCTTCAAGTCTCGTACCTCGTACTTTGTATTTTTCGTACTTCGTACTTCGTACCTCGTACTTTCTCTTTCTGGTGCCAAAACATTCGTTACCCTGATTTTTATCAGGTTTTCCCACCCAGGGATTTCCAAGGTTTGTAGTTCCACAACAACCTTACTGGGACATGTATAAAATCATTGTTTTAGCCAAACAGGTTCCGGATACCCGGAATGTAGGCAAAGACGCAATGAAGGCCGATGGTACCGTAAACCGGGCGGCCTTACCTGCTATTTTTAACCCCGAAGACCTCAATGCACTCGAACTGGCGCTGGAGATCAAGGATCAGTATCCGGACACAAAGATCACCCTGCTGACGATGGGACCTGTACGGGCAGCCGAAATCCTGCGGGAAGGGATGTACCGGGGAGCAGATGCCGGCGTGTTGCTGACCGATAAAGCTTTTGCCGGATCGGATACACTGGCCACATCGTATGCGCTGTCCTGCGCCATCCGCAAAATCGGTGAAGCCGATCTGATCCTGGCCGGACGACAGGCCATTGACGGCGATACAGCCCAGGTGGGTCCGCAGGTGGCGGATAAACTGGGGATTCCCCAGATAACGTATGCAGAAGAAATCATTTCACTTCATGACCGGACCATACAGGTAAAACGTCGGCTGGAACGAGGTGTGGAAGTCGTTGAATGTACATTGCCGGTATTGATCACGGCACATAGTACCGCCCCGGAATGCCGGCCCCGGAATGCAAAACGTTTAATGCGGTTTAAAAGAGCCACCACGCTATCTGAACGACACACGACAGCCGAAGATTACCTGGCTGTACACAATGATCAGGCCGTGCTTATCACCGAGTGGTGTGCCAAGGATGTAAACAGCGATCTCGTGCAACTCGGTCTGGGTGGTTCTCCTACCAAAGTCAGACAGGTGGAAAATATCGTTTTCCAGGCCAAGGAATCCAAGGTAATCAGTACAGACGATGGCGAGATAGAATCGCTGATGCAGGAACTCATCAGTCAGCATACAATCGGATAATCATCTAATCAAGGATAAAAAACAGCACCATGAATAATGTTTGCGTGTACTGCGAATTTGAAGAAGGCAGGATCCAGGAAGTAAGCTATGAACTGCTGACCAAGGGCCGTTCACTGGCCAATCAGCTGAACTGTAAACTGGAAGCACTGGTATTGGGCGAAGGATTGAATGGATTGGAAAAAGAAGTCAGCCGCTATGGGGTCGATATCCTCTATATGGCCGATGATAAACGGCTTTATCCCTATACCACATTGCCTCATACCGCAGTGGCAGTTGGGTTGTTTAAACAAACCCATCCGCAGATCGTACTGATGGGAGCCACTTCGATTGGGCGCGATCTCGGACCACGGATTTCTTCCTCACTTACCAGCGGACTGACTGCAGATTGTACCAACCTGGAAATAGGAGAATATGAGGATAAGAAAGCCGGTAAGAAATACGAGAACCTGCTTTACCAGATCCGGCCCGCCTTCGGTGGTAATATCGTGGCCACGATTGTAAATCCGGATAACCGTCCGCAGATGGCAACAGTCAGGGAAGGCGTAATGAAAAAAGAAACAATCTCTGACACACATAAAGCCGAACTCATTTACCTGGATGCCGGGCAATACCTCCGTGATGAAGACCTGGTGGTAAAGATTATTGAACGGCATATGGAAACGTCGAAAGTGAACCTGAAGAACAGTTCCATCATAATCGCCGGTGGTTATGGGGTAGGGTCAAAAGAAAATTTTAACCTGCTTTATGAACTGGCCCACACGCTCGGTGCTGAAGTCGGTGCTTCCCGGGCGGCCGTGGATGCCGGTTTTACGGATAAGGAACGGCAGATTGGTCAAACCGGTATCACCGTTCGCCCCAAACTGTATATCGCCTGTGGCATCTCCGGACAGATCCAGCATATTGCCGGTATGCAGGATTCGGCCATGGTTATATCTATTAACAATGATGCCAATGCGCCGATTAATAAACTGGCGGACTATGTGATTCAGGGCAACCTGGAAACGATCATTCCTAAAATGATCAGATACTATAAAAAGAATATCAAGTAAAAAGTTCCACTTGATTCAATTATTTATAAACCAGTTGACATGGCAAATTATTATACGGATACCACTGAGCTGAAATTTCACCTCACCCATCCCCTGATGCAGAAAATCGTGGCGTTGAAAGAACGAAACTATACAGCGCACGAACAATTTGATTATGCACCGGTTGATTTCGAAGATGCAATGGATAGTTATGATAAAGTACTGGAGATCGTTGGGGATATTTGTGCCAATACAGTGGCGCCGAATGCCGAAAGTGTGGATGCGGAAGGGCCGCTGCTGATTGACGGACATGTGAAATATGCGGCCGGCACCCAGAAGAATCTGGAGGCGATAGTAAAAGCAGGCTTGATGGGCATCACCCTGCCCCGTAAATATGACGGACTGAATTTTCCGATAGTGCCTTATATCATGGCGGCCGATATGGTATCGAGGGCAGATGCGAGTTTTGTCAATATCTGGGGCTTACAGGATTGCGCCGAAACCATCCATGAATTTGCCGATGAGGAACAACAGGCCCGTTACCTGCCCCGCATCGCCGCTGGTGAGACTGCAGCCATGGACCTTACAGAGCCGGATGCCGGAAGTGACCTGCAGGCAGTTCAGTTAAAAGCAACCCTGGTGGATGGGAAATGGTTCCTCAATGGGGTTAAGCGTTTTATTACCAACGGAGATGGCAATATATCCTTAGTGCTGGCCCGGTCCGAAGAAGGGACAGCCGATGGGCGTGGATTATCCATGTTTATTTATGACCGTGACAGTAATGCGGTTACGGTTCGCCGTATTGAACACAAACTGGGAATCATTGGTTCCCCGACCTGTGAACTGGTGTTTAAAAACGCACCGGCTGAACTGGTGGGACAACGCAAGTTCGGACTGATCAAATATGTGATGGCACTCATGAACGGGGCCAGATTAGGAATCGCCGCCCAGTCTGTGGGTATTGCCGATGCTGCCTGGCGGGAAGCCGTCTCTTATGCCAAAGAGCGGGTGCAGTTTGGAAGCTCCATCAGTAAGTTTCCCGCAGTGTATGAAATGATCTCTAAAATGAAGGCGAAGGTGGATGCGATCCGTTCACTGCTGTATGAGACAGCCCGGTTTGTGGATGTGTATAAAGCCTATGAGCATATTTCCAAAGAAAGAAGCCTGACACCGGAAGAGCGGACGGAGCTTAAAGCCTATCAGAAACTGGCGGATATATTTACCCCGATGTCAAAAGGTCTTTCTTCTGAAGTCTGTAACCAGGTAGCCTATGATGCCCTGCAGATTCATGGCGGATCCGGCTTTATGAAAGACTATCCGATTGAACGGATTTACCGGGATGCACGGATCACCAGTATTTATGAAGGCACTACGCAACTGCAGGTAGTGGCTGCTGTGAGAGGTGTAACAACCGGAGGATACCTGGCACAGATGAAAGCCTACGAACAGATGGAAGTAAAACCCGAATTGCTCGGTTACCGGAATTATATCAGCGAAATGACCAATGAATATGAAGAAGCGGTTAAAGCGGTGACAGAAGTGGGGAATAATGAATACACCGATTTTCACGCCCGACGCCTCGTTGAAATGGCCGGCAATATTATCATGTCACACCTGCTGGTACTCGATACCAACCGGGATCACCAGTATTGGAAATCATTGGATATTTTCCTGAAAATTGCCCGTGGTGAAAACCGGGGAAAAATGGAGTTTATCAAGATTACCAATCCGGCTGACCTGGGTAAGTATAAAATAGACGGGTAGGAACGGGCATAAAAAAACCCCTCAGAAAGGGGTTCTATACTTTTACGGTTGGGTTAATACTCGTCCTCATTGAAGAGGAAGTCATCCTGCGTTGGATAATCAGGCCAGATATCCTCGATGGTTTCATAAACATCGCCTTCATCTTCCAGTTCCTGCAGGTTCTCCACCACTTCGATGGGTGCACCGGAACGGATAGAATAGTCAATCAGCTCATCTTTGGTAGCCGGCCAGGGTGCGTCTTCAAGGTACGAGGCTAATTCAAGTGTCCAGAACATCTTCTCAGGATTTATTTTGTTTAAAGCTTCCTTTTTCGGGAAGTATAAGGGCTCCGGCTTGTACGGCAAAACCCCTTAATTTTCCGCAAATGTAGTTGTATTAATGAATTTTCCAAATCCTTAATTGTACACGGTTTTCAAAGGTTTTCATAAAACCGGGGGAAAGCCGGAGAACCTGTTTTTTTCCGGCCCCCGTTATTTGCGATATTTGAAGAATGATTAGCGGAAAAAACATATATAAACGGTATGGAACCGTCGAAGTACTGAGAGGGGTGGATGTGGAAATCAGCCGGGGAGAAGTGGTGTCAATCGTGGGGCCTTCTGGTTCCGGTAAAAGCACCTTATTGCATATTCTGGGCACCCTCGATGCCGCAGACAGCGGGGAAGTGAGGATGAACCAGGTCCTGCTCCAAAGTCTGTCAGGTAAAAAAATGGCGGCTTTCCGCAATAAACATATCGGGTTCGTATTCCAGTTTCATCACCTCCTTCCGGAATTTTCCGCCCTGGAAAATGTCTGTATCCCTGGCTGGCTATCGGGCCGGGGTAAGGCTGTGGTGAAACAGGAGGCCGAAAAACTGCTCGGTATGCTGGGTCTGGCTAACCGGATGGAAAACAAGCCCAATCAGCTATCGGGTGGAGAACAACAGCGGGTGGCTGTCGCCCGGGCCCTGATCAATAAACCGGATATTATTTTTGCCGATGAACCGACCGGCAACCTGGATTCAGCCAATGCCAAAGACCTCCATCAGTTGTTTTTTGACCTGCGGAGTCAGTTCAGCCAGACGTTTCTGATTGTGACCCATAATGAGGAACTGGCTACCCTCAGTGACCGGGTGCTGCATATGCGGGACGGGATTATCGTTCAGGGATGAGTGTTGAACCAGCTCTTTAGTTCATCAAGGGTATTGGTCACTTTGGTGCCATCAGTCCACCAGTCATGAAAAGTGAGGGGGTAACTGACCAGTTTATGGTCCACTCCAAGTGTTCCCAGCTTATTATTAAGCGAACTGCTCTGATCCGGTGTAACCACCACATCCAGCGCTCCATGAAAGAAAATACTGGCGGGCACAGTAGCTGTTGCCTGATAAAATGGACTGCATGCTTTATACCGGTCTGTAGCTTCTGCGCTGGCCGGGAATAAGGGTAGACCCAGGTAAGGTTCAAGTATCAGGTTATATATATTAAAATTGTAGTAGGACATGCTATACAGGTCGGTTGGCCCGGCCAGAGAGCCCACTGCTTTTATGCGGCCGGTACTATTACGGGTATAGGCATAACTAAGCGACAAATGCCCACCGGCACTATGCCCGACGAGATATAATTTTTGTCCGTTGAAAGTTTGTATGGACGATTGTCTCAGGGTATAATTTAGTGCACTGTCCACATCATCCAGTTGCATTTTGTAGTTATCCGGTGTATTCAGGGTAAGCCGGTAATTGATATTGGCAACGGCAAAGCCTCTGGCCTTTAACCCATTGAGCAGCCAGTTCAGTTCAGCTTTATCACCGGTGGCCCATCCTCCTCCATGTATGACCAGCACCAGGGCGCTGTTATTGGTTCGGTTGGCGGGTAAGCCAAGGTCCAGTTTCTGGGCAGGATCAGAACCGTAGGGGACATTAAACAAAGTGGTATCCCGGAGCGGACCGGTATTCGGGGGATTTACCGGATCAGGCTGGCAACTGCTCAGATAAATGAACAAAAAGAGAAAAAAACAGGTGTTGCGCATATCTCTGGTTTAAGTTAAAACGTAAAAAAAGGTAAAATGATATGTCGCTATCCGCCAGAACAGGGTTGTATGCAGGACTGAAGCAGGCTGTTAAATTCTGGGTTTCCAGGGTATTTCAGGGGCATTCAGTTTCATTCCGGTGTACCGGCTCAGGATAAAAAGGTAATCACTCAGCCGGTTCAGGTATTTAAGAATGACTGGTTCCACTTCCAGGCTTTCCAGTTCGAGCCGTACGCAACAGCGCTCCGCTCTCCGGGCCACACAGCGGGCAATATGGAGATGGGAAACAGTGGGGTGACCGCCCGGCAGAACAAAGTTTTTCATCTCCGGCAATTCCTCATTCATCCGGTCCATTTCTTTTTCCAGTAATTCCACATCTGTTTCTTTCAGATCCGGAAGGCGCATTTTGGGTTCCTTAATCGGATCACAGGCCAGGGAAGAACCAATGGTAAAAAGCCGGTCCTGCACTTCCCGGAGAATCTCACGGCTGTTTTCTTCTACGATCAGGTCGCGACAAAGACCAATGACCGAATTCAATTCGTCCACCGTGCCATATGCTTCAATACGTAAATGGGATTTGGGCACTTTGGTACCGCCTATCAGTGATGTTGATCCTTTGTCTCCTACTTTGGTGTATATCCTGGTTGCCATGTTAGTTGAATGTGCTTCACAACAATGTTGCTCAAAGAAATGTTCCCGGCCCGTAAAGATATTTATTGCATCAATGATGCGAATATTGGCCGGCCTTTTCGTTTTTCCTGTCGGTCTCTACCACACCATCACGAAGGCGTATAATCCTGTGCGCATGATTGGCGATATCTTCTTCGTGAGTCACCAGCACAATGGTATTGCCATTATTGTGAATTGTGTTGAAAATCTCCATGATTTCGTAGGAGGTCTTGGTATCCAGGTTACCCGTAGGTTCATCGGCCAGGATGATGGAAGGATCATTGACCAGGGCGCGGGCAATGGCCACCCGCTGGCACTGTCCCCCGGAAAGTTCATTGGGTTTGTGATGACTCCGGTCTGTCAGGCTCACCATTTCCAGTACCTGCATGGCTTTTTCATTCCGTAATTTTTTATTCATTCCGGCATAAACCAGGGGAAGGGCCACATTTTCTGCGGCTGTCAGCCGTGGCAGCAGGTTGAACTGCTGGAAGACGAACCCGATTTCTTTATTACGAACTTCAGCCAGGGCATTATCCGCCATGGTGCTTACGTCATTATTGTTGAGGATATAACGACCCGCAGTAGGGGTATCCAGGCAACCCAGGATATTCATCAGGGTACTTTTTCCGGAACCGGAGGGTCCCATCAAAGCCACATATTCATTCTTGAAAATATCCATGGAAATGCCCTTCAGGACCGGAAGGGCCTGTTTACCCATGTAATAGCTCTTTTGTATGTCTTCCAGATGGATGATGCCCTGTGCCATATTATTTTTTTATCACTTTGGGAACTTTAAAAAATTGTTCGTCATGGAGCGGGGCATTGCGGAGGGCTGCTTCGCGGCTGACTGAACCACGGATCTCATCTTCCCGCAGCACATTTACTTCCGGGCTCATATGCAAAAGAGGTTCCACCCCTTCAAGGTTCAATTCATTTAGTTTTTCCACAAAGCCGATCATCCGTTGCAGGTCTTTTTTGATACCGGCTTTTTCGGTATCCGTAAACTGCAGCCGGGAGAGATGAGCCAGTTTTTCCACTAAAGGATCATTTACTTCCATGCTGCAAAGATAATCCCTGTACCGGAGCCGGGCGCATGAGTTTTATTAACGGTAAGCTTTCCCTGGCCGGGCTTACTTCCTGACTAATTCTTATCTTCGCCGCCCTATGGCAGCAAAGAAAGAACTCGTTATGAGCGGCATCCGGCCCACCGGCTTTTTACACCTCGGTAATTATTTCGGGGCGGTGCGGAACTATGTCCGGATGCAGGAGGAATTTGATTGTTATTTTATGGTGGCCGACCTGCATTCCCTGACCACCCATCCGGATACAAAAGAACTGAAAACAAATGTGCACCGCGTATTGTCGGAGAATATTGCCTGCGGACTGGATCCCGAAAAAGTGGCCCTTTACTGCCAGAGTCATGTATATGAGACTTCAGAACTCTACCTCTACCTGAATATGCTGGCTTATGTGGGGGAACTGGAAAAGACCACCACCTTCAAAGACAAGATCCGGCTCAACCCGGAGAATATAAATGCCGGTTTACTGACATATCCTGTTTTGCAGGCGGCGGATATTATTTTGCATCGCGCCAAGTATGTTCCGGTTGGAAAAGATCAGGAACAACACCTGGAAATGGCCCGTAATTATGTCAACCGGTTTAATCACCGCTATGGTGAAGTATTTCCGGAACCAGTGGCTTTTAATTATGGGGAAGAACTGGTAAAAGTGCCCAGCCTGGATGGTAAGGGTAAAATGAGTAAGAGTGAAAACCAATTGGCTACATTATATCTGTCAGATGATGATGAAATGATCCGAAAAAAATGTAAAAAGGCTAAAACGGATGCAGGACCAACTGAACCCAACAGCCCCATGCCCGATTATATTGAAAATATTTTCCTGCTCATGAAACTGGTCAGTGAAGAGGATGTAATCCGGAAATTCAAGGAGGATTATAACGCATGCACCATACGCTATGGCGATATGAAAGAGCAACTGGGAGAAGATATGGTCCGCTTTATTACCCCCATCCGGGAAAAAGCAGATGCCATCCGGAATAATGAAGCATACCTGAAACAGGTGATGGAAATGGGGGCGGAGAAAGCCCGTAAAAGTGCCCGGGTCACGATGGAGCTGGTTCGGGAAGCTATCGGGTTGAATTATTTTTAAAAAACAGGGATTACCGAATCTCAAAGTCCGAAAAAGGGCTTACTTTGAAGCCCTCCCTTTCGGGAATATTATTGTATCCGGAATTTAAGCAGTTATGGCAAAAGCTAAGAAACCAAAACACATCGCTATTGCAGGCAATATCGGCGCTGGAAAGACGACCCTGACCGAAATGCTCAGCAAGCACTATAAGTGGATTCCCAATTTTGAGGATGTGGATCATAATCCCTACCTCATGGATTTTTATGAGGATATGCCTCGATGGAGTTTTAATCTTCAGATATTCTTCCTCAACAGCCGGCTGCGTCAGTTAGTGGAAATTCAGAAAGGAACGGAAACAGTGATCCAGGACCGTACCATCTATGAGGATGCTAACATCTTTGCGCCCAACCTGCATGAAATGGGCCTGATGAGCAAAAGGGATTTTGATAATTACTTTAATTTTTTCCAGACCCTCAAGACCCTGGTACAACCGCCGGATCTGCTGATTTACCTGAATGCTTCAGTACCCACCCTGGTGGGACAAATCCAGAAAAGGGGCCGGGAATATGAAGAGAATATCCGGCTGGATTACCTGAAAAAACTCAATGAATATTATAACAAATGGATCGGCGATTATAAGGAAGGAAAACTCCTGGTCATTGATGTCGATAAAAATAAATTTGCCGAACGGGATGAGGATTTCGGAGAGATTATCCGGAAAGTGGATGCCGAACTCTACGGTCTGTTTTAACAGCCAATAAAATAGTTGATTAAGACCTGCTTGCGGTATTCAGACCGGGCAGGTTTTTTCTTTTTGGGCATTCCCCTTAATTCTACCGATGGGGTTGCTATATCAACCGGAATTAGTAATCAGCAAAGTCCTTCAGTTCATCCAATAACCGGCTGATCTTTTTCAGCCACTCGGCTTGTTTGACTTCATCAATGCTGTGGCGGGTTTCCCGGTCGTATTGTTGTTGCACCGCTGCTTTTTCATCGGCCACTTCATTGTAGATCCTGTTGAGTTCTTTCTGGTAATTGTTTTTATTGAACCGGTAGGCGCTCATTCGTTTGTGCAGTTTGCGGGCATAGGCCTCGGCAATATCAAAATGCCCCTGCTCATGACTCAGGATATGATCTGTTTGATTACGTACCCATGAACGGCTTCTTGAAAACCAGGATTTGATCGTATAACTGAACTGGCTGCCCGATATATGATAGTCGATACTCAGGGAAGTGCTGGTGGTGGCTGCCGCATCACTCTTAGGGTTGGGACTGGCTTTGTAATCACTCCAGGTCAGCTTGCGGCTTGCACTCCAGGTAAGGATATCTTCGCCGGCTTCCTGCGCAAGCGTGGCGGAAACGGACAAGCTAAAAAGCAGTAAACTGAAAATTCTTTTCATGTTGTAATGGAACGAAAAGAGGGGAGAAAAATTTTATTGGATGCAGGGCCCGGCGTTAAAAAAAATAAAAATCCCGGAACCATCGGCTCCGGGAATATTTCAAACAACCATCCAGAGAATTAGTCTGTAGTTAGAAGTCGGTAGTTAGTAGTCCGATGCTTCGGACAATAGCCCCTTCTTAGGAGGTTGAATCTTAGTAAACGGCTCTTCCTCGTTTTACGGAATGCCTTTCGTACTTCGTACCTCGTACTTCGTACTTATGCCCTTGGTGCTGCGGCAAGTATCTCCTCACTCACCCCGTCTTTATACTTTTCAAAATTCTTCACAAACAATCCGGCGAGGTATTTTGCTTTTTCATCATAGGCATTTTTATCGGCCCAGGTATTCCGGGGCTGCAGGAGTTCAGCAGGTACATCCGGACAACTGGTGGGAACCGCCATACCGAAAATGGGATCATTCATATATTCAACATTGTTCAATGTGCCTTCCAGTGCGGCCGTGATCATGGCCCGGGTATATTTCAGTTTCATCCGGCTGCCGGTGCCGTATGCTCCACCGGTCCAGCCGGTATTGATCATCCAGACATTCACGTTGTTTTCCTGCATTTTTTTACCCAGCATGGCGGCATATTTGCCCGGATGAAGGGGCAGGAAGGGGGCGCCAAAACAGGCACTGAAAGTAGGTTTGGGTTCCGTTACCCCCGCTTCAGTACCGGCTACTTTGGCTGTATATCCGGATATAAACTGGTACATCGCCTGTCCGGGAGTAAGTTTTGAGACAGGAGGCAATACCCCAAACGCATCACAGGTCAGGAAGAAAATATTTTTTGGCAAACCTCCCACGGAAGGCTCCTGGGCATTACTGATAAAATGCAGGGGATAGGAGACCCGGGTGTTCTCAGTAATTGATCCGTCATCAAAATTGATTCGATTCGTTCCTTCAAAGAAAACGGTATTTTCCACAAGGGCACCTGGCCGGATCGCATTGAATATTTCCGGTTCTTTTTCTTCGGTGAGGTTAATGGTCTTGGCATAACAGCCGCCTTCGAAATTGAAAATATTGTCATTGGTCCAGGCATGTTCATCATCCCCGATCAACTTACGGTTGGGGTCTGCACTAAGCGTTGTTTTTCCGGTACCACTTAATCCGAAGAAAATGGCGGTATCACCGTCTTCACCCATATTGGCACTGCAATGCATGCTCAATACATCTTTTTCGTGTGGTAAAATATAATTGAGGATGGTGAAAATGCCTTTCTTGGTTTCACCGGTATAACCCGTACCGGCAATCAGGATCATTTTATGTTTGAAAGATACCACAGCCGCATTGTGCTGACGGGTACCACATACTGCAGGATCCAGTTTTAAACCGGGTACCGTGATCACATGCCAGTCAGGTGTAAAACTCTCCAGCTCTTCTTCGGCCGGACGAAGAAACATATTATAGGCAAACAGGTTGTTCCAGGGCTTTTCATTGACCACCCGTACATTTAACCGATAGCGGGGATCGGCACAGGCATAGCAATCACGAACCCATAATTCCGGGAGCCGGTTCATATAATCGGTGACTTTATCGAAGATGATATCGTAATAGCCGGGCTCGATGGGAATATTAAAATCATTCCAGTGTACACTGTCTGCGGTGCTTTCGTCTTTCACCGTGAATTTGTCTTTGGGAGAACGTCCGGTAAACTCTCCCGTCTGGATGACCAGGGCCCCCGTATCATTCAGCACTCCATCGCCGATGCGAAGGGTGTCCTGGATCAGTTCTTCCGGACTAAGCTGATAATGAATGGATCCATTGTTTTTGAGGCCGATTTTGTGTAAATGTTGGGCAGGAATAGCAATCGTTGGTACTGACATATATGGCGCACTCATTTGGTGAAGCGACAAAGGTAATACCAAAACCCAATATTTTACAAACAAGTGTTCGTGCGACACATTAGAGAATGTCAAAAAATCAGTTTTTGGGACAATTATTTATTCATTTTCATGGCTTTATATCATCCAATATTCAATCAGTGGCAGTTTCTGCTGAATTTTCTCCAAATCGAGGGTTCCTGCATTGTTTTGTGATGAAAGTCAGGGGCATAAAAGGATAGGATGCTATCTTTAGCAGGATTTTTCATTTTTCCTCAAATTCCTTAATCAACTGATATGAAATACCTGCCATTGAACCCGGAGATTTTTGTACAGAACCGGCAACGCTTTGTGCGCCAGATGCAAAAAAACTCCATTGCCATTTTTGTAAGTAATGATGAAGTGCCCAGTAACGGGGATGCGATTTATTCCTTCAAACAGAACAGCGATCTTTTCTGGCTGAGCGGGGTAACCCAGGAAGACAGTATGGTGATCCTGTTTCCGGATAATCCCGATCCGAAATACCGGGAGGTGCTGGTACTGGTTCGTCCAAACGAACTGAAGGAAAAATGGGATGGCAAACGCCTCCGGGTAAAAGAAGCGCAGGATATGAGTGGCATCAAAACCATCGTATGGCTGGATAGTATTGATGGTTTATTACAACCCTGGATTCACCTGGCTGATAATATTTACCTGGATAGTAATGAGAATGACCGCAAGGCCAGCCTCGTACGTTCAAGGGACTATCGCTTTATTGATGAAATGAAAAGCCGGTACCCGTTGCATAATTACCTGCGTGCCGCAAAGATTATGAAAGAGCTTCGTGCCATTAAAACAGCACTTGAAGTGGAAGTGATGCAGAAGGCGATGGATATTACGGAGCACACATTCCGCCGCTTATTAAAGTTTGTTAAGCCCGGTGTGATGGAATATGAAATAGAAGCAGAAATCTTTCACTCTTTCCTAAGCCAACGCGCAACCGGACCCGCCTATGGAAGTATAATTGCCAGTGGTGATCGTGCCCGTACCTTACACTATGTAAGCAACAGTGAAGAGTGCAAGGATGGTGAACTGATCCTGATGGACTTCGGCGCAGAGTACGGCGGATATTGTGCAGATCTGACAAGGACAATTCCGGTCAATGGCAAATTCACCCGTCGTCAGAAAACGGTGTATAATGCCTGTCTCAATATCCATAATTATTGCCGCAGTATATTAAAACCCGGTATCACGATCGTTGATTATACCGATAAAATCGGAGAGGAAGCCACGCAACAGTTTTTAAAAATCGGGCTGATAAAAAAATCCGATGTGAAGAACGAAGATCCGGAGAACAGGGCCTATCGGAAATACTTATATCATGGCATATCACATCACCTCGGGGTGGATGTGCATGACCTGGGTACCAAGACAGAACCGGTAAAAGCCGGCATGGTCTTTACCATTGAACCGGGTATCTATATCGAAGAAGAGCAAATGGGCGTGCGGATCGAAAACAATTTCTGGATCACCCGCAACGGCAGTGTGGATTTGATGAAGAATATTCCGATTACCGTCGAGGAGATAGAAAGTTTAATGAAAAAATAGTTAATTAGTCAATGTGCCAATATGCCAATGTGCCAATGAGGGAAGAGTTTGAAAGATCCCAGGTCGGTTATAAATGGCAGAGTATAAATATTAATTTTAAACAAATAAAACAGCATTGTTTGTTGTTGCAGCCGGATTTAGAATGCTAATCCTTCTTTAAGGGTTTTCAAAACCTGTAGGAACCTTAGTTCTTTAAACCCTGACAACTGACAACTGACAACTCACAACTGATTCCATGAAGCAAATCCCTAATATTTTCACCCTCCTCAACCTCCTCTTCGGCTGCCTGGCCATTGTAGCAGTATTACAAAACGGCATTATCATTCATGTCACGGCCGAAGGCAGTGAATTGCTGGATATACCGGAAAAGATCTGGCTGGCTTCCTTGTTTATCGGGATTGCTGCCGTAGTGGATTTTCTGGATGGTTTTGTGGCCAGGCTCTTTAAAGCCACCTCTGAAATGGGCAAACAACTGGATTCACTGGCCGATGTGGTGAGCTTTGGCGTGGCCCCCGGCATGATCATTTACCAGTTCCTGCGGCTGAGTTTTGCAAAAGATCCTTCCGGTGTGGATACGAGTCTGCTCTGGCTGGTTCCTGCATTTATTCTTCCCTGTGCAGCCGCCTGGCGACTGGCCCGCTTTAACCTGGATACCACCCAGACCTATCATTTTAAAGGAATGCCGGTTCCGGCGGTGGGACTGTTGGTGGCTTCCTTGCCCATGATCTATTTCTACAGTACAGATCAATGGATGGTGGATCTTTTATTGAACAAGTGGTTCCTCTATGGGGTGGTGGCTGTATTGTCCTGGTTAATGGTATCCACCCTGCCCCTGATGGCCATGAAGTTTAAGGACTATTCGGTTAAAAACAATCTTCCCAAGTATCTGCTGGTGGGGGTTGCAGTAATAGCAGCACTGCTGTTGAAATGGCTGGCCGTTCCGGTTATCATTTTGGCCTATGTTGTCTTATCTTTGCTCTTCAAAAATAAAATAGCATGACCTACACTGTACAGATAAAAGTAATGCCGCTGAAAGAATTACTGGATCCCCAAGGGAAGGCCGTAATGGGCGGACTGGCCAATCTCGGACTGAACGGGGTGGACGATGTACGGGTAGGTAAGCATATCACCCTCCAGGTGAATGCGGATTCTCCGGAGAACGCAAAAGCCATCGCTGATGAAGCCAGTAAGAAATTGCTGAGTAATGCGGTGATGGAGTATTTCGAGATAGTAGTTGACTAGTTTACAAGTTGAAAAGTTAACAAGGACCTTCTAAGAATACTTACCGGTAAACCTGTTAACCTTTCAACCTTTCAACCTATAAACTTTGCTTTACCTCGTCCCCACCCCCATCGGTAATCTCAAAGACATCACGCTTCGTGCACTTGAAGTGCTGAAGGAGGTGGATCTCATATTGGCGGAAGATACCCGGACCAGTTCGCACCTGCTGAATCATTACCAGATCAGTAAACCGGTTACGCCCTATCATCAACACAACGAGCATAAAGTGGTGGACCATCTCGTCAGTCAGTTGCTGGAAGGAAAGAAGATGGCGATTATTACGGATGCCGGTACACCTGGTATTTCCGATCCGGCCTTTCTGTTGGTAAGGGCCTGTATCAAAGCCGGGGTGAAAGTGGAATCATTGCCCGGGGCCACGGCATTTGTACCGGCGCTGGTCAACAGCGGTATTCCCTCCAACCGTTTTTGTTTTGAAGGATTCCTGCCCCTGAAAAAGGGCCGGCAAACCCTGATGAAACAACTGGCAGAAGAGGAGCGGACCATGATCTTTTATGAATCACCAATGCGACTGGTAAAGACCCTGGAGGAAATGGCCACTTATTTTGGCCCGGAACGTTTGTGCAGTGTGAGCCGCGAACTGACTAAAATGTTCGAGGAAAATAAGAGAGGCACTTTGCAGGAAGTCGCTGCTTATTTCAAAGAAAAAACAGTAAAGGGAGAAATTGTCCTTATTGTTGCGGGTAAATCCTAATACCAGACCGATACTTCTTCCAGTGCTTTACGTTGCAGATCCGGTACCCAGCAATCCTCCGCCGCATATCCAACCGGGATCAGCAAAAAGGGTTTTTCATTCTCCGGCCGTTTCAACAGTTGACTTAAAAAATTCATCGGCGATGGCGTATGGGTAAGGGCCGCCAATCCGGCCTGGTGAATGGCTGCCAGCAGAAAACCACAGGCCAGTCCGCAACTCTCACTGCCATAATACACATTTCCTTTCCGGCCATCCTCTTTTAGTTCGTAACTTTTTTTAAAAACCACAATCAGGAAGGGGGCGGTTGTTAAAAAAGGTTTTTGCCAGTCCGTCTGTAACGGGCGCAGATCCGCCAGCCATTCCTCCGGCATACGGCCAGTATAACTTTCATATTCTTCTTTTTCAGCCGCTTCCCGGATGACTTTTTTGAGGTCCTGGTTTTCCACCACACAAAAGGTCCAGGGTTGTTTATGTGCCCCGCTGGGTGCGGTGGCGGCTGTCCGGATAACCGATTCTATCACCTCCCTGGGCACCGGCCGGTCCGAAAAATCCCTGGTAGAACGTCGCTCCTGCAATCGGGTATAGAAATCAAGGCTTCGCTGTTTCATTTCATCCGCAGAAACCTCCTCCGGCTGGTAAGCAACAAAAGGATAACCGTCAATCAATTTTCTTTTTATCATAACAGGTATTTGGCGAAATTTACCAATTCAAACCAGAATAAATGAATAAACAGGTTTTTTTCTCCCTGATTACGGTGCTCGCACTTCAAACCGCCGTTGCCCAGCCAGACCGCTGGCAGCAGAAAGTAAAATATGTCATGAATATTGACATGAATGTGCAGACCAATCAGTTTACAGGTAAACAGAAACTCGAGTACTGGAATAATTCTCCGGATACCTTGACCCGGGTTTTCTATCATTTGTACTTCAACGCTTTCCAGCCCGGCAGTATGATGGATACCCGCAGCCGCCGGCAGGGAACGATCACAGCCGGGCGCGGGGCAGACTGGGATATGCGGGTAAAGGACCGCATCCAGAAGCTCAAACTTGATGAAATCGGGTACCAGGAAATTCTGTCGCTTAAAATGAATGGAAGGGTGCAACAATTCCTGATGGATGAGACCATCCTGGAAGTCAGATTGGATAAACCCATCCTGCCCAGATCCAAAGTTGTTTTTGATATGGAGTTCAAGGCCCAGGTGCCCCTGCAGATCCGGCGCAGTGGCCGGGATAATCCCTCCAGTAAAGTGAGGTTCTCCATGAGCCAGTGGTATCCCAAGCTTTGCGAATATGATTATGAAGGCTGGCATCCCACCCCGTATGTGGGCCGGGAGTTTTATGGAGTTTGGGGCGATTATGATGTAAGTATCTCGATTGATAAAAAATATATCCTGGGCGGAACCGGTTACCTGCAGAATCCCAACCAGATCGGGTATGGATATGAAGCACCGGGTGCCAAAGTGGTACGGCCTGCCGGGGATAAACTGACCTGGCGATTCCTCGCACCCAATGTGCATGATTTCATGTGGGCGGCGGATCCGGATTTTATTCATAAATCAGTAAAAGCCAGGGACAGCCTGACATTTCACCTCCTCTATAAAGTCAGCAATGTACAGGCGGCAGCCTGGGAACAGATACTGGATGATGCGCAACGGGCGCTTCCCTTTATGGAGAAAAAATTCGGCACCTATCCGTACAGGCAATTTTCGTTTGTGCATGGGGGTGATGGGGGGATGGAATACCCGATGGCCACTTTGCTGATCGGTCCGGGTGCGTGGTTGCATGAATGGCTGCACAACTGGTACTATGGAATCCTCGGCACCAATGAATCGCTCTATGGCTGGATGGACGAAGGCTTTACATCCTACGCGGAAGACCTGGTAACCGCCTATCTCGATAATAGCAAGGGATTTGCCTTTGATGGGAACTACCGCGGCTATCAGTCGCTGGCAAAAAGCGGCAAGGAAGAACCCCTGACTACGCACGCTGATCATTTTAATACCAATAGCGCCTATGGAGCAGCTGCTTATTCCAAGGGGGCCGTATTCCTGGAACAACTGGGGTATATAACCGGGGCGTCGGTCAGAGACCGGATCCTGATTGAATATTATAATAAGTGGAAATTCAAACATCCCAATGCCAGCGACTTTATCCGGATTGCGGAGAAAGTCAGTGATATGAAACTGGATTGGTACAAAGAGTATTGGGTCAATTCCACCAAGACCATTGATTACAGTATTGATAGCTTGTGGGAAGAAGGGGGCAAGACCAAAGTGAGGCTGAACCGGGCCGGTCTGATGCCTATGCCCATTGATCTCCAGATCAGTTTTAAAGATGGCAGTAAGGAACTGCATTATATCCCGCTTAACCTGATGTATGGCAGTAAACCGGTGGAGGATTCAGCTATTACCCGTACGGTATATGCACCCTGGAAATGGACGCACAGCACCTATACGATTGAAACCAGCCGGCGCTTGGCTGATTTCAGCCTGGTCGAGATTGATCCCTCTCTCCGGATGGCGGATATTGACCGGAAGAACAACAGACTGGAACTGAAATGGTAATGTAAAACAACTGATTCACCTAAAAAGTAAAGCCCCTGCTGGAAAGCAGGGGCTTTGTCAATGGTTTGAATCAAGGCCCTATATCGGGTGACAGGATAAGTTTAAGGTTAAGGGTTCTTGTAATGCTTTTTACTTACCCAAAAGTAGGCTGACTGCAGATACCCTCAAATACCACTTTTGTGGTATTTTTTGCCCTTTTTGATAAAATAACCCGCAAAAACCTGCAAATCTTACCTCCCGTAGTACTTATTGACGGCTGCTACGCGGTTGGTTACGTGTAGTTTTTCGTAGATATGATAAACGTGCTTTCTGACCGTTTCCGGACTCAGAAAGGTTTGTGTGGCAATTTCTTTATACATCAGTCCTTTGGAGAGGAGTTCAAGTATTTCCATTTCACGGGGGGTCAGTACATTCAGCTTTTCCGGATCGGTAAAACTATGCTGGCTTTGCTGATGCTGAAAAGCAGCCACTACTTTACGGGCAATCTGGCTGCTCATGGGGGCACCCCCCTCATAGAGTTCCCGGATGGCTTCGAGCATCCGGCCCGGCGGTGTTTTTTTCAGGATATACCCGCTTGCCCCGGCACTGAGGGCCTCAAATATTTTCTCGTCTTCTTCATACACGGTACAGATCATGAAATTGGTATCGGGTATCCGGGGTTTCAGGGTACGAACCACATCAATACCACTTTCTTCCGTCCCCAGGTTGATATCCATTAGTACCACATCCGGACGGATAATGGGAATACGGTCTACGGCTTCTTCCGCAGAACTGGCCGTACCAATACAGTGGTATCCTTCCGACATCGAAACGATCTCTTCGAGGGCATTTCTGAGCTCTTTATTATCATCTACAATAAAAACCGTAATCTGCCTCATTCTTTAAAGTTCTGCAATTAATCAATAGGCTCCTATACCACTAAGTGGTATATTTTACCGGGGTACGTAGAGCAGGTATTTTTCCTGGAAAAATTCTTCGGGGAACAATTCCTTTATTTCAATCATATGTGGCCGGGTGCTACTTTCCTGTATTTCTTTTGCCAGATCGCCGCCTTTCAGACAAATTAAACCGGGTTTATGTTGAGCATCCGGTGACATCGGCTTGGTTTTAAGCAAGGGGCGGGCCCAGGACCATAGCTCTTTTAACGGTGCCACCGCCCGGGAAACGGCAAAATCAAATTTCTGGTTCTTTATTTCTTCTGCACGGGTATGGCGGGTACTGATATTGGTCAGCCCGATTCCTGCAGCCACGGCCTCCACCACTTTCAGTTTTTTGGCAATACTGTCTGCCAGTAAAAACTTCACTTCCGGGAAAAAAATGGCCAGCGGGATACCGGGAAACCCGCCCCCGGTACCAATATCAATAATCTCCATACCGGGTTCAAATTCAAAAGAAGCCGCAATACTGAGTGAATGCAGGATATGTTTTTCATATAAACCGTCGATATCCTTCCGGGAAATCACATTGATCTTTTCATTCCATTCTTTATACAACCCTTCCAGCAGCTGCCATTGTTCCAGCTGCTGCGGGGTGAATTCCGTAAAATATTTATAGAGGATGTCGATGTGTTGCATAATCATTCAGGTCAGTTCCAGCTCCGTCGGGGTCTTCTCCACAAAGCCGGTGCAAAGATGAGATAATAAAAGAACATCCACATATCAAGGAAAATAAACCAGGGCCAGAGATCGGCCTCACCCATTTTCTTCATGGATTTATATAAGACAATTCCCTGCAGGATAAGGCGCAGGCCGAAAACCGGTAATACAAAACGCCAGTCAAAGAAAATGGCTGCCGCAGCGAAGGCCGGGTAATAAAGAAACTGGGAACCAAAATACAAACCAAGCAGGAATTTATGTTTGGGTTTATAAAACTTGGCCGTGGTATAATGCCTTGATTTTTGTTTTAACCAGCCGCCCCAGGTGGTTTTGGGTATGGAACGGGTAATGGCATCCGGATCGATCACCACCGCAGTATTCTCTTTGGTGGCGACTTTATTGATGAACAGGTCATCATCGCCACTCGGAATATGATTGATGGAAGCGAACCCCTTGTTGCGCAGAAACAGGTCTTTCTTATACGAAAGATTACGGCCCACTCCCATATACGGAATACCCGATAAGGCATACGAAAGGTATTGCAGTGCCGTATGAAAAGTTTCAAAACGGATCAGCTTGTTAAGCAAACCCCGGCGGCGATGATAAGCTCCGTAGCCTAATACAATTTCAATGCCCCCGGTATATGCTTCCTGCATTTTCTGAATCCAATGTTCACTCGCGGGTACACAATCCGCATCGGTCAGCAGCAACACTTCATATTTTGCTTCACGGATACCGATGGACAACGGATATTTTTTTCCGGAAATCAGCTTGGCTTCCTGGGTCAGTTCGACCACATGAAGGGATTTGAATGTTTTTTTAAGTTCCTGCAGAATATACTTGGAGTCGTCCAGGGAGTTGTCATTCACCACCACCAGTTCATGGCTGCTGCTGTATTGCTGGACCAATACCCCGGGCAGGTTTCGGGCCAGGTTTTCATCCTCATCACGGGCACAAATGATCACGGAAACCGGATGCTGCCTGGATTGCTGTTGTTCTTTGGGTTTAAAAAAAGCAACCCGGCTGAAAAACCGGCCATAATAAAACAGCTGGATAAGGGTCAGGGCAATAAAGAAATAAAAGAGAATTTCTTCCCAGGCAATTGGTGGCATAGCGGCGAAGGTAAAGAGGTGCCGGGCTAATGCCAACATTCAGTTGGCAAAAGCTTTCCACAGCAGTAGGATAAGTAGGGCTTGCATAAGCGCTGATTTAACAGATGGTTGTTTTTTTTTTGTATTTTAAGGCAGTAAATTTAATGTGCCGATAGCCGGAACCGGCTTCTGGCAATACAGCATTTAAACCTTATACAACCTTCTAACTGTATGAAAAAGCAAGCAGTATTCCCCCTTATTTGTTTACTATTCATCCATAATCATGTTTTTTCACAGGGATCAGCTGAACGGATCTTTGTACAAACTGACCGGGACTATTATGCACCAGGAGAAACGATCTCTTTCAATGGGTTTGTCCTGTCTGCTATCGATTCTGTCAGCAGCCGTAATTTGTTTGTGGAGTTGTGGGATGATTCGCTGCGGCAATGGTCGTCCATCACCCTTCCCCTGATAGATGGAGTGGGTGCAGGTGCTGTCACTATTCCCCGGGGGCTGAAATCCACTCCATTTTTTATCCGGGCCTATTCAGATGTCACGGCCCGTCAAACACAGCCATATCAGTTTGTAAAGACACTCTACCGGTCAGCGATGGATGTCCCGGTTGCCAAAGAGCTGAATGGCGACGGGGGGCCGGTTTTTTTTCCGGAAGGGGGATCCCTGGTCAATCAGGCGCTCAACCATGTGGTGTTTAAGGCCGGGAGTGAATTTCGTGGATCAGTTCGTAACAGCAAGGGAGAAACGCTGACCACGTTGAATCCAGTCTTCAACGGGATGGGCCGTTTCACATTTACACCGGTAAAAGGGGAGACCTACACCTGTTATTGGGAAGGGGGAGGTCGTACTGGCTCAACTCCGCTGCCAGATGCCGTTGATATCGGTGTAGCCCTCCATATCCGGCAAAGCCCGGATACTATGTTTTTTGATCTTGATAATGGTGGTAGTCCTGATCTGTTGGCCCATCAATTGAAAATGCTCCTCATGATCGGAAATGAACCGGCTTATGTGGTGGAGATGAATTTAGCAAAGAAGTCAAAGTTCAGTTATTTCATTCCCCTGCAGGATTACCGTTCCGGTATGGCCGAACTCCGGGTGTTGGCAACAGATAATACCGTATTGGCCACACGACCTGTCTTTATTAACCGGCACAGTCTGACGGGGCAACCGAAGCTGGAGCTGGTTAAAAAAGACCTCTCCCCCCGTGGTGAGAACAGGGTGAAGTTGCAGTTCGCAGATACAACGATCCGTGTACTTTCGGTAAGTTTAATCGATGCCGGTTATGCTGAGAACAAGGGTGGATCCGGTCTTGCGGCTACGCTGCTTTCACCCGATGGACAGCCGGTTCCTCGTGCTTTTCGGGCCATCAGTACGCCTGAACAAATGGATCTTGCCGTACAGGTTGCTTTTTCTCAACAGCCGGTGCGGGACAAAGTGCCGGCAGCAACTGTTCTGCCAAAGGGCAATTATCTTCAACTGGAGGGGACCGTTATAAAAGGTAAGAAACCCCTGGCAGAGAAGAATCTGCTGGTGGGTATACGTTCTGCCTCCAATGGAAAAGAATTGTATAAAGTAACAACAGATAACAAGGGAAAATTTGTCATTGATGATCTCGTTTTGTATGGGGATGTTTATGTGCATTGCCGGATTCCGGGTAATGAACTACAGGAACTCACTTGTACTTTCCGGTTGAATATACCGTCCAGCAATCAGCCGGCAGACTTGTTAGCAGCGTTTGAACAACTGGTACGAAGAACAGCTGCTGCTTATTCAGCAGGGGGAGCATCGCCATCATCCTCACTGACGGATGCTGTCGATACATTGGCCTTTACTGAAAAATCCATTACACTCTCCGAAGTGGTACTGTCGGCGAACAGCAGTGTTCAGGTTACCAAAAGATTAAAGGCGCTCGAGGAAAAATATATTGCTGGTAGTGTTGTCAGCGGATATTCTGCCACAAGCGAAACACTGGATGTATTGAATGATCCCGGAAGGATGCGCTACATGGATATCTTTAGTTATATGCGTGCCAACCTGAAGCGCGTGGATGTACGGTTCGTAAACGGCGCCCGTCAGCTTATTTATTTTGGTCGTGGACTAACGGGCGAAATGATGGTGGACCAGTTTTATGTTGACAATTCCATTGTGGACAGGAATCAGCTGGATTTTATTTCACTGGATCAGATAGCTGCGATCAAGTTTGTACAGAACCTGTCAATCGAGAAAACACTGCCCCCCGCACTGGCCATTTTTCTGAAAAAACCGGGTGATGAGGGTTATTGGGAAAAAGACAGGTTCCAGATATTAGAACAAAAACTGACAGGTTACCCGCTTTCACCGGAGTTCAGAGAGCCGGATTACCGGAAAGAAGAAATAAAAGTGGAAAAGGATCTGCGCAAAACGATCAGCTGGAAACCGAACACGCCTTTAGAAAAGGGGACTACAGAGATTCAATTCTATAACAGTGACCGCACCAAAAAAATCAGGATCATTGCAGAAGGTATTACGGCTGATGGAAGTATTGTATATGTTGAAAAAGAAATTGAATAAGCCGCTGTTCCGCTTACGGCGTCAGTCTTCAATTTTCCATTTCAGCCCCGGAAACAGCCCATTTCCATTTATCTTGCAGCCCTATGGCAGCACTTCATTTTGAACTGAGTCACCGGGATACTGACAGCAAGGCCCGGGCCGGGAAAATCACTACCGACCATGGGGAAATACAGACACCCATATTTATGCCCGTTGGAACGGTGGGCAGTGTGAAAGCCGTGACCCAGCAACAACTGGTGAATGAGGTGAAAGCCCAGATTATCCTGGGGAATACCTATCATTTATACTTGCGTCCCGGACTCGATGTACTGGAAAAAGCGGGTGGCCTGCACCGGTTCAATGGCTGGGAAAGACCGATCCTGACCGATAGCGGGGGCTACCAGGTTTTTTCACTGGCCGGTACCCGGAAAATCAAAGAAGAAGGGGTGACTTTCCAGTCGCATATCGATGGCAGCAAGCATTTATTCGCTCCTGAAAACGTGATGGATATCCAGCGCAGTATCGGCGGGGATATCATTATGGCTTTTGATGAATGTCCGCCGGGTGGCAGTGAATTTGCCTATGCTAAAAAATCAATGGAACTGACCCATCGCTGGCTGGACCGTTGTTTCACCCGGTTTAATGAAACGGAGCCGAAGTATGGGTATACACAAAACCTTTTTCCCATTGTGCAGGGTGGCACATTTAAAGACCTGCGCAAACAATCCTGTGAGTATATCGCTTCAAAAGAGGCCAATGGAAATGCGATCGGCGGTCTGAGTGTGGGCGAACCGGAACCGGTGATGTATGAGATTTGTGACTGGTGCTGTGATCACCTGCCGCAGGATAAACCCCGCTACCTCATGGGAGTAGGCACGCCCTGGAATATCCTGGAATGTATCAGCATGGGGGTGGATATGTTTGACTGTGTGATGCCCACCCGCAATGGCCGCAATGCCATGCTCTTTACGTCCAATGGAGTGATCAATATTGACAATAAGAAATGGGAATTTGATTTTTCGCCTATTGATGAAAGTATCGATTGCGAAATCAGTGCGTATTACAGCAAATCCTACCTGCGGCACCTGATGAAGGCCAAAGAAATACTGGGATTAACCATCGCCAGTGTGCATAATCTCGCTTTTTACCTTTGGCTGGTAGGGGAGGCGCGGAAACATATCCAACAGGGCGATTTTGCGGCCTGGAAAGCGGAAATCATCCCCCGCCTCAAGCAAAAGTTATAAGTCAGGCTTTCACAAAGCGTCAACAGTTAATTGGTTATTTTCGCCATTCCATGCACAAACTCGACTGGTACATACTGAAGAAATTCCTGGTCACCTTTATCTTCTGCATGCTGTTATTCACGGTCATCGCCGTGGCCGTGGACAGCAGCGAGAAGGCGGATGATTTTGTAACAGCCGGATTCAGTACCAAAGAAATCATTAATAAATACTATCTCGGGTTTGTGCCCTGGATCTGGAGCCTGTTGTTCCCGTTGTTTGTGTTTATCGCCGTAATTTTTTTCACCAGCCGGATGGCCACCCGTTCTGAGATCATTGCGATCCTGGCCAGCGGAACCAGCTATAACCGGTTTCTGCGTCCTTATTTTATCGGAGGGTTTTTCCTGGCTGCGGTTCTCTGGGTGGGCAACAGTTACTGGATCCCGAAAGCGAATACAATTAAAGCCAATTTTCAGTCAAAGTATATCGACAGCAAAGACCCCTCAAAGGGTCGAACCTTCAGCAGTTGTGCCCGTTGCTATTACCTGCGGATTGATACCAATACGTTTATCGGTATCAGGGATTATGATACCACTACAAAGTTTGCCCGTGGATTTTTCCTGGAGCGCGTAAAAGAGAATAAAGTGGTGTACAACCTGCGTGCAGAGTCAATTTCCTGGGATACGCTCACTAAAAAATGGAAGCTTTTCCGGGTTGGAGAACGGCATCTTGACAGTGTGGGCGAGCGGCTGGTAAACCGGGATACCATGATTCTCAGCATGAATCTCAAACCAGAGGAATTGCGGAAAGATGATTACCTCAAGGATAAACTCACTTCTCCGGAGCTCGCTTATTACATTAAGCGGGAGGAAATGCGGGGCACGGAAGGACTCAAAACCCTGCAGGTGGAATGGTACCGTCGCACAGCGGTCTCGGCTACCGTATTATTGCTGACCATGATCGGGGCCGTGATCGCCAGCCGAAAGATCCGTGGGGGCAGTGGAATGCACCTGGCTATTGGCTTTGTTATTGCCGCTGTTTTTATCATTTCAGACCGGTTCTCCACCGTATTTGCCACCAAGGGCAATTTTCACCCCTTTTTAGCCGCCTGGCTGCCTAATATTGTGTTTTTGTTCGTGGCGGTGTGGTTGTATCGGAAAACGCCAAAGTAGAGTCGGGAGTTCGTAGTCGGGAGTCGGGAGTATACAGCCCGTTCTAAGAAGATTGTATCTTAAATATCCTACTATTCCTGGTTTTACGGCCTGCCTTTCGTACCTCGTACCTCGTACTTCGTACTTACTACTTTAGCAAACTTTCCCTTTTATTATTTGTTACCACCCCGGGCATTCAGTAATTTTATGCCTTCTAATTTTTTTCAAAAATCCCCGAAAAATAAGGTGTTATGGGAATAATAAAAGACCGGTTCAGAGCTAAAGCGGATAGCGTAGCTGCCGAAATAAAGGACTTACTGAAAGAACATGGTAATAAAGTAATTGGAGAAGTCACCCTCTCCCAGATTTACCAGGGAATGCGGGGGATTACCGGTTTGGTGACAGAGACTTCACTCCTGGATGCCCAGGAAGGAATCCGGTTCCGGGGTCATTCTATTCCTGAACTGCAGGCCAAACTGCCCAAAGCTCCCGGAGGGTCTGAACCTTTACCTGAGGGCCTTTTTTACCTGATGCTGATCGGGGAGCTCCCTACCGATGAAGATGCAGAACATGTGACCAATATTCTTCAACGCCGGAGTCACGTACCTACCCACGTGTTTGAAGCGATTGATGCCCTGCCGATCACGGCACACCCGATGACGATGTTTGTCGTAGGCGTGATGGCCTTGCAGACAGAAAGTTATTTCCAGAAAAAATACGGGGAAGGGATCAGTAAAAAAGATTACTGGTTGCCGGTATTCGATGACAGTATCGTACTGCTGGCCCGTCTGCCACGTATTGCAGCTTACATCTACCGTCGTAAATATAAAAACAGCGATCATATTCAACCCAACGGTCTGCTCGACTGGGCGGGTAACCTGGCCCATATGCTTGGTTATGATGATGAAAGTTTCCGTGAACTGATGCGGTTATACATGACCATCCATGCCGACCATGAAGGCGGTAATGTATCAGCCCACACCACCCACCTGGTAGGTTCAGCCCTGAGTGATCCTTATCTTTCTTATGCAGCGGGTATGAACGGACTGGCCGGTCCTTTACACGGACTTGCGAATCAGGAAGTGATCAAATGGGTGTTTGAAATGCAGGAAGAACTGAATACCGACCTGCCCACCAAAGAACAGATTGCCGAATATGTTAAGAAAACCCTGAGCGAAGGGAAAGTGGTGCCCGGGTATGGTCACGCGGTTCTCCGTAAAACTGACCCTCGTTTCACCGCGCAAATGGAGTTTGGTAAAAAACATATGCCGGATGATAAACTGGTACAGACCATCTGGAATGTATACGAAACCGTACCTCCGATTCTCCAGACAATCGGTAAAATCAAGAACCCCTGGCCGAATGTGGATGCGCATAGTGGCGCCCTGTTAGTACACTACGGTATGGTGGAATATGAATTCTATACCGTACTTTTTGCAGTAAGCCGTGCCTTAGGTGTACTTGCTTCTCTCTGCTGGGATCGTGCCCTTGGCTTCCCCCTCGAAAGACCAAAATCAGTGACCACCGACCTGGTGAAACAATGGCTGGATGGGAAGGATAATATCTGGGGAGAGTAGGATAGTCGGGAGTTAGGAGTTAGTAGTCGGGAGTCAGGAGTCGGGAGTCGGGAGTCGGGAGTAGGGAAGTGTCCTTGTCATCCTGAGCTTGCCGAAGGATGAGCTTGCCGAAAGATGATCATGTCGAAGAATGAAGAGGAAGCTTGGATGTGATTAAGGTTTCACACAATATGATGTAAAAGATTAATGCTCCTGTTGAGGAGCATTTTTTTTGGAAGATATCAGGTAGTTGTTAGGTAAATGAATCGTGTTTTGCAGGCGCTACTTCAATTGGATGAGATTCACCTGTCTCAGAAACTTACTTCGTATGTCTTAGTCTCTCCTTTTACAATATAAATACTGTCTCTTATATCCACCCGTACTCCGTTTTTCTTTTTAATAATATCAAGGTACGTATACTGGTCGCCAGCTGTAGTACCGGTAAGCTCCAGTGTTGTAAACGGCCCGTATGATGTAAAGAAGTGAGTATTGCTGAGTTGGCCGTCCGGCTTTTTCATTTCTATGGGATGCCCTGTTGAACCATAAGACAGAAAATAGGGAAGACATTGGAAATAATCTTCTGTACTGACCGGGTTGAAGTTTTTATAGATGATTTTCAATGTTGCTTTGGCTGGAACATGAATAGCTGTATTTACCAGGCTGTCATATTTCCCGATTCCATAATACTCGTTTTGAGTCCGGAAATAATCGTTTCCCGCTAAGGCGGTAATATAGAATTTTCCACCTTGTAATTCTTTCGCTTTAGCCTTAAACGAAAAACTGATTGTTCCGTTGCCCTGGGTTTTTCCTTTGGCGATCAATCGCCCGGGATCACCCAGCGGAGTGGCCGGTTTTGACCAGCCCAGTTCAAGCGGAATGTTGGCCATGGTGGTGGTTGAATGGAGACCTGTAGTTACCCGGATATTAAAGACCATGCAACTGTCTGTACAAGGCGCATTTACATTTGACTCGTTTCTTTTAAAGCAGCCAGTCAGAAAAATCAGAAGGAGGAGTGCGCTGCATATTCTCATGGTCCTGCGAATTTGTAAAACAACGGAAGTGATAAAATGAGTCCTTTAAAAGTACAAATATAAAAGCGTATTTTGAAAAGCCTGCTTTTGCCTCATTACAGTCGTTCCAATTGCCCTTTTCTTTTCACAATATTTTTATAATCCCACTGAATATCACGTGCTTTTTTCAGCCATCGTTGAAGGTCTTTGGTATTCACCTGGTCAAGGGCTGTATAACGGATTTCTGCTGCCTTGAACTTGCCTTCGTTTTTTAAACCAGCTTCTTCAAATGTCTGCCCACTCCAGAAGAGCAACCGGATACCATTTTTCAGTTTGCTATACCCCACCACTGGATTGCCATCGAGAAACCAGACGGGGATCGCATGCCAGATTTTGTTTTCCGCTTCGGGGAGGGCGGCATTGATTGTTGACGCCAGCAATTGACAGATTGGCTTTTCTGTTACGCTTTGGGCGTTGTTGTAGGCGAGGGTGTCTTTATTCATTGGTGGTATCATTCACTTTTATACCAGACTTAAAATAAATCTGATGTTGAGAATAACTTCTTATCTGAATTCAAACCACTCAGGTTCCAGTAATTTGTTAACCGGTGTCCATTTTGCATTCCTGATTATATAATACATTTTTAAATCCCGGTTATCTTTCACAGCAATCTGATCCAGTCGCGGAAGTTTTTCCTGATCCAGTATCCCTGTTATTTCCATTGCCATGAAATGGTTTTCATCAGACCAGCCTGGCAGCTGTTCCATTTTTTCCACATAGATATCGGTACCCCGGTAATTGAACCACCAGTATTGGTTTTGGCTGATGGCCAATCCACGCAGACTGACCTGTTTTCCCAGCTGATCTTCCAGTCGTATTAGCCTGGATCTTCCCTGTAATACGTAAAACTGATTTTTTGCCGGTGTTCCCTGTATCTTCCCGTATACTTCTGCCTGTTTTCCGATTTCGGCGGGAGTCCATTTCGGAACATTTACCAGTTTCAGTACCCAACTGGCTCCCCGAATACAGGCGGTATCATTTTCATTTTCCGCTATGCCCGTGAGTAAGGCCTCACGACCTTCAAATTGAGCAGGGTGCCATTCAAGCGGTGCCGTTTTTTCGCCAGCGAGTACGATCAGCCGGTTTTTAAAATAGAATCCGGTTGTTTGTATGACCACCCCGGCTTCGTTGAAAGCCCCGTCGGGACTGCCAATAAATTCGCCGGTCTCGTATACCCGTAAACGATAACTATTACCTGTTTTGATGACGGGCATTGTCCCTTTGCCAAATGAGCCAAAATAGGGGGACAGGGGTATTTGTAGGGGTACCTGGGTGGCACTGTCGTTTATCATATGTACGATCAGGTTGGGGCCTTCTTCATATCCTTTGTCTGGTCCATCCACTACAACTCCTTGAACAGTAAGAAAGCTGCCTAACGATTGACCCAGTTCTCCAATAAATACTGTTTTTGAATCCGGGGCAAGAATATTCACTTTGCGAAGGCTGTCTTGCGCTTCACTGGTTAATTTGAGCAGGAACAAGAGGAATAGTATAGACGGCAATTTCATAATCAATATTTTTTAAAGCGGCAAAAAAGCAGGCAATGAGGCTTGTTAAAGTGACCGTCATTTCCTTAATAGCATATTTTTAAAGTAGTTCTATTTGCTAAATGTTTTTTGGCAAACAGCAGCATGCTGTTTATTTGCGCCCAAAAACCGGTTCTATAACTCGACAGGACTATGGTTTTATTTTTTTCCCTTTTATTACAAAAATGAGTGCTATTAAAAAGCCAATTGATATAAGTACAAGAAAATAGCCATTAATGGAATTGTGTACCCAGCCTCTGCCGGCAGTACTGTCGTAAAAATTGCCCTCGATTTCTTTATTCGTAATAATTAAAAATACACCAGTAATAAACAGAAAGGCCGTGATCAGCGATAAGACTATTTTTGTTATCATGATTTTATTCCTTTTTGATTGCAACTGTTTATAAATCTTAGCACATGATTTTTTTCAAAATCGCTATATAGATAATCCGCATGAATTCAATTTCACATTGAGAGAAAATAGTCCAATTGACTATTTTCTTTGTTATTCACGATCTTCTCTCCGGTAAAGTGTAAAATAATACCTGACAATCGATATTCCAAGCAAGCACAAAATCACAAAATTCAACGGACCGGTTCTGCTCCATTTAGGAAAATCGGCAGCGAAAAGAAAAACATAGTAACTGGTAAACAGCAGGTTGAGCATCAGGAAATAAATCAACGGGCGGGTAGTTTTTTCACGAACCAGGTAGACGATACCAATTGTGAGATGTAGAAGGGAAGTTATGCCAAACAGCCAGGTATAATAAATATAGGGGTTGGTAAGTGCACCCCTCAGATATTGTGTTTCTTCTGGTATATTGGCATACCAGGCTTTAACATAAGTATTGAACCACTGAAAAGCAAAGAGAAGGTAAGCCGCAAACGGCAGGAGAAAATTAATCAGGCGGGTCTGAAATTTCATACTGGTGAATGAATTAATTATTCTGCTTACTGGATTTGTACAAAACTGGTCCAGAGCCTACCAGGTCAATCGGATAGACATGCAGAAACTAGGCTCCATTTTCAAGATACGAAAGATCCGGCTTTCTTTCAGACAGTTTCCTCAATACATTTTGTTTTCATTTTTCACTGCTGCCGATTGTTGTAAAGGCTACGATTTTTAATAGAACATTATCCAGGGATGTCACGTTCTGAAGCAGTTATTGAGAGGGGGGGCAATAATAAGTGAAAAAAAATACGGTACTGCCAAAATGCGGGTGCCGTATTTTTAAAAATGAATAAGCTCTTTTTATAAATCAGTGATTGGCTTGTATTTTGGCACCAATGATTTCATGATTACCCATCCGATCAGGTAGGCTACCGCACAGATGGTAAAGATGATGAAATAGCCGGCTTCAATTCCTTCAAAACCCATCAGTTTCATATTGGTGTTCGCCGCATGATCAAACAGTTTTCCGGAACCTTTGTTGATCAGGAATGAGCCGATTCCACCTGCCATACCGCCAATACCAGTAATGGTAGCAATAGCTGACCGGGGGAACATATCTCCGATGGTGGAGAAGATATTGGCGGACCAGGCCTGGTGCGCTGCGCCTGCAATACCTATAATAATGACCGGGTACCAAACAGACAAGTAACCGAGTGGTTGGGCGAAAAGTGCTAATAATGGGAAGAAAGCAAAGATCAGCATCGCTTTCATTCGTCCGGCATAAGGGTTCATCCCTTTTTTCTCTACAAAATAGGTTGGTAACCAGCCACCGATTATTGACAGTAGAGTGATAAAATACAAGGTGAAGATCTGCGGAGCACTCTGCGTTGAATCCATATGGTACACCGAACTCAGGTAGGCGGGTGTCCAGAACAGATAGAACCACCAGACACCATCGGTCATAAATTTGCCAATGGCAAAGGCCCATGTTTGTTTATAGCTGAATGCTTTGGCAAAGGATATTTTCTTAGTGTGGGCCAGCATTTCTTCCGCATTTGCATGTTTGTCATCCTGCTGGATATAGGCCAGTTCTTCGCTGTTGACTTTAGGGTGTTTTTCCGGCTTCTTATAAATGAATACCCAGAAACCCATCCAAACAAAACCCAACGCACCAATGATGATAAAAGACATTTCCCAGCCGTAGGCTTTTGCGATAAAAGGGATGGAGATCGGGGCGATTAAAGCACCAATAGTGGCGCCGGCATTAAAGATGCTGGTGGCAAACCCTCTTGCTTTTTTCGGAAAGTATTCTGCAGTGGCTTTGATGGCGGCCGGAAAGTTACCAGCTTCTCCCAGTGCCAAAACAATACGGGCAAAGATGAACAGTGTGACACTGAGTGAAGTTATTTTGGCCACATCACTAACGGTTGCAATGGTGTCCTTGGCTCCTTCAAAACCCACCAACCAGGTACCAGTCAGGATACCAGAGGTAGCGATTCCACAATAGGCGTGCAGGCAGGCACCGATAGACCAGACTCCAATTGCCCAGAGAAAACCTTTCTTGGTATCCATCCAATCTACAAATTTTCCGGCCAGCAGCATGGAGAATGCATACGCCAATGAGAAGATCGCGGTGATGGTACCATAGTCATTGTTATTCCAGTGAAATTCAGGAACGATAAAGTCTTTCCAGGTTAGGGAAAGTACCTGCCGGTCGAGATAATTAATGGTAGTGGCAAAGAACAGCATGGAAACGATCACCCATCTGTAGTTCGACATTTTACTTTTCATTTGGCCCTGCATGTGTGTAATTTTAAGGTTTGATACTGCTGATCAGTTCCAGTACTTTCTTCGTTTCGCCTTCCATGGTCGCATAGTCCTTTGCTTCCATCAGTTTCTTACTGATCAGTTTGCTGCCCATACCCACCGCACAAACCCCGGCTTTATACCAGCTTTCAATACTTTCCTTCGTGGTATCCACGCCGCCGGTGGGCATAAACAACAGTTTAGGGAAGATATCTTTAATTGTGGTTAAAAACTCCGTTCCCAGCATATTTCCCGGGAATAATTTGATAAAACCAATGCCGGCATTCTCTGCGGCAATGATCTCTGTAGGGGTCATACAACCCGGCGCATAAAATATATCATTAGCCACACAGTATGCGGCTACATCCGGTACAAATCCCGGACTCACCAGGAAGTCGGCTCCCGCTGCCATATAATCAGTGGCATGTCCCATATTCTTAATGGTGCCCACCCCCAGCAACAAGCCCGGCATCTCTGCATTCCGCAGTTCCACCATCTTCTTAAAATTACTCAGCGCCGCTTCCCCGCGGTTTGTATACTCAACGGCTTTGATTCCCGCCCTGTAAATCGCTTTCAATGTATCCAGGCTTATTTCCTCACTGGGATTGAAATAGAGGGGGAGGATGCCCTGGGCGATGATGGCGTCGGTTATTTTCTTAGTATTACTCATAATAGTATAATTAAAAAGTCAAAATTAAAAAGTAAAAAATCCTATAGTTCGAAGATGCTTAAAAACTATTCCAGTCTTAACTTATAAAAACGAATAGTTCTTATGAAAAGGTTTCTCCGGTAATTTGAAATTGTTTCTTAGGTGCCGACTGCCAACTGCCAACTGCCTACTGCCGACTGCCTACTGCCGACTGCCTACTGCCAACTGCCAACTGCCTACTGCCAACTGAATCAAATCTTCACCTTAATAACCAACTTCTTCACCACTCCCTCACTGATCATCGGCGCATGCACATCTTCCGGAAAGAAAATGGCAAACTGCCCATCGGTGAGCTGGAAGAACGTGTCGGCCTTGTCGTGGAATAACTGCACGTCTTTTTCATCATTGTAACCTCCATTAGGCGTTACACATTTTTCCCGGGGTGTCCAGCCGATGGTCTCCACACCGCTGATGCAAAGCTGGATGTCGATATTCTTATTGTGACATTCAAACTTGGACAGGCTGGCCTCAGCCGTTTTTCCTTGTGCATTACTGAAGATCGCTTTTAGTCCTTCACTGATCTCCGACTTTCCGTCCGGAGCATTGGCCAGATCGGTGCTGCTGATAAAGGCGAAGGCCTTTTCAAACAACGGGTGAACGGAGAAGTATTTGGGGGCGTTTGCTAAAGTATCTATGATCATAAAATGGGTTTAATTTCAAAAATAAGAGGTGATTGGTAAGTGGTGAGTGGTGAGTGGTGAGTGTGTAGTACTCACCACTCACTACTCACTAACGTTGTACGCGACCAGATCCATCCCCCTTCATCAGATCCTTCACCTCACCTAACGTCGCATGATTCAGGTCACCAGGAATGGTATGCTTGAGTGCGGAAGCGGCTACGCCAAATTCAGCGGCATCAGGCATGGACATACCGGTAACGAGACCATAGATCAGGCCGCTGGCAAAACTGTCGCCACTGCCTACGCGGTCAACGATCCGTACATTGTATTTTTTGGTATGGTAGAAGTCAGTACCGTCATATACCAGGGCACTCCATCCGTTATCACTGGCACTATGACTTTCGCGGAGTGAGGAGGCGATGAACTTGAAACCGAACTTGGCCTTCATCTGCTGGAATACATCTTTATAACCATCCAGGTGCAATTCACCCTTTGTTACATCCGTTTCGCCGGCTTTGAATCCTAAAGTAGTGTCGGCATCTTCTTCGTTGCCGATACATACATCTACAAAATAACAGAGCCGGGTCATCACTTCACGGGCTTTTTCCTTGCTCCAGAGTTTCTTCCGGTAGTTAAGGTCAATACTGGTGGTGATCCCTTTGGCTTTGGCGGCTTTCAGGGCGGCTTCGGCTAAGGCAGCCGCTTTATCACTCAGCGCCGGGGTGATACCAGTGGTATGGAACCAATCCGCGCCGTCAAAAATTTTATCCCAGTCAAATTCATCCAGATTTACATCGGCGATAGAAGCACCTGCCCGGTCATACACTACCTGGGAAGCGCGCATGGAAGCGCCTGTCTCCAGGAAATAAATGCCAAGACGTTCACCACCGCGTGCTACAAATTGTGTATCTACCCCATAACGACGCAGGTGGTTGATGGCACTCTGACCGATCGGGTTATTAGGAACTTTGGTTACAAACGTGCCATTCAGGCCATAGTTACACAGGGCTGCTGCCACATTGGCTTCGCCACCTCCATACGTGATGTCAAAGGTATCGGCCTGTACAAAACGTTTGAAATCGGGGGTGGATAAACGCAGCATGATCTCACCGAGGGTTACTACTTTCTTACTCATGTCGTCGAATTTTTGTGTTGATTGAATATTGTCTGATTAATTAAATACAGGGTTTTGTAAATACGCTTTTATCTTTTCCACGCTGTTTTGTGTGGCATCTCCTTTTTCCTGCAGTTTGGCAAAAGCCGCGGCTGCCGCAAAACTGATGATCTCATCTGCCGGGTTTCCGGAGATCAGGCCATAGATCAGTCCGGCCATAAAACAATCCCCGCTGCCTACTTTATCCACTACCGAATCGGTCTGTAATAAAGGAGATACTACTTGTTCTGTCCGGTTATCCAGTGTGGCGAAATACCTGATCTCCTCCGCATTGCCGTCAAAACGGAAGGTATTGGCCATCCAGTTGCACTGCGGAAAACGGGTAAAGATTTCCAATGCAGTAAAACGGGCATGGGCGGTATATGACTTTTCCGCAATCAGTTTTTCATTCAGCGGAATACCCAGCAGTGTATTGGCCGCCCAGATATTTCCCATGACGAGATCACAGTATTGCACCAGTTCAGGCATGATCTCCACCGGTTGCTTCCCGTACTTCCATAAAAGGGAACGGAAATTCAGGTCCACAGAAATAGTGATCCCTCTTTTCTTTGCTTCCTCCAATGCTTCTTTGCAAAGCGCTGCCGCTGATTCACTCACCGCAGGTGCAATTGCACTGAAATGAAACCAGCTTACATCACTGAAGATGGTTTCCCAGTCCACGATGCCGGTTCCCAGTGTAGAAAAAGAAGAATACTTCCGGTCAAAAACATTCTCATGACTTTTCATATCTGCCCCTTCTTTTAAATAGTAAAGGCCGATGCGCTCCCCGGAGAGAATGATAGAAGACGTGTCAATATGTTTTTGTTCCAGGTAATCCCGGATATCTTTTGAAATAATATTGTCCGGTAAAGCCGTGCAGTACTTTACGGGTAACTGCCAGGTGGCTAATGCAGTGGCCACATTCAGTTCCGCGCCGCCCACAAATACGGGCAACTGGTTATGACGCAGCCATTCCCCGCCGTTAGCCGGCGGGAGACGCAATAAGAGTTCACCAAAACAACATACTTTCTTCATACTATACTAAACTGGCCACAGGAGCCGGATCCATATCGGTATACACCAAATTCTCGCCCGCCATACCCCAGATAAATCCATAATTAGTAGTACCACAACCATAGTGGGTACTCCAGGGAGCTGAGATCACTGCTTCATTGTTAGCAACCACCATATGACGGGTTTCTTTCGGATTGCCCATGAAATGCATGATGCGGTGTTCTTCCGGTAATCCAAAATAGAAGTATACTTCCATTCGACGGGTATGCGTATGGGGCGGAATCGAATTCCATACACTGCCGGAAGCGATCGTTGTTAATCCCATCACCAGCTGGCAACTCCGGATGCCATCCAGGTGAATATATTTATAGACCGTTCTTTTATTGGCGGTTTCAGGTGCACCCAGTTCCACCGGTGAAGCCTGTTCCTTGGTGAACATCGTAACCGGGTAACTGGCATGTGCAGGGGATGACAACAGGTAAAATAAAGCCGGGGTCTTTTTCGACGCCGAAGCAAAGCTTACATTTTTAGTGCCTTTGCCAAGATAGAGACAGGAGAGTGGCTCTACTTTATATTTTTTACCATCTGCAGTAACTGTTCCGGTTCCTCCGACATTGATGATACCGAGTTCTCTTCTTTCCAGAAAATAGTCGGCTCTCAGTTCCGGATGATTGGGCAGGGTGAGGGTTTTGTTCACTGGTTTGGCACCCCCAATAATCACCCTGTCATAATGGGAATAAACCAGTTTGAGTGTATCGGCGGTCATCAGGTCTTTAACCAGGAAATTCTCCGCCAGTTTTTGGCTGTCGAGATTTTTTGTTTCTTCCGGGCCGATCGCAAAACGGATTTCCATATCCCCATCCATATAGGTATTGGATTTGTAATCCTTTAGTTGCGGGCCGGTATTTTTAGTTGTCTTTTTCATGTGTTTAATTTTAGCGGGCCATCCAGCCACCATCTACAAAAAGAATGGTACCATTTACATAATCAGATGCGGAAGAAGCAAGGAACACGACCGGACCTTTAAAGTCGGCCGGTACGCCCCAGCGACTGAGGGGGATACGATCGAGGATCGATTTACTTCTTTCCGGATCTTCACGCAGCGCTTGCGTATTATTCGTAGCAATATAACCGGGTGCAATACCATTCACACAAACTCCCTTGCTTCCCCATTCATTCCCAAAAGCACGTACCAGTCCGGCTACTGCTGATTTACTGGCCGTATAGCCAGGTACATTGATACCACCCTGGAAACTCAGAAGCGAACAGGTGAAGATGATCTTACCACCGCCGTTCTCAATCATGTGTTTGCCGAATTCGCGGCCGATGATGAACTGGGCATCGAGATTGATGGCAATGACCTTATCCCAATATTCGTCGGGATGTTCCGCCGCGGGTTTGCGCATGATGATTCCGGCATTATTGACCAGGATATCAATTTTATTTTCCGCTTTTACTTTATTGATAAAAGCATAGAGGGCATCACGGTCGCCAATATCTACTTTGTGATACGTGAATTTCCGGCCGGTGGCTTCAATGGCCTCTTTGGTGGCCGAATAATCATCCACTATGGAAGCCCCGACAATATCGGCGCCTGCTTCGGCAAGCGCCAGGGCCATACCCTGACCAAGACCGGTATCACAACCGGTTACAAGGGCAGTTTTACCTGCTAAATTGAATAATGCTAAGGTGTTCATGTAGTCTGTTTGTTTACTGATCAATTAATTTGCTCCTGTAAGGTACACGCTTGATTATGGAAATCAGGTTACCGGAAATTTATTTTTTTCCGGTATCGATACCGATGATTCCCGGTATCGATACCGGTCC
>Ga0209717_1000366_pt1 | contig 55904 bp, 50 predicted proteins | sample AD_UKC048_MetaG_FD_184418 | JGI IMG/M metagenome (GOLD analysis project Ga0209717, IMG submission 184418) | Active sludge microbial communities of municipal wastewater-treating anaerobic digesters from USA - AD_UKC048_MetaG (SPAdes) (version 2) | ecosystem: Engineered > Bioreactor > Anaerobic >...
ATTACGTTGAAACAGGTTTAGTAACTTATGAAAAAAAAGAAGCGGAAAATCAAATGAAAATATTAAAATCAAAAATGATAAAGCTTCAATTACAACTAGCTAATTTGCAATCAGTTTAAAAAGATGTTATTGGTAGCCGCTCCGATAGTTATCGGGGCGTGTCGAAGTGTGACATGCAACGGTCGTCTTCGACAATCATCTCCTTCCACTTTCGTTTCAGGAGAATCTGCTCTGACTGACCGTAGTTTTTTCTTTATTGACTATATATAAAAAAGTTATTTTCCATAGTGTTAATCCTCTTCGCAATCAACAAATGATTGGTATTTATTAATTTTATTTTTTATGCAAAACTTCAGTAATGAGTTATGGAATTCATCAAGAATTTATGTATGTTTCTCATTAACAAGATAAACATTAAAAATATGGAATCTGTTTCCCGGAATTGTGAAAAACTTATTTAATACTTTTTTCAAACATCGAAAATCAGTCATATAAAAACTATATTTTTGAAAAAAAATGTTATGTACACCGTTGATGAACTAAAAAACATTGCGACACAGGTACGCCGTGATCTCTTACGAATGATCCATGCGGTAAGTTCGGGGCATCCGGGTGGATCTCTGGGTTGTGCGGATTTTCTCACCTGCCTGTATTTTGAGATTATGGAACACAGGCCGGTACCTTTCAGTATGGACGGCACGGGCGAAGATATCTTTTTTCTGTCGAACGGGCATCTTTCTTCTGCCTGGTACAGCGTACTGGCACATTCGGGATATTTTGATGTCAGCGAGCTGGCAACATTCCGCCGGCTGGGTTCACGACTTCAGGGACATCCGACCACTGCCGAACATATTCCGGGGGTACGAATGTCATCCGGCTCACTGGGACAGGGTTTATCTGTGGCCATAGGTGCAGCATTGGCAAAAAAATATAATGCTGACAATCACCTTGTGTACAGCCTCCACGGAGACGGTGAACTTCAGGAAGGACAGAACTGGGAAGCGGCAATGTTTGCGGCGGCCAAACATGTGGATAATATTATTTCAGTTGTGGATTATAATGGTAAACAGATTGACGGGCCTGTGGATGATGTCCTGAGTCTGGGTGACCTGAAAGCCAAATTCACTGCTTTTGGCTGGAATGTGTTTGAAATGGACGGAAATGACATTCCTGAAGTGCTTGACATGATGAAAATTGCAAAGGCAAATACCTTTAAAGGGGTTCCTGTCGTTATATTGATGAAAACCGAAATGGGTTACGGCGTGGATTTTATGAAAGGTTCGCATAAATGGCATGGCAGTCCTCCCAGTGATGAGCAGCTAACCACTGCACTTTCACAGTTACCGGTGACGTTAGGTGATTATTAATTAGTGCTGTAAAATGAGGTTATCCGTTTTTAAAAAAATCATCATAATTTATACACTGGCGTTCTCATCAGGCTATGTTGTGGCACAGGTCACCATTACTGAAAAAGAGAAACCCCTGCCCAAGCCTGTTACCCGTATTCTGTTTGTGTACGATGCTTCGCAAAGCATGATCGGCGTCTGGCAGAGCGACCGGAAGATATCTATTGCCAGTAAGCTGATGTCGCAATTGCTTGACAGTCTGAAAAACGTTGAAAACCTGCACTTAGGCCTGCGTATCTATGGACATCAGAAATACTATCCTCCGCAGGACTGCGACGACACCAGGCTTGAAATACCTCTTGGCACAGGCAACACCGATAAGATCAAAAACAAACTGAAGACCGTCAATCCCAGGGGTACCACACCGATAGCGGCATCGCTGGAGGCGGCGGGCAATGACTTCCCACCCTGTGATCATTGCCGGAACATAATAATACTTATCACCGACGGACTGGAAGAATGTGGCGGTGACCCTTGTGCCGTTTCGCAGGCGCTTCAGAAAAAGGGAGTGGTGCTCAAACCCTTTATTATCGGCATCGGCCGCAACTTTAAAGAATCTTTTGATTGTGTCGGAACCTATTATGATGCCTCCACTGAAAAGGAATTCAGCAAGGCATTGAATGTGGTGATCTCACAGGCTCTTAATTCTACCACTGCACAGATCAACCTGTTGGATACTTACGGAAAACCAACCGAAACCAATGTAGGTATGACTTTGTATGATAACTTTTCGGGAACTATTAAATATAACTTTATTCATACATTCAACGACCTTGGATTGCCGGATACACTAATGCTTGATCCCTTGCTGGCCTACGACCTTGTGGTACATACCATACCTCCGGTAAGGCACGACAGCATTACCATCACTCCGGGAAAACATACCACTATTGCTGCGAGCACTCCCCAGGGTACGCTGGAACTGAAAGTGGGCGGGAAACTGCCTTCGGTGAAAAACCTTCAGTGCATTGTGCGGCAGGGTGGAAAAATGGAAACACTCAATGTGCAGACTTTTGATCAGAAGACAAAATACCTGATTGGCAAATATGACCTCGAAGTGTTGTCATTGCCAAGAATGTATATCAACGATGTTGAGATCAAGCAGAGTTATAACACCACGGTGGAAATACCTATGCCCGGGATTGCCATAATTCAGCTTTCCATGCGCGGTTATGGCGACCTGTACGTTGAGGAGAACAATGAACTGAAATGGATCTATAAATTCAATGAGGAAGGGCAGCAGGAGATGTTGTATGTATTACCGGGAAAGTACCGGATCATTTTCCGTTCGAAATATGCAACCCATTCAGTTTATACTTTTGATAAAACATTTAAAATTGAATCAGGAGTGACAACGCGTGTGAATTTTTATTAAATAAGTATTTTCCTATTGCCCGCCTCAGTGTTATGTTGTGATACGTATTGCATAGTTCATCAGCAAATGAGGCCGGCCTTGAAGATGTGTATCAATGACTGGAGTAAAAAAATATAGATATGGAGAAATTTAAAAAAACAGGTGAAAAAGATACCCGTTCGGGCTTTGGTGAAGCACTGAACGAACTGGGGCAGGAAAATCCGGATGTCATTGCCCTTGTGGCCGACCTGACGGGTTCGCTGAAGATGGAAGCTTTTGCAAAGAACTTTCCCGAACGTTTTGTTCAGGTGGGTATTGCCGAAGCTAATATGATCGGCATTGCTGCCGGTCTTACCATAGGCGGTAAAATTCCCTTTGCCGGCACTTTTGCCAATTTTGCTACGGGCAGGGTGTACGACCAGATTCGGCAGAGTGTGGCTTATTCGAATAAAAACGTGAAGATATGTGCCTCACACGCGGGCATTACCCTTGGTGAGGATGGTGCCACCCATCAGATGATGGAAGACATCGGCATGATGAAGATGCTGCCCAATATGGTGGTTATCAACCCCTGTGATTTTAACCAGACCAAAGCAGCCACCAAAGCGGCTGCCAGGCATATCGGACCTGTATATCTTCGTTTTGGCAGACCGAAAGTGCCCGTATTTATCCCTGAAGATGAACCTTTTGTGATCGGGAAAGCTCTTATGATGGCCGAAGGCAGTGATGTAAGCATTTTTGCTACCGGTCACCTGGTTTGGAAAGCCATGCTGGCAGTTGAAAAATTAAAAGAACAGGGCATCAGCGCTGAACTGATAAATATTCATACGATCAAGCCTCTTGATGTGGAAACTGTATTACAATCCGTTGCAAAAACAAGATGTGTGGTGACTGCCGAGGAACACATGATGAACGGCGGTATGGGCGACAGCATTGCTCAGTTGCTTGCCCGCAAATTACCCGCACCTATAGAAATGGTGGCTGTGAACGATATGTTCGGCGAAAGCGGCACTCCCGACGAGTTAATGGTGAAATTCGGCCTTGACACTTCTGATGTCGTAAATGCCGTGATAAACGTGTTGCAGAGAAAATAGTTTATTGTAAATACGTGATAATGGAAAATCAGTTTCTGGGCCCTTATTTCCAAAAAACAATTGATTTCCAATACCCTGGATACTTCAAAAAAAAGTACAGAAGGTAAAATTATTGAAAAAATAATCATATAAATAATTCGATACGGTTTCTTTGTGTTTTGTGATACCTCATACAGACTCAAAAAAATGACGAAATATGGCAAAAGGGAAAAAGCGAAAAAAAATATTTAAAATACTTTTGTGGTTTTTGCTGATATTTTTGGGATTATCACTATTTCCGGTGGTTTTGTATAAGTTTGTTCACCCGCCTGTAACTCCTTTGATGATGTTGAGGGGTTTTGCTACGGATAAAAAAACGGATTATCAGTGGATACCCATAGAAAAGATATCGCCTAATCTTTTTCAGGCTGCTCTGGCAGCTGAGGATGACACTTTTTTGAAACACCACGGTTTTGATTTCCGTGCGATAAAACTTGCTTATAAGTCGAATCAGAAAAGCAAAAGGACAAAGGGAGGAAGTACCATTAGTCAGCAAACTGCCAAAAATGTTTTTTTGTGGCCGCATCGCGATTATTTGCGCAAAGGTCTGGAGGCATGGTTTACCGTCCTGATCGAACTGGTATGGGGAAAAGAAAGGATCATGGAAATATACCTGAATGTGGTTGAATTCGGCCCGGGTGTATATGGTGTGGAAGCCGCATCGCAGAAATACTTCAAAAAACATGCTGCACGTTTATCACGGTATGAGGCAGCTTCGCTGATCTCGGTACTGCCGAATCCACGGAAGTACAACGTACTGAACCCGGGGCCATATACGGCCCGTTACCGGAATGCTATCGTGAAAAGGATGAATTATTTACAGCGTGTAAAGTTTGACTGAAAAAATTTAATCCGAGTTTTTTCTGACTTTGGCTACTCATATTTTCGGCATTCAGGAGGCTTTCGGTGGCCTGATCAATTTTATTATTTTTTTATCACTGTTGTCTGGTAAAAATATTTAAATATGCTGAATAGCTTTATTTTCACAACATTTACAACATATCGCCACCTACGGGGCTTTATTTTTCATTGTAATGTTTTTTCTACCAATATGCCGCCTCTAACGGTGCTAAAAAAGTTCCAAAGGTCTATAATATTATCATAATGAATAATTTACCAATTTTTGGAAGCGTCGCAGGTACGAAATATTACATATTTAAAAAATTAACCGGACAATAATGTTATTTTATCTGTAGTAATTTAGTTTTTAGGGGAGGTTATTTCAGCGTAAGAATAAATCAGTATTTTTGTTGAAAACACCAAAAATGCGAAAAATCAGAGGGTTTTTCAAACCGAAGCAGGTAAAAAAGAGACCGGAGGAAACCATATGTGTATTACCATGGGTGCATTTGAATATCAGACCCAATGGCAAAGTGGTGCAATGTTGTATGACACTTGATGAAAAGAATTATGCCGGTGATCTCACCACACAGTCTGTAGAAGAAGTGTGGAACGGAACTTATATGAAAACCATGCGAATGCAGATGCTTAATGGTATAGAGCCTGAAATGTGCCAGCGTTGTTTCGATGAAGAACGGGCAAGCGGAAAGAGTTCCCGCACCTTCTATAATTCATTTTTTGCAGATAAGTTCAAGGAAATACCAGAAATCACCCGGCCTGATGGTAGTTTGGAGAAAGTGGATTTGAAACACTGGGATTTCCGCTTCAGCAACCTCTGCAATTTTAAATGCCGTGTTTGTGGTTACGATTCCTCCAGCGGATGGCTCCATGACGCTAAAAAACTTGGATGGATTAGCGGGGATGAAATAAATACACCGAATAATGTAGAATATGTAAATCAGATTAATTATCTGGAATTTTTAAAAAAATATCTTTCCTCTGTCGAACAGATATACTTTGCAGGCGGAGAACCGCTGCTCATGGATGAACATTGGCAGATACTCGATTTGCTTGATGAGCATAAGAGATATGATGTGTCATTGGCGTATTCAACCAATCTGAGTGTACTGAAGTATAAAAATAAAAACGTTTTGGATTATTGGGTAAAGTGGGGGAACAAGGTTACTTTGCTGCCCAGTATTGACGCTACAGGACGACGTGCAGAACTGATCCGCAGTGGTACAAAATGGAGTACTATAGAAGCTAACCTGAAGTCTGTTAACCAGATCGGTGTTTCTATTATGACTAATATTACGGTAAGTGCAATGAGTATCTTTTCTCTGACGGATTTGTTTGATTATCTGACAGAAACAGGCATCATTAATCATTCATATAAAGGGTGGATGAATTTCAATTTTAACATTTTGTACACGCCTTCCTTTTTCCATGTCAGTATACTCCCTGACCAGGTCAGGAAAGATATCCGGAAGAAAATGGATACCTATATTGATAATTACGAACAAAAATACGGTGTTGTATTAAGACCGCAGTTCACTTTTTTATTCAGCCATCTTGAAAAACCCTGGAACAAAAAAAACTGTCGTTTATTTAAAGATTTTACGGAATCTTTAGACCGCATAAGAGGGGAAAATACCCTTGAGGTGATCCCTGAACTTGCTTGTGTTTTGGAAGGATAAATACTTAAATTGTTAAGCCCTCAATTATTAATAGCAACAGTTGAAGCATCATATTTCACAAAAAGTGAACAAAATAATTAACTTTTGATGCAATCGGGTTGTTTCGAAATAATGACTTACCTGCTTGTTTAATCTGACAGGAAACAATTAAAAATCAGAGTTTTCCGCCTTCGTTACTTTTCACTTGTTGCATTTCTGAAGCTTTTACCATCCTGATCAATTCCATTAAAATAGTATCCAGGCAAATCCTGTAATATTGTAGTTTCCAAGGCCGGTTTTTTTAGTCTCAGAATAAAACAGTAATTTTGTTTAAAAATATATATATTGAGCAATTTTCATAGGTTTTTTAAACCCGACCAAATAAAAAAGAGGCCGGAAGATACAATCTGTGTATTACCGTGGGTACATTTGAATATCAGGCCCAATGGTAAAGTCCTGCAATGCTGTATGACACTCGATCATAAGAATTATGCAGGAGATCTTAACAAACAAACCATAGAAGAAGTTTGGAACGGACGTTTTTTGAGAACTATGCGAAAGAAGATGCTTAAGGGTATAGAACCTGAAATGTGCCGACGTTGTTTTGATGATGAACGGGTATGTGGTTCGAGTATCCGGACGCTGCAAAACGGTCATTTTACTGATAAGTTTAAGAAGATTCCTCAAATCACAAGACCTGACGGGAGCTTAGAGAAAGTAGAGCTAAAGTACTGGGATTTTCGTTTCAGCAACCGGTGTAATTTTAAATGCCGTACCTGCAGTTTTGAATCTTCCAGCGGATGGCTGTATGATGCCAAAAAACTGGGATGGATTAGTGAGGATACACTTGAGCAACCAGTAAATATAAAATCTGTAAACCGTATCAATTATTTGGATTTTGTGAGAAAAAATCTCTCCACGGTGGAGCAGATTTACTTTGCAGGCGGAGAACCGCTGCTTATGGATGAACATTGGCAGATACTCGACTTGCTTGATGAGCATAAAAGATATGATGTGTTATTGACTTATTCTACCAATCTGAGTGTATTAAAGTACAAAAATAAGAATGCCCTGGATTATTGGACTAAATGGGGTGACAGGGTTACTTTGCTGCCAAGTATAGACGCTACAGGCCGGCGTGCCGAACTGATCCGCAGTGGCACAAAATGGAGTACTATTGAAGCTAACCTGAAGGCCGTTAACCAGGTAGGCGTTTTTATCATGCCCAATATTTCGGTAAGTGCAATGAATATTTTTACCATCACAGATTTAATTGATTACCTGACCGAAACAGGTATCATTAATCATGCTGATAAATGGTGGCAGAATTTCAATTTTAACGTTATAACTATTCCTGAAATTTTTCATGTCAGCATCCTCCCGGATGAGGTCAGAAAAGACATACGAAACAAAATGGATACCTATATTGACCATTATGAACAAAAATACGGAGTTGGATTAAGGCAGCAGTTCACCTCTTTGTTCAGCCATCTTGAAACGCCCTGGAATAAAAAAAACGCTCGTTTATTTAAAGATTTTACGGAATCTTTAGACCGCATAAGAGACGAGAACACCCTTGAGGTGATTCCTGAACTGGTTTGTGTGCTTGAAGGATAAATACTTAATCACAGCTTTTCACGGAATAAAACCATGCGTATAAATCATGAATATGAAGCTCATAAAAAAATTAATTTTTTCTTGTTCAGCCATGATACTATAGTTTTTTAAACAAGCTCACGGTTCAAAGTATAATTGGAAGACTTCTTTTCTTTTTGAGAGCTACATTTATTGTTTCATTGGTGATATTTATATCTGCACTGTTATAAAGAAATTTTTCATAATGGGATTGGTCAGAGATACTGCTATATCTGCCAATATTATCTCTGAATTATTAATTTTTGTTTTTTCGTCCATTCGTTGGATATGATTTCAATTACATAAACACCGATTCTCAGATCACCTGTTAATATTTGTGTCTGGCCTGATTTGATGTGTTCCGTCCGTACCAATATCCCCGACAGATTATAAATATTCAGTTTTATGTGAGCATTATTGAAACTGTTAGTTTTCACAGTGACAAGATCGGAAGCAGGGTTAGGGAAGACAGTGAATAGCTCATCAATAATATTTTCATTGACCCCTGCAGGTTCCTTTGTCATTTTTAGGATTATTCCTGCATAACCGACTGCATAGCCTGTATTAGCGCCGATAAAAAACACAGAATATAACGAACTGGTTATTCCAATGTTATCTTCGATCCAGGAGGTGCCGGCATCTGAGGTTCTTAATACGGTGCCGCCTCCGCTCACAACCCAGCCATGATTTGCATCGGTGAAAATGACAGATTGTAAACTGTGGCCAACTCCTCCTTGTTGTAAGTTCCATGTCAGGCCTGCGTCGGTCGTTTTTATTATGGTTCCGTATCGTCCCACGGCATACCCCGTGAGAACATCCGTGAAATAAACAGACAGCAGGTCATGGTAAATGCCGCTTGCCTGAACGTTCCAGTTAGCACCACCATTATTAGTTTTTAAGATCTTGCCAAAATTACCAACGGCATATCCGGTATCAACGCTGGTGAAAAAAACTGATCTCAGATCGTTTGAAATCCCGCTTAACTGCGGGATCCAGGTAGCGCCTCCGTCTGTGGTTTTTAATATTCTTCCGTAGTCACCAACGATATAGCCGATAGTGGTGCTGGGGAAATATACCGAATATAAAATACTGGACGACTGGTCTCTGAGCATGACCCAGGTTGTTCCGCCATTTACCGTTTTGAAGATCACACCAGTTTCAGTATATATACAATTGTCGCCTCCCACGGCATAACCGGTATCGGTATTGACGAAAAAAACCGAATTCAGGTCGCAGATAGGCGCCCATGGCTTTGTGGAGCCTAATTCTGCCCAGTTTGCGCCACCATCTGTTGTTTTTAAACAGGTTGACCGGTTACCCACCGCATAACCCGTATTTTCATCAGTGAAATACGTAGAATTTAAATGCTGGTTAGTGACCGGATTGGTCTGTTGAACCCAGTTCAAACCGGCATCAGTAGTTTTAAGAATGGATCCGCCAACTCCGGCAGTCCAGGCGGTATTGTCATCTGTAAAAAAAATGGATTTGATGCCAAGCATGGTGATACCTGTTATTGCCGTCCAGTTTATGCCTCCGTCGGTGGTTTTCCAGATTCTGCCATACACACTTTCTGCAGCATAACCGGTATCTGAACTGGTAAAATACACCGTGTTGAAAAGTTCTGTACATGCACATGACTGAACCGTCCAGTTTGCACCGGCATCAACTGTTTTTAGCAGTGTTCCACTCTGACCGACAACATATCCGGAATCAGCATCCGTGAAATGAACTGATTGTAAAACGCCAATATTTCCTGCGGTTTGAGGAACCCAAGTAGTTCCGGCATCGGTTGTCTTATATATTATTCCATAATAAGTAGCCGTGCTAAAACCAACAGCATAACCGGTATGAGCATCCGTGAAAAAAACTGAATTAAAAAAATCTGTGGTGTTGGTTGTATGTACCGTCCAGTTTAAGCCGGCATTAATCGTTTTTAATATTTTACCATTAATACCTGCAGCGTAACCGGTATCAGCAGATATAAAATAGACTGAATTCAGATTATCTGTTGTATTCAAGTTGCTTATCAGCAAGGTCCAGGTTGTACCACCGTTGATTGTCTTTATAATTTTACCCATTCCGCCAACAGCATAACCTGTGTTTGCATTGGTAAAAAAAACAGAAGTAAGATATGTGTTTATTCCGCTGTTTTGTATGGCCCAGGTGGTTCCGCCATTGCTTGTTTTCATAACGGTTCCCATACCTCCTACGGCATAGCCCGTATTGGGATCAGAGAAATATACAGAGTTCAGGTCATTACCCTGTGGCAGGGGATGCTGAATTTCCCATGTGCCGGGCTGGGCCTCAGAATAACTGATGATTACAAAAATTAAACTGATAAGGAGTAGTGCTTTTTTCATTTTATGGCTGTTTCTTTTTAATGTGGCGAAATAGTTATTTAAAAATTGTTTTGATTTTGCTGGAATATATTACTCAATTATATATTGCTTCAAAATGTCACTTTAAATCGTCCCCCTTTATAGCATAGTGTGTCGAAGAGTGACAATCCCGGTCTACTTCGACACGATTCTTTTTCCACTTTCGTTCAAAGAGAACCGGCTCAGCCTGACCAGACAAACCTTTTGATATGTTGCTTTTTGAAAAATTCAAAACAGTTTCTTAGAATTAATTTTATCTGCCTAATGTTATTTACGTGGTTTTTTAAAAAAGTCGGCAAAATAAAGAAACTGGTATTGTAATGCATTACTCCAGTATTCTCTTGTATGTTCGCCGGGCCTTTCAATATAATCATGTTTGATATTTAATTTAAGCATTTTCTCGTGAAGTTGCCTGTTTACATCAATAAAGAAATCATCGACACCGCAGTCGATAATCATTTCCGGCCGGTTGTCTTTGACTTGTGATAACTGATATATTATTGTGTTTTTTTCCCAGTTTTCGGGAAATCGTTCAATAGCACCGAGACGTTCGGTTAAATCCCAGTTAGTGTAAAACGGACGGAAATCCACGCCACCGCTCATGCTTCCGCAGGCGCCGAAAATATCCTGATGCCGTATCGCCAGATACAAAGCTCCGTATCCTCCCATGCTTAATCCGGTTATGGCACGGCCTTCATGGCTTTTTACCGTATTGAAAGCGCTGTCGATGAAAACCACCAGTTCTTTGGAGATATATGTTTCGTATTTCATTGACGGATCAACTGGACTATCCAGGTACCAGCTTGAAAAACCTCCGTCAGTGCCAATAATTATCATATTATACTGGTCGGCAAATTGCAGAACTTCCGGAAAAAAATTTATATAAGTTGCATAATTTCCGCCGTAACCGTGCAAAAGATAAAGGACAGGATAGGGGAGACCTGTATTGTTGTAATTAAGGGGAGTGATCACACAGGTACTGATATTTTTATTCATTGAGGGGCTGTGTACTGTCAGGGTATCAACATGCGCCGCATTCAGCGATAATGCGCTGATTATGAAGGTTACAGCTATTAATAAATGAAAATGAAATTTCAAAGAATAATAGTTCACGGAGATGTTTTTTTTATTCAACAGCCGCATTGATTTCATGTTTGCAAACACTATTTATCAGCACTTTCAAGTATCAGTTTTACCACATCATAACTAACTGCATCGAACATGTCTTCCACGTTGTTGGTGTAATCAGAGTTATGGCTCATAATGGCATCTTTGACCATAAACGCTTTGTAATCGTTGTTTTGGGCGCCGATCCATGTCGCCAGCACACAACCCACTGCGCTTAATCCGCACAGGAATAAGGTATTGCTTCCCTGTTCTTTGATAACATTGTCCAGATCGGTTTTATTAAAGCCATCACCGTATGTTTTTATTATTTTCGGGTCGTCGGCTTTTATCAATACCGAAGCCGGAAATTCAAACAGTTCCGTACCCGGTGCAGGGCCGGATTCTTTATCGTGATGGTATATCCTGATAACCGGATAGCCGTGTTTCCGGAAAAGTTCGATCAGCCCGTTAATGTAATACAAAGCCACTTCTTTCTCCCTTTCAGGAACCATCTTCAGGTATACGTTTTGAATGTCAATTATAAGAAGTGCCGGTTTAATTTGTGATTTGGCCTGTCCTTTTGTATCCTGCGAAAATGCATGGCCTGAACAGGCAACCAACAGGAAGGCAATAATCATAGATATTTTTTTCATTTCAATGTGTTTTGGATTTATTACTTTTTTTTAATTTAATAGTAACATATTCCCAGGGCATGTTGTCCGTATCGCCTTCAAAGTTATTGAAAAAATCCTCAGGTGATTTAAGGATAATTCTTTTTCTGCATTGAAAATGGACAACTCCTCCGCAGACATGGCTTTTATTGGTATAAAAATGTTTTTTATCATCCATGGCAATTGTAATATCACCTACTTCGGGATTGGAGTGTGCGGAAGACGAAATTAAACAGATCCATCGGGCATTTTCAAGTTTTATCCAGCCGGAATCTTTTAACCGGAAGGAAAACATAAAATAGTCTTCAAAAACATTAGTAACAGGTTTAAGCAATCCTGACAACGTGTCAGGGATGAAATCAATCATACGTGATGCCGTTTGCTCCAGCCATTTTTGTTGTATGGCAGGGCTGAATTTAGCAGTGTCTGTGTGTTGTGCCGTTACTTCATTAAACTTAATAAACAGCGATGCAAGGAGATAAATGAATATCAGAAAAAGTCGGTGGTAATTTGACATACACTATTTTATTTTTTTTAATGGTCTTTTTTTGATCATACCGCCTCTTGCATCTTTAATACTGTGCATGACAAGAAACGCATTTTTATCGATTTTATCCACTTCCGTCTGGAGTTTGCTAAGTTCGAGCCTTGTAATCAAAGTATAGACAATATCCGTTTCTTTTAATTTTTCGCCACGGGCGGCATAACCTTTTTTTCCTGTGTATAAGGTACATCCTCTTCCGAGGTTTTCGATCACCGCCATCCGGATATCTTCACTAAAATCCGAGATGATGGTCACACCAATATATTCTTCTATGCCATCAACAATAAAATCAACGGTCTTGGAAGCGGCAAAATACGTCAATATAGCGTAAAGCGCTGTCTCTACCGACAGAATGATTGCGGCAACAGAAAATATTATGATATTAAATATCAGGATTATATCACCAATGCTGATGGGAAGTTTACGGCTGAGGAATACGGCAAGTACTTCGGTGCCATCAAGTACGGAGCCTCCCCTTATGGCAAGGCCTATGCCCAATCCCAGGAAGAATCCCCCGAAGAGCGCCACCAGAAGTTTGTCGGACGTCACAGCGGGGTAAGGAATGACCTGAACAGCCAGTGCAAGCATTACGATAGCTAAGATACTACGATAGGCAAATTGTTTGCTGACGCTTGAAAAACCGAGTATCAGAAAGGGAAGGTTAATTATGATCAGCAGCAGCGACAACGGAAGACCGGAAACAGTGGAAATGATGAGCGAAATACCTGTAACACCTCCGTCGATGAAATCAATGGGCATCAGAAACCCTTTTAATCCAAAACTGGCAGAAATTACACCAAGAAGTATAAAAAAGAAACCTTTTATAAACTGTTGAATTTCAATTTTGGCGTATTTTTGTTCTTTCCTGACTAAGGAAGGCGAAGGCTTGATTTTTTTTCGCCGGATATTGTAGCGGGTTGCTTCGGTTATGATGTACTGAAATATTGATTTCATTTATGATTATTTAGTGTTTCAAGTATTTGGTCCGATTCCATAGTTATGATTCCTGACTTTGTTGATTTTGCGCATAGCACCATGGCTTCGGCCACCTTTGCGGCATCTATGCCCCGGTATTTTTTCATTGAACCGATAAATAAAAAACCAAAAACCTTCATAAACCCTTTCCCCATCAGTTCGCCGAAACGGAATTCCTGTCTTTTACCCATCAGCATCGACGGCCTTAAAATAATCAGTCCGTTCTTACATACTTTTTTCAGGTCTTCTTCAACTTTGCCTTTGGTACGCAGGTAAAAGTTTCCGGAGTTACTGTTTGCCCCAATGGATGAAATGTACACAAATTTTTCTGCCACTGACCGTGCGGCCATTTCAGCGACAGTAATTACGTAATCATGGTCGGCCTTATAAAAATTTTGCTGGCTTCCTGCTTTTTTTATGGTGGTGCCAAGGCAGCAAAAAACATGCTGTGCATCAGTGTTGCCAATAGTTTCAATCGCATTGAAATCAATGATCTTCTCGATGAGTTTGGGGTGCACAATTCCGGTGGATTTGCGTACCCATATCTCTACTTCCTTGTAAAAGTAGTCCTTCAGTAAAAGCCGGAGGCAATGTCCGCCGGTCAGTCCGCTTGCCCCGATCAGCAGGGCTTTCATGTTAGTTTCCATCTGTATGTTTTTTGATCAGTTTATCTATTTGATCAGCAATTTCCTTTTCGGTATCCGTCTTATGTACTTCGATAATATGTGTCGCATTATTATAATAATTTTCCCGTTCAGCAAGGGTTTGCATGATGTATGATTTCAGATTTTTTTTATCAGACAGCAACGGACGGTCGTTAAGATGATGCTGCAGGCGTTCAAAAAGGAGGTCAGGTGATAATTTTATATAAATGGTGATGCCGTTTTTATTCATGCGATCCATGTTTCCGGAGTAGCACGGAGCGCCCCCTCCGCTAGCAACGACCAGATTTTTATCAATGGTGAAAATTTCTGACAGGAGGTCCCTTTCCATTTCACGAAAGGTGCACTCTCCATGCAGTTCAAAAAGTTTAGTTATGGTTTTACCGGATTTTTTTTTGATCAATATGTCCATGTCGAGAAAATGCCATGATAGCTTTTCTGCAAGCATACTGCCTATGATGGTTTTGCCACTACCCATAAATCCTGTAAGAAAAACCTTCATGATGTTTTACTGATTTCCAAAGTTAGCTATTATTTAGATCATATCACTTCGTTTTTTTTGCGATATGGATAAGACCGGAAATTTCAATTTTAATAATACTATCTTTGTGATATGATTTCATATTATTAAGAGCCATTATAAATAATAATATTCTATGATCCCTTTTTCTCCTCCGTATATCAGTGAAGATGCCATCAGAGCAGTGGAAGAAGTTTTGAGGTCTGGCTGGATCACCACCGGACCTGTTACGAAACGTTTTGAACAGGAACTTTCTGACTATTGCAAAAACAAAAAGACTCTATGTCTTAATTCTGCAACGGCCGGGCTGGAACTTGTTCTGCGATGGTTTGGAGTAGGTGCAGGCGATGAAGTGATCATACCGGCATATACCTATTGTGCCACTGCCAATGTGGTAGTGCATTGCGGTGCGGTGCCTGTAATGGTGGATACGAATACAGGTGATTTTAATATTTCGGTGGAGGCGATACGCCGCGCCATAAGTCCAAGAACCAAAGTGATCGTTCCGGTTGATGTTTTTGGAATACCCTGTGATTACAATGAGATCAATGACCTGGTACGGGAACCCTCTGTGATGAAATTGTTCCAGCCTCAGAATAAGGTTCAGCAAATGCTGGGGCGCATTCTGGTCATGTCTGATGCTGCCCATTCGGTGGGAGCGACCTATCAGGGAAAAAGAACGGGAGCATTGACAGATATTTCGGTTTTTTCGTTTCATGCGGTGAAAAACCTTACGACTTCCGAGGGTGGAGCTGTTGCATTAAATCTTCCGGAGCCTTTTGACTGTGAAGAAATATACAAGCAAATGAATATGTTGAGTTTGCACGGGCAAAGCAAAGATGCCCTGGCAAAGACCATAAAGAAAGGCTGGAGGTATGATGTGCTCGAAGCCGGCTATAAAATGAATATGACCGATATTCTTGCAGCCATCGGATCGTCTCAATTAAAAGAATATGAACATATTATGCAGCGACGCAGACATATTTTTAACAGATATTCCAATGCCTTGAAACCTTTTGAATGGGCTGTGATTCCTGAACATGTAACAGGCAACAAACAGTCTTCGTTTCATGTATATAACCTCAAAATAAAAGGTGCGGATGAAACACAGAGGGACAGAATTATTGATTTCATGTTTGAAAAAGAGGTATTTGTAAATGTGCATTTTCAACCCCTGCCATTGCTGCATTTCTATAAAGAAAAGGGTTATAAAATATCTGATTTTCCAAATGCATATAAAAACTATTCATGCGAGATATCTTTGCCTGTTTTTTATAACATGACCGATGAGCAGGTTAGTGAAGTGGTAGAAACACTTATATTTGCCGTTGAAAAAATACAGGCTTGATGTGTAAGCGGATTTTTGATATCTTTTTTGCGGTTATTGGTATTCTTACTGTTTTGCCCTTGATGGTTTTTTTATTTGTTTTGGTTGTTCTGGAAAGCAGGGGAGGATTTTTTTATGTTCAGAAAAGGGTTGGTAAAAATGGTATTGATTTCAAACTTTTGAAAATAAGGACCATGTATAAGGATGCGGACAAGAAAGGATTGCTCACTGTTGGTGAGGATGATAAACGGATTACCCGTATTGGCCGTAGTTTACGGGCATATAAAATTGACGAATTACCTCAGTTGTTCAATATTTTATCGGGCGACATGAGTTTTGTCGGCCCGAGGCCTGAAGTCCGCAAATATGTTGATTTATATAGTAATGAGCAGTTAAGGGTTTTGTCTGTCCGGCCCGGCCTGACTGATTTTGCCTCGCTTCTGTATTATAATGAGAGTAAACTGATGGGGGGATATCAAAACTATGAAGAAGTTTATATTAAGACCATAATGCCTCGAAAATTAAGACTTAATTTGATTTATATTAAAAAACATAATATTTGTCTTGATATGAAAATAATACTGAAAACGATACTGAAATGGTTCAGATAAAGGATTTGATTTCTGAAAAAGCATATGAAAGGCTTTTTCAGCTTTGGTTTCTCTGCTTTCCTTTTGGCGCTGGGTTTTTGGCATTTTCTCTGGTTTTTTTTACCATTTACCCGTTTCTGTTGTTGTCCGGGGTTTTATTTGTCCTGACTTTGTTTTTCAGGCCATTGAGAATGGATAAATTCTATTTTATTGTGCTGGGATTTTGGGGTTTCTGGCTAGCGTATGGTTTATTGCGGTTGTTTGTGCCTCCTGTAATTAACTTTAAAGATGCCATTTTTGATCTGCGGAGCCTTTTTATGTTTCTGCTTACTGTTTATATCGTTTTTCAATCAGTGAAAATACTAAGTTGGGAGAAGTTTAAAAAAAATATTGCGGATCTTTCGCTGGCGTTATTCACCGTATTTACGATCATCGGTTTTTTTGAATTTTTTACCGGCATCCATTTATTCGGAATGCACACCCTGAAAATCGTTGATCAGCCCGTTTCGAACTTCACGTATGCCCCGGTTTTTATTTTTGACAACCCGAATAACTTTGTTACCTATTATATTTTACTGTCTCTTTTTTTGATCTTATTTAATGAAAAAATCAATAAAAATACATGGGCGATGCTGGCCCTTGTATTGCTGAATTTCTTTTTTTCATACATATCTGATGCCCGCTTAGGAAAGATTTCTGCCGGCCTGATGTTTATTGGCGTGGTGTTTATATCCCGGTGGAAATTTAATATATGGCCTTATTTACTGGCCTTGGTATTTGCTGGGCTGTGTTTTTTATGGAATCCCTTGTTTTATGGGCCGATGTGGAAAGATGGTGCGAAATACCAGCTGAATGAGCTGACCTGCATACAAACCGATACAATGCTGAAAATAAGTTCTGTAAAAGCACTTACTGAGCGGTATTCTGAAGATACGCTTATAGCGAAGATCAGCGCATATAAAAAATCAAAAGGGGAGTCAGGTAACACCCGTATGGGCCTGATCAAGAACGGTATGTTTTTATGTAAACAAAGTAATTTTCTTGGCGTTGGCCCCGGGCAGTATATCAGCTATCATCGTATTAAACAGGTACCCGTAGATGTAGGAACCCAGTTAAGCGCACATTGCTGGCTTTTTGAAATTTTTTCACAGTATGGAATAATAATATTGGCAGGGTACTTAGCAATATTTTTGATTATTTCTGTCAAAGCCCTGGCAAAATTCAGAGCGACAAAGAACATGAGCGTGGTATTTCTGATGTGCATTCTGGTGTTATTTATTGTCAGTAATATCCCTTCTGCCTTCCTGTTGCTTGATATCAACTGGATGTTTACCGCACTGCTGCTGGTATTTTATAAAAATGAATTTTCCGGCTCATGATAAAGTTTCTGAAAAACATTTTATCGAAGTCGTTTTATAAAAATTTCATGGTGTTGCTTTCCGGGAATGCCGTGAGCCAGCTTATTCCTTTCCTTCTGGCGCCTTTTGTAGCCCGTCTGTACGGTCCTGAAGATTTTGCCGTCCAAACCAATTTTCTGGTATTAGCCGGATTATTTGCTGTGGTTGCCACCGGACGTTACGAGCTTGCCATTATATTGCCCAAAGACGAAAAAAAAGGAATGACCTTGTTCAACCTGTCGGTGATCATAATGATTGCTGTGACAATGTTATCTTTTATATTGTATTTTTTCAGGGGACAGATTGCCGTTTTATACAAAGCCGAAAAACTCAGCGAATATGTTATTTATGTGCCTTTGGCCATAGTCGGATTGGCAGGATATAACATCCTTTACAACTGGCTGGTCAGGCACCGGGAGTTTAAAAATATTTCCCTGAGCAAAATAGCACAGTCGTTGTTCGGGAATCTTGCTTATGTTGTTCTCGGCTATCTCATCGCCGGAGTAACCGGTCTTATCATCGGCTGGCTCATTGGCCAGTTGATTTCGCTTTTTATACTTTTATATAAAACTTATAGTTACCGGCAAGGGTTGCTGAAGTTCAACAAGGCTGAAATGAAAAGCACGGCCAGGGAGTACAAAAATTTTCCGATGATAAACTCGCTGCATGCCTTTACCGATTTCTTTGCAGGGCAATTTCTTCTGATAGGAATAATAACAAGGGAATACGGCCTGATCACCCTGGGTTTGTTTTCGGTAAGTTACCGCTACCTGATAGCGCCTATACAACTAGTGGCAGGCGCCGTGTCCCAGGTGTATTACCGGGATGCTACGGAAAAAATCAACATGGAGCAGAGAGCCATTCCTGTTTTTCATCAGACTTTAAAAATCTGCCTGTTGTTTGCTGTGCCTATGACCGTGGTAATCATGATATGGGGTGAGAAATTATTCACACTTTATCTTGGCCCGCAATGGACTGAGGCAGGCAAATATGCCCGGATACTCATGCCGGCCTTGTTTTTTAACTTTCTGGCTTCGCCGCTTTCTGCCACGCCGCTTATTTTTAAAAAACAGAGGAATGCATTTCTGATCACTCTTATTGGATATACCGTATGCCTGGGTTCGCTGATCGTATCATCATGGATGAAGATTTCATTTGCATACGCACTGGGGATATACACTTGCTTAATGGCTGCCTATTATCTTTTTTTACTGTTCTGGTACCGGCATTTATTAATAAAAAACTGATATGAACATTATCCTGACAGGACTTCCTTTGTTTGCCGGGCGGCTGTGTGATGAATTATCCTCATTCGACAAGAAGAATAAATATTATTTTTATAATACCTATTATTCACGGAAAGACCGTTTCAGGTTCATGCTAAGGCTTCCTTTTGCCGACAGGGTTGTATCTTTGAACGGGGTATCCGATCGCAGCGGTAGCCTGGACTGGGTTTTGCGATTCAGGAAAAAACTGGTGATGTTGTGGCAGGGAACTGATGTCATGCTGGCTGTTGAAAGGTATAAGGACAACTCGATATTAGCAAAATATATAAATTATGCCACCCATTATACAGATGCCGCATGGCTTGCTGAAGAGCTTTCGGCGATCCATATCCCGGCGGAACTATTGTATTTTAAAAGCGTGGTTAGTAATCCACATGCAGAAAAATTTAATGAAATCAATGCATACAGCTATATTCCGAAGGGCAGGGAACTTTTTTATGGTTTAGATATTCTACTGGCAGTTTTTAAAAATCTACCCGATACGAAACTGTACATTTATGGTACGGATGGTGCAGGCTTTGAAAAAACAGGCAATGTTTTTTATAAAGAATGGATGCCCATGGTCGACTACAAAAGAGAAATATCGAATCATGCAGTTTATATAAGACTTTCTCAACACGACGGTTTTTCGATGAGTGTGCTTGAAGCGCTGGCTAGCGGTTGCGAAGTTATTTGGAATCATCCATTGAAAGATTGTCATTATTTACAAGGTAATGAAAAGGAACTTACTGCTTTAATCTGCGAAATAAAAAAGACCATTATCAATCGGGATCAATTTAGAAATAAGGACTCGGCAAACAGAATAAGAGAGAGGTTCGGTAAAGAAAAGGTATTACAGGCTTTTATTGATAAAATAACCAGATGAGAAAAACACATTTGAAAAATATTATTGTTGCATTTGTTACGAGTTTGGTTTGCACTATAATTTGTTTTACTATTCATATAATACCGCAGTCGAACAGTATGATAAATTTCAAAACCGATAGTATTAATACCAGTAAAACTAGTATTTCAAATGATTATTTGTCGGCTGTAATTGTATACCATAAAACGGAACCGGCTTTTGCAAAACGACCGCTGACAACTTTTCTTATCGAAGGATTTTCAAAAATAACTTCTTTAAACCTTGGTTTATCTTTTACGATCATAAACTTTTTTTTATTTTTTCTTGTTGGCATTCTTATTTTTTATGGTTCACTTGCATTGGGTAATCATTTGAAAGCGTCTGTTTTAAGTATTGTCTGCTTTTTCCTGAGTTTTACGGTGTTGTTTTCTTTTTTTCGCTCTAATTATTCGTATGATGAACCCCTTCAATATTTTTTTATTTTAATTGCATTGTTTGCTCTGTTTTACAAAAATTGGTTCGTTTATATTTTTAGTTTTTCTTTTGCCTTGATTGTCAGAGAAAGCAGTGTTTTTTTATTACCTTCTATCGCATTATTTTTATTTCCTGATAAAGAAAAAACAGAATCATTTATTAATTGGAAATACCTAAAAAGAATAATTGTTCTATCAATTCCTGTCTTTGTTTATTTATTGTTTTTGTTTGTTTACTTGACATATTTTAGAATATGGAATCAGTCAAAGACAGATATTTCAGGTCGCTTATCATATTTTCATTATAATTTTCAAGACGCCAACTTTTCAAATGAATCAATTATTTCATTATTCTTAGCGGTAGGACTTCATTTCTATTTTATTTTCTGGTATTTGAAAGATGCCGGGCTGACTCTTTTTGAAAGAAAACTGATTAAGTCTTTTATTCTGACACTTATTATTAACTCAGTTGTGATTCTTTTGGCAGCAAAAGCGCGAGAAATACGACTATTTGCATTGCCGTTACTCTTTGTTTGGCCAATTATAGGAAAAGTTGTTCTGTCTGAGTTTAAATTAATGAAAACAGGCTACAAGAATCTGAAAAATTTATTGTTCGTACCTTTGTTTTTATTTTTAAGTTTCATCAGCCTAATAATTTCAAATTATATCTATACGCTTACAGAACCGGATAGAAATGAGAATTTTTTTCATGAATATCTTGGAATTACCTTAGTTTTGATTTCATTACATTTTTTAATACGGTTCTTAGGTGGGAGAAGGCAAAAAAACAGTAAGCCTGATGCAAAAGAATAAAATACATATAGCCATTGTTGCCCCATGGTTTCCGCCTCTGACGGGCGTTGCCGTAAACCGTATTGCTGCGTTTGCAAAATACCTTAAAACCGCTGACACAGAAATCTCTGTTTTTACCATTGCGGAGAAAAATGCTGAAGCTTTTGAACATAATGATTTGTACAATGTGTACCGTGCCCCCAATACGGCAATATTGAAGTTCATAAAAACAAAGACAACGGATTCGAAATTTCTGCATTATACCAAAGTAATATGGAATGTCTGCATTCGTTACTTTATCAAGGATGAATACCTCGGCTGGCAAAAAAACACAGAAAAAAAACTGGAACAGGTACATGCTGAAAAACCTATTGATGTGGTGATCAGTTCGTTTTTCCCGGCAGCTTCCCATGCAGCTACTTATAATTTTCTGAAAGATAAACCCGGAATTTTTTGGGTGACAGATATGCGCGATGAGATGAGTTTTAATACGCTGAATTCTTCGTCAGTGAACGATTATTATCGCAAGGTGGAGCAATGGATTAATTGCAGGGCTAACATGGTGACTACTGTGAGCAAGCCGATTTTAGATAAGTATAAAGTCATACTGAAAAATATAAACCTGTTTGCCGAGATCAGGAATGGTTATGATCATAATCATCTTCCCAACAAGCATTTCAATGATATTTTTACCGTAATTTATGCAGGCACTTTTTATGGAAAAAGAAAACCGGATACTTTTTTTGAAGCGGTCAGGCAGCTTCATAATGAAGGCAGGATCGATTTCAGGTGGAAACTAAAATTGATAGGAGCAAACAGAAATTTTCATATTCCCGACTCTTTAAAAAACAGTGTAGAATTCTCTCCTTTTGTACCTAATGAAAAAATGATCCCCGAGCTGTTCAATGCAGATGCTCTTTTGTTTGTCAACCCGCCAACCGGTAATACCGGGGCGTTCACCGGCAAAATCTTTGAATACATTTCTACCGGCAAGCCCATGATACCTGTGACGGTGCTCCAAGATGTGGCAGCGGACCTGATCAGTGAATACGGCGTTGGTACACCGGTTGATTTTTACGATATTGAAGGGATAAAGCGATCGTTTTTGGCTGCTGCACAACTATGGAAAAACAAAAAAATGCTGGATATACCTGTAGAAAAGATAATGTTATTGCACCGGCGTAAACAGGTGGATATACTGTATGAAGCCATCATTAAAAACTTTAAGAAATGATAGTGCTTGTTGCCGGCCCCGAAGGTGTGCATGTGTTGAAATACTGCGAAATGATGCGGCGTTTTCAGGATCTAACAATGGTCTGCCTTACGGAAAAACCTTATGAAAATCCTTATGTTTCCGTTACGTATGCCTTTGAATTCCGGAGTTCAAATCCACTGCAACTGTTACAGAATTTTCTGAAACTTAAAAAAACAATAAAAAATATCAAACCCGGCCTTATCCATGTGCATCAGCTGAACCGTTTTGCTTTTGTTATTTCCCTGATTGCAAAAAAACTTTCCATACCTATGGTTGCCACGGCCTGGGGCAGCGATGTGCTTCTTATTCCTCAGAAAAACAGGTTTTACCGTCAGATAACAAAATACATACTGAAAAATAGCGGGTGTGTAACAGCAGATTCAAAACAAATGATTGACGCCATTCATGATGTTTATCCTGAGTGCAAAACCAAGTTTTGTATTTATGGAATTGATGTTATCGGATATGGAGTTAAGGAGAACATCATGTTTACCAACCGCCTGCACAAGCCCTTGTATCGTAACAACCTTATCATTGATTTGTTTGCTGGGTTCATCAGAAATCATCCCGGATGGAAGCTTGTTATAGGCGGAAGCGGAGAAGAAACAGAACTTCTGAAACAAAAGGTTGAGAATCTGAATCTTTCCGGCAACGTAATATTTACAGGCTGGCTTGATAAAGAAAAAAATGATGAATGGTATCGCAAAGCCAGAGTTTACATTTCTCTGCCTGAATCCGACGGCACTTCGATAAGTCTGCTGGAGGCCATGTCGGCAGGATGTATTCCTGTTCTGCCTGACATACCTGTGTCGCATGAATGGATCAAAAATGGTGAAAATGGCATCATCTGCGATTTGAATAAACCATCTCCCTTTGATGAAGTAATGAAAATTAATTTTGAAAAAGCTTCTGTGTTTAATTCTGATTTAATTTTGAAGTCGTTTACAAAAGAGCAATCATCGGAAAGATACAGGTCTATATATGATGATATCCTTAAGATAAATTTGCAGCGGTAAAATGAATATACTTCTGATCGATCATTATGCAGGTTCTCCCGGGATGGGTATGGAATACCGGCCGTATTACCTTGCTGAATATTGGATCAAAAGCGGACACCATGTTACCATAATAGCAGCTTCATATGCCCATGTCCGGACCAATCAACCGCAGGTAAGCGCCGATTGGGAGGAACAGGATCTTGACGGAGTTAATTATCTGTGGGTTAGAACAAAACCGTACAAAGGGAATACGGTAAAGCGATTTTATAACATTTTTGAATTTGTTCTCAAACTTTTTTTTAAAAGCAGATATATAGCCAGGTCTTTTACTCCTGATGTGGTGATTGCTTCGTCAACCTATCCCATGGATATATATCCCGCAAAACGTATTTCTGATATAAGCGGGGCAAAACTGGTTTACGAGATCCATGATTTGTGGCCGTTGTCGCCCATGATAATCGGCGGTTATTCAAAATATCATCCTTTCATTATGCTGATGCAGGCAGCAGAGAATTATTGTTACAGACATGCTGATGTTGTCATTTCCATCCTGCCCAAAACCCTCGATCATTGCGTTGCTCATGGATTGAATCCTGAAAAATGGCATCATGTCCCAAACGGGATTTATGTGGAGGATTCTTCCAATACCATTGAGATTCCTGCAGAGCACAAGGCTATCCTGGAACAGATACGAAAAAGGTTTGCTCATATAGTCGGATATACCGGTAACATTGGTTTGGCGAATGCCCTGGACACCCTGGTGCTGGCATCTTTAAAACTGTTAAGCATGAATACTGCGGTCGTAATGGTAGGAAACGGGCCGGAAAAGGAAAACCTTATAAAATTCAGTTCAGAAAAAAATGCCTCTAATGTGTTTTTTCTGGATGCTGTTCCCAAAAAGGCAATACCGGCGCTGCTGGCACAGTTCGATTTTTTATTCATCGGATGGCACGATCTGTTTGAATTATATAAATTCGGTATCAGCCCCAACAAACTTATGGATTATATGATGGCTGCCAGGCCTGTTATTCATGCCGTACATGCCGGTAACGACCTCGTTTCTGAGGCCGGATGCGGTATCACTGTAAAGCCGGAAGATGCGGACTCCGTTGCCGAAGCGGTCCAAAATCTCATCAGCATGAGCAACCAGGAAAAGATGCGAATGGGAGCGAACGGAAAAGCCTATGTGCTGAAAAATCATGAATACCAGGTAATTGCGGGGAATTATCTGGAAAGTATTGCTTTAGCAGATCATTCAGTCAGATGATGAAAGTAAAAACCAACATAGCGGAATGGATATTGATTTTACTGGCTTTCCTTATGCCGGTATGGGCAAAACTCGTACCCATTGTCATTGCCGTGTTGTTTCTTTTGTGGTTGGTCGAGGGAGGTTTTAAAAATAAATTTCACAACCTGATCCGAAACAAAACAGGACTGGTATTTATATTGTTTTATTTGCTGTATGTTGCCGGGATGATTTACACAAACGATATAGAACGTGGCCGGTTTGACCTTGAGGTCAAACTGTCGCTGTTCCTGTTTCCGGTATTATTCTTTTCCGGCAGTAAAAGCATTTCTGAAACCCGGATTTCCTATATTCTTAAAAGTTTCGTTTCGGGGTGCCTGGTGATCACTGTTTTTTTATTGGGCCGGGCGTTTTATTTTTATTTTCAAAACCATGAATTTGTAAGGCTGACCTATACTGGTCTTTCTTTTTTCATGTCGCCCAGTTATCTGGCCATGTACCTGAATTTTTCGGTCATGATAATTTTCTTTAGTTTCTTTGATGGGATAAAATCTAAGATCATTCTTTTTCTCCATGCATTTTTGATGTTATTTTTTGCCGGCTTCATTGTTCTTCTTTCGTCTAAATCCGGAATAATTACCATGGCTTTCAGTATCATTTTCATATTTATTTACCTGGTTATCCGAAAGAAATATTTTTTTCTTTCTGTGTTGACTTTGATTTTAATGGTTTCGGTTTTTCTTGTCTTAAAATTTGCTACGGTCACTACCGAAAGAATGATGACTGCCATTGACACATTTATGAATTACCAAACAGTTCCAAACACTGCTGAGGAAAGCACGTCGGAACGGATATTAGTCTGGAGGGCCTCTGCGGAAATTATTAAAAACAATCCTTTACTGGGTGTGGGTACCGGTGATGTCAAAGAAGAACTGCTGCACGAATATCAAAATGAGCACATCTCGTATGCTATTGAGAAGTCTATCAATGCACATAACCAGTATCTTCAAACCGCAGTGGCCATAGGCCTTATAGGTTTGCTGGTTTTGCTTTTTTCACTTTTTGTACCTATGTTCAGGGCTGTGGCTCATCACCACTGGATATATTTTGTTTTTTTATTTTTGATAGTGATGAACCTGTTGTTTGAGTCAATGCTCGAAAGGCAGGCGGGTGTGGTATTTTATGCTTTCTTTAATGCATTGCTATGGAGCAGACTAAGTAAAAATGTAATTTGATAATAAAAATATATATTTGTGAAAACCATGATTAAAATACTCACCATCGTTGGTGCACGTCCCCAGTTTATCAAAGCATCGGCCATAAGCAGGGCGGTCAGGGACTTTTTCAGTAAAGAAATTACGGAGTTGATTCTACATACCGGCCAGCATTACGACGATAATATGTCGTCGGTTTTTTTCAGGGAGATGGAGATCCCCGTGCCTGCTTATAACCTGGAAGTAGGTTCCGGCAAGCATGGAAAACAGACTGCCGAGATGATGGCGGGTATTGAAAGCATACTGACAAAAGAAAATCCTAAAGCAGTATTGATCTTCGGTGATACTAATTCCACACTGGCCGGCGCCCTGGCTGCGGCAAAAATGCACATACCTGTTATCCATGTGGAGGCGGGTCTCCGGTCATTTAATAAACTGATGCCCGAAGAGATCAACCGCATCATGGCCGATCATGTGTCTACCCTTTTGTTTTCGCCCACACAACAAGGTATCGACAACCTGCTCAGCGAAGGCGTAATACATAGTGCCGGCAAACCCTATAACATTGATAATCCCGGAGTTTTCCACTGCGGCGATATAATGTACGACAATGCCCTGTATTTTTCTAAAATTGCCGATGATAAAAGCACTCTGCTAAAAGACCTGCGCCTGAAACCAGGAAGCTATGTTCTGGTGACGCTGCACCGTGACACCAACACCGACGATCCGGTACGGCTGAATGCCATTTTCAGGTCCATAAACCGTATCAGCGAAAAATATGAGGTAAATTTTGTAATACCACTTCATCCGCGAACCGGAAAAAAATGGGCGGAACTTACCGATGAAAACCTGAAAGATGTAATTGAAAATAATAGGTTGATTACTATTATTCCTGCCGTTTCGTACCTCGATTTCATTTCACTCGAAAAGAATGCAAAGCTCATCATGACTGATTCCGGGGGGGTACAGAAGGAATCGTATTTTTTCAAAAAGCCCTGTCTGATCCTCAGGGATGAAACCGAATGGGTTGAATTGGTTGAACTGGGCACAGCCATATTGTGCGGCGCCGACGAAGAAAAAATAGTGCATTCCTGTAAAGAAATAATGAGCAGGAAAGATTTAAAATTTCCTGAAATATATGGCGATGGCCATGCAGCCAGGTTTATTCTGAAAAAAATTATCGCGAACTTTAGTTAGCGTCTGTCCATAAAAAAGTGTTTTGAGACCGCTTCATTTTTTATGCTTCGCAAACCTGGCAACTGAACTTTTCGATTCACACACCGGGTTTCCATTCAGACACGATAGAATTCTTCCGACGGATGGAGTGCATATTTTTCATTTTTTATAACTTCTCTATGGTAAAACTGAATTTCTTATTCAATTCATTCCTGAAAATAAATAGTAGAAAAAAATAAACCACAAGGGATACTACGATAATCAGTCCGGTAAACAATTCGGAAAGATCAGATTCATAAGCAATTAACATCATTGTGAACATCACAAGTAAAGGCAGGATATAGGCATAAAATACCGCCCATGCACCCATAGATGGTGTAATTGATACTTTTACCTTCTCGTCTAATGTAAAATCACCAGTATTCTTTTCCACCCTGATTATTTTTTGAGAATTGCCGTCCACACCGCAAATGTGTTTTGCTTTGCATGAGCCGCATGCAGATTCGGGTTCTATCTGTACTTCAATAAAGTTATTACTAATATTTTTTACAGTGCCGATATGTGAAATATGTTTTTCGGACATTCAAATTACTTTTTGCAAAATTAGTTTTTTCATTTCAATTTCCACTGATACATCAGCAGTTGTTTATATACAAAATAATTAAACTGGGTTAAATGTATTTTCAGGCATATGTGTTCCTAAATATCCGATGTATAATAATTTTTATTGGGATGCAAACGATATTGATAAAAATTATAATATTGCACAAAATTTTAAAATATGGTAAACCTTCGTACAAAATACATGGGGCTGGAACTGAAAAATCCGATTATTGTAGCCAGTTCGGGCCTGACTAAAACCGTGGATAAAATAATAGAATTTGAATCAAAAGGTGCCGGTGCTGTTGTTTTAAAATCGTTGTTTGAAGAACAGATAATGTTCGAAACCAACCACATCATGGATTATCCCGAATCATACAACAGTTATCCCGAAGCGCTGGATTATATAAGCAACTTCACTAAGCACAACTCCGTAGATGAATACCTTAAACTAATTCGTGATGCCAAAAAAGAGGTGAAAATACCTGTTTTTGGAAGTATTAATTGTGTTTCGCTGAACGAATGGACTTCTATAGCGCGAGATATTGAAAAAGCCGGCGCTGACGCCCTGGAGCTTAATATTTTTATTATGCCCAGCGATCTCAACCTTACCGGTGCCGAACACGAAAAAATGTATTTTGACATCATCGAAAGAATTAAAAACACAATAAAAATACCTGTGGCCATCAAGGTGGGTTATTACTTCAGTGGTCTGGTAAACCTGTTACAAAAGTTTTCATGGACGGGTATTGGAGCTTTGGTGCTTTTTAACCGTTTTTACACCCCTGATATTAACATTGATACGTTACACCTTCAAGCTACCAATATTCTCAGCACTCCTGCCGAAATTGGCAACTCCCTGCGATGGATTGCCATGCTTTCCGATAAGGCAGGCTGCGACATTTCTGCTTCTACGGGCATACACGATGCCAGCGGTGTGATAAAACAACTGCTTGTCGGCGCCACTACTACGCAACTGTGTTCCACCCTGTACCTTAATGGTGCCGGTCGTATTCAGGAGATACTGGAAGACCTGACAAAATGGATGGAACATAAAAACTATAATCAAATAAGCGATTTCAGAGGCAAACTAAGTCTTAATAAGGCCGAGAACCCTGTTATGTACCACAGGGTACAATATATGAAACATCTGTCAGATACCGATTAATTTGTTTAACATTTAATAATATACCACGTGAATATTGTAATTATTTATGCTGTTATTACACTCAGCGTCATCGGGTTGCTGGCTGCAGTGATATTATTTTTCATTGCTCAGAAATTTAAAGTTATTGAAGACCCACGCATTGATGAAGTGGCTGCCTTGCTGCCCGGTGCCAACTGCGGTGGTTGCGGTTTTGCCGGATGCCGTAACCTTGCTGAAAATATTGTAAAAAAAGAATCCATTGACGGATACTTCTGTCCTCCCGGCGGTAATGCCACCATGAACACCATTGCTACTGTTTTTGGCCAGGTAGCTGAGGAAAAAGCCCCCAAAATAGCTGTGGTAAGATGCAATGGTACTAAAACCAATGCGAAAGACAAAACGGTTTATGACGGACTTAATTCATGCTATTTTATACATAGTTTATATTCTGGTACAAATGGTTGCCCATACGGATGCTTAGGCGGAGGTGATTGCGTTGAATCCTGCCAGTTTGATGCCATGTATATGGACAAAGAAACAGGATTACCTGTAATTATTCAGGACAAATGCATAGCCTGCGGCGCCTGCGTGAAAGCTTGTCCCAGAGGAATTATTGAGCTTAGAAACAAAGGCAAGAAAGACCGCCGGATTTTTGTCAGTTGCATCAACAAAGAAAAAGGTGCGGTGGCAAAGAAAAACTGCGAAGTGGCATGCATTGGCTGCGGCAAATGTGTTAAGGAATGTAAATTTGAAGCCATCACTATGGAAAACAACCTTGCCTACATCAACTTTGAGAAATGCACACTGTGCCGCAAATGTGTGGAATCATGTCCTACCGGCGCTATTTGGGAGGTGAATTTCCCGGAACGTAAAAAGAAAGAAGCAGATGCTCCTGCCGCGGAAGTTGCGACTAATAAAAATGGAGGATAAAATGTTCAATATACAATGTTCAATATACAATGTTCAAAAAACAATATTCCATGAACAATGTTCAATTGTTAATTGGGGGGAGGGGAGATAAAATTTTTTAATTATGCAAACAAAATTTGATTTAGAAGACCGGTTGGTGGATTTTACTTGCAGAATGATTGATATTGTTGAGGCATTACCAAGCACAAAAGCAGGAATTTACCTTGCAGGTCAGTTAATCAGAGCTTGTCATTCACCTGCTTTAAATTATGTAGAGACTCAAGCGGCGGAATCCAAAGCCGATTTCATTCATAAACTGGGAATTGTTCTTAAAGAATTGAAAGAATGCAGAGTCATTTTAAAAATAGTTAAAAAAAAGGAAATTTTAAAGCCGGTTGGTCAACTATCAGAAATTTATAATGAAACGGAGGAGTTAATCGCAATTATTGGAAAAAGTATTAATACAGCAAAAAAGAATAACAGTAAATAAATATTTTATCAGGTAATATATACGCCACTTCAGATTAAAAATTGAAAATTGATAGTTGAGAATTGATTGTTGAGCATTGAAAATTGAAAATTATAAAAAATAAAATATAAAGGAGGATTCATATTTGAAAACTTTTAAAATAGGTGGTGTTCACCCGGAAGAAAACAAGATTTCTGCCGGTGCTGCAATAAAAAGCCTGGCACTTCCGAAGACAGTTGTTATTCCGCTTTCCCAGAGTTTGGGAGCGCCCTCGGTTCCCGTTGTAAACAAAGGCGACAAGGTGCTCACCGGGCAGCTCATAGCCCAGGGCAATTCGTTTATTTCTTCCAATATCCATTCGCCGGTATCGGGTACCGTGTCTAAAATTGACGACATGATGGATGCCAGCGGATACCGGCGCAAAGCCATTATCATCGATGCGGAAGGCGATGAATGGGTTGACACCATTGATAGAAGCCCGGAAATAAAGCCGGAGATGGCTCTTAGCAGGGAGGAAATCATTGCCAGGATAAAAAATGCCGGCATAGTTGGCCTGGGCGGAGCCACCTTTCCCACCCACGTAAAACTGATGGTCCCCGCAGGTAAAAAAGCAGAGTGCTTGATTATCAATGCTGTAGAATGTGAGCCTTACCTTACTTCCGACCACCGCATTATGCTGGAAAAAGGTGAAGAAGTGATGATAGGGATAAAAATTCTGATGAAAGCTCTCGCAGTTGACAAAGCGTATGTCGGTATCGAGAACAATAAGCCCGATGCCGTCGCACATCTGTCGAAACTGGCTGAAAAGCACAAGGGGATAGAGGTGGCAGCTCTCAAGGTTAAATATCCGCAAGGCGGTGAAAAACAACTTATCAAGGCGCTTATTAACCGGGAGGTGCCTTCGGGAAAACTTCCTATAGAGGTGGGTTGTGTGGTTCAGAATGTAGGGACGGCTTTTGCGGTGTATGAAGCCGTTCAGAAAAACAAACCCCTGATTGAACGCGTGGTAACTGTTACGGGCAAAGCTGTGACAAACCCTTCAAATTTCATGGTTAGGATCGGCACACCTGTTTCGGCACTGCTCGAAGAAGCCGGCGGAATGCCCGGGAACACGGGTAAGATCATCAACGGCGGCCCTATGATGGGTAAAGCCGTGAACTCCACGGAGATACCTGTTGTGAAAGGTATGTCGGGCCTGGTGCTGATGCCCGGAAATGAAGCCAGACGCATGACAGTGTCTAATTGCATCCGTTGTGCCAAATGCGTGAGCGCCTGCCCCATGGGTCTGGCTCCATACCTGATTGCACAAACTTCAGAGATAGGAAAAGAAGAAATGGCCGAAGATTTAAGGGTTCTCGACTGCATCGAATGCGGTTCCTGCAGTTTTACCTGCCCCTCAGGTCGGCCACTGCTGGAAAATATCCGCATGGCAAAAACTAAAGTAGGACAAATTATCAGATCACGAGCAAAATAATATTTATTTATGGCAAATTTATTAACTGTTTCAGGTTCACCGCATGTACATGGCGACCAAACCGTCAGAAGAATTATGTGGGGGGTGGTCATCGCACTGATACCAGCCATGCTGGTTTCGTTCTGGTATTTCGGTATCGGTGCTTTGCTGCTTACGGCTGTCGCTGTGTTTACATGCCTGGTGGTAGAGTTTCTTATTCAGAAGTTTCTGTTAAAAGAACCCCCCAGCATCAACGACGGGTCGGCTGTTATCACAGGTATCCTGTTGGCGCTTAATGTGCCCAGCAACCTGCCGGTGTGGATGATTATTGTTGGCGCTGTCGTGGCTATCGGCGTGGCCAAAATGACCTTTGGCGGGCTGGGCAAAAACCCTTTTAATCCCGCCCTGGTAGGACGTGTGTTTATGTTGATCTCTTTTCCGGTGGATATGACCTCATGGCCCACACCATTAGTAAACCGGACCGTGCTGGTGGATGCCATCACCGGGCCTACCAGCCTTGGCATTGTTAAGGAAGGCCTGGCCAAGGGCGACAGCATGAGCGATATCATGACTCAGGTACCTTCTTATGCCGAAATGCTGCTGGGCAATATGGGCGGGTCGCTGGGAGAAGTGTCTGCCATAGCCCTGATACTAGGCGGATTGTTTATGCTTGTACGCAGGATTATTACCTGGCATATCCCGCTAACTTATATTGGTACTGTATTTTTGTTTACCGGCGCTTTGTACCTCATTGATCCGACACACTACATCGACCCTGTGTTTCATTTGTTAGCCGGCGGACTCATGCTGGGAGCTATTTTTATGGCTACCGATATGGTTACTTCCCCAATGACAAAATCAGGCATGGTGGTCTTTGGTATTGGCTGCGGACTGCTCACGGTACTCATCAGGGTATGGGGAGCTTATCCCGAAGGAGTATCGTTTGCAATTTTAATAATGAATGCTTTAGTTCCTTTAATTAATAAAGGTTTTAAACCAAAAAAATTCGGGGAGGTAGTAAAAAATGGCTAAACTGGAATCATCGCTTAAAAACATGATATTGTGCCTGTTTCTGATATCCATGGTGATGTCGGCGGCATTAGGTCTGGTATATAACGTGACCAAAGGACCTATTGAGTTATCTTCCAAAAAAGCTGAGATCGATGCATTGAAAGTCGTGCTTCCGGAATTTGATAACGACCCGACAAAAGATACCAGAGAAATAGATGGCCTGACCTATTATACCGGAACAAAATCGGGTCAAGTGGTAGGATATGCTGTAAAAACCTTTACCGATAAAGGATTTAGCGGCAGGTTCGACCTCATGGTAGGTTTGCTGCCCGACGGCACTATCAATAACATTGCCGTGTTGAGCCAAAAAGAAACCCCGGGCTTAGGCGACAAAATGAAAACCAACTGGAAAGACCAGTTTAAAGGTAAAAATCCTGAAAGTTTCAAATTATCGGTTAAAAAAGACGGCGGTGACGTGGATGCTATCACAGCCTCTACAATAACTTCACGGGCTTTCTGTGATGCCACGCAGAAAGCCTGCGACGGTTATAATAAGAATTTCTCTAAAAATGAAGGAGGTAAACCATGAGCAATATAAAATACTTAACCAATGGTATCATCAGGGAAAACCCGACATTTATTTTGGTGTTGGGGACCTGTCCCACGTTGGCTGTCACCACAGCAGCATTCAATGGAATAGGTATGGGGGCTGCCACTACATTTGTATTGGTGTTTTCCAATCTTTTTATTGCGTTGCTGAAAAATCTCATTCCCGATAAAGTACGGATTGCCGCATTCATTGTCATCATTGCCACTTTTGTTACTATTGTCGATCTGGTAATGAAGGCATATACACCTGAACTTTATCAGACATTAGGAATATTTATTCCGCTGATTGTTGTAAACTGTATCATTCTGGGACGAGCAGAAGCCTTTGCCCAAAAAAACAAGGTCTTCCCGGCTATTCTCGATGGTATTGGCATGGGGATAGGATTTACTTTGGCTATTACTATTATGGGAGCTATCAGAGAGTTGCTGGGTAACGGATCCATATTTGATGTGAAACTGGTTAGTGAAAATGCCAAAACTATACTTCTTTTTATTCTTCCTCCTGGTGCTTTTATAACCTATGGATATCTTATTGCACTTTTTAACAGAGTAAGAGCTAAATCATAAAATGTTATAACTATGGAATTCATTAAAATTATAATTTTAGCACTCATTGTCAATAATGTGGTGCTTGCCCAGTTCCTCGGAATATGTCCTTTTCTGGGGGTTTCTAACAAAGTATCCACTTCGATTGGTATGGGAGCCGCCGTGGTCTTTGTCATGGCACTTGCCAATTTGGTTACCTATTTCATTCATTATTATATCCTGGTCCCGCTGAATATTGAATTTATGCAGACCATTTCATTTATTTTTATCATTGCCTTTCTGGTGCAAATTGTTGAAATTATCCTGAAAAAATCAGCACCCAGTCTGTATCAGGCACTGGGTATTTATCTTCCACTGATTACCACCAACTGTGCCGTGCTTGGTATAGCAATACTTGCTGTGCAGAAAGATTACAACCTGATTGAAAGTGTGGTTTATGCTGCTGCTACAGCTGTGGGATTTACCTTAGCTCTAATCCTTATGGCCGGGATCCGTGAACAAATGGAAATGACCAAAGTACCAAAAGGCATGAGAGGATTCCCAATTTCTTTGGTAACAGCCGGATTGTTATCCCTCGCCTTCATGGGCTTTTCCGGACTAATTAAATAAGGCTGTAAAAGTGATTATTAACTTTATTTTAAAGTAGGTCTGATCTGATTATTTATGTGTTTGTTTTAGGCGCATCTGTTTTAAATATTGAACACTGATTAACCGTTATGTTTTTTATTTTTACTTTGAAAAAAACTCACTACGACACATTTTATAATACTGTTTTATATAAAAGGTTTTATTAATTAACGATTTCTGTGAAATTAAACATTATGCATTAAATATTTATAAATCCTAAAAAAGAACCTTATGACAAAAAAAATTATTAAATGGCTGTTTCTTTTCGTTGCGATTATCGCTCCTGTGTGGGCCTTCGCCGAAGGTGGCTCCACCGGTCCGTCCATTTCGGGGATACGCATCGAGTTTATTTTGTTTGCACTGACTCTTATCGGGGTGGCTCTGTTTCACAAACAGACCTTCTGGGTTGCCATTACCGGTCTTTCGGTAATCATCCTTTACAAAATTATTTTTATTTCAGGTTATCCTTTTGTTGAGCATTTTTTTGGTGAGAACTCGTTCATCGACCAGTTGTCAGATAAAAGTATGAGGCAGGGAGAATGGGGAATCCTGCTCAACTTGCTGGGTCTGCTGCTCGGTTTTGCCATACTTGCAAAAATATTCGAAGAATCAGGCGTACCTGATATCCTTCCTAAATACCTTCCCAATGACTGGAAAGGGCCATTTGTGCTGCTGGTTTTCGTTTTTATCCTTTCATCATTCCTTGATAATATTGCTGCTGCTATGATAGGTGGAACTATCGCCCTTGTAGTCTTCAAAAACAAGGTGCATATCGGATATATTGCGGGTATTGTGGCTGCCAGCAATGCCGGAGGTTCCGGCAGTGTGGTGGGCGATACCACCACCACCATGATGTGGATTGACGGCGTTTCTGCTTTCAATGTATTGCATGCCTATGTGGCTGCATTTGTTGCCCTGATCATTATTGCGTGGTTTGCCGCACACCAGCAGGACAAATTTGAGCGTATCACCAGTGATGCCAAACCCGGCGTAAAAATCGACTGGGTTAGACTGCTCATCGTGCTTTTAATTTTAGTCGGAGCCATACTATCTAATATTTATTATGACATGCCTGCTCTGGGTGTCTGGATTGCCATTGTTATTGGCGCATTTTTGCGTAAAATGCCCTGGCACGAAATTGGGGCTTCCATCAAAGGGTCAATATTCCTGCTGTGCCTGGTAACGGCGGCATCGCTGATGCCTGTCGAAACACTGCCTTCTGCTTCGTGGATGACGGCCTTTATCCTTGGCTTTGTTTCTGCTGTCTTCGACAACATCCCGCTCACAAAGCTTTGCCTCGACCAGGGTCATTACGATTGGGGTATGCTGGCTTATACTGTAGGTTTCGGCGGCTCCATGGTTTGGTTCGGCTCATCTGCGGGTGTGGCTATCACTAACAAATTTCAAGATGCACGCAATGTGGGCCTGTGGGTGCGTAAAGGATGGCACGTCATGCTTGCTTATATCGCAGGATTCTTTGTTTTATATTTAGTGATGGGATGGGAGCCTGCCGATAATAAACAACACAAAGAACCACCTGTCGACTGCCAGGCAGAAGAATGTAAACTAAGAGATGAAGCAAAGGCTCTTCAGCTTATGGAAACGCTTAAAACTGACACAACAGCTATTAATTAAATTAAAACGGATGAATCAGGGGCTGTTTCAAAATCAATTTGCGCCTGTATGCTGACCAAATTTTGAAACAGCCTCTTTTGAATAATTTGTATAATATGCTGAGCGGAAATTGTAATGTGTTAAAATTCAAATACATATGTGTTTTTGTATTTGTGTGGATAATGCTGGTTTTTCTGCAAAGTATATACAGAAATCATGTAGGTGTTGGCAGGGAAGGCACTGAAGAGAAATCAGGCCTTGTTACTACAGACAAACCAACCGCTGCTGACGGCCAATGTCAGGATTCTTCTCATCCCATATCCATTGTTACTGCCCAAAAGCCTCTTGATAATTATCCCGGAAAAGAAAGTCTTAAAGACATTCATAACAGTAAAATTGAATCCACTTCATCCGGGTCAACAGATAAGAAATTTATTAAAATCCTCAATTTGGTTGCTGAAACTCAGTCGACATTGGCAACCTGGTCTCTGCCTCCTCCCGGCACTTATTCCTGTAGCGGAATAATAAAAATGCATATTTTAAGGATTTGAAATAATTTACCGTAAGTATTCTGCCAGGTCTTTTGCTCTGGCAAGGCTTATCCATGCGATTAATGTAGTAAAAGCACTGCATTAAGAATTTTTAATTATTTCAAAAACATCTTTATAAAGACTAAAATTATGAACCTTAAAATTGTGCATCTTCGTATATTTTTTATTGCAATGGCTACCTTGCTGCTTTTTTTGACACCTTCATTATTATATGCTGCCGGCGGTGCATCAACACCTTCCATTGGCGGAATTCCTCTGGAATTTTTCCTGTTTGGATTGATTTTGCTTGGCGTGGCGCTTTTTCACAATCAAACTTTTTGGGTTGCAGTGATTGGATTGACCCTAGTTTTAAGTTATAAGTTGATATTTGATCCCAATTTTCATGTATTGGAACATTTTTTTGGTTCCAATTCATTTGCCGACCAGCTTTTTGGCAAGGATGCCTCCGGCGAATGGATGCGTCAGGGCGAATGGGGTACTTTGCTGAATCTGCTGGGCTTGTTGTTGGGTTTCTCGGTATTGGCAAAGGTATTTGAAGAGTCCGGCGTTCCTGACATCGTGCCGAAGTATCTTCCGAAAAGCTGGATGGGCCCTTTTATTCTTCTGGTATTTGTTTGTATAATATCTTCTTTCCTTGATAATATTGCCGCAGCCTTGATCGGGGGCACTATTGCTCTGGTAGTTTTTAAGAATAAAGTGCATGTGGGATTCATTGCAGCCATTGTCGCCGCAAGCAATGCCGGCGGTTCAGGCAGCGTCGTAGGCGATACCACCACCACCATGATGTGGATCGATGGGGTGGCACCTTCAAATGTCTTTCATGCCTATGTGGCCGCTGTTGTTGCATTGATCATCATTGGCTGGTTTGCAGCCCACCAGCAACACAAGTTTCACCCTATTGAAAAAACAGCCGGGTTAACAGCTAAAGTGGATTGGAAAAAGCTCCTCGTTGTGTTCCTGATTCTTGTGGGTGCCATTATATCCAATTTTATGTATGATATGCCTGCGTTGGGAGTTTGGATTGCATTATTCATTGGATTGTTGTTTACCAGACTACCCTGGAAAGAAGTACCGGGAGCTATCAAAGGAACAGTGTTTTTGTTGTGCCTGGTAACATGCGCTTCGCTGATGCCGGTGGAAAAACTTCCCGAAGCTTCGTGGATGACCGCCTTTGTGCTGGGCTTTGTTTCTGCAGTGTTCGACAATATCCCGCTGACCAAGCTTTGTCTCGAACAAGGACACTACGACTGGGGTATGCTGGCCTACACGGTTGGTTTCGGCGGATCCATGATATGGTTTGGTTCTTCGGCAGGAGTGGCCATTACCAATAAATTCCCCGAGGCTCGAAATGTGCTGTTGTGGCTCAGAAAAGGTTGGCATGTTACCCTGGCCTACGTGGCAGGTTTCTTCGTACTGTTCATGGTGCTTGGTTGGGAACCGGCAGATAACAGGGTACACAAAGAACCGGCAATAAATTGTCCCGCTCAGGAATGTGGCGCCCGCGATCATGCAAAACTGCTGGAACTGCAGAAATCGGGTGTGTTAGACAGCCTGCAACTGAAATAGTTTATTACTTATGGAATTATGACGCATTTCCACTATGGGGAAGTGCTGCAAAACATTATTGCCTCTATGCAAAAGGTTAATAAGGTAACAGGAATACTTGTTATTGCTTTGTTTTACTGCATCTCGGCAGGTTTGGTAAATACAAACTACGATAACGCCGAGTTTGCAGTATTATCCAAAGCCGACAAGAATGTATATTCCTCCGTTGCCATGTTGAACATGCAATGCCATACCGTTCCCGGCGACAATCAGGTTAAGACCATCAGTTCCCTGGCCGCTAAATTCATCAGGATAGAATTTTGTAAATTATCAGTTATTGATGAACACTTTAGTGGTGTATTCGGGCAGAGATCTGGCAGGAGTATTTTTAATGTTGCCAATTTTTTTATACAGAAGTATAAAAAAAGCATCCTGTTCCCTTTTCATAATTTCTGGTAACCCGTAGTCTGTCAATTTTTGTAAAAACCTTTAAGGCGCTGCCTGTGCAGTGCTTCAATATTTTATTATTTAATTTAATCATTATGAGTAACACAACCATCATATCGGTAGCTATTTTTATAACTCTAACTTTAGTCCTGATTCTTTCTTTCAGGATTAATAAACAAAGTAAAATAAAAAAGAAATTGAGTGCATTACATGATTCTGCTTCCAAAAATAATTGTAACATCACAAAACATGAATTTTGCGGTGATTTGTTAATCGGCATGGATGAACCGGCTGGTTTTGTTTTTTTTCTTCGGTTTGCACACGACCAGATAAGTAAGCAACATATCAACCTGGCGGAAATAGCTGACTGCAGGGTAATGAACACCAGCCGCTCTGCCAATGGAACCGTGGTAATTGATAAACTGGAGTTGTGTTTTACAGCTACAGAAAAAACCAACCCGCAGGTATTATGGGAATTTTATAATTCTCACCATAACCCAGCCCTGATTGGCGAACTTCAATTTATTGAAAAATGGGCTGAAATCATAAAAAACAAACTGAAAAAAAAACGCTGATACCTGAGGTCGGCATCTGTTTTTGACTCACTACTTAATGATTTTACCAGGTATTTATGTCAACTCTCAAACTGGCTGACATATTTTGATATAAAAAAAGCCGCACGAAAGGTGCGGCTTTTTTTCTTAAAAATAAAATTATTATACTAATCCTTGTGCAAGCATAGCTTCGGCCACTTTTACGAAACCGCCGATATTTGCACCCTTCACATAGTTGATGAAGCCATCGTCTTCTTTGCCAAATTTTTCACAAGTCTTGTGAATGTTGATCATAATGTTGTGAAGTCTCTGATCCACTTCTTCTCTTGACCAGCTTAACCTCAGGCTGTTCTGGCTCATTTCAAGCCCCGAAGTGGCCACTCCGCCGGCATTGGCAGCTTTGCCCGGGCCATACAGGATTTTCTTTTCGATGAAGACTTCAACAGCTTCAGCCGTAGAGGGCATATTGGCTCCTTCGGATACGCAGAAACAGCCGTTAGAAACCAGTATTTTAGCATCTTCAATATTCAGTTCATTTTGTGTGGCACAGGGCAGGGCAATGTCGCATTTTACGCCCCAGGGAGTTTTTCCTTCAAAGTATTCACAACCATATTTTGTGGCATATTCAGAGATCCTGCCTCTTTTTACATTTTTCAGGTTCATGATGTAAGCAAGTTTTTCTTTGGTGATGCCATTCGGGTCATAAATAAACCCGTTGGAATCGGATAAAGTAACCACTTTTCCGCCTAATTCAGTGGCTTTTTCAGTTGCATATTGAGCCACATTACCCGATCCGGATATTACAACAGTCTTGCCGTTGAAATTAAGATTACGGGTTTTCAGCATCTCCTGTGCAAAGTATACCGCGCCGTAACCTGTAGCTTCAGGACGGATCAGGCTGCCTCCCCAGTTCAGACCCTTTCCGGTGAGAACGCCGGTAAATTCATCACGTATTCTTTTATATTGGCCGAACATATAACCGATCTCACGACCGCCTACTCCGATATCACCGGCAGGCACATCGGTATCAGGGCCGATGTATTTGCATAATTCTGTCATCAGACTCTGGCAAAAACGCATGACTTCATTATCTGATTTGCCTTTCGGATCAAAGTCTGAGCCGCCCTTGCCACCACCCATGGGAAGTGTCGTCAGGCTGTTTTTGAATACCTGCTCAAAAGCCAGAAATTTCAATACGCCAAGAGTCACGGTAGGGTGAAAACGCAAACCGCCTTTGTAAGGCCCTATGGCGCTGTTCATCTGTACCCTGAAACCCCTGTTGATCTGATATTCGCCCTTGTCATCTATCCAGGGAATCCTGAAAATGAATACCCGTTCGGGTTCGACCATTCTTTCTAAAATCCCGTTATACTTCGGGTTTTCATCAATGTAAGGCATCAGGGATTCTACCACTTCTTTTACTGCCTGGTGAAATTCTGGTTCTGCCGGGTTTTTGGCAATTACTTTTGCCATGAATTGTTCTACTTTTTCGTTTATTGTACTCATGTATATTTTTTTTAGTTATTAATAAAAACATCCGCAAAGGAAGTCTAAAATTTTCTACTGGTGAAATTTTTTTATTTGTTTTTTCATACATAAAACTCTAAATTTTAAGTAATTAAGATACTGACATTATTAATTGAAACACTTAGGAATTCATACGTAGAATACTTAAAATTTACGATTTTACATGAAAGTTGAATTACATTGAATTATATTACTTTATTTTTATAAAAAAAAAGAACATGGCTACGATAATAAATAATCATGATGAACTTCAGAAGTTGGCAGCCGAAAATGCTGAACGATTGAAAGAGCTTGCCTGTATTAATCAGACCACGCAAATATTAAGGGAAGACAGGCCTGTAAGTGAAACGTTTCAAAAAATATGCAACATTCTGCCTAAAGCATGGCAATATCCCGAGCACACTGTAGCCATGATCACCTACGATAATCTGGAAGTCTCAACACCGGATTATGAAAAGACAGAATGGCGTCAGTTGCAGGCTTTTCAAACTATTGATGACAAAAAAGGCTTTATTCAGGTATGTTATACAAAAGAGTTTCCCGACTGTGATGAAGGGCCGTTTCTTGTGGAGGAGCGCAGTCTTATCGAAAATATTGCCAACCTGATAACCGGCTATATCAACAGTATGCTGGCCAAATTGATCATAACCAAGACCAATATTTCAGATATTTCTGCCGGGGATCTGATTCAGCCTGATACAGCAAAAATAATGGGAAGACAGCTCTTGCAACGGTTTTTAAACAAGCAGAATTACGAACGGGATATTTTCCACGACCTGATGCCTTTTAAAGTCAGGGAGATATTGATCGTGGCCAATTTGTACGATGCATATAATATTGAAAAGGAAGGCCGTTTTGTTGAACATTTCCTGGGGGAATATTACCAGCTGAACCTGATCTCGATGCCCCGTGTTACGGGTGTTTCGTCGGCTGAGGAAGTATTCAGGGAACTGCGGGGCAAACATTTCGACATGGTTATTTTTATGATGGGCGCCGATAGAAATATCCCTTCAGGGATCAGCAAAGAGATCAAGGCCGGTTATCCTTATATTCCAATATATATGATGCTCAATAATATAGGCGATATTGAGTATTATGAGAAGAAAAAAGAAATGTTTTCTGCCATAGACAATGTTTTTGTCTGGAACGGTGACACCAAGGTGTTTTTTGCTATGGTCAATCATCTTGAAGACCGTGTCAATGTTGATAACGACACTAAGGTCGGTTTTGTCAGGGTAATACTATTGGTGGAGGATTCATCCATTTATTATTCAAAATATATGCCTTTGCTTTATACCAATGTGATGCAGCAAACCCAGCGGATCATTGAGGATGTCAGTTCGGATGAACTTCTTAAAGTGCTCAGGTTAAAAGCGCGGCCCAAAATACTGCTGGCAAAGAATTATGAGGATGCCATCCAGATTTTTGATAAATATAAAGACTATCTGCTATGTCTGATCACGGATGTTAAATATGAACGAAATGGCCAGCTTGATGATAATGCCGGTGTGAAACTCGTTGAATATGTGAGGAGCCAGAAAAAGGATATTCCTATTATTTTACAGTCATCCGATCCTGAAAATGCCGATAAAGCTTTTGAACTGAAAACTATTTTTATTGATAAAAATTCTTCTACCTTGTTGCAGGATGTTCAGAGTTTTATCACTCATTACCTGGGTTTTGGCAATTTCATTTATAAAAATGCCGAAGGTAAACAGATCGCCATTGCAAGGTCGCTGAAAGAATTTGAGAATTATCTTAAAATTATTCCCGATGATTCGCTTGTATACCATGCGAAGAGGGATCACTTTTCGCTATGGCTGATGGCAAGAGGCGAGGTGCAGCTTGCACGGTTCATTAATCCATACAAGGTTCAGGATTTTACAACAACAAATGATTTAAGGGAATTTTTGCTTCATGCCATACGGATGCACCGGAGCGAGCACAATAAAGGGAAGGTCATCAGTTACGAAGAAGTGGACAGCCTTGAAGAAAGCAGCATCATCAGCCTGGCTTCAGGGTCGCTGGGCGGCAAGGGACGCGGAGTCGCATTTATCAATACGCTGATCTATCATTTCGACTTTCATAACCTTATCCCGAATATCAATATACGATGCCCGGTAACGTTGATCATCGGCACCGACGAGTTTGAATATTTTCTCGACAGGAACAAACTCAGGAATATTGTGGCCACGGCTGAGAGTTATGAAGAAATCAGGCAGCAATTTGTGAAAGGAAACCTGGGCGATGGACTGGTAAAACGTTTAAGGAAGGTGATGAAACTCATCAAAAATCCTATTGCTGTAAGGTCGTCTGGCTTGTTTGAAGATTCATTGATGCAGCCTTTTGCCGGTATCTTTGAGACCTATCTGCTGCCAAACAGCAATCCGGATCCTGATACCTGCCTGAAACAGCTTATGACCGCTATAAAACTTGTTTTCGCTTCTGTCTATTCAAAAGTGGCACGGGGCTATGTGGAAGCGATCAATTATAATATTGAAGATGAGAAAATGGCGATAGTGCTCCAGGAAGTTGTGGGAAACAGATATGGGGATTATTTTTATCCTCACATCAGCGGTGTGGCACAGTCGTATAATTACTATCCTATCGGGCATATGAAACCAGAAGAGGGGGTTGCTGTAATGGCTGTAGGACTTGGTACTTACGTCGTCGACGGAGAGAAAGCGTACCGTTTTTCGCCCAAATACCCGACCACGGAGAATTATACGACCAAAGACCTGTATAAGAATTCACAATTATATTTTTATGCGGTTGACCTGAGCAATATGGATGTGAACCTCATGGAAGGTGAGGAGGCCGGCCTGAAAAAACTGGATATTGATGAAGCTGAAAGCCATGGCAACCTTAAACATTGTGCATCGGTGTATGATGCAGACAACGACCGGATGATACCCGGCATCAACAATCCGGGCCCGCGCGTGGTGAATTTCGCCAACATCCTGAAATATCATTATGCACCTCTTGCAGAAACGATTCAGGTGGTGCTTGACATTGTCAAAGAGGCGCTTGGAACCCCGGTTGAGATTGAGTTTGCCGTTGATCTGAACAAGGACAGCAAAAACAGGGCTTCATTTTATTTGCTGCAAATAAAACCCTTGCTGGGTAATGCGCAGGATTATGAAATTGATATGGATGAAATCGACAGGAACAAAATCGTGGTATATGCCGAGAAAGCAATGGGCAATGGCAAAGTTGATAATATCCGTGATCTGGTCTATGTGGATATTGACCTTTTTGATAAGGCACGAACTGAGGAAATGGCAAAAGAGATAGACGACCTGAACCGAGAAATGATAGAGCAGAATAAACAATATATTCTTATCGGCCCGGGCAGATGGGGCACCCGCGATAAATGGATCGGCATCCCGGTTAACTGGCCGCAGATCTCGAATGCTAAATTTATCATTGAAACAAGCCTTGAAGACTTTCCGCTGGACGCCTCATCAGGCTCGCATTTTTTTCATAATGTAACATCCATGAATATCGGATATTTTTCGGTGCAGCCGGAAGTAAGCAAAAGCTATATTGCATGGGATATATTCACCAATCAAAAACTTATTAAAAAAACTGCATTTTTCCGGCATATTGAGTTTGAAAAACCGCTGACCGTGAGGATGGACGGAAAGAAAAGAGTCGCTGTAGTATCTTTGGATTGATCAAATGATTTTTGTATCAGGAATTAACTTCAAACCATTTGTAATGCCCGGAAAGACTGAAAGGATACTGTTTTGAATTCGTGATAATTTTCTGATTCATATTCATCAAACATGATAAAACGGCTCTGTGATCGGACAAAACTATTTGTAAATATTTTGCTGTTAGGAATAAGGAATGATTTTTGCAGCTTTTTGACCCTGAATTTTTAATCAAGTCATATGAAAAAGCATATTACAGGCTCTTTGAAGTTTTTTGCTGCCATGCTTCTGATATTTTTTGTTTCGGGAGTTTCTGCGCAAATGAAATCATATTCATGGGCTTCTTATAAGATGAAGTTCAAAGTACCCGAAAACTTCAAAGTTGATGAAGCTACCGGCACAAAATGGATCGGCCATAACAGCACTATTACATTAAGTATTTATCCGCGTAAAAACGATCAGGTATCACAATCTGACCTAAAAACCGCCCTATATAACTGGACCGTGGAAAACGGAGTGAAAAACATTGATGAAGGAACAGAAATTGATCCGCAGAAACTGAACAGATATGAGGGGTTTTTATATGAGGGTAAAACGGATGATTTTTCTGTTGAAACATTGCTGATTTCCGACCCCGATTATCCGGGAATAGTTTTTTATATATGTATACACTATAAGCCTGGAAGTGAAGCAGATGTGCTAAAAATTGTGACAAGTTTCACACCTGTATAAAATTTGTTTTCAGGGAATCTCAAAATCATGCCGGTTTTGGTTTAAAAGATATATTTTTGTAAAAAATAGTTTTGATTCTGGAACAATAAGTTGCAAATAAATTAATATCTAAATCTTATGAATACAAGTTTAAAAAAATTTGTTTTTGTTTTTTTGACATGTTCATTGTTTTTTGCAGTGACGGGAGTTTTTGCCCAAATGAAAACCTATGATTGGGAACCCTATAAAACTCAGTTTAAAGTACCTTCAGATTTCGTGGTGACCGAATCGAGCGGAACCAAGTGGTCGGGAAAAAATGGAGATATTGCACTGACCATTTATCCCCGTAAAGACGAAAACCTGAGTCATTCCGAAATGCTGGATGCCGTTTATGAATGGGCAGTGAAAAGTGGTGTAAAGGACATTGGCGACCCTGTTGAACTGGATACCGAAAAACTTAATGGCTACTGGGGCTACCTGTACGAAGGTACTGTCGACGGATTTCCCGTAGGCACCATGCTGATTGTTGATCCTGATTATCCTGAAATAAGCCTGTATATATGGGTTTCCTATCGTGAGGGATTTGAAGACACTGTTATTGACATGCTGATGAGTTTTATTCCCATGTAATCATGGACGCTGATATTTTTTGTACTCCTTTCGCTTATGGAAGGAGTTTTTTATTTTTACTCAAAAATGCTTATGAAAAAACCTGTAATTGTTTTTGCATCTGATGATATAAACAACCATTGGAAATGGCGTTATCAGATGGCTGAAGCTATTGCTCAGAAGATTAATTCCGACGAATTGGGAGTCAAAGCCATATATCTGATAGGCAGTACGAAAAATGCGTTCTGTGGACCCGCTAGTGATATTGATCTGATGATACATTTTGCTGGTGATCAACAACAGAAAATGATGCTGCAGAGTTGGATCGATGGATGGAGCAAATGCCTGGCATCACTGAATGATATGCTTACTGGTCATCATGATAAGCGGGGATTGATCGATCTTCATGTGATTACCGACAAGGACATAAAAGAAAGCAATAGTTATACCGTGAAAATAGGCGCACATACTGATCCCGCGCGAAAATTATTATAGGCCGGTTCAATTGTCTCATCAGAGAATGTGTTATAAAAAAATATCAAATATATAATCATCTATGCTTATTGTATTTATTCTTTATCTTTTGATCCTGGTGGGGATTACCATATATACTGCCAACAAATCCAGGAACTCCTCGGAGTATGTCCTGGGTGGCCGGAAAATTCCCGGGATTGCATTAGCTCTGTCAGAAAGGTCTACAGGTGAATCGGCTTGGCTGATTCTGGGCCTTACCGGTGAGGCCTTTGCCATTGGCTTGCAATCGGTATGGGTGGCTGTCGGTTGCGTTACGGGGATCGTATTTATCTGGACTGTCATGAGCAATCGCCTGCGCCTTGAAGCTGAAAGGACAGGGGCGTTGACTGTCTCCGGAATATTATACAAACGTTTCCCCGGCGCCGAAAAAACTATTGGCCTGCTATCGGCTTCTATCGTTGTCTTTTTCTTTTTGTTTTATGTGGAAGCGCAGTTTTATGGCAGCGGTAAAGTGCTCGAACAAACCTTTGGTATCCCTGGCTTCTGGGGTGTCATTATCGGTTCGCTGATCGTGGTTTTTTATACCATGCTGGGTGGTTTTATCACGGTGGTTTATACCGATGTTTTGCAGGCAATACTCATGATCATCACATTGATAGTCCTGCCTGTAATTCTCATATACATAGTTGCTTCAGATAATGTAAATGTAAGCCGGGCACTGATAGAAGCAGGTAATAATTACAATTCCATAACAGGAGGAAAAACAGGTATTCCGGCATTGCTGCTGATCCTCAGCGGTCTGAGCTGGATGTTCGGATATACAGGCCAACCCCAGCTGCTTACCCGTATGATGGCAATTAAAGATAAGAAGGACATTAGAAATGCAAAGGGTGTGGCTATAGTTTGGACAATCATAGCCTATGCCGGAGCTTTGATGATTGGAATTTTTGGCTTTGTACTTATGAAAAATCATTATTTCGATTCCGCTGCAACTGCTTTATCAGCCGATGCAGAAAAGATACTTCCGGTTCTGATCAACACATTTGTAGGCCCTGTAATTGCAGGATTATTGCTCTCCGGTGCGATCTCTGCCATGATGTCGACGGCTTCTTCCGAGATCATTGTCAGTTCCTCGTCCATCACAGAAGATATGTACGGGAATCTTGCCCTGAGAAAGAAAAGCGGGAAAAAACTGCTGACACTGAACCGACTGGTGACCTTAGGTGTGGGGTTGCTTGCTTTTGTGCTTGCCTTAACAGTTAAAGATTCTGTTTACGGTTTGGTTTCTTATGCCTGGTCAGGAATTGGTTCCTCATTCGGCCCGGCTTTGCTGCTTATTTTATTCTGGAAAAGAATCTCGCGTGCGGGTGTTATCGCTTCACTGATTTCAGGAACTGCCGGCACTATTGTCTGGAAACTGTGTTTATCCAACCCTGCAGGTATTTCCGAACGCCTTACCAGTTTTGTTTTTGCGTTGCTGATGGCAGCATTGTTTTCTTATATTTTTCCTGAAAAAAATAAAAATCATATATGACAGAAACCCGGTTTGAACTGAAAAAAAGTCTCAGGCTTATTGATTCAACAGCTTTAGTGGCAGGTTCCATGATCGGTTCGGGAATATTTATTGTCAGCGCTGATATGTCGCGGCAATTGGGTTCACCCGGATGGTTGCTTGTTACCTGGGTCATCACGGGAATCATGACACTGATTGCGGCATTGAGCTATGGCGAACTAGCAGGGATGATGCCTAAAGCAGGGGGACAGTATGTATACCTTCGCGAAGCCTATAATCCGCTAACCGGTTTTTTATATGGCTGGACCCTGTTTCTTGTGATACAAACCGGAACCATAGCTGCTGTGGCGATGGCATTCGCCAAATTTACCGGGGTACTGATACCCTGGGTATCAGAAAAAAATATCTGGCTTGATCTTGGTTTTGTAAAATTTAACACCGTACATATTATTGCCATAGGTTCATTGATTTTCATTACATGGATGAATTCAAAAGGAATCAAAACCGGTAAAATCGTCCAGAACTCATTTACGTTTACCAAGGTCGGCCTGCTCATCGCATTTATTGTTGTCGGTTTGATCATATTTCATGGTAATGGCGCATTTACGATTAACAAATCGATCTTTTGGGAAGCCCGGTCGGTGGACGAACACGGGTATACTACCTTGCTCTCGGGTTTTGCCCTGGTGGCTGTTATCGGCACTTCCATGGTGGGATCATTGTTTTCTTCCGATGCCTGGAATAACATCACTTTTACGGCAGGGGAAATAATCAACCCGAGGCGCAACATTCCGCTGAGCCTTTTTTTCGGAACGTTGATCGTGACCATCATTTACCTGCTGATGAATTTTGTTTATATATATGCATTGCCTTTGCGGGGTGACCCTGCAGCCTCTGATGTAATGGGCCAGGGAATGCAATTTGCGGTCAACGACCGCCTAGGTACGGCATCAATGTCCATGCTTCTGGGAGGATCAGCATCTTTGGTGATGGCAGTACTGGTCATGATTTCTACCTTTGGTTGTAACAATGGGTTGATACTTTCTGGTGCGAGGGTATATTATGCCATGGCTCAGGACGGATTGTTCTTTAAAGGTGCCGGTAAAATCAATAAATCAGGCGTGCCCTCAATTAGTCTGTGGGTGCAGTGTCTGTGGGCAGGGTTGCTTTGCCTGACCGGGACATATTCCAATCTGCTTGATTATGTTATATTTTCTGTTCTGATATTTTATATCCTGACCATTATTGCAGTATTTATACTTCGAATCAAACAACCCGGCGCTGCGCGACCTTATAAAGCATTCGGATACCCGCTGTTACCGGCATTATATGTGGCGGCTGCCTTGTTTATAATGATACTGCTGTTGATCTATAAACCACTGTATACATGGCCAGGGCTGATTATAGTCTGCATAGGTTTCCCTGTATATTATTTCTGGAAAAAAGATAAACCCCAAAAAATTGAATAAAAACTTAGTATTTTTTGTTTCCGACCTTCATGGTAAGGAGTGCCGGTATGAAAAACTTTTCAGCGCCATATTTTCTGAAAAGCCCGGACTGGTGCTGGTAGGAGGGGATATGCTTCCGTCGGGTATTGTAAGAAACATATTGAAGAACACCGAACATTTTGATTTTGTACGATCCTATATAAAACCAAGTCTGGAGCAACTCAGGCAAAATCTTGAGGACGAATATCCGTATTTCTGCGTGATTCTTGGTAATGATGATCCCCGTTCGGAGGAACCATCGCTGATAGAGCTTGAGAAATCCGGATTATGGCATTATATTCATTTCCGGCAAGTTCAGTACGGCTGTTATACCATTTGCGGGTATTCATATGTACCGCCGACACCATTCCGGCTTAAAGACTGGGAACGTTATGATGTTTCGCGTTATGTAGATCCAGGTTGCTCAGCGCCGGATGAGGGTATCAGAACGGTACCCATTTCCGATGATGAAGCGATATATTCCACCATAATGAAGGATATTGCATTGTTGACCATGGATGTCGATATGCAAAAAGCGATCATGCTGTTTCATGCTCCTCCGTATAATTCATACCTGGACAGGGCAGCACTGGACGGAATAAAGGTTGACCATGTTCCTCTGGATGTACATATCGGAAGTATTGCTATTCAGCGTTTCATTGAAGAAAAACAACCGTGGATAACTCTGCATGGCCATGTTCACGAATCATCAAAACTAACAGGGTACTGGCGGCAGTCTTTTAATAAAACAAATTCTTTTTCAGCCGCATACGACGGAGAAGAATTAGCATTGGTAAAAATCGACCTTGATAACCCTGAAAACGCATGCAGGGTGTTGATTTGACAGTGCTGAACCATAAATATTAAAATATTCTAATATTTTATTTGGCAATTGTCTCCAAAAGTTTCTCACATCAGTGCTCATCGGTAATATTTTTATCAGGAAAACGAAAAAATATTCTAAGGATGTCTTATTCAAAAAATTTGTTACTTTGTGTAATATAGGATTTTTATGAAACTGCTTAAAAAAGTATTCGACACAAGCAAATATTATTATCAGGACAGGTCATTCATGCTCTTGATGCAGAAGCGAATTTATCATGTATTACTGGTTTGCAGCACCTACGATGCATTTATGCTGGAAGAGGACGGACGCATTGATGAACAGATTTTTAATGAATACATGACCTTAAATTTACGTTATCCGCCCCGCTTTTTGATAGCTTCAACTCATGAAGAAGCCATAAATTACCTTCAAACCGAAACTATTGACCTGATTATCACCATGTTAAGTGTCACTGATCCGCTTGAACTTTCCAAAAAGATCAAGGCCCATTACCCTTCAAAACCTGTTGTTGTGCTGTTCCCTTTTTCGCGCGAGATCACTGAAATATACACTGAAAAGGACTTGTCAATATATGATTACCGGTTTTGCTGGTTAGGAAATGCAGATATTCTTTTAGCGATTATCAAACTGATTGAGGACAAGATGAATGTCTCTCATGACGTTGAACAGGTGGGTGTTCAGACTATTTTACTGGTGGAAGATTCCACACGTTTTTATTCAAGTTATTTACCGATATTATATAAAATTATTTTCCAGCAGTCGCTTGAGTTTATGACCGAAGGGCTTAATGAACATCAGAAAATGATCAGGATGCGCGGCCGTCCAAAAATTCTGCTTGCAAAGAATTTTGAAGAGGCAGAATACTTTTATTCTACATTTAAAAACAACCTGCTCGGTATCATCACCGATATGTCGTTTTCGAAAAACAATGTCATTGATCCCGAAGCAGGCGTGAAGATATGCAGGATGGCCAAAAATGATGATGTAACATTACCCATCCTTATTCAATCTTCAGACGATAAACATTATTATACAGCTCAGGACTTAAATGCTAAATTTTTAAATAAAAACTCTAAAGCGCTCTCCATTGAACTTCGTGATTTTATTAACGAATATATGGTTTTTGGAGATTTTATCTTCAGGAATCCTGTGACAGGAGAGGAAATATCCAGAGCCACAGACCTGCAATCGGTTCAGCAAAAGATCTTTGAAATCCCTGATGAATCATTAAAATATCATTTTGAACGGAACCATTTTTCAAAATGGCTGAATGCCAGGGCGTTATTTACATTGGGTGAAATATTTAAACCGGCACGGCTCGAAGATTTTGAAAGTATGGAAGAAACCAAGCATTATCTTTTTGATAATATAGCCAGTTACCGCATGAACAAATCAAGAGGTATTGTTGCTGAATTTGTAAGAGATAGTTTCGATGAGTATATCTTTTTTGCGCGTACCGGTAAAGGGTCGCTTGGCGGAAAGGCGAGGGGGCTGGCCTTTATTGATTCACTGATCAAACGCAACCGCATTCTCGACATGTTTGATAATGTAATTATTACTATTCCGCGTACCGTCGTGCTTACTACTGATGTTTTTGACGAGTTCATGGAACAAAACAAGTTATATAAGACCGGGTTATCGGATATGACCGATGAAGAGATACTGAAAGAATTTGTAAAAGCCCGTCTGCCTTTCAGGATACATGAAGACCTCGTTGCATTCATCAATGTGGTGAAAAACCCTATTGCAATCCGCTCGTCGAGTCTACTGGAGGATTCTTATTATCAGCCTTTTGCCGGAATTTATTCTACTTATATGATCCCTAAAGTTGCCGATGAACGCAAAATGATCGAAATGCTGAGTTGTTCAATAAAATCGGTTTTTGCTTCGGTATTTTTCAAAGCCAGTAAAGCCTATATGACCTCGACGTCCAATGTTATTGACCAGGAGAAAATGGCTATTATATTGCAGGAAGTGTGTGGAAACCGTTATGAAAACATCTTTTATCCTACCTTTTCCGGAGTGGCGCGTTCTATTAATTTTTACCCGATTCATCCTGAAAAGAGCGAGGATGGAGTAGTCAATATTGCTTTCGGATTGGGTAAGTATATCGTTGAAGGAGGTACCTCACTGAGGTTTTCACCTTATTATCCCAAAAATATACTTCAGCTGTCATCTGCCGAGATAGCCTTGAAAGAAACACAAAACAAGTTCAATGCACTCGATCTTAATCCTGAGAGTTTTAAACCTTCGATAGATGATGGCGTAAATATTCTTAAACTGCCGGTCAGCAGCGTGGTCAATGATGTGTCGTTGCGTTATGTATCATCAATATATGATTATAATAATAGTGTCCTCCGGGATACTTATGACCCGAAGGGTAAAAAAGTGATCACATTCTCTAAAATACTGAATTATAACACGTTTCCTTTGTCAGATATTCTCAAAACGCTATTAGAAACCGGTCAGCGTGAGATGAATAACCCCGTGGAAATAGAGTTTGCAGTTAATCTTGACGTGCCTGAAGGATACCCGAAGGTATTTAATTTTCTGCAGATCAGGCCCATAGTACAGAATAAGGAAGAGATAAACGAAAAACTCGAAGATGTGAACAACGATCAGGTGATCATCAGTTCAAATATGGCGATGGGGAACGGAATATACAACAATGTATTTGATGTGGTTTACGTAAAATCTGAAACATTCAATCCATCAAAAACCAGAGATATTGCTTCTGTTATCGAGAAATTGAACGATACCTATGTCCGGCAAAAGAAGAATTATGTGCTGATAGGCCCTGGCAGATGGGGATCAAGCGACCCATGGCTGGGAATTCCGGTAAAATGGGCACAGATATCTGCTGCACGGCTAATCATCGAATCAGGGCTCGACAGGTATCGTATTGATCCGTCACAGGGTACACATTTCTTTCACAACCTGACTTCATTCAGGGTCGGTTACTTTACCATCAATCCATTTATTAATGACGGTTATTATGATATTAATTTTTTAAATAATTCGCCTGCTTCTTTTGAAGATGAATATATCAGGGCCGTTTGCTATGAAAAACCAGTCGTTTTTAAAATTGATGGAAAAAAACAAATAGGGGTTCTTTTCAAACCAAAGAATTGATGTTTTTTTGTTCTCGGGATAAGTATAGATTTCGCATATTTACAACATGTACCGATTTATAAGATCGTTTTTTATTTTATTGGTACGAAATAATTTTTTATCATTGATTTATTATTATTTGTACTAAAAAATATTTTTCATGTACTTTGCTTTCCATCAGAAAATAATATATAATTTTGCGCTAAAATTATTATACGTCTCTATTACTATATTTATAAATTAAAAAAATTAATGCAATGAACGTAGACAAAATTATGAACGAACTCGAGAAAAAAAATCCAGGTGAAGTGGAATATTTACAGGCAGTTCGTGAAGTATTAGAATCAATTGAGGAAGTAGTCAATGAAAATCCTCAGTTTGAAGCAGCAGGGATCATCGACAGAATAGTTGAGCCCGACAGAATTTTAACATTTAAAGTGCCATGGGTAGATGATAAAGGCGAAGTTCACGTAAACCGGGGATATCGTGTACAGTTTAACCAGGCTATCGGACCATATAAAGGTGGTTTACGCTTCCACCCGAGTGTTAATCTCAGCATTTTGAAATTCTTAGGTTTTGAACAGATTTTTAAAAATAGCCTGACTACCTTACCTATGGGTGGCGCAAAAGGAGGTTCGGATTTTAATCCCAAAGGCAGATCAGATAACGAAATCATGCGTTTTTGTCAGTCATTTATGCTGGAATTATGGAAAGTTATCGGCCCTGAAACCGATGTTCCCGCCGGAGATATTGGTGTTGGCGGAAAAGAAATAGGATACCTTTATGGCATGTACAAAAAACTTACCCACGAACATGTTGGTGTCCTGACCGGAAAAGGTTTGAACTGGGGGGGCAGTCTGATTCGTCCCGAAGCAACCGGTTTTGGGGTTGTATATTTCTGTGCTGAAATGTTGAAGACCAAAGGTCTTGACTTCAAAGGTAAAACAGTTGCGGTATCGGGTTTTGGTAATGTTGCCTGGGGCGCTGTTACAAAAGTTAATGAATTAGGTGGTAAAGTTGTTACCCTTTCCGGTCCTGATGGATATATATATGATCCTGATGGTATTTCAGGCGAGAAAATTGAATATATGCTTGAACTCAGAGCTTCTAATCAGGATATTGTGAAACCATATTCTTATGAGTTCCCGAATTCAAAATTTGTACAGGGAAAACACCCCTGGGAAGTAAAATGTGATATTGCATTGCCATGTGCCACTCAGAATGAGTTGAATAAGGAAGATGCTTTGAATCTGGTAAATAATGGTTGCATATGTGTAACCGAAGGTGCAAATATGCCTTCAACACCCGAAGCCATTGAGATATTCCTCGAAAAGAAGATACTCTTTTCACCGGGAAAAGCCTCTAACGCCGGCGGTGTTGCCACATCAGGACTCGAAATGAGTCAGAACTCCATGAAATTAAGCTGGGGAAGTGACGAGGTTGATAAAAGGTTACATGAGATTATGAAGAATATTCATGCCGCTTGTGTCCAACATGGTAAAGACAGTACTGGTTTTGTTAATTATGTTAAAGGAGCCAATGTTGCCGGATTCATGAAAGTAGCACATGCTATGCTAGATCAGGGAATTTTGTAATAGTATTGGGGTTTAAATTCAGAAGAAAAGCTGTTCCGTTTTTGGAACAGCTTTTTTTGGTATGTCGGGCATAGTTCTTTGAATCTTGCAGAGTGAAAGTCTCTGTACACGCCGAGTTGAAAGGAAGTGTTAGCGAATGGCAGGGGTGTTTACCGTGAGGTAAAATCTGAAGGAAGCCATCAGCAAATTTAGCGTTCTGACGCACAGAAACCGGATATAAGGCTGAACAGCGGAGGGTGAGCGAGCCATAGAATTGCGTACAGCCCCAAAATCAACCGTAACCGCAAACAGTAAATCAGGCAGAACCTAAAGAAAGCAAAGAACTTTATCCCGAGAGGTCTTGAAATTTGTTCCAAAGGACTATGAATATAGCGATATATTCAAAAGAGTTTCAAGAAGTCAGCAGAGGACATAGTAATCAACGCAGGAACAGCCAAGATGAAGGTCTGAATCTTTAAATTTAAGGAGCAGTTAGTTCAAAATTCAATTTATGAAGCAGCAGCAAGCAATAGTTTACCAATTAGATTTGTTTAGTCAAACGAAAGAGGAAGCTATTCTCCCATCAGAAGACTGTGAAACCGTAAGTGGAGCAGAAGCAAGAAAGGAGTTGCAAGTAAAAGGAGCAGGCGAACAGAAACGAGCCTTAACAGGAAACGGTTAAACAATTTAACCCACATTGCAGCCTTAAATGTTAATTTTGGGTTTTCCCATGTTGAAAACCCCTGATTTTATTAACAATCTCAATGATCCGGAATTATAAATACCTGAAAATAAGGATTATTTTATATTGTTA
>Ga0209717_1000370_pt1 | contig 55518 bp, 54 predicted proteins | sample AD_UKC048_MetaG_FD_184418 | JGI IMG/M metagenome (GOLD analysis project Ga0209717, IMG submission 184418) | Active sludge microbial communities of municipal wastewater-treating anaerobic digesters from USA - AD_UKC048_MetaG (SPAdes) (version 2) | ecosystem: Engineered > Bioreactor > Anaerobic >...
ATAAACTTTGCCTGCGCCGGACACGACCCGCTTTTAATATACAGGGCAAAGGAAGATAAGGTTTACTGGGTTAAACCCAAAGGCTTCCCGCTTGGGATAAGCCTGCCGGATGACGAGCTGTTCAGGACTGTCATGGCTGAAGAAAATGTGAAACTGCAGAAAGACGACCTTCTTCTTATATATACCGACGGCGTAACCGAAGCGATGAATGGGAAAAGGGAACAGTTCGGCGAACAGCGTTTTGTGGAAGCTGTAAAAAAATACGGCAAACTGACATCAAGGGAATTCATATCAAACCTGGAAACGGAGCTTAAGAACTTCACACAGGGCTACCCGCAGAACGACGATATAACCCTTGTCGCGGTAAAAGAGAAAAAGAGCGAAAATATGGTTCTTAACAAAACGGGAAAGAGCATAGAAAAACTCAAAAAAGCCGGTATGACAGGCAAAGAGATAGAGAAAAAGCTTGGCATTAAAATAGATGTTTTTGATAAGCTTAACAGGCTGCGTAAGGAAAAAGGTAAGGTTAAAGAAACTATTAAATTCCTTACGTTTGAACAGAAAAAAGACCTTATGAAATTCATCATTGAAAAACCCGAAGAGTCCATTTCTTATTATACGCAACAGCTTAGCGCAAAATACAACACTTCAATTGATACAAAACTTATAAAGAACGAATTAAAAAGGACATATCTTTCAACCGTGCAAGCAAGAAAAACATACGCGCAGGACAGAAAATAAAGCGCGGCTCCGCCGCTTATTCGCGGTTGAATAAACCCTTATTTTGATTTACAATAGAAACCTGAATTTATTCCGGAGGACATGATGATAAGGCGTTTTACGTATTCGGCAAAGAATGCCGCGGCAATAAAAGAGTTTCTTAAAAAAATAGACGCGTTTTCCGCTGAAGTTCCCGCATCTGTAATTGAAATTACCGATGCTGTCAGGGAAAAAGGCGACGCGGCGCTTATTGATTACGCGTTAAAATTTGACAAAGCCGCCATTAAATCCCTTAAGGTTGCGCCTGACGCTGTTAAAAAAGCGTATTCGCTTATTGATAAAAGCGTAATAAAATCAATTAAAACAGCGGCAAAAAATATTTCCGCGTTTCATAAAATGCAGAAAGACAACATAAAAGGGTATGTTTTTAAAAATGAAGGGTACAGTATTGAACAGAAATACGTTCCGCTTGATTCGGCGGGAATATACATACCGGGCGGCCAGGCGCCGCTTTTTTCCACTGTCTTAATGGCGGGAATTCCGGCAATAACCGCAGGGGTAAAAAGGATATGCATTGTGTCGCCGCCGCGTTATAATTCCGAAGTAAATCCCTACGTTCTGGCGGCCGCGGATATTATAGGCATAAACGAAATATACCGTTCCGGCGGGGCGCAGGCAATAGCCGCCCTTGCTTACGGGACAAAAACAATCCCCAAAGTCAATAAGGTTGTGGGGCCGGGAAATATTTATTCGACCGGCGCGAAAAAACACCTGTTCGGCACAATAGGCATAGATTCCATTAACGGCCCGTCAGAAGTGACAATAATAGCGGATGAAACAGCCAGGCCTGAATTTGTACTGGCTGACATGGCGGCGCAGGCGGAACACATAAACGGCCATTCAGTGCTTATCACTGTGTCTGAAAAACTTGCGGATTTTACACAAACCGGGCTGAAAAACATGGAAAAAGATATGGCTGTAAATGCTGTTATCATAAAGGTAAAATCCCTTAAAGAGGCGGCAATAATAGCGAATGAAAAAGCGCCGGAACACCTTACGGTAATAACAAAAAATGACAGGGCGGTAATAGCAATGATTACAAATGCCCCGGCTATTTTTGCGGGCAACTATTCGCCTGTGGCTTTCGGCGACTACGTGGCAGGGGCCAATCATATCCTTCCCACCAACGGGACATCCAAATTCTTTTCAGGCCTGTCTGTCCTTGATTTTATGAAGCACACGCATATAATCAGGGGGACAAAAAAAGGCATGCAGAAATTCGGGCCTGCCGCGGAAAAAATGGCGGAAACAGAGACTCTTATAAACCATAAAAAAAGTATTGAAATAAGGCGCAAATAAAAAAGGAAGTATATGAATATTCAGCCAAGAAAAAGCACAAAAGACCTTACAGCTTATGACCCCGGACTTTTTAAAGGCAGATACAAACTTGATGCCAACGAAAATCCTTACGGCATACCGGCTGGCCTTAAGAAAAAAATACTTGCAAAGGCCGCGGCCCTTGAATTAAACAGGTATCCGCAGCCCGGCGCGGGTTTGTTAAGGGAAAAACTGTCCAAAGGCCTTAAGGTTAGCCCGGCACAGATTGTGGTTGGAAACGGCTCGGATGAAATTCTGCTTTATCTTATGCTTGCGTATCTGGAGCAGGGTGAAGCGGTAATAGCGCCTGCCCCGGCTTTTGAAATGTACGGGGTTATCGCGAAGGCGTGCGGAGGCAGGTTTGTACCGGTGCCTCTGGATGACAAATATGATATAGATGACAGGGCGATATTGCGCGCTGCCGGGGAAAACAAACCCAAGTTTATTTTTATAACTTATCCAAATAATCCAACGGGAAACTGCTTTACCGCTTCCCGGATAAAAAATATCCTTGATAATACGGGCGCCCTTGTTGTGATAGACGAGGCGTATTATGAATTTTCACAGAAGACATTTCTGCCCCTCTTAAAAAAATATCCCAACCTTATAATCACAAGGACGTTTTCAAAGGCGTATTCAATGGCGGGCTTAAGGCTTGGTTATATGATTTCTTCGGCCGCGGTATGCGAAAACGTGAACAAAGTCAGGCTTCCGTATAACGTGAATTCACTTTCTGTTTTTATCGCGCTTGAAGCTTTAAAGAACGCGGGCGTGATTAAAAAATCCATTGGAATAATAAGAAAAGAACGCGCAAGGATGTACAAAACAATAAGCCAAAAATATGAAACAATAAAAAGCGACGCCAATTTCATTTTTGTCAGGTTCAATGACCCGCAAAAGGCTAAATTTGCCTTTGAAAAAGAGGGTATTTCTATTAGAATGTTTGGCAAAGGCCCTGCTGCCGGCTGGGCAAGGATAACCGTGGGAAAGCCCGCGGAAAACTCGGCGGTACTTAAAATTATTAAAAGGGGTGTGTGATGGCGAAAAAAGCCGCTGTAAAAAGAAAGACAAAAGAGACTGACATAGACCTTTCGCTGGCGGTAAATAAAAGCGGGGCGTATTCAATAGACACACAGGTCCCGTTTTTAACGCATATGATTGAACAGCTGTCGCGCCACAGCAATATGGATATTTCGCTTAAGGTCAAAGGCGACATCCAGGTTGACGCGCACCATATAACGGAAGACACGGGCATTGTAATAGGAAAGGCGCTTGCAAAGGCGCTGGGCGACAAAAAGGGAATCGCAAGGTTTGGATCCGCCTGCGGTGTCCTGGATGAAGCGCTTGTAAGGGTGGTTCTGGACATTTCCGGAAGGACATACTGCGACGTTAACCTTTGCCTTAAAGAAAAGAAAACAGGAAACTTTGACACGGAACTTATAGAGGAATTTTTTCACGGCTTCGCGCGCGGCGGAAACCTTACGCTTCACGTTGACCAGCTTAAGGGAAAAAACACGCACCACATAGCCGAAGCCGCGTTTAAGGGGCTGGCTCTGGCGCTTAAAGCCGCGCTGAAAAAAGACGGCAATTCCATAAAAAGCACAAAAGGAAGTTTATAAATACATGGCGGGAATTGTAATAGTTGATTACGGAATGGGAAACCTTCACAGCGTAAGCAAGGCATTTTCACACATAAAAGCGCGTGTAAAGGTCTCTGACAAACCTTCGGATATTGAAAAAGCATCCGGCATTGTACTGCCGGGCGTGGGCGCGTTCGGCGATGCCGTAAAGCAGCTGAAAAAAAGGAAACTTTACATGCCGGTCAAAAAGGCGGCAGCGGCCGGAAAACCTGTGCTTGGAATATGCCTTGGCATGCAGCTTTTAATGGCGCAGAGCGAAGAGTTTGGAAAACACAAAGGGTTTGGTTTCATAAAAGGCAAAGTGGTAAGGTTTAAGGGGAAAATGAAAATACCGCACATGGGCTGGAATGAAATGCGGGTCATTGATAAAAAAAATCCGGTGATAAAAGGCGTTAAGGACAGTCTGGTATACTTTGTACATTCATACTACACGGTGCCGGAGGATAAAAAAGACATGCTTTGCGAGACCGATTATGAAGGCGTAAAATTTGCCTCCGCGGTTAGCCGCGGCAACATATATGGTTTTCAGTTTCATCCGGAAAAAAGCGGGGAAAAGATGCTTAAAATTTATAAAAACTTCAATAAACTTGTTGAAAATCAGGAAAGGTGAATTCATGCAGATTATACCGGCAATAGATTTAAGAAAAGGGAAATGCGTAAGGCTTATAATGGGCGATGTCAGGGATGAAACAGTATACAGCAAGGAACCGGTTGCCATGGCCAAACTGTGGCAGGTTAAGGGCGCGCGCATGATACACGTTGTTGACCTTGACGGGGCTTTTTCCGGAAGGCCCAAGAATATGGAACTTATCATCAAAATGATAAAGGCCTTAAGGGCAAAAGTTGAAGTCGGCGGCGGCATCAGGACGGAAAAGACCATTAAAAAATACATCCGAGCCGGCGCAAGGCGCGTTATTCTTTCAACTTCCGTGATAGGAAGCGACAAGTTTCTTAAAAAGATGGTGGGTAAGTACGGGGATAAAATAGTAATCGGCGTTGACGCGAAAAACGGAAAAGTTGCCGCCAAAGGGTGGAAAGACATCACAAAGATAGATGCCCTTGATTTCATAAAGCAGCTTGAAGCGGCCGGCGCGAAGATGATTGTATATACCGACATTAACCGCGACGGGGTTCTTAAGGGCCCGAATTTTAAGGGCGTTGTAAATGTGCTTAAAAACACAAAAATGAAAGTGATAATTTCCGGCGGAATTACAAGGATGAAAAATATAGAAAGGTGCATTGATTTGTCAAAAAAGTACGACAATGTGGAAGGCGTTATTATAGGAAAGGCGCTTTACACGGGCAATATTGATTTAAAAGAAGCCGTAAAGCTGGTTAAGGAATAACCAATGCTTACCAAAAGAATAATACCGTGCCTTGACGTCAATAAAGGAAGGGTCGTAAAAGGGGTAAAATTCCTGAATTTAAAGGACGCGGGAGACCCTGTTGAAGCGGCCGTAAGGTACAACAAAGCCGGCGCAGATGAACTTGTATTTCTGGATATCACGGCTTCCCACGAAGTCAGAAAAACCATAATTGACGTTGTAAGAAAAACCGCGGAAAAGATTTATATTCCTTTTACGGTGGGCGGCGGCATTAAAACCGTTGATGACATGGAACTTATCCTAAAAAACGGGGCGGATAAAGTGTCTGTAAACACGGCCGCGGTATTGAATCCTTCGCTGATAGAAAAAGGCGCAAAAAAATTCGGCAGGCAGTGCATTGTGCTTGCCGTGGACGCAAAAAAAATAAAACCCGGCAAATGGGAAGTTTATACCCACGGCGGCAGAAAAGCAACCGGGCTGGACGCGCTAAAATGGATAAAACAGGCGGAAAAACTTGGCGCCGGAGAAGTGCTGCTGACAAGCATGGACGCTGACGGCACAAAAGCGGGTTATGACATTCCTTTAAACCTTGCCGTGTCTGATGCCGTGCGGATTCCGGTAATTGCGTCGGGCGGGGCCGGCGGGCCGGAACACATGCTTGAAGTGCTTAAAAAAGGAAAAGCGGATGCTGTACTGGCCGCGTCTATTTTTCACTATAAAGAATACACGGTAAGGTCCGTAAAAGAATATTTAAGGGATAACGGGATTCCGGTAAGGCTGTAAAGTTTTTGTCTGCGGCGGCGAAAAGCCGCGCATAAAATTTAACCGGGGTAAACTCATGAAAAAAACATTTTTTTCTCTTCTGGCAATGCTTTTTGTGTCATCGTCTTATTCGCAGGGAATACACGTAAAAGGGAACAAAATATTCGCGCCGGACGGCGAAGAAATAATACTGCGCGGGATAAACAAGATGTTTGTCTGGCTTGATAAGGAAGGCGAAGCGATACCGGAAATAGCCAAGACAGGCGCCAACTGCGTGCGCATTGTATGGACAATGAAAGACGGCGATTATCAGGGGCTTGAAAAACTTATAGAAAAGTGCGCGGAATATCAGATGATACCCATTGTGGAGCTTCACGACGGCACGTGCAAATGGAATGATGAAATATTTAAACAGATTACCGCGTGGTGGACGGCGCCTGAAATGGTAAAGATAGCAAAAAAACACCGCAAATACCTTATGATTAATTATGCCAATGAACTTGGCGACTGGCGCACGACGGTTGATGATTACAATAAAAAATACATAGCAGCGGTAAAAGCTTTAAGAAAAGCCGGCATACATACGCCGATTGTGATTGACGCGGGCAAATGCGGTCAGGACATAAACAGCTATTACACGGGCGGAGAAACAATTCTAAACGCGGATCCTGATAAAAATATAATAATTTCAGTTCATATGTGGTGGACTGACAATGACGAAAACAGGATAAAGGACGCGATAAATTCGGTTTCATACACAAACGCGCCTTTAATTGTGGGTGAATTCGCGGCTTATGGAATGGGGTGCGTCCGGACAATCCGTTATAAAACTATAATGGAAGAATGCGCGAAAAACAAAATAGGCTGGCTTGCCTGGTCATGGGGTCCCGGAAACCAGGACTGCCCGCTTATGGATATGACAAAGGACAATAAATTTACCGGATTATACAGCTGGGGAAAAGAAGCCGCAATAGACGGGGAATTCAGCATCAAGAATACGTCAAAAATACCTGAATTCATGAAAAAACAGGGCGGGCGCTGATTCTCTTTGACTTTTAACAGTTTTCGTTTATTATAGGTATATGTGCCAATTATTAATAACGGAGGTAATAATATGGAAAAGTTTGATATCGGAAAGGTAAAATTTGACGAAAAAGGGCTTTGCGCCGCGATAGCCCAGGATTATAAAACAGGACTTATAATGATGATAGCCTGGATGAATAAAGAGGCGCTTGAATTAACCCTTGCCACGCGCAAGGTGCACTATTGGTCACGCTCGCGGAACAAACTTTGGTTCAAGGGCGAAGAGTCGGGAAACGTTCAGGAAGTTAAGAATATATACATAGACTGCGACATGGACGCGGTTCTTATTAAAGTAAACCAGATAGGCGGGGCAGCCTGCCATACCGGATATGCATCCTGTTTTTACAGGGAAATAAAGGAAAACGGCGACATGGAAACACAGGGTGAAAAAATATTTGATCCGGAAAAGGTTTACAAAAAAAAGGGATAAAAAATGGAATTTACAAATATAAAAGAGGTTTTAAAACTTTCAAAGAAATTCAATGTAATACCCGTATATAAAGAAATGCTGGCTGACCTTGAAACTCCGCTCTCCGTATATTTAAGGATAGACAATCCGGAAAACTCCTTTCTTCTTGAAAGCATAGAGGGAGGGGAAAAAACAGCAAGGTATTCCTTCATTGGCAGGCAGCCGTACTGCACGTTCACATATGAAAACGGCGCTGCTGTAATTGAAACAAAAGGTAATAAAAAAGAGATAAAAACAAAGGATCCGCTTGCTGTTTTAAAAGGGGTTTTTAAAGATTTTAAAGCGGCAGAAATAAGCGGTCTTCCGCCGTTTTACGGAGGGGCTGTCGGGTATGTGGGTTATGACGTAATAAAACAATACGAAAAAGTCCCGGATAAACCCAAAACAGACAATTTAAAATGGCCCGATATTTTTCTTATGTTTGCCGATATCGTCATAGTTTTTGACAACGTGTATCACAAGATAAAAGTTATTCACAATATTTTTGTTGAAGGCGGCGATACGGAATCTGACATAAGAAAAAAACACGCGGCTGCCGTGAAAAAAATAGATATAATAATAAGCGACCTGAAAAAACCGTTAAAAAAACTTGCCTTTAAAAAACACAAAGGCCGGATAACGCTTAAAAATCACACAAAAAAAGAGGTATTTAAAAAAAGCGTATCTGACGCGGTGTCAATGCTGAACAACGGGGAGGCAATACAGGTGGTTCTGTCACAGCGTTTCAGCGCGCCCTTTAACGGCGATCCGATCCTGCTGTACAGGGCTTTAAGGACAATTAACCCTTCGCCGTACATGTTTTTTATAAGGTTTAAAAACAGATATATAATAGGCGCTTCGCCGGAAATGATGGTAAATGTTTCGGGCAGGACCGCCGAAGTAAAACCGATAGCAGGCACAAGAAAAAGAGGGGCAACCGCGGCGGAGGATAAAACGCTTGAAGCGGAGCTTTTAAAAGACACAAAGGAACGCGCGGAACATGTCATGCTTGTGGACCTTGGCAGAAACGACCTTGGAAGGGTATGCGAAACCGGTACGGTGAAAGTGAATGATTTTATGTTTATTGAAAAATACTCGCATGTGATGCATATAGTCTCTGATGTAACCGGAACGGTAAAAAAGGGGCTGGATGCTTTTGATGTTTTTGTAAGCACTTTTCCGGCAGGTACAGTGTCCGGCGCGCCCAAGGTACGCGCCATGCAGATGATAGACCAGTTTGAAAATATTAAAAGGGGCCCATATTCAGGAAGTGTGGGCATGATAGGTTTCAACGGCAATATGGAAACCTGCATCGCCATAAGGACGCTTTTTTACGATAAAAAAAGGGCGTATTTCCAGGCCGGGGCCGGCATAGTGGTTGACAGTGATCCCGAATTTGAATACAAAGAATCCCTGACCAAAGCCGCGGCCATGCTTAAGGCGCTTGAAATGGCCGCAAAAGCGGAGGAGATGTAAAATGGTGCTGATGCTGGATAATTATGACAGTTTTACATATAATATAGTCCAATACATGGGCGCGTTCGTAAAAGATATTAAAGTGTTAAGAAATGACGAAACCACAGTTGATGAAATAAGAAAGCTTAATCCTACGCATATAGTAATTTCGCCGGGCCCATCCTGGCCGGAAAACGCGGGCATATCAAAAGAGCTTATTAAGGCCTTTTTGGGAAAAAAACCGCTGCTTGGAATCTGCCTTGGCCACCAGTGCATGATAGAGGCGCTTGGCGGGAAAATAGCGCGTAATAACAGGATTATGCACGGGAAAGTTTCGCCTGTTTATCACGACGGCAAAGGGTTGTATAAAGGGCTGCCTGACCCTTTTACCGCCACAAGGTATCATTCGCTTGTGGGAGTAAAGAAATCCCTTCCCAAGGAACTTGTGGTAAGTTCCTGGACAAAAGAAGGGGAGATTATGGGAGTGAGGCACAGGGAATATATGATGGAAGGGGTTCAGTTTCACCCTGAATCAATACTGACGGAAGGCGGAATGAAAATAATTGAAAATTTTCTTTCGTGGAAGTGAAAAGATGAATACCCTGAAAAAATCCGCGGCTGTTATCGCGCTTGTGTTATTTCCCTTTATCGCGTCAGCTGAAGATGTGCTTACGTCAAAAATAGGCGTTACGGCTGAAGCCACGCAGGTATTGACGCCTGTTATGGCAACCGCGACGCCCGCACCGCCCGCTGCGGCCCCTGTTGAAACTGCCGTTGTTGAAATTGCCGCGCGGGAAATTCAGCCTGCGAAAAATGGCATTGAACCCTTTAACGTTTTATTTGACGACGCGGAGCCGTATAAGCTTAAAATAACGTGGAGCGCCGGCGTAACAGAAGGGATAAATTACAATATTTACAGAAAGCAGGAAGGCGGGGAATTTGAAAAGATAAACCCTTCGCCTTTTGCGGGAAACGCGTACACGGATATTACGGTTTTACCGGGTTCTGCTTATGTGTATAAAGTGGAAGCCGTCAAAAGTGAAACGGATATAACGATGTCGCGGGAATATGCCGTAACATTAAAAGAGGCGCCCAAACTTGCGCCTGACAGGCTTTTGTTTGAAAATCATGATGTATCAAAGGTAATAATACGCTGGACAGCTGTTAAAGAAGGCGTTGCGTATAATATTTACAGGCGTGAAAAAGACAATGCTTTTGTCCTGCTGAATGAAGCGCCGCTTTCCGCGGCCGAATTTACGGATGAAACAATAAGGCCGGGCGCGGAATACGCGTATAAGCTTGAAGCCACGGATGAGTCCGGATTTAAAAGCATGTCGGAAGAAAATGTTTTTAAAGCCGCGGAAGTAACGCCCGCGGGAAAACCCCTTAATTTCAGGGCTTATCAGGATGTTGAGCGCATTACATTAAAGTGGGAAGCGCCTCTTAAAGGCTCATTTGATATTGCGGGATACAACATTTACAGGGGCACGACCCCGTCAGGGCCGGAATTCTACGCGTTTTCCGAAACCGGCAAAACCACGTATCACGATGAAGGCGTAAAAGGCGGAATAAAGTATTACTACTTTGTAAAAACAAAAGACGTAAAAGATAATGAATCAGAACAGACGGACACAGAACCCTGTATTGCTTTTCCCAATCCAAGGACGGGCCTTGTGCTGATGCCCACGGCGTACAGAAATGATATTTTTGACAATTTTGGAATCAATGCCGACATGGCTTTTTCATATTATATCGGCTCCATTTACGGCGAACATGACGTGGATTCCCGAAAGGGAAATGATTCTTTCACGAAAATAGGGGTATGGCTGCTTTCCGCGGACCTGCGCTTAACCGCGCTTAATGAAACGGTAAACGTGCCGTCTGTGGGCGTGGGATACACGTATTCCATAATGCTTCAGGACAGCATAGGCAGTTCTGATACAACGGGTGTGGGAGTGACAATTAAAGGAAACGACAGGGATTCCCTTAAATCCATGATGGGTGTATACGCTGTGTTAAGCAAGGAGCTTTTCTGGGATTTTGCCTTCAGCGGCGGTTATGTGATAGGCGATTATTCGGGATTTATACCATACCTTACAAGGTTTGCGGATACGGAAAAAAAGAATTATAACTCATACTTTATAGGATTTTCGCGCCCGCTTTTCGCGAAAATGGGAGTGGAAGTGGAATATGTGGTGCCGGCCAATATCAATAATAACAGCTTTCTTCCGGACACGTATCTTATCAATACCCATATAGACAGGTTTATTAATTTTGACGTTGCATACCTTAAATATCCCGGCGGGTACGCCTGGCTTGGGTATATAAATTTCAGGTTTACAATTTTCCCAAGCCCGTACAAAGTGGAATAGGGGGCTTTATGATCTGCCCGTTTTGCGGTGTTCAGATAAGCGATTACGCCAATAACTGCGGAATGTGCGGAAACTGCATAGACAGGCAGCAGCTGTATGTGCAGTTCATGAAAAAAGGCGATGACGCAATTGACCATTCGCCTGAAGCCGCGGCCGTTAATTATAAGAAAGCAATTGAATTCATATCCGACAGGCCGGAAGCTTTTATAAAATACGGCATAGCCCTTGAAAAAAAAGGCGATAAAAGCGCGGCAAATATGTTTCTAAAAGCCATAGCTCTTGATTTTAACAATGAGCTGGCGCACAATCATCTTATTTCGCTTTATGACCACTATGGAAAACTGCAGGATATAAAACTGTGGTATGAAAAAAACAGGACTGATGCAAATTCCGGGGCTATTGACAGGTTTTTAAAGGTTATAGCCGGCATAGAAAAGTTTAAAGATAATAATGCCGTGATAATTCAGCCGCCCAAAGGCGGGGAATTTTTAAATGATTTTGTTTACAGTATGAAGTCATATTCCATGTCGAACATGGTGCTTTTAATAGTTGCCGTGCTTGGCGCCGCGGCGTTTGCCGGCGCTGTCCTGTTTAAAACAGATACATCTTTTATTATGCTGTTTGCCGGCGCGTTTTTTACCGCGGGGCTTGGGACGATTATTTTTACCAGGTTAAGAAGAAAAAGCAAAAAGACAAATACAGAAGAGGCGCTTGGCGCGATTTTAAAGGAGTATACAGAAAAGAAAGATGATATCAGTCAATAAGCGATTTTAATACCGCAAGCTGTTTGTCAACGCTGATTTTTCCGGCAAACCCAAGATATTTTGATGACAGTGAATACACCTTTGAATCTGAAAGCGCCTGCTGAAAACCCGTATTTTTTTCCATCTTTTGCTCAAGCAGTGAAAAAGAATACATTGATACGATAAGCGCGAAAGAGATTATTAAAACCGCCCCCACGGCCCTGTCAACAAACGCAAGCGCGAAAAAGTCAAACGCCTTTACCATTGCCATAAAGAAAAAAACAACGGCGGTGCTTGCTGTCAGGAATATCAGAGTGTACGCAAGAAGCAGCCTTTTTTCCGGCGCGTGCATAAAAGTGAGTATTTTTGAAAATGGCACATAGCCAAGATTGGCAGTGATTATTCCCGCCAAAAGCGCCGCGGGGACCATCATAATTATCATTCCGCGCGTTTTCCATCCTATAAGAAAAGCGAAAAAGACAACTATGCAGAGTATTATGTCTATGTAGTTCAAAGCACGCTCCTTATAAGATAATTAATTAAAGAATATTAGCATAAATGGCTATTTGCGTCAACGGCACATAAATGTCAGACGGAATTCAGTTTTGCCTTGATTAAATATATACAAAGTGTATACTATATGTATACACTTTAAGCGGAGGCAAAAATGGAACCGGCGGAAAAGCTTTTAATACTGGGAGAAAGCGCGAAATATGATGTATCGTGTTCTTCCAGCGGAACTGACAGGGCAGGGATAAAGGGCGGAATAGGAAGCGCGGCAAAGGCCGGTATTTGCCATACTTTCACCGCTGACGGCAGGTGCATTTCGCTCCTGAAAGTATTGCTGACCAATAACTGTATTTATGACTGCGCGTACTGTATAAACAGAAAAAGCAATGATATAAAACGCGCGGCATTTACCCCGCAGGAACTTGCCGATATAACCATAAATTTTTATAAGCGCAATTATATAGAAGGGCTTTTTTTAAGCTCCGGGGTCGTAAAAAACGCGGATTTTACCATGGAACTTATGGTGCGGGCTGTAAGGATACTGCGGCAGGACCACCTTTTTAACGGCTACATACACATAAAGGCAATTCCGGGCGCGTCGCAGGAGGTGTTGGATGAAGCCGGGCTGCTGGCGGACAGGTTAAGCATAAATATGGAACTTCCAAGCGACAGCGGGCTTAAACTGCTGGCGCCGGACAAAAAAATGGCTGATATAACAGCGCCTATGGGCCACATAAAAGAAAAAATTATTGAATCAAAAGCGGATAAATTCAGCAGAAAAAGTTTTGCGCCTGCCGGGCAAAGCACGCAGCTTATAGTGGGCGCCACGGGCGACACGGACAAACAGATAATTTCTTTAAGCGAGAATATGTACACAGGCATGAATTTAAAACGCGTCTATTACTCTTCCTATATCCACGTCAATAATGACAGCCGGCTTCCCGTGCCTGTTAATTCCCCGCTTCTGCGGGAACACCGGCTTTATCAGGCGGACTGGCTGTTAAGGTTTTACAAATTTAAAGCTGATGAACTGCTTGATGAAGAGCATCCGAATTTTGACACCCGTTTTGACCCAAAGGCGGCGTGGGCTTTAAGGCACATGGAGCAGTTTCCGGTTGAAATAAATACCGCGGATTACGAAAAACTGTTAAGGGTGCCGGGCATCGGCGTGCGCTCCGCTCAGCGGATTATTAAGGCAAGAAGGGCGTGCGCGATAGGGGTGGATGACCTGAAAAAACTGGGGATTGTGATGAAACGCGCAAGGTTTTTTATAACAGCCAAAGGCAAAAGCGCGTTTGAAGGCAGGTTTTCGGGCAGGGTGATTTCCGCGCGGCTTCTTGACGCCCCAAAGCAGCGCTATGAGCAGCTTTCGCTTTTTAAGCCGGAAGCGGTTTTATTGCCCGCCCCGGAAGATACTCTTAAAAGCATAACAGGGGAGTTATAGATGCAGAAAAGTTATGTGTATGACGGCACGTTTGAAGGTTATTTAACTGTGTTATATGACATTTTTAAATCAGGCGATGAACCCGCTTCCATATGCAGGACTGACACGGGCAGCGCAACTTTAAACCTTTTTTCTGATGAAAGACACACAGCAGCCGAAGAAAAAAAGTACATGCTTATGAAAAAGGCGATAATTGAAAAGATAAGCGCGGAAACTTTTGAAAACACGGTGCACGCGTTTTTATCCGAAATGCCGGACATTGAAATGCATATTTACAGATATATTAATACCGGCAGGGAAAAAGGTAATGATGTCAATAAACTGCTTGCGGATGATAATGTGATACCCGTGCTGCGCGCGGCTCAGCGCGTTAAGCACGAAGGCCACAGAATGCTGGGTTTTGTGCGGTTTGCCGACGCGGGCGGTATCTATTACGCGAAGATAAACCCGGATGCCAATATATTACCTGTAATTATCCCGCATTTTAGGACGCGTTTTGGTTCGCAGAAATGGATAATACACGATGTGGTAAGAAATCTGGCGGCGTTTTATGACGGCGGGAAATGTGCCATAAAACCGGTGGAATCGCTGGAATTAAACGGCGCCGCTGATGACGAGACAAAGTACGCGGATATGTGGAAGGCGTATTTTAAGGCGATGGAAATTAAGTCCAGGCATAACTCCAAACTGCAGCAGCAGTTAATACCCAAGAAGTACAGGGGTAATATTACGGAGTTTAGGTAAGATAATATTTTGTGGTATTATTTAATACTTGTTTTATTTGTCTTTTTAGGATATAAATAGTTATTACTGTAAAGGAGGAAAAGAATGCAAAAAAATGTTACTTTTACGATGAAGGTTGACAAAGATGTCCGCGACCTTATGAAAGATTTCTGCCGTTCAAGGGGTTTTATGATGAAATCATTTATTGAAAAAGCGATACTTGATGAAATTGAAAGGGAAGAACTTAAAGAAGACCTTTTAAGTATTCAGAATTATGAGCGTAACGAGAAAGATAATACGATAGAGCTGAAAAGCGTTGCTGAAGAATTGGGTTTTTACGGTAAAAAGAAGCATGTATAGTATTGAACTTTCAAGAAGCGCATATAAATGGCTGAAATCAGCGCCGGCCGGGATGCCTGAACTTGCATCTGTAAAAAAAAGGATGTTAGAGCTTGGTTCAGCCCCGAAACCTCCGGGATGCGAAAAATTACGGATGAAAGAAGAATATTACAGGATAAGGCAGGGAAATTACAGGATAGTCTATGAAATAGATGAAAAAAATAAAAAAGTTGTGATTGTTGCAATAGGGCACCGCCGGGAAATATACAGAAATATTTAGTCCGGCAGAAAATCCGGTTAACATACTTTTAAATCAGATGAATTTTTACGCACTTCTTAAAATCCCCTTGAAAATTCCGCCCGTTGCTATATAATAATCCTGTCATTTTTTTCCACACTTTACTGCAAGGAGAATCCGGAACATGGCAAAAGTTAAAATTTATGTCACTCTTAAAGAAGGCATCCTGGACCCACAGGGAAAAACGATCGGCAATGCCCTTGAAAAGATGGGGTACAAAAACATCGAAGAAGTCAAAGTGGGCAAATTTATCGAAATAGAGACAAAGGACGCGAAATCCGCCAAACTTGAAAAAAAAGTTGATGAAATCTGCGACAAACTGCTTGCAAATCCAAATATTGAAAAATACACATTCAGGGTGGAATAATATCCCAAGGAGCCTATAATGCCGGCAAAAATGAAATTTGGTGTGATAGTATTTCCGGGCTCAAACTGCGACGCTGACTGCAGGTGGGCCGTTGAAGAAGTAAACCAAAGCGTTGAATACATTTGGCACGATTCCGATAAATCCGCGTTAAATAAGTTTGACGTGATAATAGTGCCGGGAGGTTTTTCTTACGGCGATTATTTAAGGTCCGGCGCCATCGCAAGGTTCGCGCGCGTAATGGACGGTATGAAAAGTTTTTCGGAGAAAAAAGGGAAGTATGTCATAGGAATCTGCAACGGTTTTCAGATTCTGCTTGAAGCAGGAATATTGCCCGGCGCCATGCTTGTAAATAAAAACCTTAAATTCATCTGCAAGTATATCAATCTGTCAGTTGAAAATACAGACACCCCTTTTACCAATAAGTTTGCCAAAGGGCAGGTTATAAAGGTTCCTATAGCGCATCAGGAAGGCAATTACTTCACTGATGATAAAGGCTTAAACGCGCTTATTAAAAACGATCAGATAGCTTTCCGCTACTGCGACGCGAAAGGTAATATTAACGAAAACACAAACCCTAACGGTTCGGTTTACGGAATTGCGGGAATCACCAATAACCGCGGCAATGTGCTTGGAATGATGCCGCATCCGGAACGCGCGATGACCAACGAACTTGGTTCCACGGACGGCAGGCTGGTTTTTGAATCCATCGTAAATTACATCAAGAAAGCCTAAGGAGATAAAGATGGCCCGGAAAATTGCGAAAAAGGCAAAAAAGGCGAAAAAGACAGCTGTTAAAGAAAAAGAAATGCAGATAGAATATAACGGTTTTGAAATAACGCCGGAAATAATAAAAGAACACGGTTTTAAGGAAGGTGAATACGAAAACATCCTTAAAATAATGGGGCGCACCCCGACGTATGTCGAACTTGGAATTTTTTCCGCGATGTGGTCGGAACACTGCAGCTACAAGCACAGCAAGACGACCCTGAAAAAATTTCCGCATAAGGGAAAATACGTGATTCAGGGGCCCGGAGAAAACGCCGGCATCATAGACAGCGGCACTGACCTTGCCGTTGCTTTTAAAATTGAATCGCACAACCATCCGTCAGCTGTGGAACCCTTTCAGGGCGCGGCGACCGGCGTGGGCGGGATATTAAGGGATGTTTTCACAATGGGGGCAAGGCCTGTTGCCAACCTAAATTCGCTGCGGTTTGGAAATCCAAAATCAAAAAATACCCAGCGCCTTCTTCCCGGCGTTGTCAAAGGCATCGCGTTTTACGGAAACTGCGTGGGCGTGCCCACGGTTGCCGGAGAAACGGTGTTTGAAGAGTGCTACGAAGACAACTGCCTTGTAAACGCGATGACGATAGGCGTTGTTGAAAAGAAAAAAATAATTAAGGCGACCGCCAGGGGAATAGGCAATTCGGTTATGTATATCGGGGCAGCCACGGGGCGCGACGGCATTCACGGCGCCACTTTTGCTTCTGCGGAATTGACCGAAGAAACGGCTGAAAAACGCAGCAATGTTCAGGTTGCCGACCCGTTTATGGAAAAACTTCTTCTTGAAGCGACGCTTGAACTTATTGACCTTGATATTATGGAAGGCATACAGGATATGGGCGCCGCAGGCTTAACTTCAAGCGGCACTGAAATGGCGTACAGGGGCGGCGTGGGAATAGAACTGTGGATGGACAAAATACCCCAGCGCGAGAAAAATATGAACGCGTACGAAATAATGTTATCCGAATCGCAGGAGCGAATGCTTCTGGTTGCCAAGAAAGGCAAGGAAAAACAGGTTGAAAAAGTTTTAAGCAAGTGGGGGCTTCACGCGGTGGTTATAGGAAAAGTTATAAAGAAACCGCACCTTGTCATAATTGAAAAAGGAAAGAAAGTGGCGGATATGCCAAATTTCCCACTGACAGACAGCAAGCACCCGCTTTTCCCGCTTAAACACCAGAAAGGCGTAAAACCGAAATATCTTGAAACAAGCAATATAGATCCCGATAAGATACAGGCCCCCGATGACCTTACTGCCACGTTAAAGAAACTTATCGGTTCGCCCAACATAGCTTCAAAAGCGGCGATCTGGGAAGAATATGACCACATGGTGCAGACAAACACCGTGACATTGCCCGGCTCTGACGCCGCTGTAATAGACGTTAAGAACAGGGATTTTATGATAGCAACTTCGGTTGACTGCAACGGAAGGTATACTTATCTTGACCCGTATAAAGGCGGAGCCATAGCCATCGCGGAATCCGCAAGAAACGTAAGCTGTTCCGGAGCGGAGCCCGCGGCTTTTACCAACTGCCTTAATTTCGGTAATCCGGAAAATCCTGAAATTTTCTGGCAGTTTGAAAAAGCGGTTGAAGGCATGTCTGCGGCTGCTGAAGTTATGAAAACCCCGGTAATATCCGGCAACGTAAGTTTTTATAACGAAAGCCCAAGCGGCGCTATTTTCCCCACTCCCACGGTCGGCATGGTGGGATACATAAAAGGAAAAGAAAAAAGGTTTGTAAAGCAGTACTTTAAAAACAACGAAGACGTGATACTTATGATAGGCCATACCAAAGACGAAATAGGCGCTTCTGAATACTTAAAAGTGGTGCACGGCCTTATAAAAGGGCCGGTGCCAGATATTGACCTTCTTCTTGAAGCAAAGGTGCAGAAAACAGTCCGCGACGGAATTAAGGCGGGTTATGTTAAGTCCGCGCACGATATTTCCAAGGGCGGCCTTGCGGTGGCGCTTGCCGAATGCTGCATAACAGGAAAGGTGCACGGTGATTCCGTAATAGGCGCGTATGTGGACCTGCAGAGCGACATGAGGCCGGATTCGCTTTTGTTCGGCGAAACCCAGTCCAGGATTATTGTAACGTGCGCAAAAGAGAACGTGCATAAGCTGAAAAAACTTGGCGCCAAAAACAATGTAGTGATAAGCGAACTTGGAAAAACCGGCGGCGACAAACTTATTATAAATATTGACTGGGCCGCGAAATCAAATTCAAAGAAAATTTCTGTGACAACGGAAGAACTTGAAAAAATCTGGTCAAACGGAGTAAACCAATATGTGTGATTGCATGGACCACCCGAAAGAAGCCTGCGGCATCGTAGGCGTGTACGGCCATCCGGAAGCATCCACTTTAACCTACCTTGGGCTTTACGCTCTGCAGCACAGGGGGCAGGAAAGCGCCGGTATCGTGACCGTTGATGATAAAGGCAGGTCGCGCGAGGTTAAAAGCATGGGAATTGTGGCTGATATTTTTGACGAAAAAAAACTTGCATACTTAAACGGGACAATGGCAATAGGCCATGTGCGTTATTCAACAACAGGCTCGTCCGTTATTGAAAACGCCCAGCCCATAAAGGTTGACTATGTAAAAGGGCCGCTTGCAGTGGCGCACAACGGCAATCTTGTAAACGCGGATGTAATAAAAACAAAGCTGGAAGAAGACGGTTCCATATTTGAATCAACCGCTGACAGCGAACCCCTTGTCCATCTTATCGCAAAAAATAACAAGCTTGAATTTGTGGACGCGGTTAAAAAATCACTTGCGGAATTAAAAGGCGCTTTTTCTTTTGTGGTATTAAACAAAGACTGCCTGATAGCCGCGCGCGACCCTAACGGCTTTCGGCCGCTTGAAATAGGAAAACTTGACGGCGCGTATATAGTGGCGTCTGAAACCTGCGCGTTTGACCTTATGAACGCGGAACATATTGGGACGGTAGAACCGGGAGAAGTGGTGGTTTTTGATAAAAACGGAATGAGGTCGGAAAAATTCGCGGAGCGAGGAAGAAGCGCCATGTGCATCTTTGAATTCATATATTTCGCAAGGCCGGATTCCTATATTTTCGGCAGGAACGTGTCTGATATCCGCAGGGAGCTTGGAAGGCAGCTTGGCCGCGAATCTCACGTGGACGCGGACATCGTAATACCGGTGCCGGATTCGGGCGTGTCGGCGGCAATAGGCTATTCCGAAGGCACGGGAGTTAAGTTTGATATGGGGCTTATAAGGAACCATTACGTGGGCAGGACCTTCATTGAACCTTCACAGAATATCAGGGATTTTGGGGTCAGGATAAAGTTAAATGCCGTTAAACCGCTTTTAAAAGACAAAAGGGTGGTTGTTGTGGATGATTCAATTGTCCGCGGCACGACAAGCAGAAAGATAATAAAGATGATAAGAAACGCGGGCGCGAAAGAGATTCATTACAGGATATCATCGCCGCCTATCTATAACCCGTGTTTTTACGGGATGGATTTCCCGACAAAGACAGAACTTATTGCAAATAGTCATACCACAGAAGAGATAAAAAAATACCTGCGCGTTGATTCTTTCGCTTACTTAAGCATGGATGGGCTTGTAAAGTCCGTATCCGGAAGAAAAGACAAGTTCTGCATGGCATGCTTTGACGGCGACTATCCGGTAAGCCTGGACGTATCCGGGGATGTGAATAAGATCAGATTTGAAAAGTGCTGATAAGTATCAGTATTTGTAATATTTTATAGATTTTGTAGGGACAGCACATGAATGCGGGTGCTGCCATGGCATTCACACTGTCTGTGTGTTTTTTTGCAGCTCGGCTTGAGGCAGTATCATTTACATTTTAACAATCCAAAGCCAATGTTAATATAGTTATGGCTTTTATTTATAAATAAATGATAGTTCTTATTAACTGAAATAATTATCCTTGATATGATTGATATATTCAGGGGAGGGGAAGTGAATTTTGCGGGTACACTTTAAAAGATATATATTATTGAGTGTAATAATTTTAATGTCATTTTCAAATATAAATGCATTTTACTGGGGCGTAAATTATTCCGTGCCTGAAAATTTAGGTTTTAGATTTTGGTGGTTTGAAACAATAGGCAGTGAATTTGGTTATTCTGTAAGGCATAGAAATATAACAGAAGACCTAAATGTAGAAACCGGGCTTGATGTTAAACCTTTAATTGTTAAATACTTTATGAATGATTATTGGGATTTGAATTGTAGCCTTGAATATTCTCAATATTTATATGTGCTTTATGAGAATGAAAAAAGGGCAATAATGTTTAATAGCTATTCTTTGAAATTACATTTTATGGAATCTGAAATAAAAATTCCTATTAATTTAACCGATTATTTTGAGCAAGTTAATATAGATTTAAAACTATTAGTTGATATAGAGGTGAGTGTGGATTGGTGGTATAACAAAAATGGGGAGATAAATGGACCGTTTTCCAGTTTATATGTGCCGATTGGCATACTGGTATATTTTCGATGAGGTATATAAATTAGGGTGTTATTGTTAAAATGTTATTAGTCAGGCTTTTAATTTTATATGTGGGGTTTTAGCCTGCGGCAGTTTTTTGCGCAAAACCTACAAAACAAAATGCATTTTTTCATGCTTGAATTCAAGTTTTTGTCCTTGTAATAAAAAATCCCAAATTGTATAATAAAGAGCCTTGTGAAATCATTTCACAAGGCTTTTTCCTTATAATTAAGGACATTTTGCTTGTGAAATCATTTCACAAGCATTGTTTATTTTTTATAACAGGAAAATATACATATATAAGAAGGATGAACAAAAATGGGCAAATTTGAAGAAGTTGCAAAGAAAAGCGTAATGCAGATTAAGCCATATGTGCCGGGGAAACCCGTGGCTGCAGTTCAAAGGGAGCTTGGCTTAAAAGACGTAATAAAACTTGCGTCCAATGAAAATCCGCTTGGCCCATCAAAAGCCGCTGTTAAGGCAATGGCCAAAGCGCTTGATTCGTTAAACCTTTACCCTGAAAGCGGCGCGTATGAATTAAGGCAGGCGCTGGCAAAAAAGCTTAAAGTAAAGCCCGATACGTTATTTTTCGGCAACGGAAGCAATGAACTTCTTCAGCTTATTGCTGAAGCTTTTGTATCGCCCGGCGATGAAGTGATGTTTTCCGCGGTTTCTTTTGTTGTTTATTCAATCGCCGCAAATATCACGGGCGGCACCATAATACAGATACCGCAGGATAATTTCAGACACAATATAGACGGTTTTATCGCAAGGCTTTCGCCAAAGACAAAGCTTATTTTTATATGCAACCCCAACAATCCCACGGGGACAATTATAACAAAAGCGGAATTTGAAAAATTAATGCAGGCAGTCCCCAAGAATGTGATAGTTGTGCTTGACGAGGCGTATTTTGAATACGCTGATGACAAGAATTACCCTGACGGAATAAAGTATCTTTCCAAATATCCGAACCTTATTGTGTTAAGGACGTTTTCAAAGGTGTACGGCCTTGCAGGCATAAGGGCGGGTTATGGCGTGGCAGACCCGGAAATTACGGGCATTATGGAAAGGATAAGGCCGCCGTTTAACATAAACACGCTGGCGCAGAAAGGCGCGCTTGCGGCGCTGGGCGATAAAGCGCATCTGGCAGCCACCCTTAAAACAAATAAAGAAGGGCGCGCTTATCTGTACGCGGAGCTTAAAAAACTTGGAATAAAATTTGTTCCCACACAGGCAAATTTCATATTTATCATTCTGGACAGGAACGCAATGATATATTTTGAAGCGCTTCAGAAAAAAGGTGTGATTATCAGGACTGTGTTTGATAACTTTGCAAGGATTACAATCGGCACTATGAAAGAAAATAAAAGGCTTATTAAGGCCTTAAAAGAGATAAAGTAAAATAAAACCAGGAGGAACGGAAATATGATTATTGTATTAAAACCAAAGACCACAAAGGCGCAGATAAACCACATTGTTAAAAAAATAGCGGGTTTTAAACTGCGCGCGCAGGTATCAAAGGGAAAAGAACGCACGATTATTGCCGTAATAGGCGATGAAAGGGTGCTGTCCACGGTCCCTGTGGAAGCTTTTCCGGGAGTGGAAAAAGTAATGACCGTTTTAAAGCCGTACAAACTTGCCAGCAAGGATTTCAGAAAAGAAACATCGGTAATAAACCTGGGGCTGGGTGTTAAGATTGGCGGAAACAATATTGCCATGATAGCAGGGCCGTGTTCCGTAGAAAGCAGGGAGCAGCTTTTGGCCACAGCCAAAGCCGTAAAAGCCGCGGGCGCCAATGTGTTAAGGGGCGGCGCGTTCAAACCAAGGACATCGCCTTACGCTTTTCAGGGAATGGCTGAAGAAGGTTTAAAGATACTTGCAGAGGCAAGGGAAATGTACAAGATGCCGGTTGTGACAGAAGTGCTTGATACAAGGCACGTGGAGCTTGTAAACAAATACGCGGACTGCTTTCAGATAGGCGCGCGTAATATGCAGAATTTTGAACTGTTAAAAGAGGTCGGTAAGATGAACAAACCGGTGCTTTTAAAAAGAGGGCTTATGTCCACTGTCAAAGAGTGGCTTATGTCCGCCGAATATATTCTTGCCAACGGAAATATGAATGTAATTTTATGCGAGCGCGGTATAAGGACTTTTGAAACCGAAACAAGAAACACCCTTGACTTATCCGCGATACCGCTTGTAAAGACCTTGAGCCATCTTCCTGTGGTTTCTGACCCTTCACACGGCACGGGCAAAAAGCCCCTTATTTACCCCATGGCACTGGCATCAGTTGCGGCAGGCGCGGACGGTGTTTTAATAGAAGTTCATCCCAAACCCGAAACAGCTCTGTCAGACGGAGACCAGTCGTTATTACCTGTTGAATATAAGAAGCTTGTTGATGACGCAAGGAAAGTGGCAAAGGCGATCGGAAGGACGCTATAAAGCCGAGGGACAGAGGGGACGGATGCACAGAGGGACGGAAGGTTAGAAAGAGCGAATTAAGCTATAGGCAGTTAAGCATAAGCGAAGTCAGGTAAGCAGATAAGCATTAAGCAGTTAAGCATAAGCGAAATATAAATTGTAGGCTCGGAAATGCAGAAGGTTGGCAGGTTTTACCGAACATCTGACCATCTGTGCATCCGTCCCTCATTTTTTTAAAAGGTGTTGTTATGAAACCAATGTTTAAAAAAGTCACCATAGTCGGCATGGGAATGATGGGCGGAAGCCTTGGAATGGCGCTTTTAAAAAACCGCATCGCAAAAGAAGTGTGCGGCGCGGGCAGGAACATTGCCAAACTTAACCAAGCTAAAAAACTTTATGCCGCCACAACTGTAACTGATAATCTGGAAGAAGCTGTTAAAGGAGCCGACTTAATTGTAATAAGCGTGGTTGCCGATAAAATAGCCTATATGTACAAAAAACTTCTTGAAGCGGGACTTTGTGAAGATACAATTGTGACCGATATGGGAAGCGTTAAAAAAGAGATTACAGATGATATCTGCGGATTAAAAGGGTATAAAGATAATTTTATCGGTTCGCATCCCATGGTGGGCTCGGAAAAAAAAGGGGTTAAAAACAGCATTTTCAACCTGTTTAACGCGGGCAACTGCATTGTCACGGGGCCCAAAGAAAGCAAATATGTAAAAAAAGTGGCGCGCCTTTGGAAAGCGGTCGGGATGAACACCGTGTTTATGACCCCGCAGCAGCACGATGATGCCGTGGCGGGAATAAGCCATATGCCGCACCTTGCGGCTTTTGCTTTGCTTCATTCACAGAAGGACTGCATAAAAAACAGCAAAGATATAATAGGCACGGGTTTTAAAAGCATGACAAGGATAGGGGCGTCAGGCGAAGATGTCTGGGCCGGAATCCTTTACGCGAATAAAGAGCAGGTCATAAAACAGGCACAAAGATACAGGAAAGAAATTGAGCGCGCGGAAAAAATGTTAAAGGCAGGGAAAGTTATGCCTTATATAAAAGCCGCAAGGCTTTTAAGGGAGTCCTTGGATAAATGAAAAAAATACAGTTAGTGCCGGTTTCCGGCGTAAAGAAAAAACTTTCGGTGCAGGGCGACAAATCAATATCGCACAGGGCTGTCATAATCGGCTCGCTTGCCGAAGGGCTGACCACGGTCACAGGTTTTCTTGAAGCCGAAGACACGCTTAACACCGTTAGAATTTTTAAAAAACTGGGCGTGCAGATAAAAAAAGATAAGGGCACTGTTTATATTCACGGCAGGGGCCTTGCTTCGCTCCGGCAGACGCCGGAGGTGCTTTATGTGGGAAATTCAGGCACCGGCATAAGGCTGATACTTGGGGTACTGGCGGCGCAGCCTTTTGTAAGCAGAATAACGGGCGACGCCCAGATAGTAAAAAGGCCCATGAAGCGCGTTATTGAACCGCTTCAGATGATGGGCGCTTCGCTTACAAGCAATCAGGGCTTTGCACCCCTGACTGTTCAGGGCGGCTCCTTAAGGGCGATAAATTATAAAATGCCAATGGCAAGCGCGCAGGTAAAATCCTCGGTTTTGCTTGCCGGCCTTTACGCTTCAGGCGATACGGTAATAACAGAACCGGAACGTTCGCGCGACCACACGGAAAGGATGCTTAAATATTTCGGCGCGGACTTAACGGTAAAGGGAAACACGGTCAGGCTTAAGTCCGGAGCCAGGCTTAAGGGAAAACGCGTTGTGATTCCGGGCGACATAAGTTCTGCCGCGTATTTTATGGCGGCCGGCGCGCTTCTTAAAAAGAGCTCCATAACCGTGACAAACATAGGCCTTAATGAATCCAGGACGGGAATAATTGACGTCATGAAAAAAATGGGCGCAAAGATAAAAATAACCGGCATAAAGAACCAGAACGGCGAAAAAACCGGCGACATAACTGTTTCCACTTCTTCTCTTAAAGGCATTGAAATAAAAGGAAAAATAATTCCGCGCCTTATAGATGAAATTCCGGTTATCGCGGTGCTTGCCGCGGCGGCAAAAGGCAAAACCGTCATACGCGGGGCAAAAGAACTGCGTGTAAAGGAAACCGACAGGATAAAAACAGTGCTTACCAACCTGGACAGGCTTGGCATAAAGACACAGGAATACGAAGACGGTTTTGCGGTATTTGGAAACAACGGAGCGCCGTTCACGTACGCTTCAATTGATTCTTACGGCGACCACAGGATTGCCATGTCGTTTGCAGTTGCCGCGCTTGCCAGCGAAAACGGCCTTTTGATAAAGGATATTGAATGTATTAATACTTCTTTTCCGGAATTTTTTACGCTTATCAAAAGCCTTAAGGTGAAAAAGAAATGAAAGAACCTTCAAAAATATCATATTTCATAATGTTCCGTTTTTTCAGGCGGATGTTATGGCTGTATTTTGTAATCTTTCACGGGCTTAAATTCGTAAACACCGATAAGGTTCCAAAAAAAGGCGGAATAATTGTAATGCCGAACCACGCAAGCTATTTTGACCCGCCGGCGGCCGGAGCGCTTGGATTTAAAAGGTGCTGCAGGTTTATGGCGCGCGACACGCTTTTTAAGAATAAAATATTCGGATGGATAATAAAAAATGTCGGCGCCTTTCCCGTAAAAAGGGGAAGGGTGGACCGCGGCGCGTGGGATAAATTCATAGAACTTGTAAAGTCCGGATGGGCCGTAATGTTTTTTCCGGAAGGCACACGGACGCTTACCGGCGAAATTCAGGACGGAAAGCCGGGCACCGGAATGCTGGTCTATCAGACAAAAGGAAATGTTCTTCCGGTGTATATACACGGCGCTTTTGAAGCGTGGCCGAAAGGCGGAAAACCGAAACTGTTTAAGCCTATTACCATAGTGTACGGGGATGTGATGAGTTTTGACGACCTGTTTGAAAAGCCGGAATCAAGGGAAGTTTATGAGGAAATAACATCCCGCGTTATTAACAGGATTAAAGAGATGAAAGCTGATTTTATAAAACAGTCAGCCGTAACAAAATAATACATTCCGGCGGCAGTGAAGATGGCTGATAAAAAGAAAGTGACAATTACAGTTGCGCGAGGTTCGGGTTTTTGTTTTGGCGTTCAAAGGGCAATGAAGCTTGCCTTTGATTACGCCGAAAAAAACAATGATAAAGGCGTTTATTCGTTAAGACAGATCATACATAACCCGCAGGAATCAGAAAGGCTTGAAAAAGCCGGCGCCAGGCACGTGGAATCTGTGGCAGGCATAAAAAACGGATCGGCCGCAATCATAAGCACGCATGGAGTGACGCCCGCGGAAGAAAAAAGTTTAAGGGCGAAAGCCGCGGATGTCCTTGACACCACCTGCCCGTACGTGAAGAAGATTCACAGGGCCGTGGAAAAACTGAAAAATGAAGGGTATCAGATAGTTATTGTGGGAGACAAAGACCACTATGAGGTAAAAGGCATTTTAGGATATGCCGCAGATAAAGGGATTGTATTAAATACGGCGGCGGATGTAAAGAAAGCAAAGCTTGAAAGCAGGGTCGGTGTTGTGTGCCAGACCACGCAGAGCGCTGACAAATTCATGGAAATTGCGAATGAAGTAATGAAAAAAGTGCTTGTGGGAAGGTACGCGGAAGTAAGGATTTTTAACACTATATGCGATGCCACCCAGAAAAGGCAGGAAGCAACGGTTCAGCTGGCACAAAAGTCGGACCTTATGATAATAGTGGGCGGCAAGAACAGCGCCAATACAAAAAGGCTTTATGAACTTTCGCGCGGCATATTAAAGCAGGTGCGCCATGTTGAAACGGCTGATGAGATAAAAAAAGAATGGCTTAAAGGCAAAAAGAAAATAGGCATAAGCGCGGGCGCTTCAACGCCCGAAAGCGCGATAAACGGAATTATAAACAAAATAAAATACATGGAGCGTAATAATGGAAAATGAAATCAGAAATATAAGGGAAGGGAAAGTGGTAAAAGGCAGGGTTTTAAAAAAGAATGAAGGCGATATTATTGTTGATATAGGATATAAATCAGAAGGCATAGTGCCGAAAGAAGAAACCTTAAGATATACATATTATGACGAAATTAAGGAAAATGATGAAATTGAAGTGCTTGTCAAAAGGATGGATAACGGCGAAGGGCTTGTGCTTCTGTCCAAGATAATTGCCGAAAAAAAGGCCGTGTTTTCAAAGGTAAAGGAATCTTTTCAGACGGCTCAGCCGCTTGACGGCAAAGTGGTAAAGGCGGTCAAGGGCGGTTTTATAATTGATTTTGGCGCCAATGTAACCGCGTTTCTGCCTTTGTCGCACGCAAGGGTGGCGGCAGAAGAGATATTAAACAAAGTCATACCGCTTAAGGTCATCCAGCTGGACGAGGAAAAAAGAAACGTGGTTGTTTCATATAAAGAAGCTTCTTCGGAAAAAAGCAGAAAACCGGCGGAAGAAAACAGGCCGGCTGTAAGTGAAACCGTGAAAGCGCCGGAAAAACCCGCACCTGCCGCTTCATTACCCGAGGAAGCGCCAGTCCAGATTCCTGCTTTCGCGCCGGGATTAAAGCATGGCGACAGGATTAATGTTAAGGTAAAACGCGCCGCGGCAGAAGGGCTTGAAGTTGCGGTTAATTCCGAACTTGACGGGTTTATTCAAAAACACGAACTGTCTTATTTCAGAAGATTTACCAATCCCGCTGAAATATATCCCGAAGGAAGCGAGATTGAAGCGCAGGTAATAAATATAGATAAAGAGAACAGAAAAGTATTCTTAAGCGTAAAAAGGCTTGACGGCAATCCGTGGCCCGAAATGGAAGAAAGGTATCCGGTTGACGCAAGGGTTTTCGGCACGATTAAAGAGATAAAGGAAGGCGAAGGCGCGGCTGTCGAACTGGAGGAAAATATTGACGCTTTTGTCGGAAAAGACGACATATCATGGCAGGGTATTGATAAAATATCGGATATTTTAAAGCCGGGCGACAGGAAAGAATTTAAAATAATAGCGGTGGATAAAGTGAAGTTCAGGATTGTGCTGGGATTAAAAGCCCTGACTAATTCTCCGTGGGCGTCTTTTGTAAATATCTACAAGGAAGGCGCTGTTGTTGATGTAAAGGTTTCAGCCATTGAAGAAGGGTGCGTGATTTGCGAGGTTATAGAGGGAATAACAGGCAGGATGTCGGTAAAAAATTCCGCAAAGATTACCTGTAAAAGGGGCGATACAATAAAAGCCAAGATTATAAAAATTGATAAAGAGCAGAAAAAGGTATTTTTGGCGGGACGGGACATAGAAATGACAGAAGAGAAAAAGCAGCTTGATGATTATATGAAATCGCACGAGCATTCCTTTAAAATGAACGACCTTATTAACCTGGATAAGGAAAAAAAGGGTGATGTTAAATGATAAAAAAAATACCGCTTCCAACGGTAAACAGGCTTTCTTTATATCTTAAGTGTTTTTCCGAACTGTCCGCGGGCAATGTGGAATACGTGTCTTCGGAACAGGTGGCCAGGCAGATAGGGCTTAATCCGGCCCAGGTCAGAAAAGACCTTGCTTATTTTGGAAAGTTCGGGCGCAGGGGATTTGGCTACCACGTGGAACAGTTAAAAGAAAATATTTCCAAGATTCTGGGCACTCATAAGGGCGTCAGGGTGGCGGTTGTGGGAACCGGAAACCTTGGCAGCGCGCTTTTGATGTACCGCGGTTTTGAAGCCAGGGGCTTTAAAGTGGTCGCGGGTTTTGACGTGGATCCGGATAAGGTGGGCTGGGAACTTGACGGGGTAAAGATATATGATTCCGAAGATATGGAAAAAGTGATAAAAAAAGAGAAGATAGAGATACTGATAATAACCACTCCGGCTGCCGTGATACCGGATATTTTTTCCAAACTTAAAAAGACGCCTATTAAGGGCGTGCTTAATTTCGCGGGCAAGCACCTTGTAAGCGACGAAGACATAATAATAAGAAATGTGGACCTTGCGCTGGAACTTGAACAGCTGATGTTCTTTTTGACAAACAAATAATTCATAAATTTCATAATTGAAAGGCAAAGGAAAAAGGAGACTGACATGGGCATAATAAAGGTAAATTACAAAGGCAAAGAGTATCAGGCGGAACAGGGCAAAAGGGCGATAGAAATATTAAAAGAGGCGGAAACGGAAACGTCCGCTTTTCTTGTCGCTTCAATTAACGGAAAATTCATAGACCTTGGCACACAGTTAAACGAAGGCGGCGAATTAAAGGCATTCACTTTTGAAGACGCGGAAGGAAAGCAGGCGTTCTGGCACAGCACTTCGCATATAATGGCCGCGGCGGTAAAAAGGCTTTATCCCGGCACAAAAGTGACCATAGGCCCGTCAATCGATGAAGGGTTTTATTATGATTTTGACAGGGATGTGAATTTTACCGATGAAGACCTTTTAAAAATTGAAGAAGAAATGGCAAAAGTCATAAAAGAAAACGCCGGTTTTTCAAGGCAGGAAATTTCAAAAAAAGACGCTGTTAAGATGTTTTCTGACATGGGCGAAAACTATAAAGTGGAAATCATTGAAGCCATTAATGATGATACCGTAAGCACCTATACCACTGCAGGGTTTACAGACCTGTGCCGCGGGCCGCATATAGGGCTTGCGAAAAAGATAAAAGCCGTAAAACTTTTAAAGCTTGCGGGAGCCTACTGGCGCGGCGATGAAAAAAACAAGATGCTTCAGAGGATATACGGTATTTCTTTCCCTTCAAAAGAGCTGCTGGAACAGTACCTGCACGGCATAGAAGAAGCAAAGCAGCGCGACCACAGGAAACTTGGAAAAGAGCTTGACCTGTTTTCCACCCATGAAGAATTCGGGCCGGGATTAATCTACTGGCATCCCAAGGGCGGCACTATAAGAAAAGAAATGGAAGATTTCTGGCGCAATGAACACATAAAAAACGGGTATGACCTTATATTCTCCCCGCATATCGCGAAAATTGATTTGTGGAACACATCAGGGCATACGGGCTTTTACCGCGACAGCATGTTTGACACCATGAACATTGACAAGATGGAATATCAGCTTAAACCCATGAACTGCCCTTTTCACATCCTGATGTACAATAACAGCAAGAAAAGCTACCGCGACCTTCCTTTAAGGTGGGCGGAGCTTGGCACTGTTTACAGGTATGAAAAGTCCGGCGTCCTGCACGGGCTGATGAGGGTCCGCGGCTTCACACAGGACGACGCGCACATATTCTGCAGGGAAGACCAGCTTGAATCCGAGATTATAGAAGCGCTTAATTTTGTAATGTTTATTTTAAGGACTTTCGGATTCTCGCATTTTGAAGTTTATTTAAGCACCATGCCGGCGGACCATATCGGTGAAAATGCCATATGGGAAAAGGCGCAGGATGCTTTAAAAGCGGCCATGTCCACTGCCGGGCTTAAATATGATGTGGACGAAGGCGGCGGCGCTTTTTACGGGCCAAAGATAGACATCAAGATAAAGGACGCCCTTAACAGAACGTGGCAGTGTTCCACAATTCAGGTTGATTTTAACCTGCCGGAGCGGTTTAACATAAATTACACGGGCAAGGACGGCAAAGAACACAGGGCGATTATGATACACCGCGCGCTTATGGGTTCGCTGGAGCGTTTCTTCGGCGTGCTGATAGAGCATTACAAAGGCGCTTTCCCGGTATGGCTTGCGCCCAAGCAGGTGATGATTTTAACTATTACAGAGCGCTGCGATGATTACGCGAAAGAACTGGCGGCAGCCCTGAAGAAAAACAATATCAGGGTCGGGCTTGACCTTGACAGCGAAAAAATCGGCGCCAAGATCAGAAAAGCCACCATGGATAAAGTCCCATATATGATAATTCTTGGAGACAAGGAAGTTGAAACCAAAACCGTTTCCATAAGAAAAAGGACAGGCGAAGAGGAAAAGGGAGCGGATTTTGGAAAGTTTATGGAAATGGTGGCGGAAAAGATAAGTAAAAAAGAGCTTGGTATTTAACGGGCGGATTAAAGGATAAATGTTGAAAAAAAAGACGGTATTTTCCTGCGTAAGCTGCGGGTATCAGTCGGCAAAATGGCTTGGCAAGTGCCCTTCCTGCAATGAGTTCAACACGTTTCAGGAAGAAACGGAATTTAAAGGCAAGGCGGGCACTGACTACAGAAAGTTTGAAAGCGCGCCTGCCGCAAGCCCGCTTAAGGATATTAAAGCAGGGGAAGAAGAGCGCATACAGACAGGCATTGAAGAGGCGGACAGGGTTTTTGGCGGCGGTATCGTAAAGGGTTCGCTTGTGTTAATGGGCGGCGAGCCGGGCGTGGGAAAGTCCACAATAGCCCTGGATATAGCCGACAGGATAGCCGCGCGCTACGGCAATGTGCTTTATGTTTCAGGCGAAGAATCATTAAGGCAGATAAAGATGAGAGCGGACAGGACGGGAATTAAATCGGAATCGCTGAAGGTAATGTCAGAGACCTCGGTTGAAAAAATATCCGATATCATTGAAAAAGAAAAACCCGCCCTTGCGGTGGTTGATTCAATACAGACGGTATATAAGGAAGAAATAGAAGGCGCGGCAGGAAGCGTGAACCAGTTAAGGGAAAGCTGCGCCCAGCTTTTATACGCGGCAAAAAAGTCAAACGTGCCTGTGATAATCATAGGCCATGTCACCAAAGAAGGCACAATTGCCGGCCCTAAAATGCTTGAACATATGGTGGACGCGGTTTTGTACCTTGAGGCGGAAAAGTATTATCAGTTTAAGGTGTTAAGGGCGGTAAAAAACAGATTCGGCTCCACGAATGAGATAGGGATATTTGACATGCAGTCATCGGGCATTAAAGAGGTGAAAAGCCCGTCAAAACTGCTTCTGGACGAAATGAAAGAATCCAAGTCCGGCAGCGGAATTGTAACCGTGATGGAAGGCACCCGCGCGCTGCTTCTGGAAATTCAGGCGCTGACCGTCAGGAGAAGCTACGGCAATCCGCAGAGGACGGTTACAGGGATTGACTACAACAGGTTTCTTCTTATTGTGGCCATACTTGAAAAGAACCTTGATTTAAAACTTGATAACTGCGACATATTCATGAACGTGGCGGGCGGCATAAAGATAGTTGAAACAGCCGCGGATTTGGGCGCTGCAGCCGCCATTTACAGCAGCCATACGGGCAGGCCGGTTTCCACCAAGTCGGTATTTCTTGGGGAGCTGGGGCTTGACGGCGAAGTAAGGCCGGTGCGGTTTCTTGAACAGCGCCTGGCAGAAGCTGAAAGGATGGGCTTTAAAACAGCTTATGTGCCTGAACGTTCAAAGCCCGCAAAAAGCAAAATGGAAATTATTAAAATAGCAAACGTAAGCGAACTTACTAAGATATAAGCAATGCGCTTGCTTTTGCAGGTAAGGTGTTTTAATACCCGGCTTATTTATTAAGCCGGAAATAAAAAGGCGGTGAGAAAGAATGAAGTATTTTATTTATCTGTTTTTTATTGCGTTGTCTGTATTTGCCGGAATTTCGCTTTACGCGTCAAACCCATTATACGGGATTATTATTTTATCCGGCGCGGGAGCCGCGGCTCTTATGATTATCGGGGATATATTTCTCTCCGGTAAAGAGGCAAAAAAGGGTTCTGTCTATCCGAAACTGCTTGATACCAGCGTCATAATTGACGGAAGGGTCAAGGATATCTGCAGGGCAGGATTTCTGGAAGGCACGCTTATCGCGCCAAAATTTGTCCTTCACGAACTTCAGTATATTGCCGATTCGTCGGACCACATGAAAAGGAGCAAAGGGCGCAGGGGGCTTGATGTATTAAATGACCTGCGGAAGATGCCGAATGTGACGCTGGAAATAGTGGACAAAGATTATCCGCAGACAAGGGAAGTTGACCAGAAACTGGTATTAATGGCAAAAGAGACAGGCGCCAAAATTATCACCAACGATTATAACCTTAATAAAACGGCGGAGATTCAGGGTGTTAAGATTCTTAATATTAACGACCTGTCCAATTCGGTAAAGCCGTCTTTCCTTCCGGGAGAACGCATAGGCGTAAAAATTATGAAGGAAGGAAAGGAAAAAGAACAGGGTATAGCTTACCTGACGGACGGCACCATGATAGTGGTGGACAACGCAAGAAAACTTCTTAATAAGAAGATAGACGTTGTTGTAACCAACGTATTGCAGACAGACGCCGGCAGGATGATATTTGCCAGATACGAACAGGGCGGCGACAGCCGTGACAACCGCGGCGCGCGCGGCTATTTTAAAAGGCCGTTTAAGCGCAATGACAGAAACCACAGCCATAACCGCAATAACAACAATCAAAATAGCACGCAGAACGCACCCGCTGCAGAAACGCACAGCGAAGAACCAAAAAAGGAAAATGAATGAAGACAGCCGCAATAATTGTGGCTGCCGGAAGCGGAAAGCGTTTTGGCGGCTCTTTGCCAAAGCAGTATAATAAACTAAACGGCGTGGAAATACTTGCGCGCGCGGCGATGATTTTTGAAAAATCGCGCGATATAAACATGATACTGCTTGTGGTATCGCCAAAATACAGGGAATTTGCAGAAAAAAAGATAGTAAAAAAATACGGGTTTAAAAAAACAGCGGGCGTTATAGACGGCGGCGAACAAAGATATGACTCCGTCTATAACGCCTTAAAGTTTTTAAAAAATGCGGCGCCTGATTATGTTTTGATACACGACGGCGCGCGGCCTTATTTTAAGCCCGGCCTTATTGCCGAAGTTTTAAAGGAACTTAAAAAATACCCCGCGGCAATACCTGTTAAAAAAGTACCGTTAACCGTAAAAACGGTTAAAGGCGGATTTATAGGCAAAACTCTTGACAGGAATGAATTAAGGACGGCGGAGACTCCGCAGGGATTCAGGTATAAGGAACTTTTAAAAATTTATGATACAACCGACCTTAATACGTTAAAACCGACTGATGACGCGCGGCTTTTTGAAACGCGCGGCAAAAAAGTAAAAGCAGTGGAGTACGAAGGCATTAATATTAAAGTTACCACCCGGCAGGACCTTGAAATGTTAAAATCCCTGCCGTATTTTAAGAAGTTCAAGGGGTGATGAAAATGCGCGTAGGCATAGGATATGACGTTCACAGGTTAAAAAGGGGCAGGCGGCTGTTCTTGGGCGGCGTGGAATTTGAAAAAGCCGAATTCGGGCTTGAAGGCCATTCCGACGCGGATGTGCTTATTCACGCGATAATGGACGCGATGCTTGGCGCGGCAGGGCTGCGCGACATCGGTTATTATTTTCCTGATAAGGATGAAAAATATAAAGGCATAAGAAGCACGGAACTTTTAAAACAGGTGAAAGAAATAATTGAAAAAGAAGGCTATACGGTGGGCAACGTGGATTCCATAATAGTCGCCGAATACCCGAGGGTCGCGCCTTACATAGAAAAGATAAAAGCATCGCTTGCGCAGTGCCTTGGCGTATCCGAATCTCAGGTGGCGATTAAGGCCACCACAGAAGAAGGCCTTGGATTCACCGGGGCCAAAGAAGGCGTAAGCGCGCACGCGGTTGCGGTCCTTAAGGAGAAAGCGTAAATGATAAAGATATACAATACAATGACGGGAAAGGCGGAGGATTTTGTGCCTGTAACGCCTGGCGAAGTGAAAATGTACGTATGCGGGCCCACTGTTTATAATTTTTTTCATATTGGCAACGCCAGAATATTTGTCGTATTTGACACCATAAGGAAATATTTTGAATTCAGAGGTTATAAGGTAAAGTTTGTCCAGAACATCACCGACATTGAAGACAAGATAATAAACAAAGCCGCGGCGGAAAATGTCACCTGGCAGGACGTGGTAAAAAAATACACTGACGCGTATTTTGAGGACACTCAGGCGCTTGGGGTAAAAAAGCCGGACGTAAGCCCGCGCGCCACGGAAGAGACAAAAGGCATGATTGATATGATTTCCGTTCTTATAGAAAAGGGAAACGCCTATGTGTCAAAAAACGGCGTTTATTTCAGCGTGGCAAGTTTTGACGGCTACGGCAAACTGTCGCGCAGGAATATTGAAGAGCTTCAGGAAGGCGCAAGGGTTGATGTTGACGAAGAAAAGAAGAATCCGCTGGATTTCGCGCTGTGGAAGTTTTCCAAACCCGGAGAGCCGTTCTGGGAAAGCCCATGGGGCAAAGGCAGGCCGGGCTGGCACATTGAATGTTCGGTGATGTCGTCAAAATACCTTGCCGAGACATTTGATATTCACGGCGGCGGCGCTGATTTGATTTTCCCGCACCATGAAAACGAAATAGCGCAGTCAGAGGCGTGCACGGGAAAAACATTCGCAAAGTACTGGATGCACGGCGGCTACATGAATATTAAGGGCGAAAAGATGTCCAAGTCAAAAGGCAACTTTGTAATGGTCCGCGACCTTTTAAAGGACTTTTCCGCGGAAGTGATAAGGATGTTCATATTATCCGCGCATTACCGGGGGCCGCTTGATTTTTCATATGAAAACATGGAACCGGTCAAAAAAGGGTATTCCGAATACTATTACACGCTGCAGCGCCTGAATACAAAACTTGAAGGGAAAAACATTAAAGCCGAGATAAAGCCCGATAATAAATTCATAGCGGAATTTACGGAAGCCATGGATAATGATTTTAACACTTCAAAAGCGCAGGCGGTAATTTACGGCTGCCTTGCCGAGATAAAGACAAAACTGCCCAATATGACGGACAACGAAGCCGCGGAATATGACGCGGTGCTGCGCGTAATGGGGGACGTGCTTGGGATAGTGCCGGATATAAAACCTGTTGACTTGCAGGTAATCAATCTGGTAAAACAGATAGGTATTTTGCGTTCGGAAAAAAAATACGAAGAAGCAGATCTTTTAAAGAAAAAAGCCGCGGATATGGGCTATATATTGGAATTTGCCAAAGGGCAGACGTATATAATAAGGGAGATTAAATAGAATGTGGGTATACGGCAGAAATGTCATTAAAGAAGTTATTAAAAATGACAGGAAAATATACGAACTTGTAGTCCTTAAAGACGCGGAAAAAATGTCCGATGTTATAAACGCTGCCAGGCAGGCAGGCGCCAAAATAACCGTGACTGACAGGAAAAATATAGAAAAGATAACCGGTACGGACAAGCACCAGGGCATTGCCGCTTCAATAGAGGGATTAAAAGCGTGGGGAATTGACGAATTTCTAAGAAAACACGCGGGAGAAGAAAATATAACGGTTGCTGTGCTTGATTCCATAGAGGACCCGCACAACCTTGGGGCAATAATTAGAAGTTGCGAAGTTTTTGGTGTCTGTGGTATAATTGTGACTTCAAAAAGGCAGTCGCCTGTGAATGATGCCGCTTATAAGGCATCGGCGGGCGCAGCCGAATATATAGAAATGGTTGTTGTAAGCAATATAAACAACGCTCTTGAAATCTTAAAAAAGAACGGTTTCTGGATTTATGGCCTTGATTTAAAGGGCGATAAATACATAGATGAAACAGATTTTGACAAAAAGACCGCTTTTGTGCTTGGCAATGAAGGCGCCGGCATGAGGGAACTTGTAAGAAAAAACTGCGATTTTCTTGTTAAAATAAAGCAGAAAGGCAGAATTGACTCTTTAAACGTGTCAAACGCCGCTGCTGTTGTTTTCTATGAACGGATGAGGAAGATCGGCAGATAACCAACAGCAAATTAAGCTATATGCAGTTAAGCATAAGCGAAATATAAAGATACAATTTCAATATAGGGTTTGGATCCGGTAGACGCGGGTCTTCAGCCCGCGGCAGTTAAAATTTAGATTATATTTGGGCTGGCGTAGCTCAGTGGTAGAGCGTCTGATTTGTAATCAGATGGTCGGAGGTTCAAGTCCTCTCGCCAGCTCCATAGAAAATATAGAGAAAAGATAAGTAAAGCTCATTGAGACAAGGTTGTAAGTCCGATAAGAGGGCTTGAACCGAGAGAGCGCCGAGCGAATAGCGAGGATGAAGCGAACGAGGAGGGGCCGAGGAGGCGCAACAGCGCCGAGGTGGCCAAGTCCTCTCGCCAGCTCCATAGAAAATATAGAGAAAAGATCTGGTAGACGCGGGTCTTTAGCCCGCGGCAGTTGATTTAAAGATACAGAGAATTGTTCTTAAAAAGATAAAGAGATGATATGAAATAGTGGGGAGGTTCCAGAGTGGCTAAACGGGGCAGACTGTAAATCTGTTGGCTAACGCCTTCGATGGTTCGAACCCATCCCTCCCCACCATTTAATTATCATAAGATGAAATATGCTTGAAATTTCAGCGTATTCTTGTATAATCTTGCAGTGTTTTTGATTAATAAATGCGGGAGTAGCTCAGTTGGTAGAGCGCTAGCCTTCCAAGCTGGATGTCGCCGGTTCGAACCCGGTCTCCCGCTCCAAAAACTTGGTAGACACGGGTTTTAAGCGAAATTAAAAGTTCTTCAAAGTATAAAGAGATGAATATACAGATGGGCGCTTAGCTCAGTTGGTTAGAGCATCTGCCTTACAAGCAGAGGGTCGGGGGTTCGAATCCCTCAGCGCCCACCATAAAATAACTATAGTAGAATAGTTCATAGAAAAAGAAGAGCATGGATTGGGCAGGATTCGAACACGAATTCGCCGCTGACTAAATGTCAGAAAAGCGCGCAGGAAGCGCGCGACAGGCGAATGAGCGGGGTCGACGAGGCGCAGATAGCGCCGAGGTGACCGAATCCCTCAGCGCCCACCATTTAAAATTAAGTAAATTTATGTTATTATAATTCACCGCTTAAAAAATCAAGCGGGGGTGTAGCTCAGTTGGTTAGAGCGTCTGCCTGTCACGCAGAAGGTCGCGAGTTCGAGCCTCGTCACTCCCGCCATAAAAAGAAAAGGCCGGCATATGCCGGCCTTTTCTTTTTATGGCAGAGAATCGAGAAAACGATAATCGAGAAATAAGGCAGGGATAGAGATCCACGCCGGAAGGTGAGTTTTGGCGGGCAATTTTCGATTCTCGATTTTCGGCAGTTAGTTGTATTTTTAAAATCATATGCCGGAGGGGTCATATGCCTTTTTTGTTTGAAAATCTTGATGTCTACAATCAGTCGATGCAGCTTGCCGATGAACTTACCAATGTTGCCGAAACGTTTCCTAGCGGGAAATACTACCTAAAAGACCAGTTAAACCGTGCCGCGTTATCTGTCCCTAATAATATAGCTGAAGGCAACGGAAGATTCACGAAGAATGACAAAATGCATTTTTTCCATATTGCCAGGGGTTCGGCTTTTGAATGTGTTTCTATACTGGAATTGTGTAAAAGAAAGAAACTTATCAGTGACGCAAAAAATCAGGAATATAAAAACCGAATTGATAATGTATGCCGGATGATATCGGGCTTGATTAAAAGCCAAACCAAAAGATAGTTTAATAATTTTATACGTTGTTGAGGTTCGAAGAGAAGTTTTAGCAGCGGGCGAGCCTCGTCACTCCCGCCATAAAAAGAAAAGGCCGGCACATGCCGGCCTTTTCTTTTTATGGCAGAGAATCGACAATCGAAAATTGAGAAATATAATACAAAGTCGATTCGGGCAATTCTCGATTCTCGATTTTCGTCAGTTAGCCGGCCTTTTCTTTTTATGGCAGAGAATCGCCTGTCAATCCTGTAAACAAAACCTGACTTTATTACGTCAAAATCCTGTTATGCCCGCTTTAATTGACTTTTTAGCACAACAAAGATAAAATGAATTTATTATAGGATTTATACCGGGAGGTAATTTTGAAAAAGATATTTATTGCAGCCATTATGTTTGTGTTTTACGCATTGCCATTATTTGCCGCCGAATCCCTTGGGTACATTGCTTTTGTCTCCACCCGTGACCAAAGCGAGCAGATATATGTAATGCAGGAAGACGCGTCTTTGCAGACAAGAATTACAAATAAAACTGATTACTCTTTCTGCGGCCCTAAGATATCGCCTGACGGCTCCGAATTACTTGCGGTTGGATATAAACAGGCCGGTGAAGGCAGGGCAGGAAACGCGGACATTTATATTATGGATATAGACGGCGGCAATCTGCGTAAAATAACAGACGGCAGTTCTGACAATGACTGTCCGCAATGGATGCCGGACGGTAAGCGCCTGATTTACGCTTCAAAAGACGGCGATAAATGGTCGCTTTATACAACTGATACAAACGGCAATAATAAGATTAAATTATCCGGCGGCAATTACAATGACCTTAACCCGTCAATATCGCCTGACGGTAAGATGATAGCATTTCAAAGCGATAAAGAAGAAGAGAATATAAAACAATACTCCCAGGATGATTATGAATCCGAATATGAAGAGTGGGATGAATATTCCGTCCCTGACGGAAAAAGGGTTGAATTTGTAAACGGCGGAACTTACAAAATTTATGTAATGGATATTAACGGTATTAACAGAAAAAGGCTTACCAACTACGGTGAGAACCACACAAAGCCGTTCTGGAGCGCGGACGGAAAAAAACTTTATTACTTTGACTGGTATGAACGAAAAGCTCAGGTAATGAAGATGGATATTGACGGTAATAATAAAGAACAGACCGCATTATATATGGAAGACGGCCGCGACGGTTCTGTGGCGTGGGTTCTTGGCGGCAGGATACCGGTTTTTTCCGTGCCGCAGAAAGACAGCCGCTGGCGGCTGCTTCACGGGTTAAGAAATAATCTGGAACCCGTAAGTCCGGTTTTTTATTCCGAATCAGATAATTATGACGCCTGCGCGCTGCCTGTTACGGCAAAAAACAGGGATTTATTCAGGCAGAAGACCGCGGAAAAATATGAAAAAAACGGGGTAATTGCGTTTACTTCAAGGCGCGACGGCTATGAAGGGGTCAACGTGTACATAATGTGCCCGGACGGAAGCCTGCAGAGAAAATTAACAGACACCAACGGCGGAATAGGCGCTGTTGTTTCGGCGGACAGAAAAAAGATTTATTACGTGGATTACGGTGCCGACGTTAAGGAACAGATAAACCAGATATTTGTAATGAATATAGACGGCGCGCAGAAAAAGCAGCTGACATCCGGGAAAGTGTTCAGAAACAGCATTGACATTTCGCCTGACGGCAAAAAGATTGTTTTCATCAGCGCTGAATCCGTAAAAAGAAATGATATTTATATAATGAATTCCGACGGAGGCCAAATTAAACAGTTAACGGACGATGAGTATCACGAATCAGACCCCAAATGGTCGCCTGACGGAAAGCGCATAGTGTTTTCAAGGCACAAGGATAAAAGATGCAGGGTGTTTGTGATGGACGCTGACGGTAAAAATCAGAAGCAGATTACCGCCACCGGCGGCAATGATGACACGCCTTGCTGGTCGCCTGACGGAAAGCTGATTCTGTTTGAAAACGAAGGGAAACTTATGACAATAAAACCTGACGGCACGGATTTAAAAGAGATTAAGTGTGAAGTTAAGGCCGAAGAACCCTGCTGGTCGCCTGACGGCAAAAAAATTGTCTTTAAAAAATACGGCAGCGAATATATATGCGTTGTTGACACTGACGGAAAAAACCCCGTTGATATAACAAACAGCTGGACGGTGTCGTATTTGCCGTCCTGGCGGTAAGGTTATCTTTTTTAAAGTCAGGGTTTTGTAAAAAACGTTTTTTATGTTATAATTATTGAAAATTGTAAGGGGCTTTAAGAAAAAAATCAGGAGGAATTATGAAAAAGAATCTGTTTATTGTTTTTGCAATGGTAATTGGTTTTGCATTTGCCGGTTGTTCCACATCTCCGGTAAAAGATGATGCAAGCTCTTCAAATGGTGCGCCTACAACTGTTCAGGAAGCAGAAGACGTTGCGGCTGATAAGGCTGCTGCTGTTGAAGCTGAAGCACAGGCAAAAGCTGATGAACTTGCGGCTGCGGCAAGCGCGAAAGCCACTGAAACTGCAAACGCGGTGAACGCGGCTGCTACAAAAACTGCAACAGCGCTTAAGAAAGCATCACAGGCAGTTGACAGCAAGGCAAAAACAGCGGCAAAGGCGGCGGCGGACAAACTGGCTTCGGCGCAGGCAACAGCGGAAGCTGTAGCGGCACAGGCAAAAGCGGACGCGGATGCGGCTGCAAAAGCAGCGGCAGACGCAAAGACAAAAGGCGGCTTCCCGTGGTGGATTATAATACTGCTTTTAATCATTGTGGTAGTTGTTATTATTGTTATGTCAAACAGGAAAAAAGCATAAACGTGTAAGATAAAATTTTTGCCTTAAATAAAAAAAGCCCTTGGATTAATCCAAGGGCTTTTTTTATTGGTTGTTTAGTGTGCTATATAAAATATTGAACCGTTTTTAGCGCCGCTTACCGCAACCGCATTGGCAGACGCGCCTGACGCAGGAATTGTACCCGAAGCTGTGGCTGTCCCGTAAGATGTGGTCACATTAAGGGTAACTGTATCTCCGGCCGCGTAAGTACCGGGAAGGGCAAACGTCATATGAACGCCGTCGGAAACAAAAGGTATTGTCTGTCCGGCAATTGTAACGGTAGCGTTATTAATCCAGGTATCAGTATTAGTGTCTTCGATGGAGCAGTTGGCGGTTGTCGTTGCGTCAGTCAGCTGGAAATTAGCCAGAATAAAAATGTCTGATGCTGTGGTGGCTGCAGGCGGGGTTGGAGTGGCATCCAAGGCTGCCGCCGGGCTTGCCGGAGAACATGATGATAAAAATGCCGCTAAAACGATTACAAATACCGTTAAAAATAGTTTCTTCATAAAACCTCCTTTGAATTTTTTCCCTTTACAGATAATATTAAATAGCCGGTTAATAGTCAAGAAGTTATAAATTTAAATATGACACCGGTACTTTTTAATGCAACCGTTATGCTGCTTAATACGTCAAATTGATGAAGTTAAAAAAACCGTTTTTTTTTTGGGCTCCGGACCCGGAAGATACGGAAAAAGGAGAAAGTTATGAAGAAAACGATTGTTTATGCGGTAGCTGTTGTTATGCTCTTTGCTGTTGTTTCGGCTGTATCTGCAAAAGGCGGAAAAGGGCAGGGAATGTGTTTTGGCGGAGGATTCGGAAATGAAGGCGGGTTTGGCATGATGGCAGGCCCCAAAATGATTCTTGCTAATGCTTCAGAACTTAACCTTACGGCGGAACAGATGGAAAAGCTTAAAAAGCTTTCGGATAAAAAACCCGCGGATAAAGATTCGTGGAAGGGTATGAAAGACAGCCGCGGCGCGATAAATGAAGAACTTTCCAAAGATAAACCTGATATGGGGAAGATTGACGCTATGATTGACGAAATGGCAAAAAAACACGCAGCACAGATGAAAGAACACGTCAGATTTATGAATGAAACAGGTTCAATTCTTACCAAGGAACAGAAAGAAATACTTAAAAAAATGAAAGAAGATAAAAAGGCGGATTTTAAGGGCAAAAAGGACCGCGCAAAAAACAAGTAATATTTCAGGATAAAATCAGCGCGATGTTAAAGGCCGTACACGGCGTTTAAAATGCCGGTGCGGCCTTTGTAATTAATGCCTTGCCCTTTAATAAATTACTGTTATAATTAATTCAAGGTAATTTAAGAAAATGTTTTTTGGGAGAAAAGCCGTGGCAAAGCCGAAAAAACTTGAAATGTCAAAAAAAACAAAATTAAAGATAATACTGGGCGCCTTTGCGGTTATCGCGCTTATTATTACAATCGGGCTTGGTTACGCCTTAAAACCTTTGCTTATTGCTTTTGGCCTGTCTTATCTGGTGTTTCCGCTTATAATCAAACTTGAAAAAAGGGGATTAAACCGTGTGGTCTCGGTTACCCTTATATTTCTTCTTATGACCGGCGCGCTTGTGTTTTCTGTAATGGCGGTAATGCCAAAAATGGTTGAAGACACATCAAGTTTTTTCAGGGAACTTCCGGAAAATTCCGTGAAAGCTTTAAGGATGGCAGAGACAATAGCGCAAAACGCGGGAATTGAACTGAATTTAAGCGAACACGGCATTGACGGCCTTATTAAACAGCAGGCCGCGCAGCTTTCCGCTGACGCTGTTTCAAAAATCACCGGGACGGTGTCAGGTTTCTTTTCCAGTGTTATAAAATGGCTGCTTGCGATTCTTAACGTGCTGCTTATTCCGCTGTTTTTCTTTTTTATGATAATTGATTACGAAAAAATGAAAGAAGAAATTAAAAGTTATATCCCTGTAAAATACCTTCCGCTGGCGCAGGATTATATGGGCAGAATAAACAGGATATTAAGCGGGTATATACGCGGTAAGCTTGTGGTGGCTTTTATTCTTGGCCTTTTATACGGGCTGGGGCTTTATTTTATCGGGCTGAAATTCGGTTTTGTCATAGGGTTCGCGGCAGGGGTGCTTTCCATAATACCGTATGTGGGTTCGCTTATTGGTTTTGTGGCGGCTGTTGTAATGGCGCTGGCTTATTATCAGGGAATAGGGCTTTTAATTGGGATAGGCGTGGTGTTCACCGTGGCGCAGCTTCTTGAATCTTACATTATCACGCCGCGGCTTGTCGGCGAATCAGTGGGCTTAAACGCGTTTATCACGATACTTGCAATCATAATCGGCGGCAATTTAATGGGCGTAATGGGAATACTTATCGCCATACCTGTAGCCGCTATATTAAAAGAAATACTTGTGGATTTAAGAAAAGAATACCATCTGGTTCTGCATGAGCCCGTGAAGGGTAAAAGAAAATAACCTAAAATCCTGTCAGTTCGCCCTGTCTATAACCATAGTTATGGTGTTGTTCAGCGCCTGAATGCCGTGCGGTTTTTTCAAAAATGCCGCGGCTCCAAGGTTCACAAGTTTTTCTTCAAGCCCGGGTTCATCCGAAGAAGTGAACATTATGACAGGAATGTCTGATGTAAGATGGCTTTGTTTTAAGGCTTTAAGCACAGCTTCGCCGTCCATTTCCGGCATTTCCATATCCAGCAGTATTATATCTGTCGGCTCGTTCTGCGCCTTATAAATTCCTTCTTTGCCGCTTTGCGCGGGCACAAGTTCAAGTTTTGGATTATTTTTCAGAAAAATTCCCATAAGTTTAATCTGTAACGGAGAGTCATCAATGTATAATACCTTCATAAATTCCCCCTTAAAATCCGCCTTAATAAGGCATAAAATATTCAGATTATAAAACCCCTGATGTTATTTATAGCTGATAACAGCGGTAAAGTCAAATCGCGCTGTTTAAGCGGCGGGGAGTATGATATTATAATAAAAAATCACACGGGAGAAAATTATGAAAAATAAAACTGTAATAATAACAGGCGGGGCGCAGGGTATAGGCAGGGGGCTTGTAAAGTCTTTTCTGGACGAAGGGTGGAACGTTTCCGCCGCTGACATTGACGGCGAAGCCGGCCTTGAACTTGTGGAGGTAATGAAAGAAGACAGCAGGCTGTCTTTTTTTAAATGCGATGTTTCCGCGGCCATGGAAACGGAAAAGATGGTTGCCGACACGGCAAAAAAATACGGCGCGATAAACGCGGTTATTAATAACGCGGGCATCGGTGTAAATAAAAATATTCTGGAACTTTCAATTGAAGAGTGGAACAGGGTGCTGGCGGTTAATCTTACATCTGTTTTCCTTCTGGCTAAATTCTCCCGTATTCACCTTGAAAAAAACAAAGGTTCAATTGTAAATATTGCCTCAACACGCGCGCTTATGTCAGAACCAAATACGGAGGCGTATTCGGCTTCAAAGGGCGGCGTTATGGCGCTTACTCATGCGCTGTCGGTTTCGCTTGGCCCTTTAATACGCGTAAACTGCATAAGCCCGGGGTGGATAGAAGTGTCTGATTTTAAAAAGAAAAGGGATTTTAAGGAACCGGCACATTCTGAAGCAGATAAAAACCAGCACCCCGCGGGCAGGGTGGGCGCGCCGTCTGACATAGCACAGCTGGCATTATACCTGGTTTCTGATAAAGCCGGATTTATTACAGGACAGAATTTTGTTGTGGACGGCGGAATGACAAAGAGGATGATATACGTGTAGAACGGCAGAGGGACGGAGGGACAGAGGGACAGAGGGACAGAGGGAGCGGACCTGCGGTCAGGAATATAATCAAGAAACTAATTAATAAAGGTGGCGATAATTTATGAACAGGGAAGAGATGGAAAAAAAGGCCAAAAAGTATCTTAATACCCTTTGCGCGAAAATGCCGGATAGGTGCCCCGGAAGAAAACAGAATATTAAAGCCCTTTTAATGTTTGAAAATATAATGGCGCTTTACGGCTGGAAAACCAAAAGGCAGGTTTTCAGCTGCATAACATGGAAAGAAAATAAACCTGTGCTTGAAGCGGGTAATAAAAAATTTTCGGCAAGAGTAAGCCCGTATTCTAAAAAGTGCGGGGTAAAAGCGGCTTTAAAGGTTGTATCCACGCTTGACCGGCTGCGTGATGCGGAAATTAAGGGGACTATTCTTCTTTTAAAAGGAAAGATAGCCGCGGAACAGATTATGCCGAAAAATTTTGTTTTTTACAATCCGCCACATCATAAAGAGATATACACGCTGCTGGAGAAAAAAGCTCCGGCGGCAATTATTACCGCCACAGGCAGAAATCCGCAGGCCGCTGGCGGCGTGTACCCGTTTCCAATGTTTGAAGACGGCGATTTTGACATACCCTCTGTTTATATAAAAGACACGCTTGGGGAAAAGCTGGCTTTATATGAAAATCAGCCCGTTAAACTTTCTTTTAATGCGCAAAGAAAAAAATCAAAGGCATGGAACGTTGCGGCTTTTAAAGGTAATTCAGGCCGCCGGATAACAATATGCGCGCATATTGACACAAAGGATAAGACGCCCGGCGCCGTTGATAACGCTACGGGAATTGTAACGCTTATGCTGCTTGCTGAAATGCTGAAAGATTATAATGGAAAAACTCCCGTGGAACTGCTTGTGTTAAACGGCGAGGATTTTTACGCGGTGCCCGGCCAGATGAAGTATCTTGAATTGAATAAAGGAAAAATGGGACAAATAAAACTTGCCGTGAATATGGACGGGATGGGATTTAAGGGAAAGAAAACAGCTTTTTCTTTTTACGGCATTGCCGGGAAAGAATCCAAAAAGATAAGCTCGGTATTTTTAAAAAATCAGGGATTCATAAAAGGGGATATGTGGCCGCAGGGCGACCATATGGTTTTTGCCTCGGCAGGCGTTCCGGCGGCCGCCATTACATCGGAAAATCTTAATCAGCTTTGCGCGGATATAACGCATACTTACAGGGATAAACCGTCAATAGCGGACTGCGCTAAACTTGTGGATACGGCAGAAGCGCTGAAAGAGCTGATTTTAAAGTATTAACCGCGCGGGAATATCGGGGTTGCCACATACAGCTGTTTTGTGTATAATAAAAAAACTAAAAACCTGACAAACAATCAAATAAACAATCTTTAGGAGATGTATTTTATGGACCGTTCTGTTTTTATTGAAAAAAGGCGGCATAAGCGCGCTGACAGGGTTGTTCCTGTTAAACTAAAACAGCTGCATTCATATTTTGCTTCGGATAACGAAAAATTTGTAAACAGCAGAATGGTTAACATAAGCATGGGCGGAATGATGGTTGTTTTTGAAAAGCCCGTAAGTTTGGACAGGGAAAGCGTGCTTGAAGCCGAATTTATACTTGAAGGCAAAGAACTAAAAGTGGCGGGGATACCGGTATGGGACTCCAAAGACAGCGGTACAGGAAGCCATAAAATGGGTTTTGAATTCATGATAATAAAAGATGATGTAATGGAAGTGTTCAGGCATATGTGAAAGGCGGCAGCTGGGTTGAAGCGAGCATGCGCAGCGGAAATCCCTGCGATGTAGCGAGCGTGCGAGCGAAAGAAGCAGGGACAGCGGCTCAGCGGCTCGGCAGCTCGGCAGCTGAGTTTGGTTCTGGTAGACGCGGGTCTTTAGCCCGCGGCAGTTGATTTAGGTTTGTTCTGGTTTTTGTACTGGCACTGGTAGGCGCACCCTTTAGGGTGCGGCAGTTGAAAAAAATTTAAACAACGCGCCCTAAAGGGCGCGGCTACCAAACCTTTTTTCGGTTTTTGTCTTTTAAATTTTCGATTATCGATTTTCGAATTCTCTATTTTTCATCCCTTCCAATATATCACTTGACAAGTGATATTCTATTGTGTATAGTACTATCAAATAAAAAAGGAGGTAATAATATGAAAAGAGATGTGATAGAGATAAATGAAGAAAAATGCAACGGCTGCGGCAACTGCATTCCGGGGTGCCCTGAAGGCGCGCTTCAGGTCATTGACGGCAAAGTAAGGCTTGTGGCTGATTATCTGTGCGACGGCCTTGGCGCGTGCGTTGGCGAATGCCCGCAGGATGCCTTAAAAGTGGTAAAAAAAGAGGTGGAAGAATACGATGAAAGAAAGGTAATTGAGAATATAATGAAGCACGGTATTAATACGGTAAAAGCGCATATGAAACATTTAAGGGATCATGGGCAGTCGGAATATATTAAAATTGCCGAACAGTTTCTAAAGGAGAACAATATTAAGTTTGATGAAGAATCTCCTGCAGCCGCTCCGGCGCGGCATCACGGCAGCGGGGGCTGCCCCGGTTCCAGAATGATAGACAACACAAACAGAAAAAACACGGCTTCGGCTGACGGTATTTCCGCGCCATCAGAACTGCGGCAGTGGCCTGTTCAGCTTCACCTTGTATCTCCTGCGGCGCCATATTTTAACGGCGCGGATGTGGTGCTGGCGGCAGACTGCGTCGCTTTTGCGATGGGCAGTTTTCATAAGGACTTTCTTAAAGGAAAAGCGCTGGCAATTGCCTGCCCTAAACTTGATTCTGATCTGGATGTATATGTTGAAAAAATAACAGCAATGGTGGAACAGGCAAAGATAAACACTTTAACGGTGGTAAGAATGCAGGTGCCTTGCTGCGGCGGGCTTGTTCAGATTGCAAAAACAGCAGTTGAAAAAGCTTCCCGCAAAGTGCCAATAAAAGCCGTAACCGTAAGCCTTGAAGGGGATGTGCTGGAAGAGCAGTGGATATAGGCCGAGGGACGGATGCACAGAGGGACAGAAGTAAGAGCGAGTTAAGCCATAAGCAATTAAGCATAAGCGGAAGGTTAAAAAAAGAAATGAGTGAAGCTATAGCTTAAGTGTTTATTATGTCTGAGGTTGCAGGTTGGGTTGTTTAGACTACGATTGTGATTATAGCTAAATTCACTTTTATTAGTTAATATTCCACCCTCCAACCTTCCGTCTCTCATTTTTTATAGGATATTGGATAATGGTTTATGGATTAGGCAATCTTCCGTCCCTCTGTGCATCCGACCCTCTGTCCCTCCGTATTTGTACATATTTTCGTTGATAAATCCCTTAAAATTATATATTATATATATATTATGTGCGGGTGTAGTTCAGTGGCAGAATGCGAGCTTCCCAAGCTTGAGGTGAGGGTTCGATTCCCTTCACCCGCTCCATTAAATTAAAAAACCGCCTGATTTATAAGGCGGTTATATATATATTTATTTTTATTCTGACGGCGGCTTTTGCCGCCTGACAATTATATGGAGTAAAAGGTGATTCTTAAAGATTCTGACAAGTGGGCCGATCTGCATATTCATACCAGAAAATCGGACGGCACCAACACTGTTGAAGAGGTGTTTCAAAGGGCAAAAGAAAGCGGCCTTGAAGCCATTGCCATTACAGACCACGATACTGTTGCGGGCGTTCCCGAAGGTATTGAAATGTCAAAAAAGTACGGGGTGAAGTTTGTCCCGGGCATAGAACTTTCCGCTATTCACAATAACAAAGAGATTCATATAGTGGCGCTTTTTGTGGACTGGAAGAATCAGGAGTTTGTCAGGAAACTGACCTATTTTCAGAAGAAACGCACGGAGCGCGCGAAAAAGATAATAAGCAAGCTTAAAGAGCTTAATATGGATATTGCTTTTGAGGACCTGTTTGAATTTACCGAAAATATCAACAACGCGGGCAGGCTGCATATAGCAAAATTAATGGTGCAGAAAAATTACGCCAAGAATATAAAAGACGCGTTTGCCAGGTTTCTTGCCGAAGACCGCGTTGCTTATGTGGCAAAGGCAAAGCTGACCGTTGAAGAGGCAATTGACCTGGTTAAAGACGTTAAAGGCGTTTCCATACTTGCGCACCCGGGATTGTTTAACGCCGATGAAATGATACCGCAGTGGACAAAATACGGTTTAAACGGAATAGAAGTGTTTCATCCGGACCACACGTATGAAGATATGAATAAATACATGGACATTGCCAATGCCAACGGGCTGTTGGTAAGCGGCGGCTCTGACTGCCACGGCACGTCCAAGGATTACACAAGGATAGGCAAGATACGCCTGCCTTACGAATATTACGACAAGATACAAAAATTCAAAAATAAAGTTTATGGAGAATAAGATGGAACAGGGAAAAAAACATGATGTTAACGCCGCGCCCGAACAGCCGGTGTTAAGCGAGTCTGAACTTTTAAAGGCTAGGAAAGACAACCTTGAATATTTTGTAAATAAGGGAAATGTGCCGTACAAGTACGGCTATGACAGAAGCGGCACAATTGCCGAAATTAAAGAGCGCAATGGCGCGGTGGCGGAAGGTGTTGAAGGTGATACTGTTGAGCGCGCTGCCGGCAGGATAATGAGCATAAGGGCGCACGGAAAGACCACGTTTGCCAATTTAAAGGATTTTACAGGCACCATTCAGGTTTACATCAGAAAAGACGCTGTGGGCGATGAAGCGTATGAAGATTTTAAAAAGATGGACATAGGCGACATATTCGGCGTGGAAGGCAAAGTGTTCAAAACAAAAACCGGCGAGCTTACGGTAAAGGCCGATAAGTTTGAACTTTTAACAAAGTCGCTTCTGCCGCTTCCCGAAAAATGGCACGGCCTGAAAGATAAGGAAACGCGCTACCGCAAAAGGTATCTTGACCTTATTTCCAATGAAGAAGTCATGGGCACTTTTGTGTTAAGGACAAAGATAATAAAAGAGATAAGAAATTTTCTGGACGCGCGCGGTTTTTTTGAAGTGGAAACGCCTATGATGCAGGCAATACCGGGCGGCGCAAAGGCGAAACCCTTTTTAACGCACCACAACGCGCTTGATATGGATTTATACATGAGGATAGCGCCGGAGCTTTATCTTAAACGGCTGATTGTGGGCGGTTTTGAAAAAGTATATGAAATCAACCGTAATTTCCGCAACGAAGGCATATCAATAAAGCACAACCCGGAATTCACCATGGTGGAACTGTATCAGGCGTACACCGATTTTCAGGGAGTCATGAACCTGTGCGAAGAACTGATAGCGCACCTTGCGCAAAAACTGCTTGGCAAAATGGTTATCACTTATCAGGGCGCGGAAATTGACCTGACGCCGCCGTGGAAAAGAATTTCCATGAAGGACGCGATTAAAGAGTACGCCGGGATTGATTTTGATTCAAAGTCAGAAGCCGAACTTGAAGAGATATTAAAATCAAAAGAAGTGGATGTACGCCCCGGCGCGCTGCGCGGCGAACTTCTGGAACTTGTTTTCGGCGAACTTGTGGAGCCCAAATTAATGGGGCCGGTTTTCATAACGGATTTCCCGGTGGAAATTTCGCCGCTGGCAAAAGTAAACAGGAACAATCCCGCTATTACAGAACGTTTTGAACCGTATATATTCGGCCGCGAGCTTGCCAACGGCTTTTCGGAACTGAATGATTCGGAAGACCAGGAAAGAAGGTTCAGGCAGCAGATAGATATGGACACGCAGGGCGAAGTAGCGAAGGCCGTTGATGAAGATTATGTTGAAGCCCTAAAATACGGAATGCCGCCAGCAGGCGGGCTTGGAATAGGAATAGACAGATTGATAATGTTTTTAACGGATTCAGCTTCAATAAGGGATGTAATACTTTTCCCGCTGCTTAGACCTGAGAAGTAGGAAGTTTAAAACAGCGAATTAAGCTATAGGCAATTAAGCATAAGCGAAAGATAGGGCGCAGGTTTGGAAGGTTTTACCGAACATCTGACCATCCGTGCATCCGTCCCTCGTTATTTTTGTATAAAGGAGTTGAGTATTATGCCAAGGCCGTTTAATTACTTCATAGGATTAAGATACTTGTCGGCAAAGAAAAAAGGTTTTATAAACCTTATATCCATCCTTTCCGTTGCCGGCATTGCGCTGGGCGTAACCGCGCTTATTGTGGTTATCTCTGTCATGAACGGTTTTCATGAGGATATCCGCGATAAAATAATAGGCACAAACGCCCATGTGGTTGTATCGGGATATACCAAAGACGGCATTTCCGGTTATAAGGAAAAAATGAAAGGCATAAAAAAGATTCAGCATGTGAAAGCGGCGGCGCCGTATTTTATGGGTCAGGTAATGTTAAAGTCCGGCGAAAAAGTGGAAGGCATGCTGCTGTGGGGCATAGAGCCGTCAAGCATGTCAACCGTCAATAACATTGATAAGAACATTATTAAGGGCGACATGGATTTTATAATGAGGGAGCTTCCCGACGGAAAGCGCGGTATTGTGCTGGGCAAGGAGCTTATGAACAATATAGGCGCGGAACTTGGCGATGAGATAATTGTGATATCCCCGGTCTTTCAGCAGACGCCGACAGGCATGATACCAAAGATGAGCAAGATGCGCATAGTGGGCGTTTTTGAAGCGGGCATGTATGATTACGACACCACGTTTGCCTACGCGTCCATGGATACGGTGCAGAAGCTTTTCAACAGGCCGGACGTTGCCACGGGAATAGCGATTAAAGCGGACAAACTTGAAAACGCTTCCATTGTGGCGACTGAAATACACAGGATATATAAAAGCTTATGGGCGCGCGACTGGATGTCATTAAACAAAAACCTGTTTTCCGCGCTTAAAATAGAAAAACTTGCCATGTTCATTATTCTGCTTCTGGTTGTGCTTGTGGCGGCTTTCAACATAGCGTCCACGCTTATAATGATTGTAATGAGAAAAACAAAAGATATAGGAATTCTAAAATCAATGGGCGCGGGCAACCGGGATATAATGAATATTTTCATCATACAGGGGGTGGCCACGGGCATACTGGGTTCCATAATCGGTTTTGTCTCCGGCGTGCTTATATGTATTTATTTAAAAGCGTACCCCATATCAATGCCCGGCGGCGGCAGCGTGTATTACATTGACAAGCTTGCCGTATCGCTTAAATTTTCAGAGGTCATAATAATACCAATCGCGGCCATATTAATTTCGTTTCTGGCGACGCTTTATCCGTCTTACCACGCGTCAAAACTTGACCCTGTAGAGGCGGTGCGCTATGAGTAACATAATGACCGCAAGGGAAATAAGGAAAACTTTTGAAACAGGAAAGAACCAGCTTAATGTTTTAAAAAGCGTAAACCTTGAAGTTAAAAAAGGCGAGCTTTTGATGATTGTCGGGCCTTCGGGCGCGGGTAAAAGCACTCTGCTTGCCATACTTGGCGGTTTAAGCAGGCCCGGAAGCGGAAGGGTGCTTTTAAATGACGAGGACATGTACACCTTAAACGACGAAAAACTTGCCATGTTAAGAAGCAAAAGGCTTGGTTTTGTATTTCAGTTCCACCACCTTCTGCCGGAATTCAACGCCATGGAAAACGTGGCCATGCCCGCGATGATTGCAGGCATAAATAAAAAAGACGCGCTGGAAAAGGCAAAGAAGCTTCTTATCACAATAGGGCTTGGCGGAAGGCTTACGCATAAGCCCAATGAACTTTCCGGCGGGGAGCAGCAGAGGGTCGCGATAGCAAGGTCGCTTATCAATGACCCTGACATTGTGTTCGCGGATGAACCCACAGGCAACCTTGACAAAGCCAACGCGGAAATAATCCACAAAGTCATCCTGGATTTTAACCGCAGCTTCGGCCACACGTTTGTTATTGTCACGCACAACGAGCACTTAACTTCAATAGGAAACAGGATAGTCCTCATAGAAGACGGAAATATATCAAGCATAAAAAGCGTAAGATAGCTCAGCGCATATAAATCAGGAGGAAAGCATGCTTATCAATTTGAACGGAAATCTTGTACCAAAAGAAAAAGCCGTAGTTTCGGTGTTTGACCACGGAGTGCTTTACGGGGACGGAATATTTGAAGGCATAAGGGTTTATTCAAATAATGTATTCAGGCTGAAGGACCATATTGAAAGGCTTTTTGATTCGGCCAAATTCCTTAACATGGACATCGGAATGCCGCAGGAAGAGATGGTAAAACAGGTTGTCAAAACCGTTAAGGCAAACAAGTTAAAAGACGGGTATATACGACTTGTAGTCACAAGAGGCGTGGGCGACCTTGGCCTTGACCCGAAAAAATGCACCGAAGGCGTGACGTATTTTATAATAGCGGCAAATATCACCCTTTATCCCGAAGAACTTTACGTTAAGGGTATGGCCATAACCACTGTTGCGGTCAGGCGAAATTTAAGCGAAACGCTGGAACCGCGCGTAAAGTCGCTTAACTATCTGAATAACATACTTGCAAAGATGGAAGCCGGAAATCACGGCTCTGCCGAAGCTATTATGATAAACAACCTTGGCCACGTTGCCGAAGCCACGGGCGACAATATTTTTTATTTCAAAAAAGGCGTCCTGTATACGCCGACGCTTACAAGCGGCGCCCTGGGCGGCATGACAAGAAGGACGGTTCTGGAAATAGCAAAAGAGCTTAAAATTGAAGCTGTTGAAACAATAGTGACAAGGTATGACCTTTACACCGCGGATGAATGTTTTCTGACAGGAACCGCGGCAAAGGTAATTCCTGTAACAAAAATTGACGGAAGAAACATAGGCACGGGAATCCCGGGCGCTGAAACAAAAAAGATAATAACTGCGTTTAAAAAGAAAACAACTTCGCTGGGTGTTAAAGTCAAATAACAACGAGGCCGGCCGGCGGGTTAACTTTGGTATAAAGAGGTGAACCATGTTTGATAAATTTACCGACAGGGCAAGAAAAGTTGTTGCGTTTGCCAAAGAAGAGGCTCAGCGGCTGGGGCACGACTATGTAGGGACCGAACATATACTTTTGGGAATAATTAAAGACGGCGGAGGCATGGCCGCCGCCGTGATGGAAACTTTAAATATTGACCTGGAAAAATTAAAGCTGGAAATAGAGGAAAAGATAGTATATTCCGCTTCATCCACAATGCTTGCCGGGGAAATACCTTTCACGCCGGTAAGCAAAAGGGCTTTTCAGTACGCGGCGGAAGAATCGCAGCTTATGGGCCACAATTATATCGGCACGGAGCATATGCTGCTTGGCCTGTTAAAGGAAGAAGACGGCCTTGCTTCGCGTGTCCTTAAAGAAGTCGGGGTAAATTATAAAAAAGCAAAAGAAATGACCATCAATATCCTTGGCACCAGCTCGCCCGCCAAAATGCCAAATTTTCAGGGCAACGCCGCCGCGAAAACCGCCACGCCCACCCTTGATAATTTCGGGCGCGACCTTACAATGCTGGCGCGCGACAGTAAACTTGACCCTGTTATCGGGCGCGCGGATGAAATAGAGCGGGTTATTCAGATTCTAAGCAGAAGGACAAAAAACAACCCTGTCCTTATCGGCGAACCGGGAGTCGGCAAAACAGCCATAGTGGAAGGCCTTGCGCAGAAAATAATAAAAGGCGAGGTTCCGGAGCTGCTTTTAAACAAGCGCGTCGTGACCCTTGACTTATCATCTGTGGTAGCCGGGACAAAATACAGGGGCGAATTTGAAGAAAGGTTAAAGACAATCATTAACGAAGTCCGACACGCCAATAATTCCGTGATACTTTTTATTGACGAACTTCACACAATTGTCGGCGCGGGTGCAGCCGAAGGCGCGATTGACGCGTCTAATATGTTAAAGCCGCCGCTTGCAAGGGGCGAATTCCAGTGCATAGGCGCGACAACTTTAAACGAGTACCGCAAGCACATAGAAAAAGACGGCGCTTTGGAGCGGCGTTTTCAGTCAATAATTGTAAAAGCGCCGTCAATAGACCAGACCATAGAGATAATAAAAGGTTTAAAGGACAAATACGAGGCGCACCATAAAGTGACATATGAGGATGAAGCCATAGAAGCCGCGACAAAGCTTTCAAACAGGTACATAACAGAGCGTTTTCTTCCGGACAAGGCGATTGACCTTATTGACGAGGCGGGTGCAAGGGCAAGGCTTTACGCGACCACGCTTCCTGATGACATAAGGGAACTGGATAAAGAAATAGAGCAGGTCCGCAAGGAACTTGAAGCTTCCGCCAAAGCGCAGGAGTATGAAAAAGCCGCGGGCTTCAGGGATAAGATAAACGAACTTAACCGCA
>Ga0209717_1000373_pt1 | contig 55234 bp, 39 predicted proteins | sample AD_UKC048_MetaG_FD_184418 | JGI IMG/M metagenome (GOLD analysis project Ga0209717, IMG submission 184418) | Active sludge microbial communities of municipal wastewater-treating anaerobic digesters from USA - AD_UKC048_MetaG (SPAdes) (version 2) | ecosystem: Engineered > Bioreactor > Anaerobic >...
ACAAGGCCCATCAGGATCAGCACTCGTCAAAGTAAGGGTGACTGTTCCTGCCGTTTTATCTGCCTGGCTGGGTACATACGCCGTAGCGCTGCCAAAAGCCGCTCCACCTGTGAATGACCCCGTACCATTGCTGCTCCAGGTACCCGCAGTAGCGCCACCGCTGATACTGGCCCCAATGTCGCTTAGATCCAATGTCTGGTTGCCGCAGATGGTTTGTGGTGTTCCGGCTTCAACTGCCACAAGCGTATTGATCGCTATGATCATGTTTACAGTTTCCGCACATTGCCCTACATTTGGGGTAAATATATAATTAGGCGTACCCAAAGTAGCGGTGCTGATGCTCGACGGGTTCCAGGTACCCAGGATGCCATTATTGGAAGTTGTGGGTAAACCAGCCGGTATGTCGCCCTGGCAGTAAGGCCCGAGTTGGGTGAAACTTGGAATAACTTTAGGGTTCACCGTGACGGTTACATTCTCAAAATCCTCGCCACAAGGAGAAGTGCCCGCTACCGTGTAACGGAAAAAATAAGTACCCACGGACAGACCGCTGGGAGTTAAGGTGCCGGCTCCGGCATTGAAGTTAGCTCCTGGATCATCAGAGCCTGCCTCCAGCGTCCAGGCACCACCAGTGTCTTCCCCAGAAAGGAGGTCAGCCAGCGTAATCGTCGGGTTACCATCACATGCAGGGATACTAGAGCCTGAGCCTGCGTAAGGGGCCTTTATGATATTCACTGTCACGTCTTCTACATCATTCCCACAAGGTGCTGTTCCAACTACTGTATAGCGGAATACATAGGGGCCTGCGAAGAGTCCATTAGGGTCAAGCGTACCTGCTAATGCATCAAAATTAGTACCAGGTGTGCCGCCCTGAATACCCCAGGTCCCTCCTGAATTTTCTCCAGCAAGTAAGTCTGCCAGGGTAATTACAGCGCCAAGTTTATTGCAGGCACTGGTCTCGCTACCTGTACCCGCATTGGGGGGACTAATGGTCGTGATGTTGGCCGAAGCCGTAGCTAGCTCGCAAGGTCCTTCCTCATCAGGGTCGGCAATACTGGCAAAAATGGTCAGGGTCAAACCCGCTTCTGCTGGCGCAGGGGTGTAGGTAAAGGTACCCGTACCATTGTTCAATGTAGTGATGGAAAAAGCACCCAAAAATCCGGCAGTATTGATGAGCGCAGGGCCGTTTTGCACGGTATAGCCAATGGTCACCTTAGCTCCAATACAAGAAGTAGAATTTAAGGGGCTGAAATTGACAAAAGGTGGCGCTTCACAGTCGCAGGATTCTGGAATAGCCGACACCGTAAAGGTCTGATCACGGTAACAGCCCGTGGCTATGTCAATGACCCGCACGGTGTACTGGGTTCCACCTATCGCAGGAGCACTAGTGAAAGTAAACACATCCAGAGGGTCTGCATTAATGCCGGTGCCACCAGAAACCGCAGTCATGGCGCCAGTATAGGTCACTCCCGTGCTGATGTCGTATTTGTAGCCAGAAGCGGCGGGCACATCGAGTGTGACGTAGGGATTGCTCTCGGGGCAGACACCATTGGTAGGTGTAGCCGTAAAGCTGGGGCCATCTGCACTGATCACCGCAGTGCTATTCATGTAGATAAAACACCCTTTACTGTTGGTTGCGGAAATAATAGTGTAAGTGCCTGGTGTGGTGAACGAACCAAAGGAAAGTGCGTTGCCCGTACCCGGTATCTGGGTCTCAAAAGCGCTGTTTCTGTAAAGAAAATAAGTCGCAGTGGCTTCAGAGCCACTCAAACCCACTTCTACTCCTGGGCCAGTTCCACAATAAGAACCGCCACCCGTTACATCAAAAACAAACATCGGCAGGGGGTTGATGGTGATGACAACCATAGCGGTTACTACACATGACCCATTGGTTACAGTAACCGTGTAGGTCGTGGTGATGTTAGGAGTTACTTCAATCGAAGGAGTTGTTTCTAAAGTACTCCAGGCATAAGTGCCGCCACCACTAGCCGTCAAGGTTGCTGATTCGCCTAAACAAACGTTGCCATCATTTTGGGGGAGATTGCCAGAGTTTTCAGTTACGGTAATGGTGATCGCTGAACAGGTTTGAACAGTTTGAGTACTAGAATTACCACTTGCAAATTCACCGACCGTATATTGAGCCGCTCCTCTCACCCGATAATAATAGGTGGTATTTGGATTAAGCCCGGTAATGTTGTGTGAGTTGGTCGCTTGTCCAGCAACATATAGGTTTTCGTAACCCGGAACAAAACTTGAAAAATCACTAGCTGTAGATACATCAATGCGGTATCCTGTAACACCAGCAACTGCAATCCAGTTTGCCATAAAGCTAGTTGAATTGATTGGATTGGCAGCATTGGCAGTTGGAATAGCCGGAATGGGGTCGATAAGTAGGTCATCAATGTCAACGATGGCGTTGCTCATACTAATTACAAATTTCAAATCTGTAATTGTTTGAGTAGTCGTTTGGATGGCCACATCATTAAACAATTTTACCGTACCTGCCCAAATATCCGCTACATCGTTAGCAATAGACTCGTTGGTACCATCGGGTGCTCTGTAGGTTGTTGTAGCTCCCGAATTGTTCACAACCCAAGTAATGGCCTGAGTACCACTTAAATTTGCGCTATTTGTGCCATTGGTAATGTCACGTATCAAAAATGTACCATCAGTCGCAGTGGTGTTAAGTGCAAATCTAGCGTAAGTATTTGCGATTGATTCAGCTGCGTTTGCCGTACCAAAGCCAGATCCAATTTGAAAAACGCCAAATGAGGTGACCGCAGTAGCAGATCCACTCACTGCTAAGTTGAACTTATACATTAAAGTAGTTGGCGTAGGAGAAAAGTCTGTAGTTCTAGAGTACGAACCAGCATTCGCATTTGCGGATCTGTTAAACCTCAATTTATTGTTCGCACCACCCGTATTGATAGACAATTCTGTACCCGCACCTGTGGTAGAAATGGCATTGAATTGACCATTGGTAGGTGCTGCAGCATTCACGTAAGTACTCACGGTGGTAGAACTACTAAAATCCTGTTGCAACAACTGCCCCCAAACAATTTCTCCCCACATCGTCATTCCCAAGCACAAAAGTGCTGAAATGAAGTTCATCGTTTTGAAACGTGGCTGCTTGACACCTTGGATAGATATTTTTGATAAATAAGATAAGCAGTACAAAGAGGCAAGGAAGAGCTTCTTCATGGAGATTGTGATTTGTCGGAAATTTGATACAAAAGGTCGTCACACAAATGTACCATTCCCTTTCCAAAAACGGGGCAAATCACCAATACTTAATTCCCAAAAAATCAAAAACTTAATCTTAATTTGACTAAACTACCCATTTTGTAGTAGATCATTATATCTGTAATCAAAGCAAACACCCCTCAGTATTTTCCACTTTAAAATACTGAGGGGTATTAAAATGAAAACAGTTCCTAAGTATTACTCTTTGCTGCTCCGCTTTGTAAACCACAAGCCATTGCCATGGCTAGAGCCGTAATTGATTTGGTAATTGGCGTGTTTGATGTATTTGGTTTTGTATTTGGCGTGTAATTCCGCCGATTGTTTGACCCCGTTGACCCAAAATTCTTCGTTGGTCAATCTGAAAGTGTTCAGGGCATTTTTGTCTTTGAACAGTTTGTCGCTGATCATATCATTCACCATACTGAGGGACATTTTGCGGTCTTCTTCGGCCTGTTTGCGGTCTTTCTCGGCTTGCACACGGTCGAGTTCGGCTTGGGCTCTGTCTCGTCCGGCTTGTTCGCGGTCGCGGTCTGCTTGCAGGCGATCTTTTTCCGCCTGTTCGCGATCCCGTTCTGCCTGCTGGCGGTCGCGTATTGCTTGTTCGCGGTCTAGTTTGGATTGGGCTTCATCACGAGTTGCCCGTTCTTTGTCGCGCCCAGCTTGTTCCCGATCCCGTTCGGCTTGAGCACGATCCTTTTCCGCTTGCTCGCGATCGAGTTTGGCTTGTTCCTGATCCCGCATGGCTTGTTCGCGGTCGCGGTCTGCTTGCTGGCGATCTTTAACCGCCTGTTCACGGTCGCGTTCAGCCTGTTTGCGGTCTTCTTCAGCTTGCGCCCGATCCCTTTCCATTTGTTCGTCGATTTCCTTGATGACTGCTTCGTAATCGGAGTACTTGTCTTCACTCAGTTTTTCTCCATTTACGTACATCTCTTGGATTTTTTTGTCCACTCTTTTGACACTGTACGTTTTGCCATCGGCATCTTGCAGGAACATGATTTGTGGGTTACCCGCTGTGCCATTGCCACTCACATTGATGTTGGTAAAAGAGGGAATGTGATTTTCCTTGATCGATTGTGCCTGGCTTTGGTTCAGCGACAAAAAGGTGACGGTACTGATCAGCAGTATGCTGGCCAGCAATGAGATCTTCTCCATAATACTTAATGTTTTGTAGTTGTGGTGATTGATGATGCGCTTTACCCGATCGAGTAAAGGCATTTTTTGTTGGCCCGCAAAAGCAAGGGCATATTTTGAAGCATTGAGGTTAAACTCTTGAAAAGCAACCAGTGCATTGATGTAGTGGGTTTTGCTGTTCATGGCCGCAACAGCGATGTCATCACAGCAATTTTCCCGCTCTTTCCGAATCAGCTGTGAGACCCATAAAAGTCCAGGATTGAAAAAAAACACATTTTCAAAAAGGCATTGCACAAAATTTATCAGGTAATCGTTGCGGCGAATGTGCGCCAATTCGTGCAATAAAATGGCCTCTACTTGTTCAGTAGGCAAACTGTTCAACAATCCCAAAGGTACCAATACGATGGGTTTTACAAAACCTATTACGGAAGGGCTTTTGATCAATTCTGATTCCAACAATTGTACTGGAATGCTAATTTTGAGCTGCTCCGCCAGGTTTTCCATCCGATTGTGCCAATACAGATTGGGTACATGGGTGCGGTACGTACAAACGCGGCGCAAATACCACAGATCCATGCCCATGCGGATACTTTTGATGCCTAAAATTAGCATCCAAAGCGCAACGATGACAAAGGTGTAGCGGTTAAAAAAAGCCACAAATGTACTCATCCGGGACTCAGCCCAAACCCGGGCCACCACCTCCTCTCCTACCCTGAAGGTAGCAATTGGGTCTGCTTCCTGATCAGGATAATTGATCACCAAAGGTTTGTGGGACAAGAGTTCGGTCTGATACTGCCATTGGATCAAACCGCTGATGCCTACACCGATCACAAAAAGCAACAAGGCCCCACTCAGCAAATTATAGCGCACACTGACTTTAGCCTTTCTGCTCAAGAGCATGATCAGCCCTGCGGCTAAGGCAAGCACTATCCCCTGCCAAAGGGAATGCAGGAGTGTCCAACTCAGGGCATAAATCACCCTTTCCGAAACAATTGCTGTTGCGAATACGAATTGCATAGTCCACAGTTTATTAGTCCGTTACTGATTGTACCTTAAAGTTCATCCTTGTGTTGATCCAAAAGAGCCCTGATTGCATCAAGTTCAGCCTGGGAGGTTTTTTTGTTGCCCAACAACTGCATCACCAAATTGCTGGGTGAACCTTTGTATAGGGTGTCTACAAATTTGTCCAACATGAGTCCTTTGGTCGCCTGTTCTTCGATGGCTGCGGTATAAATGTGTTTCATGCTGCTCTCGTCCCGAAGCAGCATCCCTTTTTCCACCATGACTTGCATTTGTTTCAAGGTAGAAGTATACTGTACGGCTTTTTTTTGTGCATTTAAGGTATCATTGACAAAACGAACCGTACTTGGGCCACAGTCCCAAAGTACTTGCAGGACGTCCATTTCTGCTTTGGTAGGAACCCCTGCTTGTTCTGATTCTGGATGTTGTGCTTTCATAACACAAAGGTACGATAAAAATCGTACGTTGCAAGTAGTAGGCCAACTTTTTTTGTTGAGGAGTTGAAAAGTTGAGGAGTTGAGGCTACCGCGAGTGACCTGGACGCGACCTTGTCCAAGTCACTCGCGGTAGCCTCAACCTCTCAACTCCTCAACTTTCTCAACTTTCATCCAAGTTATATCCAGGAAAATCGAAAATTCCGGCTCATTTGTGCATAAAATCCATTATTTTGCGCCAACAGAAATGCCACGACACATGCAGAAAAGTTTAAAAGCGCTTTTTGGAATTCATCATGGTTTAGATGAAAAAAGCGTAGATTTTTTAACCCAAGCCTTAGAGAAGAACAACCTTCCAGGTTTTGACTACATTGAGTTCAAACAATCCATCGGCAATCAAGTCAGTTTGGGCATTGATGAACCCACGATGTTCAAATCTGCGTTCGCCACTGCTGCTACGGTTGGTTTGACCAAGGAGAAGCTGTTAAAAACAGCAGATCATTACAAAAAAATCCTGACGAATGAAAAGACCCAATTTGATGCTGCGCTACAAAAACAAGTAGATCAACGGGTTAGGTCAAAACAGGTAGAGGTTGAAAAACTCCGCAAACAAATTGAAGAATACCAGTCCAAGATCAAGGAGTTGGAAGGCAAAATTTCAGCCGCCCAAACCACCATTGACCAGGCAGATGATTTGATTCAAGGCGCACTGGAAAAAATCGAAAGCACCAAAGATGGTTTTGAAGCAACGCTCCGCGCCCTGATGAACGAAATTGACCGCGATATTTTAAACATTCAACAATATTTGTAATTTTGAGAGGGCTTGTATCTGAGCTCCCACAAAAATTCACCTACACATGGCTGAAGTTAAATTTGAAAATCCCGAATTTAAACCAAAAACTTTTTGGTCAAGACCAGAAGGAACAACTGGTGCTATTTTTGGTTTAGCTATTTTGGCTGGCTTAGGTTACTTATTTGTAACTTATCTACCCGCTATTCTGGCGTTGGCACAAAGTACACTCTACCTGGCCTTAATGATTGTCGCTTTGGTGGCTATTCTTTATATGGTGCTCGATCCCAGAATGCGTACACTGATCTGGTACATGTACAAAAGTGTGATGCGTTGGGTTACCGGCATGTTTGTGACCATCGATCCCATTGGTATTCTCAAGAATTACATTGAGGATCTGTCAGACAACCTGACCAAGATGCGCAAACAGATTGGTATCCTGCGTGGCCAGATGCGCCAGATGTCAACCCTGATTGACGACAACAATAAAGAAATCGATGCCAACATGCGTTTGGCTGCGGCTGCCCGCGATCAGGATAAAGACCAGCAGATGTTACTGGCTTCACGTAAAGCTGCTCGCCTCCGCGAAAGCAATGAGAAATATGCGGCCCTCCACCAAAAAATGGAGATTCTTTACCGCATCTTATCAAAAATGCACAGCAACTCCGAGGTATTGCTGGAAGATACCAAGGATCAAGTGAAAGTGAAAGAAATTGAGCGCAAAGCCATTCGCACTTCTCACTCGGCCATGCGTTCGGCCATGAGTGTCATCAGCGGCGATCCCGACAAGCGTGCTATGTTTGATGCTGCGATGGATGCCATCACCGAAGACGTAGCCAACAAAGTAGGTGAAATGGAAAACTTCATGGACATGTCTTCCAAACTGATGGATTCCATCGACCTGCAAAATGGCATGTTCGAAGAACAAGGCCTGCAAATGCTGGAAGATTGGGAGAAAAAGAGTACCCTGATGTTGATGGAAGGTACGGGTAAAACTTCTTCTTCCGAGTCACTGGATTTGGATAGCTTCAAAAGTCGTCCAGAGAAAGAAGCGCGCGGTGACAACAACGATTACAGCAATCTTTTTAACAATTGATTAAATTGATTGGCCCATAAAAAAAACCTCTGAAATGGTCATTTCAGAGGTTTTTTTTATGGTTATGAGCCAATTAATGCACGACAATTTTCCGCGATAATGCCCCCTTTTCCCCTTTTATCCATAACCAATACACGCCGAAAGGCAACTGTTGATTGGGGCGGAGTTGATATTCATTGTTGCCGATATTTGTCTGGAGGTTTTGTTGATGGACTACAGCACCTAATGTGTTGACCAGTGTAGCTTGTAATTTCAGGTTTTCATCTGCTTCAAAGCGCAATCGGATATCCTCCCCAGGGTGAACCGGATTGGGAAACAACTCAAGCTCATGTAAGGTATTCAACACGGGCAATCCCGTCGTTTGATTGATGGTAAATGAACGCACTGCCGAATAGGTTTTACAGGCGTACATGGCGTTAAAAGGTCGTATCCGCCAATAATAGGGTCGCGAACTGCTTAGATTTTCTACCACCATCGACGTGTCTCGGGTAATACCACGGTACACGGTGGTGCCAAAATTGGCCAATAAACTCACTTCGAGCAGGTAACCACTGGCATTGGGGGCTTTTTCCCAATTGAAGAAAATTTTCCGATTAAACGTATTGACCACCACCTTATTTCCAGGAAATTTCAAAATATCTCCCACCGAGCCCAATTGCGCACAGGGGGCACTGGCCATAAAATGGCCAACCAGTTCTTCTCCCAGATAACTGTGCATGGCTGCTGCCTGATTGGGAGAAAATCGTTCGGCACATTCATCCAGGGAATAAGACATGATGAGGGAGCCATCTGAACAGAAATAGGTTCCACTGGGATCCATTTGTTTGGTGACACTGATGCCTTTAGCGTCACAATACCAGCGCCCGGCCAGGTAATCTGCGGGCGTATCACAAAAACCATCTCCGGCAAAAGCACAATTTTGGCCATCAGCCATTTCAACTTCTACCCCCATTTTGGTAGCATGGGGGGCGGGTTGGGCAAAATTCGGCGTTTCCATTTCCCAGCCATAAAAGGTGTGTGGCAAGGACAGATAATGCCCCATCTCATGAGCCCAGTTGGCATCTTTACCATTGGTACAATCGTTGCTTAGGACGATTCCCATGCTCTTTCCTCCCGGCATGTAGTTGTAGCCACAAGCCCCCATCGGATCCCGTACAAAATATACGTTGACGGTACCAGATACATTGTATTTTGCAAAAAGTGTAGGAACTTGGGGGAACGTTAGTTTATCGTGGGCAAAAAGTAAACTATTGTTGATGTAGTTGAAATCATCTTTGATGAAAAACTGGATATTGGCGTGGGCAAACTTTTGGTTGAGTGCACAAAGCGCATCTAAAATGACATTACCGTTGAGGTAATCTTTGCCCTCATCGGTACCCACTACATGGATGGTCATTGCCACGAACTTGGCGGCTCCAGACCTCAATTCTGAGCCTTGTTGGCGCTTCTGAAATTCAGTCAACCAGGATGATTTTATAGCAGGAGTAGCACAAGGTAGCACGTCAAGGGTAGGCTGAGCCAATATGCTTAGACTCAACAAAACAAAACAAGATGCTAACGTATGACGTACAATACGCATACAGTGGGGAATTAAGTGGTTAAGTAAACTGGCCTCTCAAAATATACTCAAAAATAAAGGTGAAGCTACTAATATTCACGCGTATTTGAAAGTTTTGCAAAAATTCAGTAAATCTTTTGTCTCCAACAGAACAAAGCAGAAATTATTCCCTATAATTGCGGGACTGCCTAAAAGGCTTGCTTTATGAGCGTTTCGGCAGTTCTTTTCACTCCAAACAGTCTATTGTAAATACGCATAAAAGAATTTAAAATGAGCAAAGTAACCGTTGTTGGCGCTGGTAACGTAGGAGCTACCGTAGCCAACGTACTGGCACACCGGGACATTGTCAAAGAAATTGTTCTGCTCGATATCCAGGGCAATATGGCCAAAGGCAAAGCCCTCGACACCTGGCAGCAAGCCCCCATCGACTATTACAGCACCTACCTGAGGGGTACCGACAATTACGCCGAAACCGCAGGATCAGACATCGTAGTCATCACCGCTGGGGTTCCCCGCAAACCAGGTATGAGCCGCGATGATTTGATTTCGACCAACGCGAAAATCGTCAATAGTGTTACCCGTTCTATCCTGGAACACTCAAAAGCCCCGATCATCATTGTGGTGTCTAATCCACTGGATGTCATGACTTATGCGGCTTTCAAAACCGCCGGGCTACCTGCAACCAAGGTATTTGGGATGGCCGGAATTTTGGACACTGCCCGTTACCGCGCATTTTTGGCCGAGGCCTTACAGGTTTCTCCAAAGGATATTCAGGCGGTACTCATGGGTGGTCACGGCGACACCATGGTGCCACTGCCCCGGTATACTACCGTTGCGGGGATTCCTGTTACCGAGTTGATCGACGAAGCCAGACTCAGTGCCATTGTGGAGCGCACCAAATCCGGTGGCGGTGAATTGGTCAACCTGATGGGCACTTCGGCCTGGTATGCACCAGGTGCAGCAGCTGCGCAAATGGTAGAAGCCATTGTCAAAGACGAAAACCGCATTTTCCCTTGCTGCGTCAACCTGAGTGGCCAGTATGGATTGCACGATACATTTGTCGGCATCCCCGTCAAGTTGGGCAAAGCAGGCATCACCGAGATGATCGAGTTGAAGCTCAATGCCGACGAAATGAAGTTGCTACACGATTCCTCGGTTGCTGTTAAGTCAGTGATGGACGTGTACGATGGGATGGGACTCTAAGTTTTAGGTTTTAGGTTTTAAGTTCACGAGATTCTTGTGAACTTAAAACCTAAAACTTAAAACCTAGAACATTTTAAAGCCCCCCGTGTTACTATCTAAAATTTCAATTTTATGATTCCTGTTGGAATACAAGAAGAAGTTTTGGATCAAATGATCACCAGTACGGGCCAAAGCCTGCGGGACACTGCGGATAAAGCCCCGGTTTTACTTGTATTTTTGCGTCATTTTGGCTGCGTATTCTGCCGGGAAGCCCTTTCTGACATTTCCAAGCGCCGCAAAGAAATCGAATCTACCGGAACCCGCATCGTCTTTGTACACATGACCGACAATGACATTGCGGAACGCTATTTTACCCGTTATGACCTCGAAAACGCCATTCACATCAGCGATCCTGAATGTACTTTCTACCGCGCATTTGGCTTGATGAAAGGTAATTTCAACCAACTTTTTGGCTTACACTCCTGGATTCGAGGGTTTTCCGCAGGGGTTGTAGCAGGGCATGGTGCCGGCCCTCAGCTGGGTGATGGTTTCCAAATGCCCGGGGTGTTTGTCATCCAAAATGGAGAAATCCGCGAAAGTTTCATTCATTCTTTATCCTCCGACCGTCCTGATTACGAGGAATTGCTCAAATGTTGCATGATGGATTGAACAGGCGTTCATGCTCTTTCCAATATTTTTTGTATTTTGGTAAACTGAATACCCCTTGAATGGTGTTCCATAATTTTGGCTATTCTGCCATTAACTTGCTTCGCAAAATAATTTCCAATGATTGGATGGAAATTCGGTGAATATCAAGCTGGACCAGAAGGAGGAACTCCTTTTGAAAGGCTGTTGAAAGTATTTCAAGAACTCCTGATGTACACTTCTGGAGACGTTAACGAGGCATTGTCCTGGTTGACCGAACTGGACAAAGAATACAAGCTTACGGATGACAATTACGGCATGGCCGATTTTATCCAGGATTTGATTGACAAAGGTTACCTCAAGCAACCCGACCAGCAGCAGGGTGGGTTTACCATTGCGGCTAAGATGGAAATTGCCTTGCGGCAAAAAGCACTCGAAGACGTGTTTGGCAACATCAAAAAAGCCAAACAGGGCAACCACAGTACCAAAGCCGAAGGCCGGGGTGACGAACTCACTGCCGAATTGCGCCCCTACGAATTTGGGGATCAACTGGACAAACTCGCTGTTTCGGAATCACTCCGCAATGCCCAGATCAACCACGGCATCGAAGAGTTCAAGCTGACCCACGAGGACCTGGAGGTACACGAGACTTTCTACCAAAGCCAGACCAGTACCGTGCTGATGATCGATATCTCACACTCGATGATCCTCTACGGCGAAGACCGGATTACCCCCGCCAAACGGGTGGCCATGGCGCTTTCGGAATTCATCACCACGCGTTATCCCAAAGATACCCTCGACATCATCGTATTTGGCGATGATGCCTGGCAAATTGAAATCAAAGACCTTCCCTTTCTGCAAGTGGGGCCTTACCATACGAATACCGTCGCCGGACTTGAACTGGCCATGGACATCCTGCGCCGTCGCCGCAACCCCAATAAACAGATCTTTATGATCACCGATGGCAAACCTACTTGCATCAAAAAGGGCAAAAAATACTATAAAAACAGTTTTGGCATTGACCGAACGATTTTGACGCGCACACTCAATTTGGCGCAGAGTTGCCGTAAGATTGGCATTCCAATCACCACCTTCATGATTGCCCGCGATCCTTACCTGGTGCGCTTCGTGGATTCTTTCACCCGTGCCAACAATGGTAAGGCGTTTTACAGCAGCCTGGATGGTTTGGGGGAATTTGTGTTCCGGGATTATAAAACAAATAAGTCAAAGCGGAGCAGGTAGCAGGAGCCAAGCACGCTGAAAACATTTTTTAACACAAAGGCCACCAAGGAAAGCACAAAGGTCACAAGTTTTTATACTTCGTGTTCCTTGTGTTTTCCTTTGTGGCCTTTGTGTTAAAACAATGCCGCTCAGGCAATTTATAAGGCCCTCCGCGTCACCTCATCCGCCCAATTCCAGCCGCGCCATCCTTGCCGAGCCGTTCTTCGCTCGAAAGCCTTTATTTTCAACTGCAAAAACTTGTCCACAGTTTCGGGTGCGCTATTGCTGCGTTCGAGTAGGAGCTCGTGTTCGTTTAACAACAAGGGCAGGTTTTTATCCGACACTTCTCTCAACAAAAACAGGGTATCAATTTTCGCATGCTGCGCCTGATTCAAATTGTACCGGGTGATGAGCACATCCCAATTGACCATGCTGCTGCCCAACAAACTGGCGTACAAAAACCAGGCATTGATCACCCACAGGTAATACAAAGACCTCCGCTGCTGGATCATTGCAAACAAGGAGTACAACCCGAGCACCACCAAAATCAAAAACCACAAAACCCCCAGGCGCTTGTACGCCAAACCGTATTCAGCGATGTAATGGTAATTCCTCCATGCAACCGAGAGCGCGAGGATGATATTTTGTACAATCCAGGCATAAGCCAACAATTTGAGCTTTTGGTTGTCCTGCAAAAAATGCAGGTTACCACGAAAGAAATAAGTAGTTACGGCCATCGCCAAACCCAATGCATAGATCAACAGGTAGGTTCCCTGGTGTACATAATCGCTTAGTTCTGCGGCGCTACGCGCTTGCTGGTTCAACCAAACCCCTTGAATGTCTGTCAAATTGACCAGCAACAACAAGCCATTCAAGAGGCCAAAACTCAGCAAAGCTGAATAATAATGCCGCTTTAGTGCCAGCGTGGAAATAAAGGTTTTTACACGTTTGCGGCGGCGCTTTTTCCACAGCCCAAAATTTTGTTCTACCTGCTGAAGTTCAGGCGTCCACACCGATGTCCAAATCAGTACACTCATCAGTAATGCCCCTTGCAGCATCAACGCTGCGCTTTTCCAGGGGCTAAACTGTGGTACCCAGGCCAGCAACTGATCAACGAGTTGGGCAAATTGGGAATTGGCAAAATAGTACATGTTGAAAAACAAAACCAATAAACCCAAAGGCAAAAAAGTCAGGTAAATCCAGGTGCGAAACCAACGAAAAGACGCTTCGTACGTGTACTCCCAACGTTTCCACCAGGCAAGTGGTGCACTGAATAAGCTACTCAATGCCAACAACAAGGCAAAGCCCAAAAAGCGCAATTCACGCGCTTGCGCATAGCCCAGCAACAAAAAAATCGAAACCACATGCGTAATCTGCGCCAATAAAGAATGTTGCCACACCACCGCAACCGCACTGAGCAGTACCCCCAAAGTTACCCACCAAAGTCGAGGTGCGGCCCTGAATTCCGGGTGCATCAACCAGACCACCAAGGCCAAAACCCCAGAGAATAGCAAGGCATTCAGTCCCAATACCGCCCGCCAAAACAGGATGGTGTACAAGCCCGCGCCGCCGGCCAGCAACACCGTGATCAGCAATTGGCCATTGAGGGAACGTACTGGCCAGGTCTGGTTTTCGTTAATCATTAGGTTTTTCATATTTAAAAAGTACTTTGAATTTCAAAGTTTTGAACAAAAAAAAACAACTACGTTTTTGCTTCCTTGTTTTCACTAGGCTGTTCCACATGGGGAGCGCGCAGTTTTAACAATTTCTCCAAGGCATCCAAATGGTCGTTGAAAGCCTTACGTCCTTGAGCTGTGGCCCGGTAGGAGGTATTCGGTTTGCGCCCGATGAATTGTTTTTGTACTTCAATGTAGGACTCCCCTTCCAATACCTTGAGGTGGCTGGCCAAACGCCCGTCGGTCAGGTCGAGCATAGATTTGAAACTGGTAAATTCTACCCAGTCATTGACCATCAACATGGACATGATGCCCAACCTCACCCGGTTGTCAAAGGTATCGCTCAAGCCTTCAATGAGTACTTTCATCTCCTGGTATCGTTATGAGCGTTCGTATTTGTAGTACATGTAGAGGCCATAGGCAATGTGCAAAAAACCAAAGCCGAAGGCCCAGCTTTCCAGTCCGTAGCCAACGTTGAAGCAGGTAAGCAAACCGAGTACAATTTGAGCATAGCCCAATTGCCGCACATCGTCGAGGGTGTATTTGCTCGCATTGACCAAGCCCAGTCCATAAAACAACAAGGTGCAAGGCGCCACCAGGCCAATGATACCGTGGTACAACAAGGCCAAAATGAAGACCCCTCCGGCCAACAATGGAACCGCCAAACTCAGAATTAAACGCCTTGTTACCGCGTCCCAGACCTTTAGCCCTTTTTGTTTGGCCTTGCGGGTGGTGAAGTAGATGGCGGACAAAACGGCAAACACCAGTACTAGGCCTGCGTCCAAAAACATGAAGGTGCTTACCTTCATGCCCCAGCGCTCCAATTCGTAAAAGTTGTCGTAATTCAGTTCCTGACCATCAAAGCGCCCCAAGTAAAACCCGGCTATCGCCGCGCCAATCAAGGCACAGATGCCCGCACTCACCCCCGACAGGCCGCTGAGCGAAATAAAGCGGGAAGAGCGCTCCATCAAAGAACGGATCGCTTGCAAGGTGTCCAAAGATTCCTGGTGCTGTGGTTGGGTCATTTCATGAAGTACTTTGAGACGCAAAGTTAGGGGGTTTTGGGAGAATGTCAAGTACCATGCTAAAAATAACTGCTGGTTCTTGTTAAACAAGCAATTTCTTTAGGTTGAACGGGCTGCCTGGAGGGCAGCTTTTATATACCCTCACCCAAATCAACTCGGTATGGTAAAAGTACACCTGCTTTTAGCAATTCGTCCAATTCTGCGTTGAAGCTGCCAACGAAGCTGATCCACCACAACCATAACCCCTAATTAGCCGGAGTCAAACTAATCAAAGGCGGCGTATTGCTAGGCACAATATCAAAAGGCTCCGATGAAGATTTTGGCAGCGGTGCATTTGAAAACAAAGCCAACGGCAGTGCTGATACATCGGTTACGCTGCGGATGCGAATGCTGACTCTGGGCAATGAGGAACTAGATCCATCTTTCCGTTCGCTGACTTCAAGCACATCAAATGCCACCAAGCCCAGATTAGCACCCATCAGGTTTCCATTTAACGGAGCGTAATTGATGCTGATGTCGCCATCGTAAACCAGGGCGACTACCGTTTTCCCTTTCAGCATGGCCAATCCAGTGGCGCGCAAGGGCGTGACATTGGGAATTTTGTCCAACAAAACCTCACGATCATCTTCACCACCGCCCAAACCGGGGCCTGCTGCGAGAAAATTGAGCAATCCATTGCTACTCGGGCCGGCATTGATCCAGGAATTAGGAATGGTTTTTAGGGCGTGCCAGCCTTCATCGCCCACTTCTCCCGTATACAAATCAATTTGTTCGCCTACATTGTTCTGAAAGTAGCGCAGGGATTGGCGTATACCTACCTCTGCCAATTGGTCGTTTACATCGCGTTCAGAAAAATTATTGGGTTCATTGCCATTGTCGATGCTTTCTTCATCGATGACCAAAAACACCGCAGCATCATTGGTGAAAAAGACCAGCTCTTCTGCTTCACAGGAACAGAAAAAGGTGGCCATCATTACGCCCAAAACGGCGGGGAAGAAGCGGCGAAAACCAAAGTGATTGTGCATAAGATGAGTTTTTGCTTGCTCTTTTTTTAAATGTATTCTATCATGGATTAAACGGGAATGCGGTTTTTGGGTTTTCACCCAAAATGATTTTAACATTTAGAGCTTGTGAATAGTGTATATTTGACTTCACCCCTTTTTTAACTACTCAGGACATGAATACACGCCAATACGACCTCATTCTCTGGGGTGCTTCGGGTTTTACGGGCCACCTGGTGGCGGAATATCTCACTTCGGCTTCGCTCAGTGACCCGTTGAACTGGGCGGTTGCTGGCCGCAATCGGGAAAAACTGCAGCAGATGCTCAACGAATTGGGGCATCCGCAAATCCCCATCATTATTGCCGATGGTTTTAACAAAGATTCGCTGCTTGCTATGACAGCTCAAACCAGGGTGCTGTGCACAACGGTTGGCCCGTATACCCAATACGGGAGTTTGTTGGTGGAAGCCTGTGTAGCCTCCAAGACTCATTATTGCGACTTGAGCGGGGAAGCAGGTTGGATGCGCCAGATGATCGATCGATACCATCAAGCTGCCGTTGATGCTAAAATCAAAATTGTCCATTCCTGTGGATTCGACTCGATTCCTTCCGATATGGGGGTTTATTTTTTACAAAAAGAAATCCACAAACAGTATGGGGTGTATGCTACCCACATCAAAACCCTGGTAAAAGCTGCCAAAGGAGGCCTCAGCGGGGGCACCTTTGCCAGCATGATTGCGCAGATCAACCAGGCCAAAGCCGACCGCAGTTTTGCCCGACTCATCGCAAACCCGTACACCCTCAATCCCGATCCCACTTTCAAAGGGCCTGATCGTCCGGATTTACAAGGATTGTATTTCGACCCAGTTGCAAAATCATGGATTGCTCCTTTCGTCATGGCAGGCATCAATACCCGGATCGTGCGCCGCAGCCATGCCCTCCAGGGATTTCCTTATGGCGAGGCCTTTACGTATGAAGAAGCCATGATGACTGGCAAGGGCTTTAAAGGACGTATTAGAGGCATCGCGATGTTGCTGATGTTGGGCGTTCTGGTATCCGCCAAACCCAAAGGCCTGCTCCAAAAAATCGTACTCCGCTTCATGCCCAAACCGGGCGAAGGCCCCAGCAAGGCCGTGCGTGAATCGGGATATTTTTATTTTGTGCTCTATGGAACGCTTCCTGATGGCAAAATAGTAAAAGCCCAGGTCAAAGGTGACCGTGATCCCGGTTACGGTTCTACGTCTAAAATGCTGGCGGAATGCGCCGTGTGTTTGGCAAAGGGTGAAGGCAAAATGCCGGGTACTTTTGGCGTTTTGACCGCAAGTACAGCGATGGGAGATGCGCTTTTGGAGCGCTTGATAGCGCATGCCGGGCTTAGCTTTGAGGTCGTATAAGCCAACCACGCACTTTTATATTCAGTTAATAACTCACATTATGCAAGCCTATTCTTAGTCCTCAGCTGGTGCAAGTAAAAGTGAGTATTACTGCTGTACACTGCGATTTCAATCCAACCGTAGTTTTTTTCACCGAGTAAAGGAGTGCACGCGGAGTTTCGCAGAGTTTTTCAGACGCACCTGCGGTGCAAAGAGGCAACGGAGGTCGCTATGGCTGAAAGTTGGCTCGTTACCCTCAATTCCCATTATTCTTGGCTTGATCTTAAGCAAAATCTTCTTAGAGACCGAACTTCAGCCACCGCAGGTGGCAAACTCCTTACAACTAAAACTCCGCGGAACTCCGCGTGCACTCCTTTACTCCGCGGTGAAAAATGCGTAACGTGAGTTAATAATGAATAAATTAATTTACTGCTCCACAGTGAGTTTTGTCATTTAACCATTAGCGGATTGTGTGCATTTTACTACCAAAACTTAAACGAACCAGATGGAATTCATGGATTATTACCAAATACTGGGAGTCCCCAAAACCGCTACGGATGCCGACATCAAAAGCGCGTACCGCAAATTGGCCAGAAAATACCATCCCGACTTAAACCCGAACAACAAAGAGGCAGAAAAAAAATTCAAGGAAGCCAACGAAGCCAATGAAGTATTGAGCGATCCTGACAAGAGGAAAAAATACGATAAGTATGGAAAGGACTGGCAACACGCGGATGAAATTGAAAAAAACAGACAACAACAAAGTCAAAACCAGCGGCAATCAGGAAGACGACAAAGCTCGGAAGATTTTGCCGGGGGTGATTTCTCGGATTTCTTTGAATCCATGTTTGGTGAAGAGGCCCGAGGCAGAAGCAGCAATCGGCAAACCCGGTTCCGAGGACAAGATCTGCGCGCCGAACTGCAGCTCGATTTAATCGATGTGTATCAAAGCCATCAGCGAACCCTGACCGTCAACGGAAAAAACATCCGCCTGACCATCCCCGCCGGGGTTGAGCATGAACAAACCATCAAAATAGCCGGTCATGGAAACCCTGGTGTAAATGGTGGCCCCAATGGTGATCTGTATCTCACTTTTTCGATCACAGACCATCCAAAATTCAAAAGGGAAGGCAGCAATTTGTACGCCAACGTAGAGCTGGATTTGTATACTGCCCTATTGGGAGGCGAGACCACGGTGGATACCCTCGATGGTAAAGTGAAATTAAAGGTAGCACCGGAAACGCAATCCGGGACAAAAGTCAAATTGAAAGGCAAAGGGCTTCCCGTGTATAAAAAAGAAAATGTATTTGGTGATTTGTACCTCAGCTATCAAGTAAAGCTGCCAACCCAGCTTTCAGAACAGGAAAAAGCATTGTTTAACGAATTGGCAAAAATGAGAAGCAATGGAAAATAACAATTTGATCCAGCTCGCGCAATTCTGCAAACTGCACAATATTGATACCGCTTTCATCTTCGCCTTGCAAGAATATGAATTGGTGGAAATCGTGGTCATCGAGAACAATCCATACTTGCCACAGGAACAATTGCCCGAGGTAGAAAAAATGTTGCGTTTGCATTATGACCTCAACATCAACCTCGAAGGCATCGACGCCATTGCTACTTTGCTTAAACGCATCAATGTACTGGAACAAGAACTGATTGCGACCAAAAACAAATTGCGGGTATTTGAGCATGATTGATTGATCTTCATAAAACGAGTTCCATGAAACGCATCATTCCTTTTTTGTTGCTTGCACTGGGTCTTATCTCGCCATCTTTTGCTCAAGATGCCAAGGAAATTGTCAAAAAAGCCGATGAACGTGCCAAAGGAGAAACCTCCATTGCCACCATCACTGTTCAAACGGTACGCCCCACCTGGACGAGAGAAATGAGCATCAAATCGTGGACCAAAGGCAACGACCTGATGCTCATCCTGGTTACCGCCCCGGCAAAAGAAAAAGGGGTAGTTTTTCTTAAAAAAAAGAAAGAGGTCTGGAACTGGATCCCATCCATTGAAAGAACCATCAAAATGCCTCCTTCCATGATGAGTCAGAGTTGGATGGGCACCGACTTCACCAACGACGACCTGGTCAAAGAAGCCTCGGTACTGGAAGATTACGATCATTCCATTTTGGGAGACACCCTGATCGAAGAGCGAAGCTGCTATAAAATTCAACTCTTACCCAAGCCCGCCGCCGCCGTAGTTTGGGGCAAAGTGATCATGTGCATCGACAAAAAAGACTTCCTCATGCTGCACGTCACCTATTTCGATGAAGATGGAGCGCTGGTCAACCAGATGCATTGTAGCGACGTAAAAATGCTGGGCGGCCGATTATTGCCCGCAAAAATGGAAATGGTCCCGGTAGATAAAAAAGGCAACAAGACGATCTTGATCTACAAGTCTATACTATTCGATACCCCGATTGCAGAAACCTTTTTCAGTACCCAAAACATGACCAAAGTGAAATGATCATCAAGCTGATTTGGAGAAACCTCTGGCGCAATCGCCGCAGAACCCTGATCACCATGGCATCCATCACCTTTTCGGTTTTGTTCGCCATTGTGATGCAGTCGTTCCAAAAAGGCGTTTTTGATAACCTGATCAAAAATGTAGTGGGGTATTATTCGGGATACATTCAAATCCATCGGGCTGGCTACTGGGAGGAACAAGTGCTGGACAACAGCTTCGCCCTCAACGATACTTTGGTCAATCAATTGAACAAAAACAGTTCCATCACGGGTATTGTGCCCCGGCTTGAGACATTTTTACTGGCCTCCCAGGGTAATACCACCAAAGGATGTATGCTCGTAGGTACGGATGCGAATAAAGAAAATCAGCTCACTCATCTCCGGAACAAAATCAGTAAAGGTGAATATTTCAACAACCAGGAAGAGGTAGTGTTGATTGCGGAAGGACTGGCCAACCGGTTGAATGTAGACGTACAGGACACCCTGGTCTTGTTTGGCCAGGGTTTTCAAGGGAGTATGGCCGCCGGGAAATACCCCATTAAAGGATTGGTCCATCTGGCCTCCCCAGCCATGAACGATGCTTTTGTTTACCTCCCCCTTCCCGCTGCCCAATATTTCCTAAGTGCGGAAAATAGGCTCACATCAATATCTTTGGGCATAGGTAGTCCTGATGAGATGGAGTCCGTTCTAAAAAAGCTGAACACTACCGTTGACAAGCGGTACGAGGTACTCAGCTGGCCACAAATGATGCCCGATATCGACCACCATATCAAACTGGATGGCGTTTCTTTTTACATTTTTACGGGGGTTTTGTACCTCATCATTGGTTTTGGTTTTTTTGGAACCATCCTGATGATGGCAGCGGAGCGAAAACGCGAATTTGGCATGCTGATTGCCATTGGTATGAAAAAGAGCTGGTTGGGGTTTATTTTACTAGGGGAAACCCTCTTCATCACTCTTTCCGGCGTATTTATTGGTATAGCGCTGAGTCTCCCACTGGTTATTCGGCTTCAAAAGAATCCCATTCAGGTCAGTGGAGAATTTGCCAAAGCCTACGAAAAATTCGGCTTTGAGCCCATTTTTCCTACCGCGTTGAATGCGGGTATTTTCCTGACACAGTCGTTGATTGTGTTGTGCATTGCTTTCATCATTGGCTTGTATCCCATTTGGTACGTGCGCAGTCTAGATGCGGTAAAAGCCATGAAAAATTAATACCGATGTTGATGCTCATCAAAATAGCCTGGAGAAACATCTGGAGAAGCAGAAAACGAAGCCTTATTATCCTCGCGGCGGTGGGTATTGGCTTGTGGACAGGAATTTTTCTCATGGCTTTTTATACCGGGATGATTGAACAACGGATCAATGCAGCGATCAGTACTGAATTGTCTCACCTTCAATTGCACCACCCCACATTTAGAAATGAATATGAGATACCATATCATCTACCACAAGGCCGGGAGATGTTACAAAAAATCAGCAAAGATGCACGGGTAAAAGTCGCTACCGGACGGGTTGTGGTCAAAGGGATGATTGCTTCGGCCTCTGGTAGCAGCGGCATCACCATCAACGGGGTCATGCCTGCGGAGGAACAACGCCTGACCAATCTTCCTGGTAAAATTGTGGAAGGCAACTATTTCACCCCTCCGAAAACCAATGAAATCATCCTCAGCAAAAAGCTGTTGGACAAACTAAACCTTAGCTTAAACCGCAAAGTCATCCTCACCTTTCAGGACAAAGATGGCAATTTGGCTTCTTCCGCTTTCCGGATCGTGGGCATTTTTAAAACCATCAATGGCCCTTATGACGACAGCAATGTATTTGTAGCCATCCAGGATCTGGATGCACTCGCGGGAATACCGGGTGAACTCAATGAAATTTCAGTGTTGCTGCAATCCAGCGAAATGCTGGAGCTTTGTCAGCGTGATTTTATCCAATTATTCCCCGAAACAAAAGTGGAAAGCTGGATGCAACTTTCTCCTGAGTTGGGTTTAACCGTATCAGTTGGAGACCAGATGGTCTACATCTTTATGGGCATCATTTTGCTGGCCCTGGCTTTTGGCATTGTCAATACCATGATGATGGCCGTACTGGAACGCACCAAGGAAATCGGCATGTTGATGGCCCTTGGCATGAACAAGTTGAAAGTATTTACCATGATTCTGCTGGAAACTTTTTTCCTCATCCTCGCCGGCTGCCCGGGCGGCTTACTGGCGGCATTTGCCACCCTTGCACTTACCAACCGAACGGGAATTGATCTTAGTTTTTATGGCCAATTGTATTCCAGCTTTGGATATAGCCCGATCGTTCATCCAGTCCTAAAATTTCAGCATCTGGAAATCATCATGCTGCTGGTGCTGATCACCGCCCTGATCTCTGCTTTATTTCCGGCCAGGATGGCATTGCGTTTAAAACCAGCTGAATCCTTGAAAAAGTAACGATCATGAAAGAAACCGTTATTGATGCCCACAATTTGTCGAAGATTTACGACGAAAAAACCGTTCCGGTTTACGCACTCAACAATGTGCACTTGCACATTGCCAGGGGCGAATTTACGGCCATCAAAGGCCCTTCTGGTTCGGGAAAAACCACTTTGCTGAACATGATTGGAGGTTTGGATGTACCTTCCAATGGCTACGTAGAAATCAACGAAACCAATATTACCAACCTCAAAGGAAACAACCTGATTGACTTTCGGCTGAACAACATCGGGTTTGTATTTCAATCGTACAACCTAATTCCGGTGCTGACGGCCAGAGAAAACATCGAATTTATCATGCTGCTTCAATCCCGTCCCAAAGCAGAAAGGGAACAGCGGGTATGGGAATTGCTTAAACAGGTCGGACTGGAAGATAAAGCCAACAAGCGGCCTGGAGAACTTTCTGGCGGGCAACAGCAACGGGTTGCAGTAGCCCGAGCCCTGGCTCCCAAGCCACAATTTATCCTCGCTGATGAACCCACGGCCAATCTTGATTCCATTTCCGCCAGTAATTTATTGGACATGATGGCCAAATTGAATCAGGAAGAAAACATAACCTTCGTTTTTTCAACCCACGACCAACGAGTAATTGACCGCGCCAGACGGGTCATCACCCTGGAAGATGGAAAAATCGTTCAGGATACACTGCCTACGATCATTAGCCACAGTCATTCCGAACCTCAAACCTGAACGCCGTGAAAGCTTTACGTTTCACCTGCCTGTTTGTGCTGCTCCATTGGTTCAGTACACTTTTTGCTCAAGAGGAAGAGCCAAAACCACCGTGGATTGAACTCAATGGTTACATCAAAAGTATACAAAACGGCTATGTCGAACGGAACATCGCGTCGCTGACTTCGGCCAACTTATTCCACAATCGACTGAATTTCAAGTTTAATTTTTCGGATAAACTCAGTGGCCGACTGGAAATCCGCAATCGCATTTTTTATGGCGACCTGATCAGCAAAACACCCGGTTTTAGCGCAATCATCAATCAGTACAATGGCTATTTTAAACTGTCGCACTTATGGGTGGATGAACAAACGTTGATCGTCCATTCTGTAATTGATCGGCTGCTGCTGCAATATGCCCTGGAGAAATGGGACATCAAAATCGGCAGACAACGCATCAACTGGGGCATCAACAATGTCTGGAATCCAAACGACATCTTCAATGCCTACAACTTCCTGGATTTTGATTACGAAGAACGTCCGGGGAACGACGCCGTGCGGATTCAACGATTTTTTGACAACAATACCACCCTGGAATTGGCCTACAAACCGGGCAAAAATGCCGACGACCACATCGGAGCCCTGCTTTATAAATTCAATCAATGGAAGTATGATTTTCAGTTTCTGAGCGGAATTTACCGCGCTGATGTTGTGCTGGGCATGGGCTGGGCCGGAAACATTAAAGACACAGGGTTTAAAGGTGAAGCCGGGTATTTTTTGCCCCGCAACAATACCCTAGATACTACTGCTGCCTTCAGTTTCACCCTCATGCTAGATCGAACCTTTAAGCACGATTGGTACCTTTCAACTTCCTTTTTGTACAACAGTAATCCTACCAATGTTTTTACCGGAAATGGCATTTACAATTCAAACTTGTCGGCAAAATCCTTATTCCCTTTCAAATACAACCTGTATGTCGGCGTCATGAAAACCATTTCGCCCATCTTATCGGCAAATTTATCCTGCATCTACAGTCCCGAAAAAAACACCCTCATCCTGTTTCCGACATTTGCCTGGAACATCGCCACCAATTTTGACCTCGATTTTACGGTTCAATCCTTTTTTTCAAAAGAATCGAATGCTTACCATACCCAGGGAAGTGCTTTTTTCCTGCGGGGAAGGTGGAGTTACTAAATGGCCACACGCTGCATGATTACTTACAACTTCCCCGCTGGAATTTGCCCATTTTTTATCGCCCAGGTCTGCTCCTGATTAAATGGCGATAAAAACAGTTTTCTGTCCTGTTGATCTGATCTGAAAAAATCCGCGATAAAGTTCATGCGTTCTCCCAAATTTCCCCAATCCCTGGCGGCAGTCCCTTTGGTTGAGTCTGGGCTGCGATCCAATGCGATCAACACTTTTTGTAAATCTGCATTGTGGATCGTTTCCAAATCAAGAGGGAACATTCTTTTAGGATGGTAGGCGATCAATGGGATGTCTTCCGACAAATCCAGGTGCCCATCGGGCACTTCAATGCGCATCAATTGCCGGGTAGAAATTGTCCGCCAATGCGCTGCCATTTTGTTGATGACGGGCTTGAGGCTGGCTTTGAGTATTGGAGCAATCAGGTAGAATAAAAATCGCGGCATGCTGGCTTCAATCCAACGCTCCAGGCCTCCCAACAGTTTCTTTTTAAAAACTTGCTCAATGGGGGCATTCAGGGAATTGTTGATGGCTGGATCCAGCCGGATTTGTTCGTGATAACCGACCAATACATTGGCCAAGAGCAGGAGTTCCGCCTTTGCCTTGGGTTCCGTTTCAAAGATGGACTGTTGGTAAGTGAAGTAGGCTTGCACCAGTTTTTCATAGTCCTGATCGTTTTGAGTGCTTTTCAGGTAGGTCAAAAACGTTTCCAGTTCGGCTTCTTTTTGTTCGGCGTTCCCGGAGACGCTTTGCAGAAACTGGGCGTACAAAGGGGCAAGTTCCGCGAACACCAACAAATTGCCTTTGGCTACTTCATCAGCAGAAGCCTGGGCGGTTTCATTCAGGATTTTGAGCAAAACTGAATCATTGATTTTTACTTTCCAGCCAAACCAGGTCAACGCGCCAGGAACTGCCTCTAGCATTTCGTGCAGCCAGTCTTTCCCCCGCAAAAACTCCGCGATGGCCGCATCCACATTGTCCAGACGAATGAATTTTCCCGCAGTTTTGGAAGCCCAGGTGGCGTAAGCGCACCAGCTCACATTGGTTTTGCCCAACAACTTTGTCAATGCCAGATTGAGTTCGCTGTACGTCTGGGTAATCTGCAAATTGCGCAAAACCGGATTGGGATTGGAGACGATGGCTTCGATGGAGGCTAAGTCAATTTCTGGATGCGGAAGCATGGCATTTTAGGTTTGCACTAAAGTAATTTGTTTTGCTTTTGAATCCAATTAGAGCCTGTTTAAAATTATTCTGTAATTTTAGAACATGAACTTTTTAGACCCGCATCCCATAAAATCACGCCTTGATGACCATCTCCAATTTATTCCGCCACCTTTATCCTTTTGTCAAACCTTATCAAAAACTCCTGCTGGCGACCTTGTTCCTCACCGCCATTGGTTCATTGGCCGCGCAAGTCAATGCCTTGATCCTGCGCTATACCGTGGATCATGTCAACGAACTGTTGCTGGCAAACCAGACTTTGAAGGATGGTATAAAACTACTGACCTTCATCAGTATTGTGCTGATTGGCAAAGAGTTGATTTATTCTGTGGTACAGTTTGGTCAAAAATTTTACGGCGAAAAGCTGCGCATTTTCATTTCCAGAGACCTTTCGCAAGCCATTGTGGAAAAAATACTTTCTTACCGCCTGGCCTATTACACCTCTACCGAGAATGAAAGCGGGAAACTCCAAACCCGCATTGATTTGGGTGTCAGCAGTTTGACGCGTTTGGTGCAGAATTTTTTCATCGACATCTTGCCGCTGTTTGCCAACTCTCTGGTCGCGCTTGTATTTATGTTCTTTGCCAATTTGTATGTGGGTCTCGTAGGTTTGGGTATTATTCCTATTTATTTCTATATCAGCCAGTTACAAGCCAAAAAACTGAGTGGTTTCAGAAGAAGAATGCGCACCTACCGGGAAAATAAAAACAACGGCATCATCAGCCTGATCGAGTCCATTACCGTCATCAAATCCTTTGTACGTGAGCCTCTGGAGGCTGAAAAGCACAAAGCCATGCAATTTGACATGACCGAAAACCAGATGCAAACCCGTCAACTCAGCTTTGTTTTTGATAGCATCAAAAGTTTTGTGGAACAAAATGGGGTGGTCTTTATCATCATTTTAACCGCCTATTTTGTACTGAATGGTACCATGTCCATTGGCGCAATCATGTTTCATATCTTACTGTTCAACAATGTTTCTGCGCCGATCCGCCAGTTGCACCGCATTTACGACGAAGTCAACGACGCCCTAATCAACTCCGAAGGTTTTTTTGACATTTTGGAGGCTGATCAGGAAAAAGAACCGAGTGGCCAATTCATTCCTACTCAATTGAAAGGGGATTTTGCGCTAAAAAATGTCGATTTTTTCTACCCCAATGGCACCCAGGCATTAAAAAACGTGAGCATGTCCATTCAACCCAACAAAATTACGGCGCTGGTTGGTTTGAGTGGGGCTGGCAAAAGCACCTTGATCAATTTATTGGATAAATTTTATGAACCCTCCTCCGGGGAAATCATCCTGGATGGCGTTAATTTGAATGCCTACCACACCCCTACCCTGCGCCATAAGATTGGGCTGGTTTTGCAAAAAAACCACATTTTTAAAGGCACCATTGCGGAAAACATCCGCTATGGCAACCTCAACGCCAGCTCCGAAGAGGTTGAAGACGCTGCACGGAAAGCCTACATTCACGAACAAATTGTACAAATGCCCCAGGGGTACCATTCCAATGCGAACTTGTTGTCGGGCGGGCAGCAACAAAGAATCGCCATCGCCCGGCTTTTTTTAAAAGACCCGGCCATCATTTTTTTGGACGAACCCACGGCAAACCTGGACGCCATTGCCACTGAACAGATCAAAAAAAGCCTGGATGCCATCAAAAAGGACCGCACGGTCATCATCATCTCGCACAGCATTTCCCAAATCATCGATGCGGATACCATCATCGTGATGGACAATGGCCAAGTGGTGGAGCAAGGATTGCATGAAGAATTGTACGACAAACAAGGCACTTATTTTCGTATATTTAACGCTATGGCGAATTCACTGAACATCGAAAAAATTGCCAAAACCCTCAATTGAGCAATGCCATGACCATTTTCCATACCCAAACCGCCACCCAAACACTCGAACAGCTCCATACCGAGCTGAACGGCTTATCTGCTGCGGAAGTCGTCAATCGACAAAATTTGTATGGGCCCAATGAATTGGTTCAAAAAAAACCCAAGCCAGCCTGGCTGATGTTTTTACTCCAATTCAAAGACTTCATGATCATCATTCTGATAGTAGCGGCCATCATTTCGGGTATGGTGGGGGAAATGACCGATGCCATCATCATCCTGATCATCGTGCTGCTGAATGCTGTCATTGGGTTTATCCAGGAATACCGCGCCGAAAAAGCCATTGACGCCCTGAAAAAAATGAGCATCACCACGGCCAAAATCAAGCGAGGCGGCGCAGTACATAGCCTTTCTTCGGTTGAACTTGTGCCCGGGGATGTTGTACTGTTGGAAGCGGGCAATGCCATTCCCGCCGATTTGCGCCTGTTGGAAGCCTACAACCTGCGCATCGACGAATCGGCGCTCACCGGCGAGTCTGTACCCGTGGATAAAATAACCGATCCCCTCGAAACAGCAGATATTCCGCTGGGCGATCGCTTCAACCTGGCCTATAAGGGAACCTTGCTCACAAATGGGCGCGGCGTTGGGGTGGTTACGGCCACGGGCATGCAGACCGAATTGGGGAGAATCGCCCAACTTTTGGACGGTGATGAAGCCGATACTCCACTGAAAAAACGGATGACGGTTTTTGGTAAAAACCTGACCTACATCATCCTGTTCATTTGTGTGATCATCTTTGTGGCGGGTTGGTTGCGTGGGGAAGACGAGCTAAAGATGCTGTTGATCTCGATTAGTTTGGCCGTAGCCGCCATTCCCGAAGCCCTGCCCGCGCTGATGACCATTGCCCTTGCCCGGGGCGCCAATCGCATGGCCAAAAAGAACGCACTGGTGCGAAAATTACCTTCGGTGGAAACCCTGGGATCGGTATCCTACATTTGCAGCGACAAGACGGGGACTTTGACCCAGAACAAAATGAAGGTCGTCAATACCCTGAGCTCCTCCCCTGCCCTTGAATCGAGTGGCCTTTCACCGATGTTGCTCACCATGGCGCTGAACCACGATGTACAGGCCAAAGCCGAAAATGAAGTACAAGGCGATTCCACCGAAGTCGCCATAGTGGAAGCCGCCATCCAGGAATTGGGTTTTGAAGCCTTCCAAAACCTGGAGCAGCGTTATCCCCGCGTGGCCGAATTGCCTTTCGATTCCGACCGGAAGTGTATGACCACCGTGCACCAATTTGGGACACAGTTCTTGGTGTTGAACAAAGGGGCAACCGAGTCCCTATTGCCTGCCCTTAACTCAGCTGAAGACCAAAAAAAATTGGAAGAATTGTCGGAAGAATGGGCCAAACAGGGCCAGCGCGTTTTGGCTTTTGCCTACAAAGTCATCGCCGAGCTTCCGCAGCCTTTCTCTTACGAAACCGTAGAAACCCAGGTACATTTTGCCGGAGTAGTAGGCATTATTGATCCGCCCCGCGAGGAAGTCAAACTGGCCATCGCTGAGTGCAAAGCAGCGGGCATCCACCCCGTGATGATCACCGGTGACCATCCGTCTACCGCAGCGGCCATTGCCGGGGAAATTGGCATTTTGCAAGTGGGCGATCAAACCCTCACCGGGGTGACCCTGGCTCAACTACCGGAAGAAGCCTTTCTCGATCAAGTAGAAAACACTACCGTGTACGCCCGGGTATCACCCGATCAAAAACTGCGCATCGTCAAAGCCCTGCAAAGTAAAGGGCACTACACCGCCATGACGGGCGATGGGGTAAATGATGCGCCTTCCCTTAAAGCCGCCAACATCGGCATTGCGATGGGCATCAATGGCACTGATGTGAGCAAAGAGTCCGCCCACATGATCCTGCTGGACGACAATTTTGCTACCATTGTCAAAGCCGTCAAGGAAGGCCGCAGGATTTACGACAACATCCGCAAGTTCATCAAGTACATCATGACTTGTAACAGCGCCGAATTGTGGACGATATTTTTGGCTCCATTGATTGGATTGCCGATGCCGCTGTTGCCCATTCACATCTTGTGGATCAACCTGGTGACCGATGGCCTACCTGGACTGGCCCTGGCCGGAGAAAAAGCGGAGGCCGACATCATGAAGCGGCAGCCAAGGGGGATCAATGAAAGTATCTTTGCCGATGGCTTGGGCTACCACATCATCTGGGTGGGTTTGCTTATGGCGGGCGTCACTTTGGGGGTGCAGGCCTGGAGCATTCATACTGGCAGTAGCCACTGGCAAACAATGGTGTTTACGGTGCTTTCCTTGTCGCAATTAGGGCATGCTCTGGCCGTACGTGGCGAACGCAGCTTTTTGTACCAACAAGGTTTATTTTCCAATTGGCCCTTGCTCAGTGCGGTATTTTTTACCTTTTTGCTACAATTGGCGGTGGTTTACGTTCCGTTTTTGAACAAAATTTTCCGTACGCAGCCATTGTCCTGGCAAGAGTTGGGAATTTGTGTGGGCCTGGCGGCAGTAGTGTTTCATGCCGTGGAGTTGGAGAAATGGGTGAAGCTGGTCTGGAGAAAAAAGGCAGCAACCACACAATTGTAATTGATAATCAGCACCTTTGGGTGCTTTCCGCATCCAACACCGCCAAAGTTTTACCAAAATAAGCCTTAGCCTCCTCAATCGAACGACCGATACACACCAAGCCCAGTTTGCCGTATTGGGACAAGGCGCCGATCATATGGAACGTAACCCCACATTGGGTTACCCCATCGTACTGGATGCGGTTGCAATGGGCGATATCAATCAAATCTTGCGGGGTGAGGCCTTTGTATTTTTCGTCCACGACATTGTCAGAAGCAAAATAATAACGGGTTTGCCCATTGGGCATGATGTACACCCCATCCCGCCAGTTGAAAGTCCCATCGGTCAAAAATTGCAGCATCAGGAAAGGATGGGTCGTTCCACCTTTGCGCAGGTTGATTTCAATGGCGTAATGTTTCCATCCGGTGGGTTCTTTCACCGAAATAAAATCAATGCCGAAACGCCCCAATACCCCCTGCCTTTGCAATTCATCCGCGATCTTCATTCCAATGGCGGCGATATCGTAGGTGTATTCTGGATTTGCGGGGAAAGTGGCTCCCAAAAAGACCTGTCCACTTTCTCCGCCCAACAACTGATCGTGGGTAGAAATGACTTCACTTGCCCCGAGTGGATTGATGCGCAATTGTACTGATGGAGATTCCTTGTGTTCCCCATCAATAAACTCCTCTACAATCCCCCCCATGGCGTTGAATTTCTGCAGGAAGTTAAGATAATCGAGGCCATTGGCCACGATGCTCAGGTTCGATGCAAGAATGGCTTGTACCGCATCAATGGGATGGGATTGGTTCAGCAGGTCTTCAGAATAGCGAAAAATGGCGTTGCCATCCCCCGAAAATCCATCGTTCATTTTGATTACCGCTTTGCGCAGGCTGGGGTTATTTCTTTTGAGTTGTACCAGTGCTGCTGCAATGTCGTGTTCAGAATGCAAGTCTTCAATGCCTGCTGGCAGATTCAATTGTAATTCTTTAAAAATACGCCGACTTCCCGTTTTAGTGCCCAAATACCAGAGGCTTGGGTCACAGCCATAAACCGGAATGTTCAGCGCCAAGGCCAGTCGTTTTTCGGCCTCGGTTTCATTAAAACAGACCATATGGGCCAGTTCATTGCTTTTGATTTGCGCCTTAATGCGCTGAATCAAACGAGGTCTTTGCAAAACTTTTTCAGTAAGGGATATTTTGCTCGCATCGTAGCAACTCAACAACGTGAGCCGTTCCCGAGCATGAAAACCGGTGATTCCCGGCAATAAATGCAGGTAATAATCAATGATGCTGGGGTCGATGGGCATGCTGCTTACAAAGACGACCCGCGTGCGGGGCATCCGCAACAACATCAGCAAACACAACAACCTTTCTTCATAGTACTGGACGCCCTTGAGCGCCTTCAGGATTTCTTGATCGAGGGTCAAACTCGGGATCACTACGATGGTTTTTTCAGCCAAATCGTCTAAAAAAATCGCTTCATAGTGCGCAGCAAATTTTTGCTGTAGCGCTTGATAATGGGCATCCGAGTGAGTCTCCCTTTTCATCTCTTGTCTGATCTAGGTTATGTTATGGTCAGACAAAATAGGCTGCAATCAAAACCCATTCAATGATTTTGATTGCAGTTTAAGGTGAGTTTTTCCGGTACTAGCCCTGCTGATTCCAGCGGGAATCCCGCCATGCTTTTTGTTCTTCCTTATTCAAAAAGCTCCAGACAATCACCCGACTGGACTTGTTGCCCTGCCCCATCGGGATGATCTTGATCTCGGATGCGCCCATCCCCTCCAGGGTTTTGTACGCACTTTTGAGGTGAGATTGTTTGACTACCAGCGTAGAAAACCAGTAACAAGACTTGGCAAACTGTTTGCTTTCGCGAATCATCTCCTTGATGAAGGCTTCTTCTCCGCCTTCACAACTCAACTCTCCGTTTTCGATACCCAGCTTGATGCTGGCTTGTACGGCTTTTTTGACTTTCAGCGTGCTCAGTTTGCGTTTGGATTTGCCTACGCCCACTTTTTCAAAAACATGGAAAGGTGGATTACAAATCGTCAGGTCAAACAGCTCGCCTTCCTGAATGATCCCCTGGAAAATATTCTTCGGGTCGGCTTGTAAGCGGCAGTCTACTCCTTCTTGCAAAAAGGGATTAGACGCAATGATTTGATTGGCCGATTCGATGGCAATCGGGTCAATGTCTGTACCGACAAAAGACCATGCATATTCTTTTCTTCCGATGATGGGATAAACACAGCTGGCCCCAACGCCGATGTCCAAACAGTTGATTTGCTTGCCGGTAGGGATGTTTTTATCGTTCGCTGCGCCCAAAAGTTCAGCAATGTGGTGGATGTAATCCGCCCGCACGGGTGTAGCCGGAACCTGATAGGTGGCAGGAATGTCCCAATTATCCACGCCGTAGTATTGCTTCAACAAGGCCTTGTTCAACATTTTCACCGCCTCAAGGTTGGTAAAACTGATCGACTCATCGTTGTGCATGTTCATCTTCACAAAAGGGGCCAGTTCGGGACAACTTTCCACTAGTGCTTTAAAGTCGTACCGCTCCTGGTGTTGGTTGCGTGGATGGAACTTGGGGATGTCCTTGTCTTTATCTTTTTCCTTGGGCTTCACTTTGGATTTACCCTGGTGCGGCATGCTGGACTGTACCCGGGCGCGATCCTTGGGTTTGTCTTTGGGGCCATTGGATTTTCGCTTGGGACTCTCGCTGGAGTTTCTTTCTGGACGATCAAAAGCGTTCCCTTTTGAAAAGTCGTTCGATTTCCGTTTGGGCCGCTCGCTGGAGTCGCCTTTGGGGTAATCGGGACGCTTCTTGGGGGAATCACCTGACTTCCGCTCTGGGCGCTCATTGGAATCACCTTTGGGGTAGTCGGGGCGTTTCTTGGGGTAGTCGCCGGATTTCCGTTCTGGACGCTCAGGACGCTCACTGGAGTCTCCTTTCGGGTAATCACGCTTCTTGGGATAATCACCGGATTTCCGTTCTGGACGCTCGGGGCGCTCGCTGGAGTCACCCTTGGGATAGTCAGGGCGCTTCTTGGGATAATCTCCTGGCTTCCGTTCTGGGCGCTCACTCGAATCTCCTTTGGAGTGATCGGGGCGCTTTTTTGGGTATTCACTCGATTTCCGTTCGGGACGTTCGCTACCGTCACCTTTGGAGTGATCGGGTCTTTTTTTGGAGTTTTCACCTGATCTTCCGGCAGGACGTTCGTTGGATCTCCCTTGGGGGGATGAGCCTGATTTTCGCTTAGGAGGACCCCCGCTGGATTTCTTTTTAGGATACGCGCTAGAATTTCTTTTTGGTTTTCCCTTGGGATCCTCTTCGTTTTTTTTCGGCATCAGAATTTGCGTTTGACTAAAATTTAAGGGGTGTAAGGTAATACATATTCTTGAGAAGTAAGGATTTACTTTTCCTGATGCGTGGAAACGAGCAGCACTTAATCATTCTTATGCTTGCTTTTGCCTATCCAACCCAAATGGGTATGGTCAAAACTGTCCAAATATTTCAAGCCATAGCCCGCTACCCGGTCAAAACTACTGTGGGCCATAAAAATCAAACCCACTTTGATCAGGGTATCATTTTGCAGGAAATACCCCAGCAACATCAGCATCGCCATCACTCCTTTGTGGTGCAAAATATTGTAGCCGATTGCACCCCATTTTGGACTGAACAGATACAACAAAAATGCCAGGTCGGGTGCAAAAAACAGTCCCAAAAACAGCCCCCAGCTGCCTTGAAAAAATTGAAAATAAACCATTGAGAAGAGGAACAAGAGTCCAAGTTCTTCGAGTTTTAAAGTGAATTTCATCAGAATGAATTTTTATTGCCGTGATTGAATGATACAAAGATCAAGGCTAAAGCAGGGCGTGCTCTTGATTTAAATCAAGAAGTTTTGGAGGGGGGAGATTTTGGCTATTGAAATACTTTATGTACAGAATGCGCGTCTGGCACCTCTAGTGCGGAGCCTTCGGCGCTGTCGTATTAGCTACAATGTCTTTCATTCCATTACCAAACACACCCGATCTGGGTTCAAATAGTCCAGTTGTTTGTCTTCAAACAACAGCTCCAGCGCCTCGCAACCCTGCTCAATTTTATAGTCTCTTTCTTTTTCGGTAATGGGGATCAACCAATAACAATGATAATACTGACCCTCAAAAGGGAAAAGCTCCAAGGCTTCTCCATCCAGATATGGCAAAGAAACAAAAGCATAGTCGCAGTTGGATTGATCCAGCCAAGGCCTACCGATGTTGACGGTGTGGTGAATGTCGAGTGGCCGCACATTGCGATGGAAAGAGGCACATACCGTAATGAGTTCAACTAGAGCATTGTCTTGCCGGGGCGACAAAACAAACAATTCGATCAAGCAATCATCTTCCCGATCCAAAGACATACCCACGCTGCAATAAACCCAACAATTGTGCCGAGGATTGGGTGCGAATTCTAAAACGTAAAAATCGGGGTGGAGTTTTTCGAGGGGGCCGGAGTTAAGCCTGCGCTGATGGCCGGGTATGCCGAAGTAGTAGGTGTAATGCTGGCTAAGTTGGGTGGTATAGAGGTTTGATAATCGGTCTTTCATTTTTTTTTCAATTAATTTAACGAGAGTTAAGTTAAACCGACAAATCGCGTAGCGATGACCTATTTTGTAGCGGCGGGTTTCAACCCGCCGTCAAGGGGGCATAATCCTGTCAATAGAGTGCCGTAGGTACGACGAATCGAGGCCAAAATAAGCCGTACCTACGGCACTCCATCAAAATCCTTGAACCTTTCATCGGCGGGTTGAAACCCTCCGCTACAAAATGGCTCGTCGCTACGCGACTGATTTTTTGGCAAATGAAAGCTTGTAGAATGTTATTCACTTTTCACTTTTCACTCCTCAATGCCGCCCACACAAACACCGTCCCTCTCCTTCCGTCTCTTCATGCAGCAGCGGCTCGTACTCCGCATTCTTGTTCAACTCCCAAAAGAATTTACTCCGTTTTTTGGAGTGGTTGCCCACTTCATTCATCGCCTCCGCATCGTACAAACGCCCATTCACCATCGTGTAGCGGATGAATTCCGTGTTGTAAATGCTCTCCAAAGGGTTTTTATCCAGCACCAGCAAGTCGGCCAGTTTGCCCGGTTCCAGGGAGCCGATGTGGTCATCCAGGCCCAGCGTTAGCGCCGGGTTGATCGTCGCCGTTTTCAGCGCCTGGTGGTTGCTCATGCCGCCTTGTGCCATCATCCAGGTTTCCCAATGTGCGCCGAGGCCATTGAGTTGGCCGTGTGCGCCCATGTTGACTTTCACCCCTACGTCGGTCAGTTTTTTCAACTGTTGCGAGATGAGAATGTGGCCGTTGTTGTATTCTTCTTCCGGCACCATGGTGCGGTGCCGACTGCGTGTATCGATCACGCTACGGGGCGTGTAAGTCAGCAGACGTTGTTTTTCCCAGACGTTGGAATGTTGGTACCAGTAGTATTCACCACTCATCGCCCCGAAGGACACGATCAGCGTGGGGGTGTAGGCCGTATTGGCGTTTTTCCACAACTGGATCACGTCGTTGTGCAAGACATGGACGGGCAGGTTGTGCTCGATGGTGGTATGGCCGTCCAGGATCATGGAAATGTTGTGGTAAAAAAAGGAGCCGCCCTCAGGAACCACTTCGATGCCCAGTTCCCGCGCCGCCTGGATGATCATCTGGCGTTGTTCGCGCCGGGGCTGGTTGTAACTTTTGACCGAAAAAGCCCCATAGGCCTTGGTGCGGCGAATGGCGCTGCGCGCGTCCTCCAGGTTGTTGATCACCGCCTTCATGTTGCCGTCGGCTCCGTACAAAATGGTACCCGTTGAAAAGACCCTGGGGCCGGTAACCAAGCCACTTTTTTGCAGTTCGCTGAGCGCAAAAACCCATTCAGTGTTGGCGGAGGGATCGTGTACGGTGGTCACGCCATAAGCCAGGTTGACATAGTACGGCCAGTATTTTTGGGGCGTGAGTCCCGAATTGAAATGCCCTGGGTGCGCGTGCGCATCAATCATCCCTGGCATGATGGTTTTGCCCGCACAATTGATGATTTTGGCGTCCTTGGGAATGCTCACCGCGCTCGCATTGCCTACTGCTTTAATGGTATTGCCCTCTACCAGTATGGTGCCATTGGTGATGACTTGATCCCCTTTCATGGTGATGATGCGGGCATTGGTAAAAGCAATGAGGCCAGTCGGCTTGTCCATCGGCACATTCAGGCCGATGTCGATGCCTTTTTCGGGAAGTTTAAAGCTGGAATCCGGTTTGTTGGCGATGAACTCAAAGCGGTCTTCGAGCGGAATCGAAAAGTACTGATTGCCCAGGGTATAATGCAGAACTTTGCTGCTGGCGCTCCAGTGCAGGTTGATGCCCGCGTCTTTGGCTACTTGTTTGACCGGAAAATCAGTTCCCCCACTGCCCAGATTGAGGGTGGTGCCCGAATGGGGAAAAGCAGCGATATACACTTTGTGCAAATCCACAAAAGCCACCCATTTTTCATCAGGAGATACTGTAAACTGGCTGCCATAGGTGCTGCGCAGGTGGGTCCGTTCATCCGTGCCGTCCAGTTTGCAACTGCCCATGCTCATGTTCATGCCGCCGCCCAGGGTGTAATAAATGCGGTCTCCCTTGGCATTGAACCGGGGATTGTTGCCTTGCGCCGTGACAAAAGTAGCCGGGCCACCGCTGGTTTTCAGGAGGTAAATGCCTGGTTTGGCGGTATTGGCCGGGCCCATCGCCGCGCTGGAACCGTCTTTTTTGAACACAATCAGTTGGCCATCGGGGGAATAGGCGGGCGTGCGGTAATTCGCAGGATCGGTGGATACCGGACTGGTTGCGGTATTGTCGAGCTGGATGCGCCGCAAAGCCCCCGAAGTAGAGTCGTTGTGGGTCACGTACAGCAGCGACTTTCCATCGGGTGAAAACGTAGGTTCAAACTCAAAGTCGATACTTTTGGTCAAGCGTTGGGGCGTACCATTTGGCAGGTCTTTTTTCCACAAATAACCCACCGCGTTGAAGACAATGTATTTTTCATTGGGCGCTGTAGCCACATGCCGAATCACCTTGGCATCAAAAGTAGCCGGGTTGAGGGCTTGTTTGAAGCGCACTGAATCGTACACCCGTTGGTTCACCTGACAGGTAAAGGGAATCTCCACCGATTTATTGAATCCATTGACATCCACTTTATTGATTTTGCCGTTGGCCCAAATCACGATGGACTGGTCGTCGGGTGTCCAGGCGTAGCCGGGGTAGCACCCGAAAATGGTCCAGGCTTCTTGTTGGTCTTTGGAGAGCTGGTTGTACACCGGCCATTCCCGTGCCGTTTCCAGGTTGCGAATGTACAAGACCGATTGAGTCCGCACCCGTCTTACAAAAGCCAGGAGTTTTCCATCCCGGGACACCTGAGGGCGCACTGCACCTCCAGCCCCGCCCGTGATGGTTTCAATTTTCCCAGTTTCCCGATCGAACTGTTTGATCACAAAAATCTGGTTGTTGGGATCTTTGTTGTATTGAAAAAAGCCCCCCGCAGACATGTCTTCGCTGTAATACACATAACGGCCATCGGGCGATATGTTGGGTTCGTTGAGGTCTTGTTGGTCGTTTTTGCGGGGCGTGAGCTGGATGCCTTTGCCGCCACTAAGGTGGTACATCCAAAGTTCACCTGCACCGAGCGAGCGCTGGGACGTGAAGTGTTTGCGGGTGATGATGTATTCGCCATCGGGTGTCCAGACGCTGTTGTTGACCAAACGGAAATCCTCTTTGGTGATTTGTCGGGCGTTTTTGCCGTCACGGCTCATCACCCAGGCATTATCGCCGCCACCAGCATCAGAAGTGAACAGGATTTTTTGACCATCGGGGCTGTATTTGGGTTGCACCTCAAAGGCATGACCGCCGCGCAACAAGCGGGCTTCACCACCCTGAGCAGGTATTGCATAAATATCTCCCAGTAGGTCAAATACAATTTCTTTGCCATCCGGAGATACGTCCAGGTTCATCCAGGTGCCTTCAGTGGTGGAGAAGGATACTTCTTTAAAGGTACCGGGAGGGTTGTTGACGTCCCATTTTTTGGAATCCTGCGCGTTGAGGGCGGTGAGGAGGGCAGCGGAAAATGCCATTGCCCATAGTTTTTTGATGCTCATCATAAGGAAATGTCTTTCGTTTCAGCACGACCATGCCTTGAATGTTTAAAGCAACTAAATATTCAGTATTTTTTCAAAAAATCAGGCTTTTATTGGCTTATTTTGTTGCTGTTACTTGTCATCCACCTGCGGCGGATGGATTTAGAAATAATTCACCCGCAGATCACGCAGATTTCCGCAGATTTTTTTCCAAAAGGGACAACATCTGCGGAAATCTGCGTGATCTGCGGGCCGTTTCTTATTTAAGTCCTGCCGCAGGCAGGGGGCTACACATTTGCTGAAAATCAAATCACCATGAGCACCTATCCAAGCATCTTCAATGACGTCATCGGGCCAGTCATGCGGGGACCGTCCAGTTCACATTGTGCGGCCTCGCTGCGCATTGCCCGCTTGTGCCGCGACCTGATGGATGAAAACATCCGCGACATCTTCATTGAATTTGACCCCAACGGCTCATTGGCCACTACCCATAAAAGCCAGGGTTCGGACATGGGTTTGTTTGGCGGATTCCTCGGTTGGGAAGCCTACGACGAACGATTGCCAGAATCCGAAAAACACCTGCAAACCGCGGGCATCAATGTCAATATCGCCATTTGTGACATTGGCGCCGATCATCCCAACACCTACAAAATCACCCTCAGCAACCCGCGCGAAATCCGCAGACTGACGGCCATTTCTACAGGCGGGGGCATGATTGAGGTGATTGACATCGACGGTGTAGGGGTATCCATGGCGGGTGATTATTATGAGACTTTGATCTATTGTACCGAGCCTGAGCGCATCCTGGAATTCCTAAAAGCTTCCGTGGTTTACGACGAACTGCAATTTCGGTCTGGGGAAGAACTAGGTTTTATTCAAATCAAGGCCCAGGCCTTTCCCGATGCCCTCATCCAACAAGAATTGCTGGCGATGGATGGAGTCACTTTCATCAAATGCCTGAAACCCGTGCTACCCGTGTTGGCACGGAAAAACCTGCAAGTACCCTTCATCACTTGCGCGGAAATGCTGGAATACCAAGGCGACCAAAACAAATCCCTCTGGGAGCTGGCCGTCGATTACGAAAGTGCCCGCGGCAACATTTCCGCTGCTGAAGTTTTTGAAAAAATGCGCAGCATCGTCCAGATCATGGCCAATGCCATTGAATTGGGCTTAAAAGGAACCCATTACGAAGACCGGATTTTGGGGAGTCAATCCTTACAATTTCAGGAAAAACTGAATGACCAACAACTCATTGGCGGCGACGTGAACAACCGCATCATTCTCTACGTTTCGGCCATGATGGAAGTCAAAAGTTCGATGGGCGTGATTGTAGCTGCGCCCACTGCGGGCTCTTGTGGGGCTTTGCCTGGCGCCATCATTGGCACGGCACATTCGCTTCAACTCCCGGAGGATGAAATGGTAAAAGCCATGCTGGCCGCGGGTTTGATCGGGGTGTTCATTGCTGCTCACGCCACTTTTGCTGCCGAAGTTGGTGGCTGTATGGCCGAAACCGGATCGGGTGGAGGTATGGCTGCGGCGGCGCTGGTGGGCATGCGGGGTGGTACGCTGGAGCAGTCCCTGGCCGCAGCATCACTGGCCCTGCAAAATTCGCTGGGCATCATTTGTGATCCGATTGGAAATCGGGTAGAAGCGCCTTGTTTGGGCCGCAACGTGATGGCGGCCAGCAATGCACTTTCTTGCGCCAATATGGCCCTGTCCAATTATGCGCCCCTGATCCCTTTGGATGAAGTGATCGAAACCATGAAAGCGGTGGGTGACCAAATCCACCATACCCTGCGTTGTACCAATCTGGGCGGCTTGTCGATTACCAAGTCGGCCAAACGGATCGAAGCAATACTGGAGGAAGTACCCAATACGTTTTACAAAAGTTGTTGAACAATTTACACAAACACTTAGAGCATGTCTAAATATTTTTGTTTTAGGCGAAAATGAGGCCGATTTAGGGTGAATGAGGCACGAAAAGCGGAGTGTATCCCGACAAGCCGGGACAGAACAGCGCTACATGAGCATTTTCGGAACGAAATCCACCCTGAATCGGGCCATTTGCAGCAAAACAAAAAATTTTAGACATGCTCTTAATTTCGTTCCCTAAAATCACTTACCCATGAGACTAAAAACTCCATTGGTCCTGTTACTTTTAATCATTAGCGGCTTACACCTTTTGCATGCACAATCTGCCGCCACAAAAGATGAACTTTATAGCCGGGAAAACATCACTTTCTTTTCAAGCGGGGTAACCATCAAAGGGTGGCTGTATGTGCCCAAAGACACGTCCAGGGGTAAGCCGCCAGTGGTGGTCATGGCGCCCGGCGTGTCTGGTGTAAAAGAATGCAATTACGATGTTTATGCCGAAAAATTTGCCAATGAAGGACTTGCCGTCGTCCTTTTTGATTACCCAAATTTTGGTGAAAGTGGTGGAAACATTCGCCAGGAAATTGATCCCTGGGAGCAAGTTGAATCTTACCGGGATGCCATCAGTTTTGCTGCTGCGGACAAGCGGCTCAATGCCGCACTAATTGGGGTATGGGGAGGTAGTTATGCCGGTGGGCATTCCATAGTGGTGAGTGCTTTGGACTCTCGGGTAACTTGTTTTGTGGCCCTGACCCCTTATTTGGGTGGGCATGAGTTGGTGTCAAAAATCCCCGCTGCTAATCGAGCGTATTTGGCTTCCATGTTCAATACGGATCGCCTGAACCGCCTACAAAACAAAGCGCCCATGACCATTCCGGTAGTAAGCAACCAGAAAGGTGTCTTTTGTTTTGTACAAAGCATCAACGCCTACAATTTTACCGAGAGCTTCAAAACGTATGCGCCCAATTGGAAAAACCAGGTCACCCTCAAGAGTTTGGAGATGCAATTGGACTACCAACCCGGAAGCTACATCAAAAGAACGGGCACCGTGCCAAAACTGTTTATCCTGGCCAAAAATGATGAATTGATTGCTCAACCACTCGTATTGGATGCCTTTCAACAAGCCGCTGAACCAAAAAGCTTACTCTTTGTTGAAGGACATCATTTTTCACCTTATCAAGAGTCGCTGAATGAAGCGGCCGCTCACAGCATCACTTTTTTCAAAAAACACTTGTTTAAATAACGCCATGCAGTACCAAAAAATCACTTCCGGCGATACCGTCATTGAATTCCACAACAACTGGTTGGGTGAAGAAACCGTCATCGTCAAAGGCCAGGTTGTCTCCAAAAAGTCCTCAATTTGGGGCATCGACCACAAGTTCAGCGTGCAGGAAAAAGGCAAAGAGGTGCGTTTTATTCTAACCACCAAAGTGGACGCAAACATGCAAGTGTTGCTCGACCTACGGCGAAATGGGAAAAAAGTGGTAGAAGACTTGCCCGTGAAATTGGGCTGGATGCCCAAAACCCCCAAAAACCTGCACAAACAACAAGGCATCCAAAAACTCAAAGAATACAAACTGGAAGAGGCTTTAGTCGATTTCAAAGAAGCCCTGAAAGAAAACGATGAAGACCCCGAAATTTACTTCCACATGGCCTGCGCCTACTCCGTCCTCGAACGCACCCAAGAAGGTTTTGAAGCGCTGCGCAAAGCCGTTGAGCACAACCTGCAAAATACCGAAATGATCCTGAACCACGATATGCTGGCGTTTTTACGTCTGCACGATGCCTTTGAAGGTTTTTTTGCAAGCGGGTTCAAAAAGTATGATAAATAATTGGCGCTATTCACCGGAATAGAATAGGGCTATCGCATTTTTGCAATATTCCCTGCAATTTTGTTGTGATTTTTGCCGCACATTTGCAGTCAAAATCACTCGAATGAACAGGATTTCTCTACTCTTGGGCCTGCTTTTTGTACTCTTGTGCAGCAGCGTTTTTGGCCAAAAATCGGATGCCTTCAAATGGGTGTTGGGCACCTGGAAAATGAATACAGGCAATGGTTTGGTTGTTGAAAGTTGGAAAACCGTCAACGACAGCACACTCCATGGGAAAAGCGTATTGGTGCGCAATGGCATCGACACCATGCCGCAAGAAACCCTGGAGCTTACCTACCGCAAGGGCACTTGGTGGTACATCTCCACCGTGCAGGGACAAAACAACAAGCAGCCTGTTGCTTTTAAGGTTGTATTTCAACGCGGCCCCGAATTCATCTGCGAAAACCCTGCACATGATTTCCCCCAGCGCATTGCTTACCAGCGTATTTCCGCTACCCAAATGTTGGCCAGCATTGAAGGCCAGCGCAACGGGCGTTTTTCCAAACAAAACTTCAACTACAGCCAGGAAGAAGTTCCCGGAGGAGCCAATATAGCCATTCAACATGCCATCAAAAACCTGCCGCTCTCACCTAAACCAGCCCACAAAGTACTGGTCTTGGGTTCGATGCATTTCGACTTGGGTTCCAATGCCAGTGATTGGAAAGCCAAGCAAGAAATCGATATGCTCAGTCCGCAAAAGCAGCAGGAAATTGAAACCCTGGTACAAGCCTTGGAGAAATTTAAACCCACCAAAATTTGCATTGAATGGCTTCCCAACATGGATTCCCTGTTCAACAAACGTTACCGCGACTATCGAGAGGGCAAATGGACCTTAAAAGTAGGTGAATACTACCAAATCGGCTTTCGCTTGGCCAAAGCCATGGGGCATTCCAAAGTGTACTGCATCGACAACAAACCCAAACAACCGGAATCTTTGCTTGAAATTGAAGACTGGGACAAATATGTGGCCGATGCGGGCGGCAGTGCCGAGTTGAAACGTTACGAATCGCTGAACGAACAATTCAACCTGTACATCGACTCGCTGAAATACCAACTTTCGCTGAAAGACTACCTTTTATTCATCAATAGCGACGCAGTCAAAAAAGAGTACAAACGGCTCTGGTTCACCGGACTGGTTCACGTGGGCAACCAACGCACTTATGCTGGTGCGGATTTGACGGGCAATTGGTACCAACGCAATACCAGGATTTTCAGCAATGTAAAAAAACTGTGCAGCGAACCTGAAGAACGTATCCTGATCATTTATGGCAATGCTCATGCATTTATCCTGGAGGAGGCTTTTCGGGCGGCGCAGGAGTTTGAAGTTGTTCAGCTGAATAGTGTATTGAAATGAGTTAACCTTCAATCCACCCAAGCAAATTTCGCTGTAAAATGCCTTAAAGTCGGCGGTTCTTCCACGATCTTCATCCCCCGCAATTGGTCTTTCTCCGCCACAATTGTCTCAAAGCATTCGATCACGTAATCGATGTGGCTTTGGGTATACACCCGGCGGGGAATGGCCAGGCGAACCAGTTCCATTGCTGCCGCTTTTTCGCTTCCATCCGGCTGCCGACCGAACATCACCGAGCCAATTTCACAGGCGCGAATCCCCCCGATTTTGTACATCGCCACCACCAGCGCTTGAGCGGGGTACAGCAAAGCCGGAATATGGGGTAAAAAAGCCTTGGCATCGATGTACACCGCATGGCCACCCACGGGTTGTACAATGGGAACCCCCAATTTCAATAAAGCCTCGCCCAGGTAATGGGTGGAACGAATCCGGTATTGTAGATAATCCTCTTCCACAATTTCACTGAGTCCAACGGCGATGGCCTCCAGGTCACGGCCAGCCAAACCGCCGTAGGTAGGGAAACCCTCGGTGATGATGAGCAAATTGCGGGCCTGTTGCGCCCAATCCGCATCGTTGAGGGCCAGCCAGCCTCCTATGTTTACCAGCGCGTCTTTTTTGGCACTCATCGTCATGCCGTCGGCGTAGGAAAACATTTCCCTGACGATACTTTTTACGCTGTGGTGTTGATAAGCAGGTTCGCGCAGTTTGATGAAATAGGCATTTTCCGCAAAGCGACAACTGTCAAAAAACAAGGGTTTTCCAAACTCCTGGCACAAGGCTTTTACCGCCCGGATGTTTTCCATCGACACGGGTTGGCCACCGCCAGAGTTGTTGGTCAGGGTCAGCATCACCAGGGGAATCGACTGGTGTTCAGCTTCCAACAAGGTGCGCAGTTTCTGGACGTCCATGTTGCCTTTAAAGGGGTGTAAAGACGAGGGATTGCGCCCTTCCGCAATCACCAAATCGAGGGCAGTAGCACCCGAATATTCTACGTTGGCACGGGTGGTGTCAAAGTGTGCATTGTTGGGGATGATTTTGCCCTTTCCACCCACGATGGAGAAGAGGATTTTCTCAGCTGCTCGCCCCTGGTGGGTGGGGATGATGTGCTGAAAGGGCATCAGCTCCCGTACTGCGGCTTCAAAACGCCCAAACGAGGGGCTGCCCGCATAACTTTCATCACCGCGCATGATGCCCGCCCATTGTGCTGCACTCATCGCGGAGGTACCCGAATCGGTCAAAAAATCGATCATCACATCGTCGGAATGCAGCAAGAAAGGGTTATAATGCGCAGCTCGTATCAACAGTTTCCGCTCTTCGCGGGTGGTCATACGAATGGGCTCAACGGACTTGATCCGAAAGGGTTCAATGATGGTTTTCATGGTATAAAAGCTTGGAAATGGAGAAATGTTTTTGTGATCGGCATGGATGTACCAACACAAGTGAATTCGCATAAATCTTGAAAGAATGAATCGCCAGATTGGCTATCTAAAACGGAAGCGCCACGTCAGGAATGTAGCGTTTACAATCCAGTGTAAACATTGGAATAAAGATGGGAAATTGTCGGTAGTGTCCGAATTGCGTAGAAATACACATAAGGTGAAAATTACAACCCAAAAATAACATATTTTGGGGCAACTATCTAAAAAATAACCAGGAAAACAATCGTAGAGCAGAACAAAGCCTGATTTGGTATTTCACTGCTCGATCCTTATCATTGTGAAGGCACTAACCATAAAACCAAAGTCAACTATGCGTCCATCTTTTCATCAACACCTCATGCGTTTACGCTGGCCTTTTTGTTTCCTGCTACTGGCATTTTGTATAAACAATGGCAATGCACAAGGCACCCGCCTGCTGCGTCAACCCAGCTTGAGCGAACAACACATTGCCTTCGTTTACGGCGCTGATCTCTGGATCACGGATCGTACCGGGGGTGAAGCCCGCCGCATCACCAGCACCCCTGCCGTGGAAAGTGACCCCCATTTTTCCCCGGATGGCCGCTGGATCGCCTTTACTTCGGATCGCACGGGTTCCAATTCTGTCTATATCGTCTCTATTGATGGCGGTACGCCAAAGCGCCTTAGCTGGCATCCATCCGCAGCCTTTGCACGGGGCTGGACCAACGACGGAAAACGGGTACTTTACGCCTCCTCCCGGGAAACTGCACCCAGCAGTTACAACCGCCTCTGGACGGTTTCAACCCAAGGTGGCCCTTCTACCCTTCTGCCCGCGCCCTGGGGCTTCGATGGCGCTTTTGCCCCGGACAAAAACCGCATCGTTCTGGATCGGATGAGCCGTTGGGATGTCGAATGGCGCGAATACCGGGGCGGCCAAAACACGGCCTTATCCATCCTCAACCTAGATGACCTGAGCGAAACACCCGTCCCTTGTGAACGCAGCACCGATACCCAGCCCTTGTGGATCGGCAATACCATCTACTTCCTGTCGGATCGCGACTGGACGGTCAACATCTGGGCCTATACCCCTGCCACTGGGGCATTGGTGCAACGCACCAAGTACAAAGACAGCAATGTAAAATGGCTATCCGGCCATCGGGGTACGCTCATTTTTGAACGGGATGGCTACCTGCATACCATCGACGCGGCTTCGGGCAATGCCAAACAACTGGACATCACCGTGCGCGGTGATTTTCCCTGGGCCGAAACCCGTTGGGAAAACGTCAACAAACGGGTCAGCAATGCCGCCCTTTCGCCAACGGGCAAAAGAGTCGCCATGGAAGCCCGTGGAGAGATATTCACGGTTCCTGTGGCCAATGGAGATGCCCGCAACCTCACGCATAGCGCCGGGGTGGCCGATCGGGTGCCGATTTGGTCACCCGATGGCAATCGGGTCGCCTGGTTTTCGGACGCCAGTGGAGAGGGTTACGCCCTTTTGATTGCCAACCAGGACGGACTCTCTGCGCCCCGCAGCATCTCGATAGGCGAATCAAAAATGGCCTGGGAACCTACCTGGTCACCCGATGGCAAACGCATCGCCTTTTGTGACGACGATGTCCGCGTCCGGGTGCTTGAAGTGGAATCCGGAAAAATCACTACCGCCGATGTCGGTGGTTTGAACATTGAACGTGGCGGCCTGGGACTATGCTGGTCGCCAGACTCGAAATGGCTGGCTTATGCCAAAACAGCGTCCAATAATTTTCGGCGCATCATGCTTTGGTCTGTCGCTACTGGCGAAGCCCGTGCCTTGACCGATCCATTGGCCGATGGTTTTGCGCCAGCCTGGGATCGTGGGGGGCGCTACCTCTACTTTTTGGCAAGCACCGAAGTAGCATTGGGTTCCGGTTGGGCCAACACCAGTTCCACCCAATCTGACCCGGCCTACGGCGCCTATGTGGTGGTATTGCGCAAAGACGATCCTTCGCCCTTTCCACCCAAAAGTGATGAAGAACCCGACACCACCGGGGCAGCAAAAAAAGCCATAAAACCCGAGAAAAAACCCAGCAAAGATTCTGTTGAACTGGTACGCATTGATTGGGAAAAAATTGATCGCCGTACCCTGGCGCTTCCCATGCCCATACGCAATTACGCTGCGGTACAAAGCGGCCCCAAGGGATCTGTGTTCATTGGTGAAGCCATCCCCAATGCTCCGGGGATGCTGCTGCACAAGTTCTCCCTGGAAGACCGCAAGGCCAGTGAATTTGCCCGTGGTGTTCAAAGACTCTCGGTATCTGCCGATGGTGAAAAAATCCTCCTGCAATCCGGTGGAGGATGGCGGGTAGTTGGCACCGCCAAAGCCCCCGCTCCTGGTGAAGGTGGCCTGGCCATCACCCTGCGGATGCAACTGGATAGACTGGCGGAATGGCAACAAATGTTCAACGAAACCTGGCGCTACGAACGTGATTATTTCTACGATCCCAACATGCACGGGCGCGACTGGCAGCAGGTCAAAACCCGCTATGCGCCGCTTATTCCATATGTCCGGCACCGCAGTGACCTGAATTATATATTGGATCAAGTGAATGGAGAACTTTCGGTTGGACATAGTTTTGTCTCTGGTGGCGATTTCCCCGCAGTAGATACTTCTCGGGTTGGCCTGCTGGGGGCAGATTTGGTGGTAGAGAATGGTTTTTGGCGTTTCAAACGCATTTACACAGCAGAAAGCTGGAACCCGGGGCTCAGAGCACCACTCGACCGCCCCAACCTCAAGGTGCAGGAAGGGCATTATCTGCTGGGCGTAGACGGGGTAGCGCTTACCGCTGCTGAAGATCCCTACCGCCTGCTGGATGGTACCGCTGGTCGCCAAACCGTGCTCCAGATCAATGAGCGCCCCAGCCTGGAGGGTGCCTGGAAAGAGATTATAGAACCGATCCCGAGTGAAAATGCCTTGCGTCAACGCGCCTGGGTAGAAGACAATCGCAGAAAAGTAGACGAACTATCCGGGGGAAAACTGGCTTATATCTGGATCCCCAATACGGGCGATCCGGGCATTGTTTCTTTCAACCGTTACTTTTTTGCGCAGCAAGACAAAGAAGGTGCCGTCATTGACGAACGGTTCAACGGTGGAGGTTTACTGGATGATTACATGGTGGATTTGATGACGCGCAAACTGCGGGCCGCTTACACCAATGAGGTGCCCAATGGTACTCCTGGGCGGCTTCCGGCGGGCATCCTTGGCCCCAAATCGCTGCTCATCAATGAATTGGCTGGATCTGGTGGCGACTTTTTTCCCTGGGTGTTCCGGCACCAGCAAGCTGGTCCATTGATCGGGACGCGCACCTGGGGTGGGTTGGTCAAGTCTTCAGTGCATTATGCGCTGGTAGATGGCGGCAGGGTAACGGCTCCAGACAATGGTATCTTTGACCCCAACACCAAGCGCTGGATCGCTGAAAATGAAGGCGTAGCTCCGGATATTGAGGTACAAATCACGGCACGGGCCACTGCGGATGGGCACGATTTGCAATTGGAAAGGGCTGTAAAAGAAGTCCTGGACTTACTGAAGCAGCAGGGGCCGATTAAGGTGGTTGTGCCCCCGTATTCAAAACCGGCGAAGCATTAGATGATTTCACCACAGATGGCCACAGATTTGCACAGATTTTATAAATAGACATAAAATCTGCGTGAATCTGTGGCCATCTGTGGTGAAAATTTAATTGAACCGCAGGTTGCGCGTAACACCAAGGCCCAAGTGTGCAATCCCAGCCCCATTGGCATCAGATCGGAAAATATGGTTGTAAAAACCAAAGATATTCCAATCGTAATTGTGGTAACCCAGCTGAGGTTTCAAATACACCCCTCCCTCCGCGTTGCGGATTCCGGTAATCAGACTATACCCCGCATCCAAACCCGCGAAGAACCCGGAAGGACCAGGATACACCCGAATGAATGCGCCCAAGGGGACGGCACCAAAATCTTGGGCATTTTCTTTAGGAAAAAAATGGTTGTACCCAGTCGTTAAACCAATGCCAAAATGAGGGGTTTCCATGAGTTGTCCTTTGAGTTCAAGTCCGCCAACAAAGCTGCTCACATTGGAAATGTCACCCACCGGAGCGCCAAGGTTGACGCCAAATTTCAGCCAGGAGTTGCGATCGGTGATGTCGGTAGTGGTTTGTGCCTGTGCAAATACGCCGAAGCATATTGCGATCAAGGCAATAGGAAATTTTCTCATAATTGTAGATTAGGAATAGGAAATAACTCAATTTGTAACCATACATTTTGAGTTTCATAATCTTCAAGTTAAGCAAATATTACGACAGTTGGACTTTTATTTTCTGCGTTGGGGCATCAAGCAAGCCCCAAATGACCGTACGCTCCGTGAAACACAGTGAATTACGCACATTACGTGTTTTTTACCGCGGAGTAAAGGAGGGCACGCGGAGTCTCGCGGAGTTTTTTTAGGGCACCTGCGATGCGGAGAGGCCACGGAGGTCGCCTTTGCTGAAGTTTGGGTCTTTACCTCAATTAAGTCCATTTGCTTGATCTTGTGCAAGATCTTCCTAGAGCCCGAACTCCAGCCACCGCAGGTGGCAAACTCCTTAAAACTAAAACTCCGCGGAACTCCGCGTGCCCTCCTTTACTCCGCGGTAAAAAACACATAATGTGCGTAATTAAACTCCGTCATAGGCAGGGTGCTAAACTTTTACAATTCTTTAATTAGATTTGGGAATAGACATAAATTCAACCAATGAAACCAAATCTATACCTGCTCGCCGCATTGTGCTTTACCTTAGCTTGTAGTAAAGTGCCAAAACAACCCCAGGCAACCCTCGTCCTCAGCAACGCCCACATCTGGACGGGCAATCCTGCTCAGCCCTGGGCCGAAGCCCTCGCCGTACAGGGCGACAGCCTCATCTTTGTGGGCTCAGCTGAAGAGGCCAAAAAATACCTCCAGGCCAATACCCAAGTCATCGACGCCAAAGGCCAAATGGTCACACCCGGTTTCATCGATTCCCATGTACACTTTATTGATGCGGGGATGAACCTCGCCTCGGTGCAATTGCGTGACGCCAAAACCAAAAAAATCTTCATCCAGCGCATCGCCGATTTTGCCAAAACCGTCCCCGCTGGCACCTGGATTACGGGCGGAGATTGGGACCATACCCTCTGGGGCGGCGAACTGCCCGAGGCCAGCTGGATTGATGCCGTTACACCCGATCATCCCGTTTTCCTCAACCGTTTGGATGGCCACATGAGCCTGGCCAACAGCGCCGCCATGAAAGCTGCGGACATTACTGCGGCGACCAAAGAGGTAGAAGGCGGCACGATCGTACGCGACCAAAAGGGACAACCCACGGGCGTGTTCAAAGACAACGCCGCTAGCCTGATCTACGCCATCATGCCCCCCGTTTCGGAGCCTATGCGCGACCGTGCGCTCGCCATGGCGATGGATTTTGTGGCCGCCAAAGGCGTCACCAGCGTACACCACATGGGCAGCTGGGAGGAACTGGCCACCTTTCGCAAAGCCCAGAAAAACAAAACCCTCAAAACCCGCATTTACGCCAATGTGCCCCTCAGCACTTGGGCTTCACTCGAAAAAGAAGTGGCCAAAAACGGTCGGGGCGACGATTGGGTCAAAATTGGCGGCTTAAAGGGTTTTGTAGATGGTTCCCTGGGCTCGCACACCGCCGCCATGATGGAGCCTTTTATCGACACCCACCACGACAAAGGACTCTTTGTCACCCCCCTGGATTCGCTGTACAGCTACGTATCCAAAGCCGACCAGGCGGGCCTGCAAGTGATGGTGCACGCCATTGGCGACGATGCCATCCAGCAACAACTGAACATCTACGAGCGGGTAGCCAGTGAAAATGGAACAAAAGACCGCCGCTTTCGCATTGAACACGCACAGCACATTGCCCCGGCGGACATTCCCCGGTTTGGCAAACTCAAGGTGATTCCCAGCATGCAGCCTTACCACGCCATCGACGATGGGCGCTGGGCGGAAAGCTACCTGGGTTACGAGCGTTGCAAAACGACTTACGCTTTCCGCAGTTTGTTGGATGCAGGTGCTACATTGGCGCTGGGCAGCGACTGGTTTGTGGCCCCTCCTACCCCACTGGAAGGCATTTATGCTGCGGTCACGCGCCGTACCCTGGATGATAAAAACCCACAGGGCTGGATTCCGGAGCAGAAGATCAGTGTGGAGGAGGCATTGACGGGCTATACGATGGGGGCAGCTTACGCCGAGTTTGCCGAAAAAAAGAAGGGGTCTTTGGAAAAAGGAAAACTGGCCGATTTTGTGGTCTTGAATGCGGACTTGACGAAGATTGCGCCGGAGAAAATTCGGGAGGTGCAGGTGATGATGACGGTGGTGGGGGGAAAGGTGGTGTATGAGGAGAAATGAGCCGCACTTTTCATGCAAAAATGACTGGAAACAAGATCAAAAGCCCAATAGATGATTTGAAAATTTAATAGACGATTGCTTGTTGGGTAAATAATCGTTTGCTATATTCGCTGGTGAGACGTATTATCAAGTTTTTGAACCAATTAGCCGAAAGAAAATGACATGTAGACTAAGCAAATATACACGCAACTAACGACTAAGTAAAAGACGCAATGCGGGTTTTGGTTAGTCGTTGGTTGCGGTAGTACAATAGTTGTGTGTAACTTTAACCAAACGAACATTTAAAATATTTCGTCAAAAAACTAACTTTTCAACTTTAACATAAATATAAAAAATATGAGAATTTTAATAAAAATCTTAATCATTGTAGGAATAATTATTGCTATTCCATTAATTGTAGCACTATTTGTGAAAAAAGACTATGTTGTCGAGAGAGAAATTGTGATTAATAAACCCAAAGTAGAGGTTTTTGAATACATTAAATTTATTAAGAATCTAGATAATTATAGTATATGGAATAAATTGGACCCGAATATGAAAAAGTCCTATAAAGGAACAGATGGGACTGTTGGTTTTGTTGCGGCTTGGGAAAGTAAAGACATAAATGTAGGAGTTGGCGAACAAGAAATAATGAAAATTATAGAAAATCAAAGAATAGACACTAAACTTCGTTATAAAGTACCACTTGAGTCAGAAGATGATGATTATATGATTACAGAAGATGCGGGAAATAATCAAACCAAAGTAAAATGGGGATTAAAAGCAGAAATTCCTTATCCAATGAACTTTATGTTATTGTTTAGAGATATGGACAAAGATGTAGGTATTTATTTAGAACAGGGATTAAAAAATTTAAAGTCAGTTTTAGAAATTAAATGATTATACAAAATTATGGCATCATTTCGATAGTAAATTTTAACAAATAACCAAAAGCGTAGAAAGAAAAACTACACACAACAACGGCTTGCTGTCCATGCCGCCGAATAGCAAGCCCGCAAACCAAACGCACGGCGGCACGGCAGCAAGCCAACCGCTAGCGTATAAATATTAACCATTAAAGTAAAAAGTAATGAAACAAACAAAGTCAATCAACAAAGTTGATGCACGTTTAAGCTTGTTGCTCGGAAAAACAGAGAAACAGCTAATCAAATTAAAAGAAGCAGACGATAGGTTATTCGCCTCTTTAACCAAAGATTTACCTACCCAAATCGAGAAATTCAGACTCGAAAAAAATGCCAAATTAAAAGAAAAGCTACGATTGGATATTACCGAGAGGTTTAATGCCATACCGAATGCTGTTACACACGGCTTACATTTTCCTCAAAATGATTTAAAGCGCTACAAGTCAGTAACAAAGTTTAAAAAAGCTTTTGTGTCGGCTTTTATTAAAGCCAATGCCACCATAGCAGATTTAAAGAAAGCAGGGGTGGAAGTGAGAAATAGATCCGGTGATATTTTTACTTGTTTTATACCATTAAGAAAAATTGCGGAACTTGCCAAAATGCCGGGTGTGGTATGTATTGAATTGGCCAGGTTCAACCGTAACAATTTAAATTCTGCAATTCCTTATGCCCAAATTAACACATTGCAAGCGGCTCCCAATAATCTTACCGGAAACGGAGTGGTGGTAGGTATTGTTGATACACCATTAGATTTTTATCATGTTGATTTCAGGAACAATGATAGTACCGGAGGGGATGGGTTTGGATCGTCAAGGGTTTTATTTTTATGGGATCAGGTGTTAACGCCTAATGCCACGGAGAGTTCACCGCCTGTTGATCCGGTTTTGCCCGGCTTCAGCTATTCCGGGGGAGCGGCTTATGGAACAGAATACAGCCAAGCAAATATTAATGCGGAGTTAAATAATTTTAATCCGGCTGCTCCAAATGCATACACAATAGTAAGACATTTGCCGGACAATGGTGAACATGGAAGCCATGTGGCAGGGTGTGCTGTAGGTAACGGACGAAGCGGCTCTCTGGGTGCGGCACCCGGTGCTTCAATTATCCATGTACGTTTGGGCGGTGTGGTTGATTCGCAAGCAGCTTATATAGGTGCCGATAGTACTTACTTAATGGATGCGTTTGCTTATATCTTTGCCAGAGCATCTCAATTGGGCATGCCTTGTATCGCCAACAGAAGTGGTAGCGACAATATGGGGCCTCATGACGGCACAACACTCGGTGAACAATTTCTAGACAATTTGTTGTTAACCCCCGACAGGGTTATAACACTGGCTGCCGGTAATACAAACAACAGAACAGAAACTTTGTTGGGTACAGTTTCGGCTGGTGGTTCAACAAACATTACCATCAATTATAACAATGCTACCTCTAATGATGAATTTGAAATTTGGTATGACGGACACGATCGTTTTGACATTAGTTTAAGCATTCCAACCACTCCTGCTGCAACCATCTTAAATGTAACTGCCGGCAATACCGGGTCTGTTACTTTGGCAAATGGAGTTACAGTTACAATAGTTTCCGTAATCAACGATCCCAGAAACGGAGACAATCGCATAACCTTATTTATAGAAAATGTAAGTTTTGCAAACAACATTCAAAATGGTAATTGGATATTGACTCTTAGTGGCACTACTGTAATTAATGGGGCTTTTTCATCGTGGCTGGAGCGCAACAACAGACCAACACCAACAAATCCAACCATGAGAACACTAGTTGGAGCTACTGTTAACAATATGTCGATTGCAACACCTGCAACCGGCTTGCGAGTAATTGGGGTGGGTTCGCATAACGATGTTGCTGCAGTTCCTGTAATTGCTCCGTCGAGTAGTTGCGGCCCAACCAGAGATGGGAGAGTGAAACCCGAAATAACAACAGTTGGTGTGGCTGTAGTTTCGGTTAATTCCAGAAATAGAAACCTAATAGGCGCAGGTACCCCAAATTTGACGGTGAGTATGGGAGGTACGAGCATGGCAAGTCCGATTGTAGCCGGCACATCGGCACTGATTTATGAGTGCAGAGGTGCAGGTTTGTCTTGGTTTCATATGAAGCAAATTTTACAAAACAACGTTGGTACACCTCCAGTTGGAATACCAAGCAACCAATTTGGATTTGGTTTTTTAAGAATCGGAGGGGGCTGCACACCCTTGACAAACGATGTGGATGTATGGCTGCGAGATGCAACTGACGATACAGGTATTGAACCATACACAGGTTCTGTTTCATGGCAAAGCCCTGATATTGAGGTATTGGATATGTTGGGCGTGCCTGTTAGCAATCCGACACACAATCCGACTAACTTTGTTAACAACATTATTAGGGTAACGGCCCGAAACCGATCCTCTAGTCAAGTAGCCAGAAATGTAGAAGTATATTTATATTGGGCAGATCCCGGCACCGCCATCGCTTTTCCTACGGATTGGAAAAGCGATGGAATTTATACAGGCACTGCGCCTAATTTTGTGAACCAATCCAATAAAATTGTAATTCCGCAGATACCCACAGGAGGTGCTGTTTCGGTTAGTTTTGCTTGGGCTCCTCCTGCCCCCGGAAGCAATGTTAGAGGAGACGATCACTTTTGTTTGTTAGCCAGGTTGGAACACGAAGCAGATGAATCCAATATCGGAACAGGTGGTTGGGGTGTTATAAAAGGAAGCAACAACATTGCACTTCGAAATACACATGTTGTGGAAGCACCCTCCGGTGATGCAGACTCGGCTTTTTATATAACAGGTACTAATGATACGGATTCTCTTGAAATTACGGCTGTAAATATCAATACACCTATTGTGGTGAAAATTCCATCAGAAGTACTTACTTGGAGAGACTTGGCATTGGCAAACAAAGTTGGAAATGAACCATGCAAGCAAAAAGAGTTGCGAAAAACGTTAAATGCAACCCTTCGAAAGGATTCTATTCAAACTGTAACTGGAATTATTAACGCTGATTTGTTGGAATTGAAAGATGGTGTTGCGGCTATTACTTTTACTCCTGCTAAAGGCAAAATGATTACAATTCCATACTTGCAAATTACACATAGGGAGAAAATTGCAGTAAGGGTTAACATGAAGAGGTTGAAACAATTTACAAAAGCAGCATTGCATATCGGCCAATTAAGTGGAGGAGTAAGGCAAACCGGAATTACAATAGAACCAGTTAAGAGACTCAAAAAGTCCAAAGTGAAGTCTGTTATATTTGATGGTAAACGCCTTATTATCAAGTAAAATAGGCACGGCCATACAACAGCGTATATGCGAGAATGCTCCCTTAGTTGTAGCACCTGGGAATGTTCAATGAAGTGTGTCAAGAATTAAAAAAATATTGACGATATCAGAGTTTTGTTCCCCGCGTAGCGACCAGCCATCAATTTGCCGGAGCGAAAGTCAA